>WNFU01007887.1_pt1 | contig 12443 bp, 17 predicted proteins | sample 5400121 | NCBI WGS metagenome assembly WNFU01 (sample SAMN13153360, study PRJNA577476) | soil metagenome | isolation source: 100 cm soil or saprolite under grassland replicate 1 | place: USA:California | collected 2016-06-15 | reverse complement strand
CCACCCCCGCCCGGAGAACGGCGCCCACCGAGGCGACACTCGGCCCTGCAGGCACACCCAGACCCGAGAATCCCACCCCGCGACAGCCAACCATCCACACGCATCAACGCAACGAAGATCCTGAAACGCCGAGGTATAGGCCGCTCGGCGGCCGCCCCGGGCGTCCAGGCCTGACGTCGAACGCGTCCAGGCCCGACGTCGAAGTAGCGCGTTCAGGACCGCCAGTGCGCGGCGGACGAGGCGGAGGCACAGCGCCGCGGTGAGGTGATGCACTGATCAGGAGCCCGCGGCGAGCCTGTCGGCACCCACAGGCCGCTTTCCCGGCACCCCCGCGTTCCGGACATCTCGCACCTCCCAGTCGCGTTTCGTCCTCTGGTACCACCAGTCGTTCCCGGCATCTGGCGATTAGTGCTCGGTCGTCGTTCAGCGTTACAGAACGCGAGCCAGGCAGACGGCTTCCCACTGCTCGTGCCGGCCATTAGGGTCACAACCGGTGGCAGGATGCTGGGGGCGGCATGGGCGGTGACTCGCGGAACGCGGGCCTGCCGCCCGACGACGTGATCGTCCGGCGGCTCACGGCCGGCGACGAGGCGATGTTCGCCCAACTGCTGGATGCCTGGTCGCACGGCATGATGCGGGCGGCCCGGGCGTACGTCGCCACCTGGGAGTCGGCCGAGGACGTGGTCCAGGACACGTGGCTGGCGGTGCTGCGCGGCATCGACCGGTTCGAAGGGCGCTCCTCCCTGCGCACCTGGACATACGGGATCCTGGTCAACACCGCTAAAACCCGGGGCGTGAAGGAGAGCCGCACGGTGCCGCTGGCTAGCCTGGCCCCTGAGGACAGCGGCCCGACCGTCGACCCCGCGCGCTTCCGCGGTCCCGACGACCCGTACCCGGGGCACTGGAAGGAGTTCCCACCCGCGTGGCCGTCGGTGGAGACCGAGATCGAGGCCCGGGAAATGCGCACCCGGATCGAGGCGGCAATCGGTGACCTGCCGGCGCGGCAACGCGTCGTGATCACCTTGCGGGATGTGGACGGCTACAGCTCCGAAGAAGTATGCGGCATCCTGGAGATCTCGGCGGCCAACCAGCGGGTACTGCTGCATCGGGCCCGCGCCGCCGTGCGGGGACGGTTGGAGGAGTACTTCAGTGCTCAACTGCGATGAGTTCGTCGAGCTGGTCACTGCGTACCTGGAAAACCAGCTCGACCTGGAGACCGAGCGCCGCTTCGTCGCCCACCTCGCCGAATGCGACGGCTGCGACCGCTACCTCGACCAGATGCGCCTCACCGTGCGTACCCTCGGCGAACTTCCCGCCGAGACGATGACCGACGAGGCGCGGGAGCGGCTGCTCACCGCGTTCCGGGAGTGGCGCGGCTGACCCCGCGTGTCCCATGCGGGCATCCCGGCACGGCTGACCGGCCCGCGCCGGTCGGTTATCGCGCGGCCCCACCGGGCGGGCACGCCGCGCAGGGCGAGGCGGCCGACCCCCTCAGGCAGGACCGGATCCACGGTCGGCCCTTTATCCGACGGCTCCAGCCCCAGCAGCACCCGCAGCAGCAGGAGCGGGGTGCCCGCTGCCCACGCCTGCGGGCTCGACGCGGTTGGGTACTCGACCGGGAAATGCGTGAAGTCGCGCGGGTAGCCGGCCGCCATCGGGACAGAAAGCGGGTGTCCCGACAGAACAGACCGTGCGGCTGATCGCACGAGGCAAGGAGATCGCCGCGGCGGTCGTCGACCACGAACCTCGAGCCGTCCGGAATCCGCACCAGGTCGTCGGCCATGACCGCCTCCTCAACGTGACGTCGGTCAGGAGATTGGTCTGGACAGAATCCGACGGCGTGACGACGGTGCGCGACGGTAGCCGCGGAACGTGCTGACCAGGGGGCGCGGGAGCTGAAGCTGATCTGATCTGAGCGAGCGCGGCGCGATCGGGATAGCGCATCCGCTCGCGGCTTTCAAAAAGACGCCTGCGCAGCCGTGAAACGTTCGCCCGAGTCGCAAGACAGAACAGGCGTGGCGATGACCGACGCCTGGAGGTCGCGATGACCGAGGTGCAGACCCCGACGGCCGCGCACGGTACCGACGGGTGGCGGCCGTCGCGCTACGGCCCGGACGACGAGGCCGGGGCGCTCAACGAGATAACCCCGGCCAAGGTCCTGGAGGCGGGTCACCACCGTGCGGGCCGACGCGAACACCGAACGTCGGCGACGGCGTCGGCGACGGCGACCCCGACACACGCGGTCGTCCTGCGATACGGCACCGGCGGGTCCAGCGAACTGTTCGCCGACCTGACCGAAGCCTCGGCCGGGCGGGGCCTCGGCGGGATCACCGTGGACAAGCGCAGCAACGTCTACCTCTGCAGCCCGGCCGGCGTCACGATCCTCTCGCCCGACGGCGGTCGCCTCGGCGCCATGCAACTCCCCGAGCCCGCAACGAATCTCACCTGGGGCGACGACGACTGCCGCACCCTCTACCTCACCACCACAACCAGCATCTACCGCACGCGCCTGCGCAGCTAAGGAGACAGACCATGAGCGAGCGAAGCGAGCGAATCATGAAACTCAGTGCGGCGCAGCCCCATGGCTGCATCGAGCGAAGCGAGGTGCAGCCATGAGCGAGGGACTGACCCCCGGCGCCACGATCCCCGACTTCGAACTGCCCGACGACACCGGCGTCAAGCGGCGACTGTCCGATCTGCAGGGCGACAACGCGATGGTCCTCTGCGGCCGCCCATCGCCGTACCAGCTCTGGGCGGACCTGCAGGACCTGTTCCGCCGCATCAAGCCCGACTTCGACCCGACCTCCGCCGGCGCCCGGGCGGCGTGTCAGGCGGCGCAGCGCTGATGGAGACCTTTGACGTGATCGTGGTCGGTGCCGGTCCGGCCGGGGAGAACGCAGCCGGCCGCTGCGCCGACGGCGGCCTGTCGGTCGCCATCGTCGAGCGGGAGCTGGTCGGCGGCGAATGCTCCTACTGGGGCTGCATCCCCAGCAAGACGCTGATCCGGCCGGGCGACGTGCTCGCCGCGACCCGCCGGGTTCCCGGCGCCGCGGCCGCCGTCATCGGAACGCTCGACGTCCCCGCCGCACTCGCCCGCCGCGACTACATGACCAGCGGCTGGCGCGACGACGGCCAATTGCCCTGGCTGTCCGGGAAAGGCATCACACTGGTACGCGGAACCGCGCGGCTGGCAGGGGTTCGGCGGGTCCTGGTCAAGGCGGTTGACGGCACCCGGCGCGAGCTGTCTGCCCGGCGCGCGGTCGTCCTGGCCACCGGCACGTCCGCGGCGATCCCACCGGTCGAAGGGCTGGCCGACAGCCGGCCCTGGGACAACCGCTCCGCCACCGCCGCGACGCGGATTCCCCGGCGGCTGCTGGTGCTCGGCGGTGGCGCGGTTGGTCTGGAGCTGGCCCAGGCGTTCCGGCGGCTCGGCAGCGAGCAGGTGACCGTGGTGGAGGCCGCCGACCGGCTGCTGGTCCGCGAGGAGCCGTTCGCCGGTGCGCAGGTCGCGGCGGCGTTCGAGGCCGAGGGCATTGCCGTGGTCACCGGCACCCGGGTCGTGGCGGTGAAACGGGACGGACCGGTCGCGGCCACCCTCGCCGACGGTCGGCAGTACGAAGCCGACGAGATTCTGGTCGCGGTGGGCCGCCGCCCGGCGACCGCGGATCTCGGGTTGGAAACGGTGGGACTGGAGCCTGGGCGCTACGTCGAGGTGGACGACCGGCTGCAGGCGCTAGGCGGTTGGCTGTATGCGGTGGGCGACTGCAACGGCCTCGCACCGCTGACCCACATGGGCAAGTACCAGGCCCGCATCGCCGCCGACGTGATCCTCGACCGCGACATCCGTGACCGGTCCAGCCGCGACGTCGTACCCCGAGTGACGTTCACGGACCCGCAGGTCTGCGCGGTCGGGCTGACCGAGGCGGCGGCCCGCGAGCGGGGCCTGCCGGTGCGGACGGTCAGCTACGACACCGGTGCCGTCGCCGGCGCGTACGTGCTCGGCGAGGGCATCGGCGGGACCAGCCTGCTGGTCGTGGACGCCGCCCGGAACGTGATCGTCGGGGCGACGTTCACCGGCCCCGACGTCCAGGAACTGCTCCATTCCGCCACGGTCGCGATCGCCGGGGAGGTGCCGCTGGAGCGGCTCTGGCATGCCGTTCCGTCGTTCCCGACCGTCAGCGAGGTCTGGCTGCGGCTGCTCGAAGAGTACGGGATGTGATGGCCATGCCGGACGTGTCGTTCACCAACCTGCTGATCATCTCGGCGGTCGCGGTGCTGGCGCCGCTGGTCGTGGGGTTCTTCCCCCGGCTGCGCGTCCCGGCGGTCGTGCTGGAGATCGTCGCCGGCATCATCCTCGGGCCCTCGGTGCTCGGCTGGGTACGCGTCGACCTGCCGGTGCAGATCCTGGCCCTCTTCGGCCTGGCATTCCTGCTCTTCCTAGCCGGCCTGGAGATCGACGTCCATCGGCTGCGGGGGCGGGTGCTGCGGGTCGCGGTAGCCGGCTACGTCGTGACACTCGTGCTGGGGCTCGGGACCGGCGCCGGGTTCCACGCCGTCGGCTGGGTGCGAGAGCCGCTGCTGCTGGCGATCGCGCTGTCGGCGACCTCGCTCGGCCTCGTGGTGCCCGTTCTCAAAGACGCCGGCAAGGTCGACAGCGAGGTGGGGCAGACCGCGATCGCGGCAGCGACGGTGGCCGACTTCGCGGCGATCGTGCTGCTGTCGCTGTTCTTCTCGACAGCGGGTGGCAGCACCGGATCCAAGCTCATCCTGCTCGCGGCGTTCGTCGCGGCGGTAGTGGCGACGTGGTTCGCGGTGATGACCGCCGGACGCTCCATGCGGCTGGGCGAGGTGCTGGTCCGGTTGCAGGACACCACGGCCGAGATCCGCGTCCGGTTCGCCGTCGTGCTGCTGGTTGCTTTCACCGCGCTCGCCGAACGGTTCGGCCTGGAGAGCATCCTCGGCGCGTTCCTGGCCGGCGCGGTAATCGGCCTGGTCGACCGGGACTCCACGTCACATCCGCACTTCCGGACCAAGCTCGAGGCCATCGGGTACGGGTTCGTCGTGCCGGTGTTCTTCGTCAGCAGCGGGATTCGGCTCGACCTGACCGGCCTGCTGGCCCACCCGTCGGCGCTGGCCCGGGTGCCACTGTTCCTCCTCGCGCTGCTGATCGTGCGGGGCGTCCCGGCCCTGCTCGGCCTGCGCACGAGCGGCCCTCGGTCCACCGCCGCACTCGGGCTGCTCCAGGCCACCTCGCTGCCGTTCATCGTCACCGCGACCCAGATCGGCGTGACCCTGGGCAAGATCAGTACGGTTACCGGCGCCTCGCTCGTGTGCGCCGGCCTGCTGTCGGTGCTGATCTTCCCGCTGGTCGCGCTGACGCTGCTACGCGGCGAGCGAGTCACGGGGGAGTCGACGGCGTCCACGAGGCAAGCCCGTCCTCTGGTGGAGCAGATGTGACGTACGTCCCTGCCACGCCCGCCGGCGTGGCGGGGACGGTTACCGCTCCTCGCTCAGCAGGCGTCGTGGAAGGTGCCCTTCGGCCGCTCTCGTACCGGCGCATCCTCGGGGCCGGGCGGAAGCCGACGGCACGGCACGGTGTCGTTTGCGCGACTGCGGCCCGGGCCGTTGGGGGCCCGGGCCGACGTCACGGTAAGAAGGTCAGCCGTCGCCCGGCGGTGGACCGAGCACGCGGGTGCCGCACCGGGCGGTCGGCCCGGCGATCGCGGCCGGGTCGCGAACCGACATGTCAGCCTCCGATCTCGATGTACACCTTGATAACCCCGGATGTGGTCAGCAGTGACAGCGCCTGGTCGTAGCGGTCGAGGCCGTCGACCCGGTGGGTGAGCAGCCGCCCCAGCCAGCCCGGTCGCTGCGCCTCGACCATGGCCATGTCGCGGACGCCTTCCTCGAAGTGCTCCCGGCCGGCGTTCACGGTGCCGAACATGACCTTGTTGCCGAGGACGAAGTCGAGGTTGATGGCGTCGGACGGGACCTCGCTGCGGCGCATGCCGCCGGTGACACTGGCCAGCACGAGGATGCCGTTGCGGGCCACGGTGTGACACATCGCGTCGAAGACGATCGGCGAGTACCCGGTGGCCTCGAACACCAGGTCGTACTGCCCGTGCGCGGCCACGTCGTCGACCAGCGAGGTCTGCTGCGTGGAGACGTACCGGGCACCGAGCGCCTCGACGAGGTCGCTGTTGCGGTAGGGCGGCGGGGTCAGCCCGTACGTGGTGACGTCGAGGCCGCGGTTGCGCAGCACCATCGTGGCCAGCAGGCCGATGGTCCCCGCGCCGAGCACGGCGGCACGGCGCGGCTGCCAGACCCTGAGCCGGCGCTGGATCTCGTACGCCTCGACGACGCCCTTCTCCGCCACCGACAGTGGTTCCAGCAGCACCCCGACGTCGCGCAGCGCCGGCGGGATCTTCACCAGGTAGCGGGGCTCCTCCACGTAGCGTTCGGTCAGGAAGCCGTGCACCCGGCTGATGCCGTGCTCGAAGTAGCTGTCGTCAGTGGTCAGGTCCGGGCTGTCGATGACGTCGTAGAGGCTGGTGCCGGCCCGGCGGACCCGGGCCACCACGTGATCGCCGGGCGCGAGCTCGGTCACCGCCGGCCCGACCTCCTCGACCACGCCGAAGCTCTCGTGGCCGATGATCAGGAAGTCCGACCCCTCGGGCGCGGTGCCGTACTCGGCGGCGTTGATCTCCCGGTCAGTGCCGTCGAGGCCGACCCGCAACAGGCGCACCAGCACCCCCCGCCCGTGCGGGACGTCGGACACCGTCGGCGACGGTATGTCGGTCAGGTGGGCGCTGCCCGGCTTGCCGGGAAAGACGGCGACGGCTTTCATGACATGTTCTCCTTCACGCGGTTCTCCGCTTCGCTGATCGCCCAGGCCGCGTTGACCAGGCCGATGTGACTGAACGCCTGCGGGAAGTTGCCCAGCAGCTCCCCGGTGACGGGGTCGACCTCCTCGGCCAGCAGGCCGACGTCGTTGACGTAGCCGACCGCCCGCTCGAACACCTCCCGGGCCCGGTCGACCTGCCCGGACATCGCGAGGGCCTGGGCCAGCCAGAAGGTGCACAGCAGGAAGGTGCCCTCCTCGCCCGCCAGCCCGTCGACGCCACCGTCGGTCCGGTAGCGGTACGCCAGGCCGCGCTCGTCGGTCAGCCGCTCGGCGATCGCGTCGATCGTGGCCAGCATGCGGGGGTCGTCGGCGGGCAGGAACCCGACGATCGGCATCATCAGGTTCGACGCGTCGAGTGCGTCCGACCCGAAGTACTGGGTGAAGGCACCGGCCGACTCGTTCCAGCCTTCGCGCACGACCGTCTCCCAGATCTCGTCCTGGGCCATCTTCCAGGCACCGACCTTGTCGGTGGCGTGCAGCTTTCCGGCGAGCTTGATCGCCCGGTCGAGCCCGACCCAGCACATCACCTTCGAGTACAGGAAATGCCGTGGCTCCCCGCGGACCTCCCAGATGCCCTGGTCGGTCTCCCGCCACCGCTCAGCGGCGGTGTCGGCGAGCGCGACCAGGAAGGCACGCATATCCCCGTCCATCGACGTGACCTGGTCGGTCAGCCGGTGGGCGGCGCCCAGCAGCTCGCCGTAGACGTCGATCTGCTGCTGGCTCCAGGCCCCGTTGCCGACCCGGACCGGGCGACTGTCCCGCCAGCCGCGCAGGTGCGGCAGGGTCCGCTCGGTGAGGTCGTGCTCGCCGCCGACCCCGAACATGATCTGCAGTGGAGTGCCCGGGCCGACCGCGGCCGCGGCGGCGGTGGTCATGAACGCGAAGAAGTCGCTCGCCTCATCCGGACAGGCGGCCACCCACAGCGCCTCCATCGTGAAGCTCGCGTCGCGCACCCACGAGTACCGGTAGTCCCAGTTACGCTCGCCGCCGACACCCTCCGGCAACGAGGTCGTCGCGGCGGCCACGATCGCGCCGCTGGGCTGGAAGGTCAGCCCCTGCAGCACCCGGCCGCTGTGGTGCACCAGGTCCCGCCACGGCCCCTCGTAGTTCTGGTGCAGCTCCGACCAGGACCGCCACGCGTCGACGGTGCCGGCGAGCCGGTCGGCGATCGCAGCCGGGCTCCAGATCCGGGCCGGTTGCTCCTCCAGCGTCGAGCGGTGCAGCGCGAACCGGACGGTCTCACCGGCCCGCACGCTGATCCGCGTGGTGGCGGTGGAGTCTTCCAGCTCCATCGGCACCGGGCTGGACAGCACCAGCCACTCGGCGCCACCGCGCGCGGTCACGCCACCGTCCACACGCGACAGCAGGGGCCGCAGCAGCCCGTACTCGGGACGGGGCGCGTACGAGACGTGGAGGTCGACTTCGCCCTCGACACCCGACACCGAGCGGATCAACAGGTGCGGGGCGCCCTTGCCGAGTGCGTGACCGCGGTTGTCAGCACCCATCGCGAGGGCATCGGTCAGCACGACCGTGCCGGTCAGCGTACGGAACGTGGTTTCCAGGACGAGTGTGCGGTCGAGGTAGCGACGGCCGGCGGTGTATTCACCGGCCGGGCGGATCGACCAGTGCCCCGCCGCGTCGTCGAGCAGCCGGCCGAAGATCGACGGGCTGTCGAAACGCGGGAAGCACAGCCAGTCCACCGACCCGTCGACCGTGGTCAAGGCGGCGGAGTGGCAGTCGGACAGAATCGCGTGTGCGGCAATGGGAACATCGCTCATGCCCGTGCAGTCTCCGGTCGCGACCGTGCCGTTACGCGCGTCCTCCGTCGGTCTCGCGCCGCGCGGACCACCCGCGGAACGCCGCAACGAGCCGGGCGCAGAACTCGGGATCCAACGGCGGCCGCCGCGTCGGCCCGAGCGCGCGCACCGTGGCGCGCAGTTGGCCCACGTACGCGGTGCAGCCGTCGCAGCCGTGCAGATGTTCTTCGACCGCGGCGTGGACCGCAGGCTCCAGGTCGCCCTCGAGGTAGTCGGTGACCAGCTCGACCACGTCACGGCAGGCGGGCGGACCGGTCGTCATCGTCGCCTCCCTACTACGGGTCCGTCGCTTGTGATTCAGTCCTCGGCAATGCCAAGCGCGTTACACGCGTAACGCCGGGGCAGAGGTCGGCGACTACACGTCATGAACCCAGACCTGGTGCCCGGCAAGCAATTGATCGACCTGGAGCTGCCCGACCACAACGGCCACCGCCGGAGACTGTCGGACCTGGCCGCGGGCGACCCGCTTGTGGTCAACTTCTACCGCGGCTGGTGGTGCCCGAAGGAGCAGGCGTTCTTCCGGGGCCTGGTCGCTTTGCAGAGTGAGGCGGAGGTCGCCTACACGCGGTTCGTGTCGATCAGCATCGACCCACCCGAGGTGGCCGCCGCGTTCCGCGCGGGCCTGGACGCGCGGTGGACTTTCCTCAGCGACCCTGACCGGCGCTACCAAGCCATACTCGGTCTGCTGGAAACCACGGACACCGTGCACCGGCCGTACGCCCCGGCGGCGTTCACGCTCCACCCCGATCTGCGCATCCACGCTGTCTACAACGGCTACTGGTTCTGGGGTCGGCCCACCAATGAGCAACTGCGCACCGACCTGCGCGAGATCACCCGCGCGATCCGGCCGGACTGGGAGGTGCCGTTGTGACCGGCTGGTGCTGGTTCGCGCTGGTGGAAGGCCCGTTCGAAGGCGGCCTGGCCTCGTCGGCGCTCGCCGCCGCTCCCGCCATGAGCCTGGACGGCTCTCATGTCGGCACTTTCGCCGCCTGGCCGTCCGGGCGTAAACCGGTCTCGGCAGCCTTGCGTATGGACGAGCGACTCATCGACCCGCAGGCGCCCCCGGCATGGGTATCGCTGGTCACGATCCCGCGACATGTCGCGCCGCTGTTCGACGACGTCACGGTCAGCGAAGCTATGCGGAAGGTACTGCGCGGCATACCGTCGACCGCGATGAGCACCCTGGTCCGGGACGCCACCACGATCGCGGGCGCGGTCACCGTCAGCCAGGCCGGCGATCCCCGGTCGCTGCAGGACGATCCGTTCGCCCGGCTGCACCCCGCCCGCGTCCTGCGCGCCGGCGCCGGCATGTTCGGCGCACTGCCAGCGCCGCCCGGCCCCGCCATCCAGCGCTACGCCGGCAAGCCCTGGCCAGCTCCCGGATTCGACAACGACCGGGACGAGGAGGAGAAATGCGGCGGATCCGCTTACTGATCCGGCAGCCGATCAGCTGGGTCGTGCTCACCGCCGGCGCCGTCGCGGCGGCGGTGGCCCTGGCCTGTTCCAACCGTGGAAGCACCCGGTACCGCAGCGTGAGCACCTGGTGCGCGCGGTTCCACGTCTCCTTCGGCGCGGCCGAGCTGACCAAGACCTGACCCGCAACCGATCGGAGGATGCCATGAACCACGAGTCGCTGGAGACCACCAGACGGTCGCTGCACGCCGTCGCCGAACTGCTCCTCGCCGGACCACAACACCGCCGCAGCCGCACGATCCGGCTGCTGGTCAACCCCGGCGGCTTCCGCACCGTCGCTACACCGGACCTACGTGTCGACGCCACCGACCTGATCGCCGGCGAGCGCCGGGTGGCGATCTCCGGCCGAACCTGCGCCGAGCTCGCCGAAGCCGTCGGCGTGGACGTCGGAGCGCCGGAAGCCGTGTACCACGACGGGTCCGGCGTCGGCCCCGACGAGGTCCTCCACCTCGACCCGGACACCGCCCGCTGGATCGAGGAGTGTTGGGCCGTCGGGGACACGGCGATGCGCCGGCTCGCCCCTAACGAGCAGCCGATCCTGTGGCCGGAGCACTTCGACGTGGGCATCCTCGTCGAGGGCACCGGATACGGAGTGTCGCCCGGAGACAAGTTCGTCCCCGAACCGTACGCCTACGTCAGCCCCCGCTCGCCACGCACCGGCGCGTTCTGGAACGCCCCGTTCGGCGCCGCCCGGCCGATGCGCGAGCTCGACAACGCCCACCCCGACGCCGTACTCGCATTCCTCACCGAAGCCCGCCGCCGCGCCGACACGGATCCACCGGCGTGACCGGCGGCACGCTTCGCCGCCGCCTGGCCCACGCCGAACATGCTGCCGCGGCCGAGTGGGCCCACCTCGCCGCGCTGGTACCCGCATGGGCCCGCCCCACGGCCGGTGAGGCGCGGTGGCCGGTCGTGGCAGCCGTGCTCACCGTCATCACCCTGCGGATGTTGCTACCGCCGCGGCTGGCGTTCCCACCGCACTGGCTGCTGCCCGCCGCGCAGCTCGTGCTGCTCGCCGGCGTCACCGCGGTCATCCGGGTCGGATCGGCCACTCCCGGACCCTGCGTACCGCCTCGTTGGCGCTGATCGGGATGCTCAGCCTGGCCAACGCGTGGTCGGCCGCGTTGCTGGTGTCCGCGCTGGTGCACGGCGGCTACCGCACCGACGCCGGCCCGCTGCTGGTCACCGGAGCCGCGATCTGGGCCACCAACGTCGTCGTCTTCGCGCTCTGGTACTGGGAACTCGACGCTGGCGTCCGGCCTGCCGGGCCGCCGCGCACCGCGCCCGCCCCCGACTTCCTGTTCGCCCAGATGCAGGCCCCACCCTCAGCGACCCGGACTGGGAGCCTCGGTTCGTGGACTACCTGTACCTGTCGTTCACCACCGCCACCGCGTTCAGCCCCACGGACACACTGCCACTGACCCGCTGGGCGAAACTGCTCATGATGCTGCAGTCAGCGGCCTCGCTCAGCACCCTGGCGCTCGTTGTCGCGCGCGCCGTCAACATCCTGCACTGAAAGGCTGCGTGCGGCTGACATCGGTGGCGGGATTGCCCGGTGCGTTCCCGGTCGTGCTCGTGCGGGTGGAGCGGATGCGTCGGTTTCGATGCGCGGGATCGTAATCCGTGGACCTCCACCAGGACTTGATCTGGGCTAGGGTGCCCGCCATGCGCACACTGCACGTCGGCCTGCGGGTCAGCGATCTCGAGCGGTCACTCGCGTTCTACACCGCCGTCGGCTACACGGTCGTCGGGACAGTCGAGGAGACGGCGTTCGGCAGCCTGACCATGCTCCGGCTGCCGGGCGACGACTTCGTCACCATCGAGCTGGTCCACGACCCGGCGAGGGGCAAGGTCGACCTCGGCACCGGCATCAACCACCTCGTCATCCAGGTCGAGTCGCTGGACGCAACCCTCGCCGATCTTGCCGCCAAGGGGATCGTGGCCGAGCCGCCCGGGCTTCCCGACGGCACGGACGGGCCGCGGACCAGTTGGATCACCGACCCGGACGGCTACCGGATCGAGCTGGTCCAGTGACCGGCCGGCCATGCCGACGGCATCACCGAGGCCGACTTCGCCTGAGCCGACGCACCCGACTCACCTACCAACTTCTCATTGAGCGTGTCCCAACCTTGTTTCGGCAGGTGGTCGTGGGTTGACAGTGGGGCTGATGGTGGTCAGCCGCAGTTCAGTAGGGGTGATCCACTTTGTGGCGCGAGAGCCACCGTCGGGGTGGGCCCTGATCACGATGC
>WNFU01024499.1_pt1 | contig 12445 bp, 10 predicted proteins | sample 5400121 | NCBI WGS metagenome assembly WNFU01 (sample SAMN13153360, study PRJNA577476) | soil metagenome | isolation source: 100 cm soil or saprolite under grassland replicate 1 | place: USA:California | collected 2016-06-15 | reverse complement strand
GCGGGCGCGCGGTATCTGTCGCTGCTCGGCGGCGTCTGCATGTCGTTCTACGACTGGTACTGCGACCTGCCGCCGTCGTCGCCGCAGACCTGGGGCGAGCAGACCGACGTTCCCGAAAGCGCCGACTGGTACAATTCGGGCTTCCTCATCTTGTGGGGCTCGAACGTGCCGCAGACGCGCACGCCCGACGCCCATTTCTACACCGAAGCGCGCTACCGCGGCGCCAAGAGCGTCGTCATCTGCCCGGACTATTCGGAAGCCTCCAAGTTCGCCGATCTCTGGATCTCGGTGAAGCAAGGCACCGACGCCGCGCTCGCCATGGCGATGGGTCACGTCATCCTGCGCGAGTTCCACATCGACCGGAAAGCCAAGTACTTCGAGGACTACCTGCGCCAGTACACCGACATGCCGATGCTGGTGCGGTTGGTGAAGCGAGGTGACAATCTGGTGCCGGATCGCCTCGTGCGCGCCTGCGACTTCGAAGGCGACCTTGGCGAGGGCAATAATCCGGAATGGAAGACCGTTGCCTTTGATGAAATCACTGGCGCGATCGTGGTGCCGCAGGGCTCGGTGGGATTTCGATGGGGCGAGAAGGGCAAGTGGAACCTGGAGGAGAAGGACTCCGCCGGGCACGATACGAAGCTTCGCCTCTCGCTGGCCGACGTCAAGGACGAACTGGCCGCCATCGCCTTTCCCTATTTCGGCAATCGCGAGCACGACCACTTCGCCGGTACGGATCACCCGAGCGTGCTGGTCCGCAACGTTCCCGCCAAGCGCGTCGAGCTGAAGGATGGGGAGGCGCTCGTTGCCTCCGTCTATGACCTCTTCGTCGCCAATTACGGCGTCGACCGCGGCTTCGGCGGCGAGCACGTCGCCAAGTCCTACGACGAGAACGTGCCCTATACGCCGGCCTGGGCGGAAAAGATCACCGGCGTGCCGCGCGACCAGATCATCACGGTCGCGCGCGAATTCGCGCTCAATGCCGAGAAAACCAAGGGCCGCTCCATGGTGATCATCGGCGCGGCAATGAACCACTGGTTCCACTGCGACATGAACTACCGCGGCGTCATCAATATGCTGGTGATGTGCGGCTGCGTTGGACAGTCGGGCGGTGGCTGGTCGCATTACGTCGGGCAGGAAAAGCTACGGCCGCAATCGGGGTGGCTACCTCTGGCGTTCGCGCTCGACTGGAGCCGGCCGCCGCGCCAGCAGAACTCGACCTCGTTCTTCTACGCACACACCGACCAGTGGCGCTACGAGACCGTCGGCGTCGAGGAAATCCTCTCCCCGACTGCGCCCGCGGGCCCGTGGGACGGCGCGCTGATCGACTACAACGTGCGCGCCGAGCGCATGGGCTGGCTGCCGTCGGCGCCGCAGCTCAGGCAGAACCCGCTCGCAATCGCCAACAAGGCGGCAGCCGCAGGAATCGAGCCGAGGGCTTACGTCGCCAAGGCGCTTAAATCCGGCAAATTGCAGATGTCTTGCGAGGACCCCGACCATCCCGACAATTGGCCGCGCAACATGTTCGTCTGGCGCTCCAACCTGCTCGGCTCGTCCGGCAAAGGCCACGAATATTTCCTCAAGCACCTCCTTGGCACCACGCACGGTGTGCAGGGCAAGGACCTCGGCGAGGACGGCCGCAAGAAGCCAAGAGAAGTCGTCTGGCATGACGACGCGCCGAAAGGAAAGCTCGACCTGTTGGTGACGCTCGACTTCCGCATGTCGACGACCTGCGTCTACTCCGACATCGTGCTGCCGACCGCCACTTGGTACGAAAAAAATGACCTCAACACCTCGGATATGCATCCCTTCATCCACCCGCTGACCGCGGCCGTCGATCCGGTATGGGAGTGCAAGAGCGACTGGGACATCTACAAGGCGATCGCCCAGAAATTCTCACAGGTCGCACCTGAGGTCCTGGGGGTCGAGAAGGATGTGGTGCTCACGCCGATCCTGCACGACACGCCAGCCGAAATCGCCCAGGCAACCGACGTCAAGGAATGGAAGAGGGGTGAGGTCGAGCCGATCCCGGGCAAGACCATGCCGTCGGTCACGATCGTCGAGCGCGACTATCCGAATCTCTACAAGCGTTTCACCGCGCTTGGGCCGCTCATGTCGAAGCTTGGCAACGGCGGCAAGGGCATAGCCTGGAACACCGAGCACGAGGTCGAGTTCCTCAAGAAGGTCAACGGCGTCGTCACCGACGAGGGACCCACCAAGGGGCTCGCCAAGATCGTGTCCGACATCGACGCTACCGAGGTGATCTTGACGCTTGCGCCCGAGACCAACGGCGAGGTCGCGGTCAAAGCCTGGGATTCTCTGTCCAAGACCACCGGCCGTGATCACACTCACCTCGCCATCCCAAAGGAAGACGAGAAGATCCGATTCCGCGACCTCGTCGCGCAGCCGCGCAAGATCATCTCGTCGCCGATCTGGTCGGGCCTGGAGTCGGAGAAGGTTTGTTACAACGCCTGCTATACCAACGTCCACGAGCTGATCCCGTGGCGCACGCTCTCCGGGCGCCAGCAGCTCTACCAGGATCACCTGTGGATGCGCGCGTTCGGCGAGGCGCTGTGCGTCTATCGTCCGCCGATCGATCTCAAGGCGGTCAAGCCGATCATCGATGCGAAGCCGAACGGCGAGAGGCAGATTGTTCTCAACTTCATCACGCCGCATCAGAAGTGGGGCATCCACTCGACCTATACCGACAATCTTCTGATGCTGACGCTATCGCGCGGCGGTCCCATCGTTTGGATCAGCGAGACCGACGCGAACAAGGCCGGCATCGCCGATAACGACTGGATCGAGGCCTACAACACGAATGGCGCGCTGGTCGCGCGCGCCGTGGTGTCGCAGCGCGTGAAGGAAGGCATGTGCCTGATGTACCACGCGCAGGAGAAGATCGTGAACGTGCCCGGTTCCGAGGTTACCGGCCAGCGTGGCGGCATCCACAACTCGGTGACGCGCACGGTGCTCAAACCGACGCACATGATCGGCGGCTACGCCCAGCAGTCCTACGGTTTCAATTACTACGGCACGATCGGCACGAACCGCGATGAGTTCGTCATCGTGCGCAAGATGGCGAAGGTCGATTGGCTCGACAAGCCGGATCAACCTGAACCCATCGCCCCGAAATTGGAGGCCGCAGAATGAAAATCCGCGCCCAGATCGCGATGGTGCTCAACCTCGACAAATGCATCGGCTGTCACACCTGCTCCGTGACCTGCAAGAACGTTTGGACTAACCGGGAAGGCATGGAATACGCCTGGGCGGCTGGTGGCGTAAGAGGAACGGCAAGATCGAGCCGAAGATCGGCTCGAAATGGCGGGTGCTGGCCAAAATCTTCGCTAATCCCGACCTGCCCGAGATCGACGACTATTACGAGCCCTTCACCTTCGACTACGAGCACCTGCAAAACGCCCCCGAGCTGCCGGCATTTCCAACCGCGCGGCCGCGTTCGCTCATCACCGGCGAACGCATGGAACAAAACGAGTGGGGTCCGAACTGGGAGGAGATTCCCGGCGGCGAATTCTCCAAGCGCTCGCAGGACTACAATTTCGACGGCGTGCAGAAGGAGATCTACGGCCAATTCGAAAATACTTTCATGATGTATCTGCCGCGCCTGTGCGAGCATTGCCTCAACCCGGCCTGTGTCGCGGCATGTCCCTCCGGCGCCATCTACAAGCGCGAGGAGGACGGCATTGTCCTGATCGACCAGGACAAGTGCCGCGGCTGGCGCATGTGCGTGTCCGGTTGCCCCTACAAGAAGATCTATTACAACTGGTCCTCGGGCAAATCCGAGAAGTGCATCTTCTGCTATCCGCGCATCGAGGCGGGGCAGCCCACGGTGTGCTCGGAGACCTGCGTCGGTCGCATCCGCTATCTCGGCGTCGTGCTCTACGATGCCGACCGCATCGAGGAAGCCGCGAGCGCACCGAACGAGCAAGACCTCTACCAGGCGCAGCTCGACATATTCATGAACCCGAACGACGAGGCCGTGATCGCGCAAGCGCGCGCCGACGGCGTGCCCGACGCCTGGCTCGAAGCGGCGTGGCGCTCGCCGATCTGGAAAATGGCGATGGAATGGAAGGTCGCCTTCCCGCTCCATCCCGAATACCGCACTCTTCCCATGGTGTGGTACGTGCCGCCGCTCTCGCCGATCCAGTCGGCTGCTGCGGCCGGCAAGATCGGGCACGACGGCGAAATGCCGGACGTTCGCTCGCTTCGCATCCCGCTCAAGTACCTCGCCAACCTGCTCACCGCTGGCAAGGAGGAACCGGTGGCGCTCGGCCTCGAGCGCATGCTCGCCATGCGCGCCTATATGCGAGCCAAGACGATCGACGGCGTGATCGACGAGAACATCGCCCGCCGCGTCGGCCTCAGCGGGCTTGCCATCGAGGACATGTACCAGGTCATGGCGATCGCCAATTACGAAGACCGCTTCGTCATCCCGACTGCGCACCGCGAACTGGACGAAGACGCCTACGACCTGCGTGGCTCGTGCGGGTTCTCGTTCGGCAACGGCTGCTCGGGCGGGACGACTGAAGTGAATCTGTTCGGCACGCCCAAGCGCGCCAAGGGAAGTGCGAAGACCCCGATGGAGGTCGCGTGATGACGAAGACCTTCAAAGCACTCTTCGCCTTGCTGACCTATCCAATCGCGGAGCTTGCGTGGGCGGTCGGCGAAATCAGCGAAGCGATCGATGCGGAAAGAGTAATTCCGGCCCGCATCCGCAACCGGCTGCACGACCTGCTGTTGGAGTTGGCAACCGGCGATCTCTACGACCTGCAGGAGCGCTACGTGCTCTTGTTCGACCGCACGCGCTCGTTGTCGCTGCACCTGTTCGAGCACGTGCATGGCGAGAGCCGCGACCGTGGCCAGGCATTGATCGATCTCAAGAGCCTGTACGAAAGGAACGGGCTCGAAATCGGCACCTCTGAGCTGCCGGATTTTGTGCCGCTGTTCCTGGAGTTCCTGTCGACGCGCCCGCGTGTCGAGGCGTGCGAGTTGCTCGCTCAACCCGCACACATTCTCTCCGCATTTGCCGAGCGCCTGCGCAAGCGCCGCTCCGCCTACGAGGCAGTGTTCCGCGCGCTCGTGGCTCTGGCGTCGATGCAGCCGAAGGGCGAGGAGATTTCGGCGTTGCTGGAGGCGCCCGATCCCGACGCCACAGACCTCGCCGCGCTCGACGCCGCTTGGGAAGACGAGCCGGTCAAGTTTGGTCCAGGCGCCGGCGACGGCTGCAAGGACAGCCTGATCGCGCGCATCCGCGCCGGTCGCCGTCCCGCCCCCGGTGTTGCCGTCGCATCGCCCACTCGTCCCGTCCTGCCGCGCCCGTGAGGAGACCTCCATGCGCGAGATGATCAATCACATCGTGTTCGGCTGGTACCCCTATCTCTGCCTGACCGTCTTTCTGGTCGGCAGCTGGGTACGCTTCGACCGCGAGCAGTACACCTGGAAGAGCGGGTCGAGCCAGCTCTTGCGCCGCCGGCAGCTGATGTGGGGCTCCAACCTGTTCCACGTGGGGGTCCTGGTCATCTTTATCGGCCATTTCGTCGGCTTGCTCACGCCCATCCGGGTGTTCGACGCGCTCGGCATTTCTCACAGTTTCAAGCAATGGTTGGCGATCATTGTCGGCGGGGTCGCCGGCATCATGTGTTTTGTCGGGATTACGCTGTTAATGCATCGCCGATTGTTCGATGCGCGAGTTCGCACAACCTCATCCTTCAGCGACATCGCCATCTTGCTGTTGCTTTACGCTCAGTTGATCCTTGGCCTTGCGACCATTCCGGTTTCGTTGGGTCACCTCGACGGCCACGAGATGGTGAAATTCATGACCTGAACGCAGGGCATTCTGACGCTGCAGGCGGGCATGTCGACGCTGGTCGCCGACGCGCACCCGATCTTTAAGCTGCACCTGTTTCTCGGCATGACGATCTTTCTCGTTTTTCCGTTCACGCGCCTCGTCCACGTGTGGAGCGCGCCGATCTGGTATCTCGGCCGCCGCGGCTATCAGATCGTCCGCACGAACAAGCCGGTATTCCATGCTAGGTCACCGCATGGTGCGGCGTCGAAGGAACAGGTGTTGCAGGCACGCCGGACGCAGCCCCGCATCGAGACAGTGCCAGCGGAGTGAAGTGAAATGAACTGTGCCCTTCACGCCCCCAGCTTCCCAAAGCCGAAAGTGGTGAGTGTCAACGGCGTTGTCATAGGCCGCGAAGTCATCGCTCGCGAGGTGCAGCACCACCCGGCGCCGAAGCCGATCGCTGCCTGGCAGGCCGCGGCACGTGCATTGGTCGTGCGCGAGCTGCTGCTGCAAGAAGCCCGACGGCTCGGTCTTGCGGCAAGCCCCCGCACCGACAGCTCCGGGCGTCGCGAAACGGACGAGGAAGCTCTGATCCGCGCCGTCTGCGAGCGCGAGGTGACGACTCCGGAGCCCGACACCGAGACCTGCCGGCGTTACTACGATCGCAATCGCAAGGCATTCCGAGCCGCCGCGGTCTACGGGGCGGCGCACATCCTGATTGCGGCCCGCTGGGACCAGAAGGAGGCCTTCGAACAAGCCCGCGCGGTGGCCAACGCGGTGCTCGCCGAGGTGAAGCAGGACCCCAGCCGCTTCGGCGATTTGGCCAAGCGTTATTCGGCCTGCCCGTCGGCGCTGCACGGCGGCAATCTCGGCCAGATCAGCGCCGGGCAAACTACGCCCGAATTCGAAAAGGCGCTGACCGCGTTGACGCCGGGCTCGATGTCGCAAGAGCCGGTCGAGACCCGCTATGGCCTCCACATCATACGGCTCGATCGCAAGATCGAAGGGCGAGAGTTGCCGTTCGAGCTGGTGGTGGACCGGATCGCCGATTACCTGCGCGACAGCGTCGCCCGCCGCGCCACCGCGCAATACGTCGCTCGCCTCGTCTCGCGCGCCGATATCGCCGGCATCACCCTCGCGGGCACCGAGGCGCACCGGGTCAACTAAGGAAAGGCAATGATGCTGCTCGGCGATTTGATTGCACGCTTGTTCGATGAGACCGTGGCGGAGGAGGCCATTCTTGGCCTCTCCGATCTCGCCTTGCTCGCCCAATTGCGCGCGCGGGCGGAGGCCAGTGGGCTCGATCTCGGCGCCTATGCGGAGGCCGCGGCGTCCCGTTACGCGTCAGAGGCGTCCGATGAGGAATGGATCACGCTGATGGGCGCGATGGGCCGCGCACAGGATCCGGGCGCCGTCTATCTCAAGCGCGCCCTTGCCTACATCGTCGGGCAAGCACGCTCGGCGTGCTGGTGCGCTCCTCGCGGTGGTGTCCCTGATTTGGGTCGGACGAGATGAGGAATTGGCTGCAATTGGATCAGGGTAATGGCTTCACTTGATTGGTCATCCGTCTGAGTTGCGTATCTTCACGAGCCCTGGAGGTACCAAATGGTTTCCCCCCATCTTCTTCGACCCCTTCGTACTCTGCGCGAGGCCTGTAGCGCCTGTCGCCGGTATCGCGAGCAGCTAGACCGCTGCACAACCTGCGGCAACCGACATCTGTGATGAGCACGACGATCTGAGATAGGCGGCGACGGCGGCCACAGGCGGTGACTCAGAACGAGCCGCCCCACGCGCACCGCTCCGCCCGGGCAACCGTCGCCCGCGCCTACTCCCCGCGCTCAGTCAATGCGCCGCGTCAGTTCTCGCCACGCCTCGCCACGCAGGCGCCAAGACTGGTTACGGTGCGAGATTTCGCTTGAAGACGGTCATCGCGTTTACACGCTTCCCTACGCCGATGTGGTGACGGCGAGCGGCCGTCGCCAGCGCGATATGAGCGGATGGTTAAGGTGCGTGAGCTGGGTGCTTGCGCTCGAGCCGTTCGATCGCTTGGCGGCGCCCTTCATGGCCCACGGCGGGTGGTCGCACAGCGGATCTTACGCAGGCGCACTACGCCCAAGCTCGCCGAAGATGGTCTCATACGAGAACCGTCGGGTCCCGTGCGACGGGACCTTGTGACGCTTGACCAGGAAGCGCCTCACACGCGTTGCGACGTGATAGTCGGGCAATTGCGCAAATGAACCGCGTCGTTCAGCAAACCACCCGCCCACCATGCGCCGTGCAGCCACCGAACGGAGTTGGGAGTAGACTGCCGTGCGAACGGCGTGCGACTAAGGCAAATACGCACGGCGTTTCTCGGTGCAATGATCGCGTCGCGATTTGTGCCGAATTTTCCGAAGGTTATGGTGCCCCTGGCCGGACTCGAACCAGCACGATGTTTCCACCACCTGATTTTGAGTCAGGCGCGTCTACCAATTCCGCCACAGGGGCCGCGGCCGGATCATAGCGGCGAAGGGCAGGGGGTCAACGCCCATACCATTGCCGTCTTTGCGCCAATATATCAGGCGCCAAGAGGCGCCAAGATAGGATGCGCCAAGGGCGCACATCAGGAGCACGGAAAGCCGCATGACCGACACCGCCGCCAGCATGATCCGTTCCCGCCCGTTCGCGGCGGCGGCGATCGCGATTGCGGTGGTCGGCGCGGCGGCCGTGCTGGGCGCGTGGTTCTTCCAATACGTGGTCGGGCTGAGACCTTGCCCGCTCTGCCTCGAGCAGCGCTACGCCTATTATTTCGCGGTGCCGCTCGCGGTGCTGGTGGTGATGGGCGATCAGTTCGGCGCCTCGCGCAAGGTGCTGATCGCCGCGCTCGTGGGGTCCGCAGGAATGCTCGGGCGCCGGCGACACGTTCGGTCCGCCCGGCAATCTGCTCGACCGGCTGCAGTCGTTCAACGTCGTGCGCTGCGACGAGGCGGCCTGGCGCTTTCTCGGGCTTTCGCTCGCCGGCTACAACGCGCTGATCTCACTGCTGCTGGCGGCGATCGCCGCATACGGGGTGGTGGCGGGCTGGCCCACGCGCCGCCAAGGCGCCGAATGATCCGACGCTGATGCCGCGGGCGCGCTCTTTGGGTGCAAAGGCTTACGGCTCCAGCTCGGTGTCCCAGTAGAGATAATCGAGCCAGCTATCGTGCAGATAGTTCGGCGGAAAAAGCCGGCCGTTGCGGTGCAGGTGGTGCACGCTCGGCTGGAACGGCATCTGCGACGGGAACATGTGGGCTTCGGCCATCGTCTTGTTGCCCTTGGTGAGATTGCAGGGCGAGCAGGCCGCCACGACGTTGATCCAGGTCGTGTGACCGCCGCGCGAGCGCGGCAGCAGGTGGTCGAAGGTGAGGTCGTCGCGCGCGCCGCAATACTGGCAGAAAAACCGGTCGCGCAGGAACACGTTGAAGCGGGTGAAGGCCGGCTGGGTCGCGGGCTTCACGAAGGTCTTGAGCGAGACCACGCTCGGCAGCTTCATCTCCAGGCTGGGGCTGTGCACCGCGCGGTCGTAATTGGCGACGATGTTCACCCGCTCGAGGAAGACCGCCTTGATGGCGTCCTGCCACGACCACAGCGACAGCGGGTAATAGCTGAGCGGCCGGAAGTCGGCGTTGAGCACCAGCGCAGGCCAACCGTTTGGCGATACGTGAGCGTTCACTGCAACGTGCCTCGAGCCGACTCCATGGGCTGCCCGACGGGCAGGTAGGAGCGTAGTTTATAGGCAGGCATGTCAGAAATGTGAAGCCCAAACCTGGGGTTACGGGGAGTTGGTGGAGGGCGCCGCCGCCGCCCCGAGACCGCCTGTAGCGGCCGGTGAAAATGCGCCTGGCATCCCCCGACCGCCGCGCTTCAATGCCCGCGCCGTAACGCGAATGGTAAACGGGCATGATCGGGATTCGCCGTCGTCACGGCTACGCCCCGCGCACCCGATCGATCACGGCGATCGGGTCGACGATCGCGTCGCCATGCCAGGCGATGTGATGGTCGGGGCGAACCAGAACGAGCTTGCTGCGGTAGAGGCGATCGGGCGCTTGGAGCCGCAGCGTTTTCAGCGGCACGCCGCGCGCCCGCGCCGCCGTCTCCAACGCGCCCGCCGCTTCCGGCGCGCCGAAATCGATCAGCGTGAAGCCTTTGCCGAATTCATCATAGGCGGCGCGTCCCGGCGCCAGCCAGAAATGCGGCGCCCGCGCGCCCGGACGATCTATTGGCGTGTAGGTGTCCCACGCATCCGGCGGCGCCTCGCTGCCGTCCGGCCAGATGATCGGCGAGGGTTCGTAGCGCTCGCCGAGCTGGATGCCGACCGTGAGATATTGCGGCTTGTCCTCCTCCATGATGCGGGCGCCGAAGGCGCGCCGCGCCGCCTCCGCCTCCGCGCCGGCGTGCTCGAAATTCGGCGGCAAGGTCCAGCCGTCCATCACGCGGGTGCAGCGGACGCCCAGTTGCGAGTTGCGCACGCCCATGGGGCGGCGCTCGATCTCATAGCTGTCGGTGAGCCGCGGCCCGGCCCAGCCTTGCTGCACGGCCGCGAGCTTCCAGCATAAATTCATCACGTCGCCGATGCCGGTGTTCATGCCGAGCCCGCCCAGCGGCGTGAACAGATGCGCGGCGTCGCCGGCCAGGAACACGGGCCCCGACTGGTAGTGCTCGGCGACCAGCGCCAGCCCGCCGGTCCATGGCCCGCCGGAAATGATCTCGAAATTAACGTGGGCGCCGATCATGGTGGCGATCACCGCCTTGGCGTCGACGTCGCGCCAGTCGGCACCCGGCGGCACCTGGTAATGAACGACCCAGGTCTCGCGCCCGTCCTGCGAATACATCATGCCGCGCAGCTCGGGATTGATAATCCAGGTCATGTTGGTCGGCGGCCGTCCGCTCGCCGCCATCAGGGTGGGCGAGCGGATGAAAAAGGACAGCATGGTGCCGCCCATGAAGGCGCGGTGAGTGGTGCCGTCCTCGCCGATCATCGGAAAGCCGAGCGTGCGGCGAACCAGGCTGCCGGCGCCGTCGATGCCGAGCAGGTAGCGCGCCCTGATCCGGTGGCGTTCGCCGGTGGTGGTGTCCTCGACGTCGGCGAGAACGTGATCGTCGTGCGCGGCAAAGGACGTGAGCCGCCAGCCGAACCGGATATCCGCGCCCGCTTGCCGCTCGGCGCAGCGCCGCAGCACGCGCTCGAGCACGATCTGCGACACGTTGTTGGGGATTTCCGGCGTCGGCCAATCCGAATAGGGCCGCGGCAGCCGGCCGAACTCGTGGCCGCAAAACCGCGTCACATAGGCGGAGGCGCGCGCGATGTGCGACGGCAGCCCCTCGGAGCGCAGCTCGTCCGCGATGCCGAGCCGGCGGAAATGCTCCATCGAGCGCGCATTGGTGTTGTTGCACTTGGGATGCTGCGCGGTGTCCAGCTTTTCGGTGACCAGGATGGCGGGGACGGACCGCCAGCCGAACTCGATCGCTGCCGAGAGCCCGACCGGTCCGCCGCCGACCACCAGGGCAAACGTCTCAGCATCCATTGCCTAACTCTGCGAACGTCAACGCACCGCCGCGAACCGGCGGGCCAAAAACTCGCCGCCGTGGCGCAGCCCTTCCTGATCGATGCCGTGGCCGATGCCGTGCGACATGTGCCACTCGACCGGAACGCCGAGCGAGGCGAGCCCGCTCGAGGCGTGGAACAGCGCCTGCGGCGGAATGAGATCGTCCTGATCGCCGTGGACGAGCAGGACCGGCGGATGCGACTTGATCTCGGCAGCGAATTTTTCCGGATTGGCGTCGGGCGGAACCACCAGCAATCCGGAATAACCGACGATCGCGATCGGCGGCGTAGCGCGCCGCAGTCCCACGTGCAGCGCCATCATGGTGCCCTGGCTGAAACCGACCAGCGCCAGCGCCGAGGGCGGAAGATTGCGGCGCTTGAGCTCGGCGTCGAGAAAGCTTGCGAGCACCGGTGCCGCCTTGTTGGCGCCGACCCAACGCTCGTTGGGATCGCGGAAGGTGAGCGGAAACCATTGCCGTCCGACCGGCGCCTGGCCGCACGGCTCCGGCGCATGCGGCGAGACGAAGGCCGCCTGCGGCAGCAGCCCTTGCCAGGCGCGCCCGACGTCGATGAGGTCGTTGCCGTCGGCGCCGTAGCCGTGCAGGAACACCACCAGCTGGCGCGCCGTGCCCGCGCGCGGCTCGAGCCGCGGACCGTCGAGCTCAGCCGCCATCATGGCCTCCGCAGGGTTGCGGCCGACGCGATCGGCGCGCCCTCGCGCCGCTTGGCGGCGCGATAGTAGGTCCACAGCAGGCATGCGGCGGCGCCGCGCCATGGCCGCCACGCCTCGGCGAGCGGTCCCATGTCCTTCGTGGTCGGTCTCTTTTTCAGTGCGAGCAGCAGCCGCGTGGCTTCCTGCAGTGCGAGGTCGCCAGCCGGCCAGGTGTCGGCATGGCCGAGGCAGAACAGGAGATAAATGTCGGCGGTCCACGGGCCGATGCCGTGCAGCGCGGTCAAGGCCGCGTGCGCTTCGTCGGCCGGCTTGTCGGTGAGCGCCGGCAGATCGATCTCGCCGCGGTCGATCGCCTTGGCGATGGCCTTGAGCGTGCGGATTTTGGGCGCGGAGAGCCCGGCGC
>WNFU01007884.1_pt1 | contig 12448 bp, 9 predicted proteins | sample 5400121 | NCBI WGS metagenome assembly WNFU01 (sample SAMN13153360, study PRJNA577476) | soil metagenome | isolation source: 100 cm soil or saprolite under grassland replicate 1 | place: USA:California | collected 2016-06-15 | reverse complement strand
AAGGCGGTGTTTGCCGGGTTGACTGTGGTGAGCGACCTCATCGCAGCTACGGATCGGTTCGTTAGTTTCAACTGAAGTTGTTTCTGCGCGGGAAAATCGGATCCGGATGAAATCGCAGTTTCTTGTTCTCATCACAAGCGACCCCCGAACGAGCCCGAAACCGGCCGAGGCGGTCCGCATCGCGGCTGGGGTTGGGAGCTGGGGGAAAGTTGCTGTGATGATCTACCTGCGTGCCCCCGCGGCGCGGGTGTTGAGTGAGTTTCCCGACGAGCTGGTGGATGGAGAGAACTTCACGCGCTTCCTGCCACTGGTGGCGGAGTCCGGCGGGCTCGTCCTGGTGCAACGCGACGCCCCGGCGCTCGCGGAAATCGGCCGGGCGCCGGTCCCGTTCCGCGAAATCGGGGACGAAGAACTGGCTGACCTGGCCGCCCGGAACGATTATGTCGCCCGTTTCTGAGATGCCTTCCATTCTCCATATCGTCACCCGACCGAACGACATGTTGGCCGCGGAAGTCATCGCCCGACAGCAAACGTTGCCGGAACTGGAGGTGCAGGTGGCGGACCTGACGGTACGCGATCCGGACTACCGGAAGCTGCTCGATCAAATCTTCGCGTCGGATTCGGTCGCGGTGTGGTGAATCAGCTTTGTTTCAGGGAGGCCAGGATCTTGGTGGCGGCGGCCCGCGGATTTTCCGCCGCGCAAATCGGGCGGCCGATCACCAGCCAATCCGCACCGGCATCGATCGCCTCCTTTGGTGAAAGCGTGCGTTTCTGGTCGTCCGTCTCGCTGCCGGCGGGACGAATTCCCGGCGTCACCAACTGCATCTCTTCAGGAATGATTTGACGCAGCGCAGCGATTTCCAGAGCCGAACAGACCAGACCGCGCAAACCGGCCTTGGCCGCCAGCGACGCGAGCCGTTCGACCTGGTGCCCGACGTTCGCGTTCATGCCGATCTCAGCGAGTTCATTGCTGTCGAGACTGGTCAGGATCGTGACGCCCAGGACCAGCGGAGGCGTGCGGCCCAGCGATGCCGCGGTTTCCTGTGCGGCGCGCTCGGCGGCCCGGAGCATCACGCTGCCTCCGCTAACGTGAACGGTGAGCATCTGCACGTCCAGCCGCACGGCTGCCCTCACCGCAGCGGCAACCGTGTTCGGAATATCGTGGAACTTCAGGTCGAGGAAAACCGACGCTCCCAGGCCGCGAATCCGGCGCACGACTTCGGGCCCCGCACTGACGAACAACTCCTTTCCGAGCTTGAACGCGCCCACGACCGGCGCGAGCTGATCGGCCAGGCGAAGCGCCGTCTCCAACGTGGGAACGTCCAGCGCCGCGATGATCGGATTGCTCATGCGGCCAAGGGTAATCGCTGGCGTACCGGGTGCGAACACATTTCCGAGGGAAAGGTAGGCCGGACTTGACCAATCCGAAATGCACTGCGAGTTTGGCCGCGCTTGGCGAGAGCGTCGTTAGGTGCGGTGGCGAATGATCTTTTCGCCGCGGTGGCGCAAACTCCCGCTGTGCAGTCCCTGCAACGGCGCCTGGAGCAGGGCGGCGCGCTGTCTTGTGCCGGCGTCAGTCTTCCGGCCCACCCGTTTGTCGCCGCGCTGCTGCATCGTCTCTACCCGGATCGCTCCATCGTCTGCGTCACCGCCGGATTGAAAGAGCAGGAGCGCTTCCACCAGGACCTAACGACCTGGTTGCAGATGGCGGGTTGCGCGGTGCAGGTTGGTCCATCCGCTCCCGCGAGCGACCAGCAACCAGCCGCGCGCACTCCATTATTTTATCCCGCCTGGGAAATCCTTCCGCACGAAGACAAACTTCCGCACGCCGATGTCATCAGTGAACGGCTGGAGACGCTCGTGAGTTTATCGCGCTACGCACCGGGCAACCCGGGACCTGCCCCGCGGCTGGTCACCACGGTCGGAGCCTTGCTTCAGCGCACGTTTCCGGCGGAAGAACTCGGCCGACGCACGCGGACACTGAAACGCGGCGCGCACCTCGACCCGCTCGACCTCATCGAATGGCTCGAGGACCAGGGCTACGAACCGGAAGCTCAGGTGACGCAAAAGGGCGAGATTGGATCGCGCGGCGGCATCCTCGACATCTTTCCGCCCACCAGCCCGTGGCCGGTGCGACTGGAGTTTTTTGGCGATGAGTTGGAATCGCTGCGTTACTTCGACCCGGTCACGCAGATTTCCCGCGACGAGATTCTTGCCGTAACGCTGCCGCCTGCCGGCGAGCTCGGTATCCTCAAGCGGGACATTGCAGCAGGGCCAGAGTCGCTGGTTGACGGTCAGCAACGCGAGACGCCGGCAACAAACCACGCACCGCGCAGCACGCACCAACTCGCCACGCTCCTCGACTACCTACCGAACCAATCCATCTTCCTGCTCTGCGAGCCCGAAAATCTCGTCGAGCGCGCCAACGAGTACGCCGGCCAGGTCCCGGTCGCCGATCCGTTCTTTATCGCGTGGCCGGAGTTCGCAGAGCGGATTGTGGCCAGCGGCATGGTTTGCCTCGCCCTGAACGAACTTTCGGGAACCAGTGGCGCTCCTCCGTTGGAGGGCGTGGGTTCCGAGGCTCAAAGTGCGGGCTCCAGCACGGTGAACCTTTCGCTGGTGGCTTTGGACGCATACCGTCCGTTGGGCGAGCGCGCTCCCGAACCGCAAATTGCTGAAGCACAGCGTCGCGACTTCTTCGCTCAACTCCACCGCTGGCTGCGCCAAGGTTACGCGGTTCATGTTTTCTGCAACAACGACGGCGAACGGCAGCGTTTCGGCGAGCTCTGGGAGGAGTATGGCCTCGGCAACGCGGGCCTGGCGTCCCGTCCGGCTTCCCGCTCACCGGATCCGCGAACAATCAAGGCACGCCTCCCGGTGAGCGAGGTAGCGACCGACCCCCGCCCCGCCTTGCACCTCGGCGCGTTGGCCCGTGGCTTCCTCTACGACGACGCCAAACTCGTCGCGGTCAGCGACGCGGAGATCTTCGGCCGCTACCGGGTGCAGCGGCCGCGTCGCCTGAAGTCGCCTCATGCGGCAGCCGTTCGTTCGGCGCTCGACATTGATTTCACGGAGTTCGAAGAGGGGGACTATGTCGTGCATATTCGGCATGGGATCGGACGCTTCCTTGGTCTGAAGGTATTGCCGCTTGGGGCCGGGCGAAAAGGCAGTGCCAGCGCCGAGGTCAATCCGCAGCCCCAAATCGGATCGGGCGAGGAATGTCTCGTGATCGAATACGCGCCGAGCGAGCCCGACCAGCCGCCGCCGAAGCTCTACGTGCCCATCACCGAGGCGCATCTCGTGAGCAAGTACGTCGGCGCCGGCAAGGCGAGTCCGCCGCTCAATACGCTCGGGGGAACGCGCTGGGCGAAGACGCGGGCGCAGGCCGAGCGGGCTGTGCGCGACCTGGCGGGCGAACTGCTTTCCATCCAGGCTGCGCGCGAGTCCCAGCCCGGGCACGCCTGCCAGCCGGACGCGCCGTGGCAACGCGAGTTCGAGAGCGCGTTCATTTACGAGGAAACGCCCGATCAGATGCAGGCCATCGTCGAGACCAAGTCCGACATGGAGAAGCCGAAGCCGATGGATCGCCTGATTTGCGGCGATGTCGGTTTCGGCAAGACCGAAGTGGCGATTCGCGCTGCCTTCAAGGCCGTCATGAACGGCAAACAGGTGGGCGTGCTTGTACCGACCACGGTTCTTGCCCAACAGCACTTCAATACGTTCCGGGAGCGGATGGCGGACTATCCGCTGCGCGTCGAACTGCTCTCCCGTTTCCGCACCCGGCTCCAACAACAGAGGGTGATTAAGGACTTGGCGGCCGGCTCGGTGGATATCGTCATCGGCACGCACCGGTTGGTGCAGGAGGACGTGCAGTTCAAAGATCTCGGCCTGGTCATTATCGATGAAGAGCAGCGCTTCGGGGTGGTGCAGAAGGAGAAGTTCAAGCTGCTGCGCAAACTGGTGGACGTGTTGACGCTGAGCGCCACGCCGATCCCGCGCACGCTTTATCTCGCTCTGACCGGCGCCCGCGACATGAGCACCATTGAAACGCCGCCGCAGGACCGCCTGCCGGTGGAGACGATCGTGACGCGGTACGACGAGCGGGTGATCCGCGATGCCATCCAGCGGGAATTGAACCGCGGCGGCCAGGTCTTCTTCCTGCACAACCGCGTCATGACCATCGACACCGTGGCGCAGAAACTTCGCGGGTTGGTTCCCCGCGCGCGCCTGGTCGTCGGCCATGGCCAGATGCACGCGGACGACCTGGAAGAAGTGATGACCCGATTCGTGAATGGCGAGGCCGACCTGTTGCTGTCCACCACGATCATCGAGAGCGGCCTGGATATTCCCAACGCGAACACGATCATCATTGACCGGGCCGACCGTTTCGGCCTGAGCGACCTCTATCAACTCCGCGGACGCGTGGGCCGCTACAAGCATCAGGCCTATGCCTATCTGCTGCTGCCTCGCCACGCCGGGCTGTTGAGCGACGCGCGTAAACGCATCAGCGCGATCAAGCAGTATTCGACGCTCGGCAGCGGCTTCAAAATCGCCATGCGCGACCTGGAGATTCGCGGCGCGGGCAACCTGCTGGGGCCGGAACAAAGCGGCCACATCACAGCAGTCGGCTTCGAACTCTACTGTCAATTGCTCAAACAGAGCATCGCGGCACTCAAGGGTGAAAAGGTCAAACCACGTGTGGAAGTGCAACTGCGATTTGATTTCCTGGCGCTGAGTCCGGCAGAGGAGCCACATCCTGAAAAACCCGAAATCCAAAACCCAAAACCCGAGGTCCGGACGACCGCCTACATCCCCTTCCACTACATTTCCGACGCCCGCCAGCGTATTGATCTCTATCGCAAGCTGGCGCAGGTCAGCACCAAAGCGGGCGCTGAAGCCCTCAAGAAGGAACTCCGCGACCGCTTCGGCCCATTGCCGTCGGCGGTCGAGTTGCTGCTGGAGGTGGCCGGATTGAAAGTACTCGCCAGCGACCGCGGCGTCACGGCGATCGAGACCAAAGACGACAAGCTGATGCTCACGCGGAACAACGACTACCTCACGCTCGGCGGGAAGTTTCCGCGCCTGACGAAGCGGGATCCGAAGCCGCGCCTGAACGAGATCAGGAAGTTTTTGTTGGCGTTGTAGTCTCCCCCACGCGCGGCAGGATGCCCGCCTCTACGGAAGGCAGGATAAGTATTGCTCTTTCGTCTGGAAGACGAAATCAAAGGAATAGTCAAACCGGCCTTTGGCTTGGTTCCAGGTTTTGTGGGTTCTGGTTTTTGAGTGGATGTTCGTTTCATTCATAGGAGTTGAAACCGCCGTGTGAGGTGTCTGATCTGACTTTCATTCGCCGGCCCCAAACCGATGGCGGTAATGACCGGTTGGCCATTGAAGAAATCGGGACAGCCGGAATCCGTGATCAACAAATAGGGACGCGAAGAGGCAACAACGCGGGCAGAGGTGAACACGTCTTCTCGCTCCTCAATCTCGAAGCCGGGTAAGGTTTCAATCTAATCTGACTAACTCTGCAAAGAATTTGATCCTTCGTTGGTCGTTGAGATTTGACTTCCTTAACGTTGGCCGTGCGGCCGAGGCAGCGGTCTGCAAAACCGCGCAGGCGGATGCAACTCCCGCGCGGGATTCCATTTTGCCATCATCGTTCCTATCAATAGAACGCCTAACATTCTCAATTTCCGCCTGCGGTTGATCGTCGGTACCCTGCGCCCATGACCCTGCGGGCAAAAGTGGTGGTCGAGCTTGGCATCATCGCGGTGCTGACAACTTCCTTCCTGCTGCTCTTCCCTAAGAGAAACCCGGCGGTGGATGTGGCGTTAGCCGGTTTTGCCCTGCTGTGCCTTTGTGTTTCGGCGGCTTATACCAAGAGCGTCATCTGGGCTGCATCGCCAAAGCCAGTTGTGAAAAACCAGTTCAAGGACTGTGCGCACGCCACGCTTTGGGTGACGATACCGCCGGGGCTCCTATGCTTGTTGATTGGAGGATTTGTCGCGTACCAGAACGGCGGCTGGCCCGCGGTCGCAAGCCGGGTTTTCAATTGGAGGATTTTGGCCGCGTTCGGCTGCTATCTGCCGTGGGCTCTAATGCAACAGGCGCTTCTGCAGTTTTACCTGCTGGGGCGATTGCTGGTGCTGTTCCCAAAGCAGTATCCGTTCGTCCCGATGATTATCACGGGAGCTTGTTTCGGCTTGGTCCATCTGCCTGATGTGTGGACGGCGCTGGTGACTTTCGCATCCGGAATCGTTTGGAGTTTCATCTACCACCGGTATCGGTTTGTTCTGCCGCTGGCGTTCTCCCACGCCGCGCTGGGTTCGGCGTTCTATTACGGCATTTTCGGTCACGATCTCGCCGCAGAATGGCGGGCACTCTTGCCGTAGGGCTTCTCGATATGGGTCATCGTTGATAACGACGCGGTCGCCGGTTCGAGTCCGGCCTCCGGCTCCAGACGCCAGGGTAGATCAGAGGTAGAGGACGTAAATTCCCAGTTCGTCCCTTGTCCGTCGTGTTTTCAACTGCCCGTAGATTGCGGATTATCAGAACGTGCTGGATCACCCAGAAATGTGCCCGACAATGGCGAGCGTCTTAACTGGAATTACCGCCTTGAGCGAGCCCTTGAAATCCTCTTTTCTTTGCCTATGAAAACTCCTCGATTCTTCAGGGCCTTTGAGATGCCTCGCCGCTCATTTCTCAAACTCGCGGCTGTCACGACGTCCTCGTTTGCGGCGCTCCGTCTGCCGGCCCAAAGTGCGGAGCGCAAGCCGCCGGTCGGTGACGGCAAACTGCGCATCATCGTCTTTGGGGCACACCCCGACGACTGCGAACTCAGCGCTGGTGGAACAGGCGCCAAGTGGGCCGCACAGGGTCACCACGTCAAGTTTGTCTCCTGCACGAACGGTGACATCGGCCATTGGGGCACGGCGGGCGGGCGCCTTGCTCAACGCCGCGCGGCGGAAGTCAGGAAGTGCGCCGAGATTCTGGGAAACCAATCTCAGGTGCTCGACATCCACGACGGCGAACTCATGGTGACCATGGAGAACCGCCGGTTGATTTGCCGGCTGATCCGCGACTGGCAGGCAGACATCGTCATCAGCCACCGTCCAAACGATTACCACCCCGATCACCGCTATGTGGGAGTGCTCGTGATGGATGCCGCCTACATGGTCACGGTCCCCCATTTCTGTCCCGACATTCCCCATCTCACAAAGAATCCCGTCTTTCTCTTCGCCGAGGATGAGTTCCAACGGCCCAACCCGTTCACGCCGGACCTTGTCGTTGCCATCGACGATGTGGTCGAGAAGAAGTTCGCGGCCGTCGAAGCACTCGAATCACAATTCTATGAAGGCGGCTGCAATGGAGGACCCCACCTGGTCCCGAACCCCGCTGACACGGCCGCGGTGGCTGCGAGGAAGAAAGCAGTCCGCGACGAGTGGGCGGGCTTCTTCTCAGCAACAGCCAATCGATTCCGCGCCGCGCTCAGCCAACACTACGGCAAAGAGCGCGCGGAAAAGATCCGGTTCGCGGAAGCCTTCGAGATCTGCGAGTATGGCCGCAAGCCGGACAAGGAGGAGATGAAGCAGCTCTTTCCGTTTTTCGGAGCGTGAACGCGCCAGTTATCCGATTGTGTTTGGCGGCTTAGCTTTCATGCTGCCCGTTCAGATTCGCTTCGTTCCCTCCTGCCCTCGCTCGACGCGAGGTATTCATCACGGAGTGGACGAATGAGGTTTGTTTGCCTTGTCGATGTCGTAAACGAATATTCCATGGCCCACACCGGCTGCTTCGCGCGACTTCGCCATCTGAAACGCGATGAACTTGCCGTCGTCACTCACGACGGGGTTCGACGCCTTGAAACCGGGATAGTCACTGAAATACGTAAGCCGCTCGTATGCGCCGCTGCCGTCGAGCTTGAGCTTCCACAAGTCCACATGGCCGGACCCCTTGAGGTTTTGTTTGTCACACTCGACGAGCGTAAATTGGCCGTCGGGAAAAATGCCCTCGGGCTCGTCGTACTGTCGGGGTGCGTTGGAGTAGTTGATGACCTTTTTGGTTACCAGGTCGATGCCCGCGACTTCGGTGCCCTGATAACCGTAGGCGCTGAACGTGAGTTCCCGCTCGTCCGGCGGCCGGTAGTTCTGCGTCTCCATCGTGCAGCGAAACGGAAGGTCCTTGCTGTCGATGATAAGCTTCTGGTTCGCGAGCTTCGGTTTCCCGTCGTCGAAGGCGATGTCCGCCTCCTGCATTCGCGAACTGCCGGCAGGCATTTCGTCGGGATACTCCGCCGCCACATGCGTCCACGCAATGTGCATGCGCCGGCGCGACACGGCCGGGCCTTCGCTGCACTTCGTCCCCAGCGACGCGGCGGGTTTCGTCCCGCCCTGGTCGAGCACGTAGAGCCAGCATTGCACACGCGCCTCGCCGATTTTCTTCGGGTCAAATTGCTCCGGGCCGGAAAGCAGGATGTCGCCGTTCGCCAGATAGAGTGCACGCGTATAGCCATGATGCGGGAAGTGCGCGGTGAGGTTGCGAATCCGTTTCGTCGCGAGATCGATCTCCATCGCGTCGCCAAAGGTTTTCGTGAGCAAGAGAATCTTTTTCCCGTCGTGCGACCAGTCGGCGCGCTCGCCAAACCACGTCACTTGGGTGATATGAGGCGGCAAATGGTCGGCGGGATTCTCGCCGGCCTCCGGTTCGGCGGCAGGGACAGTGGAAGCGGTGATGAGTGCGGCGATGGAACTGAGGCAACGGGTCGCGCGTTTCATAGATTCATTTCGTTTTGCAGTTTCGATAGCAAACAACGTTGCGGCTTTCGCGTCCAGCCAGGATCAACGATCCATTTTACACTGCTCCAAATGCGTTTCCGGCGGAACATGGTTTCGCCGGGCAGAACGGCCACGCGGCCTCAGCGCGTCGCGCCGGAGGCAGCCGCCCCTGCCGGGGCCGCCTCAAACACCGCATCGTCAAAATCGAGTTGGTAGATCATACCTTCGTAGCCGACGACGTAGAGGTTTCCCGGTGCATCTTCTGCGAATGAGGCGATGCCTTGCGGCGCCGTGCCGATCTGGCGGACAGCCTGGAGCGTGCGGTCCTGCTGCTTGAGCCCGAAAATGCGATGCGACGTGTAATCGCCACAGATGTAAACGCCGTAGAACGACGACCGCTTGTCTCTGCGATACACGTAGCCGCCGGTGATCGAGTTGCCGAACTTGCGGCGGTAGGCGAAGACGGGCGGGGTATAGCTCACACCGTCCTTGCGATAACGATTCGAGAACGGCTCGAAACCCTCATAGACGTTCCAGCCGTGATTCTCGCCGCGCCGCACGATGGCCGCTTCCTCCACGCGGTCCTGTCCGACATCGCCGACCCACAGGTCGCCAGTGACGGGATCAAAACTGAACCGCCACGGTTCACGAAATCCGTACGCCCAGATTTCCGGACGCGCATCGGAGCGATCACGGAACGGATTATCGGCAGGGATCGCGTAGGCGAGGCCGGCGTCGGTGTGGTCCACGTCCACGCGCAGGATTTTGCCCAGCTGCGTGGTCAAATCCTGGCCGTGGCCCTGCGGATCCTGCTGCGGGCCGGTATCGCCCATCGCGATGTAAAGGAAACCATCCGGGCCGAACCCAATGCAGCCGCCGCTATGATCCTGGGTTGTGCTCGCGACCTTCCACAACCGCCGCGACGCCTGGCCGGAGTCGGTGCGCCAATCCGGCGACGCCTGCCGCTCGACAACCGTGGTCGCAATCTGGCCGTCTTCGAACACCTGGTGCTTGAGGTAGTACTTGCGGTTCGCGCGAAACTTTGGATGAAACGCCATGCCGAGCAGCCCGTTCGGTCCGCGTTCGTTGAAGATGTCTTTCGACACGTCGGCGAACAATGTTTTCACGCAATGGGTTGCGCCCTTTTCCAAAAGCCAGATTCTGCCGGGTTGATGGACGACGACGAACGTGTTGCTGCTTCCCGGGAATTGGCCGAACCACACCACACCGTACCGAACATCGCCGGGCTGATGGACGAACGCGTGCGGGAACCGCAACTCCTCTGAGAAGAAGGGCCGCACTCCGATGGGCCTGGCCAGTTCGGGAATGTCCGCAGGCATGCCGCGGTCGCTCGTGAGTGCCGACTCCGGCTGCTTGAGCGTGACGAGATACTCGATGAGGTCGGTGAATTCCTGACGCGACATTCCGGCCTGCAACCCTTCCGGCATGAGCGATACGGCGCTGCCGCGCTGTTCCCTGATGTCCCGCATAGCGATGCGGACGTGCTTCCCATCGGCCCCGATCAGATCGAGAGCGTCGGCCGTTACCTCCTTGACGACGCCCTGAAACTCCTCGCCGGATTTCGTCAACACGATCGCGGTGCCGTAGCCGACGGCGATCTCCATTGAGGGCTCCAAAACGGCGCGGATCAATTCGCGCCGCGGAAACTTGTCGCCGACCGCGAACAAATCCGGCCCGGCCTTGCTGCTGCTGCCATCCACCGAATGACACTTCACGCAGGCGGTCCGCTGCTCGTCGTTGAAAAGGTCGCGCCCGCGCGCCGCGTTGCCGTCGTGGCCCATCGCGACGTCGCGATATTCACGGAGCTGCCGGGCGGGGTCGGCCGACCCGGATTGAGCCGACGTCTCAGCACCTCCAGCGGAGACGATCAACGCCAGGGCAAAACCGATTGCTAAGACAATATTGATACACATGAAGCGCTGGCTTTTACTTCTTAAATTCGCGGACAGCTTTGCCGGACGCGCCCCCGGTTGGCGAGCCGCATTTTGAAATACCAGCAACTCGATCAACGTGAATCCGATGGTCCGGTGGTGATGTGCTCGGAAAGGCATACGCGGGTCTGAGTTCCTTGCAAGATAGCGCTCCATCGAACGGCGCGACAAGGACAATGGCCTCCAATTGCTAACGCAGCCCATCCGCAAGGATTGTGCGAATCCGGACGTCTCCGATCTGGCCTTCGCAGCGCCGGAACCCATCGTTGCGGGATCTGGACTCAATGGTCTCAATTTGCCATCCATCGGTGCGGTCGGTTTGGGAGTATGCTCGTCTCAGCGCAAGGCCTTTTTCGGTTTGGCCTGTGACTTCTGGGGAGCGTATGATGAACCTCAATGCCGCGAGGCGTGTACAGGATGAAACGACGACGCGACGAAGCGATTGTGGACGGCCCCTGCTTTTGGGTACGGCTACATCAAGGCTTTGATTCAAGCAGTAAACTCAGAAGGGTGATTCGGCGAAAGCTACGCTCGGAATGCAAGCTGGGAATACGGATACCGCGCAAGGATGGTCTATCGCGAGCGCTGCTCCCAGGACGAAGTTCTTGAGGAATATTGGAATTGGCGCCCGACGCTGAGAAAGTGATGCTGAGAGGACCGTACACACTGATTCTGGCCACGTTACTCGGCGCGCCGGCGTGGAACGCGCCGGCCAACAACAGCGTCCACACGTCCTGGCTCTGGCACCTGCACCAGCCCATTTACTGGCCCGACCGCCGCAACGACGGCGGGGACCATTACGAAAACGCGTGGGACTCCATCCAGCAACAGGACGGCGGACGACGGCATCCGTCTCCGGAAATCCTGCGCCACATTTTCGGCCTTGAGGATCGCCGCAACGCCTACCAGTCCGGACCGAGCAATTCCCTCCGGAGTATCCTTGCCTACCCAAAATCCGGCGTGCAAATCAGCTATTCGGGCGCGCTGATGGAAAACGTGCATAGCCTCGGCAGCGCGGGCCAACTCGGCTACTACGGCAACTGGTATCAATGGAACCGGACCGCTCGATCCTGGACGACCCCGAGCGGCACACCGCGCATGGACCTGGTCAACTTCACCTATCATCATGCGCTCGCCCCGCTCATCAGCGATGAAACGCTGGAGATGGAATTGCGCATCCACCAACGCCAGATGGAAATTTTCTGGTCGACCACGCCCGCGACGTCGCGCGGCTATTTTCCCGCCGAAACCTGTTTCACCGAGCGCATGATCCCGATCCTGAAAAAGGTCGGCATCGAGTGGAGCATCATTGCCAACACACACCTGGCGCGCGCCTGCCCCGACCTGCCCGTCGTAACCGGCAGCGGCGGCGAGATGTGCGATTTGCCGAACCGCGCCGACCAGTTGAATCCGGCGCAGGGCGCGGGGAGTTATCAGCGGCTGCAAATTGACCGCGGCTGCTCGCCCGCGCAGGTGATGCCGTTCGGTTTTCAACTGCACTACGCGCACTACGTTGACCCGCAGACGGGCGCGGAGTGCAAACTCATCGTCGTGCCGAGCGACCAGGTTCTCGGCTGGAAGGACAGCTACAGCCAGTGGGATTTGAATCTGCTCAACGCCCTCGCCGCGCGCAACGACCGGAGCAAGCCCGCGCTCGTCCTCTGCGCGCACGACGGCGACAACGCCTGGAGCGGCGGCTTCTCCTACTACAACGAGTGGGTGCCG
>WNFU01007883.1_pt1 | contig 12448 bp, 8 predicted proteins | sample 5400121 | NCBI WGS metagenome assembly WNFU01 (sample SAMN13153360, study PRJNA577476) | soil metagenome | isolation source: 100 cm soil or saprolite under grassland replicate 1 | place: USA:California | collected 2016-06-15 | reverse complement strand
TTCTGCGCGCGCTGACCTCGCTCCTCGACGACGAGATTGCCATCATCCCCGCCAGCGAGATCAACGACGATCCGCTGGCGCCGCTTTCGGCACATGGGCGCCAGCGCGTAGCGGCGGAAGGCGACGCGATGCCCATCGCATGGCTGCCGCGCGAGGCGCGCTACGTCGAGAAGCTCGCCACCCCTGACGTGACGATTGCCGACATGATTGGCGACATCGATCCGATCAAGGCCGCCAAGGGCGGCCTGCAGCTTGGCAGCGAGCTGGCCATGCATTTCGGCCTGCTGCCGCGCGCCAACCGCGGCCTGTTTGCCATCAACGAGCTGCCCGATCTTGCCGGCAAAATCCAGGTCGGTCTCTTCAACATCCTTCAGGAAGGCGATGTGCAGATCAAAGGCTATCCCGTGCGGCTGCCGCTCGATGTGATGGTCCTCTTCACCGCAAACCCGGAGGACTATACCGCACGCGGCAAAATCATCACGCCGCTCAAAGATCGCATCGGCTCGGAGATTCGCACCCACTACATGTCGAGCCGCGCACAAGCGATGGATATCACCGCGCAGGAAGCGTGGGTCGAGCGCGACAGCCAGGTCGAGGTCCCGGTGTTTGTGCGCGAAGTGGTCGAAGAGGTGGCGTTTCAGGCGCGGAGCGAACGCAAGATCGACAAGCGCTCGGGCGTCAGCCAGCGGATGCCGATTAGCGTCCTCGAAAGCGTCGTGTCGAACGCCGAGCGGAGGGCGTTCGTGCACGGCGAAACCCCTATCGTTCCGCGGGTCATCGATCTGTACGCGGCGTTGCCCTCGATGACAGGCAAGTTCGAGCTCGAGTACGAAGGCGAGCTGAAGGGGGCGGAGTACATCGGCCGCGAGCTGATTCGCGCGGCGGTGTCCACCGTCTTCGACGGCTACTTCCCTGATGTCGACATGCGGCGCGTGGTCGAATGGTTCGATCTCGGCGGGACGTTGAACCTCGGCGACACCGCGTCCGCCCGCGACGTGCTCGACCAGGCGCGGCGGGTGCAGGGGCTCGTCGAGCTTGCCCACACTGGCGGCGTCGCGCCAGACGCACCGGCGCCGCTTCTGGCGGCGGGTGTGGACTTCGTGCTCGAAGGGCTGTACTCGCAAAAGAAAATCGGCCGCAGCGATGAAGGCGGCTATCACAGCACCGAACCTGCCCGCCGGCGGGAGCCTGCGGGCCGCACGCCGGTCCTGACGCCCGATGACGAGGACGTTGAGGCGCCGCAGCGGAAGAAGAAGCGGTACTACAACTGAAGTTGCCAGTTGCCAGTTCACCCCTCGACGTTGCTCAGGGTGAACCCCGAGCTCTGTCGAAGGGTTCAAAGTTTCGTTATCAGTTGCTGAGCGGACAGTGAAATATCGCTACTCGAAATACACCCCGTCTCTCCTCGACGAGCTCGACATGGACGAGCTCATGTCGAAGCTCTCCGATCTGATGTTGTCGAGCGGCTTCGGCAATCCCTGGGGCGATCCGTCCGACGATTACGACCGGACCATGCAGGCGCTGCACGACGCGATCCTCGAGGCGCTGTTCAGCGGGGGCGTGCTGCCACCCGATCTGCTCGAAAAGCTGTTCGGCGATCCGGCCGACGGCGATCAGGAGCAGATGCGGCAGCAGCTCGAAGAGCTGATTCAGCAGATCATCGAGCGCATGAAGGATTCCGGCTACATCACGCAGTCGCCCGATCTCGAGGCCGAGCGTCAACGGAGGGCGCAGGGCGGCGGCGAGGGTGAGGACACGTCGCGCGTCAAATTCGAAGTCACCGACAAGGCGCTCGATTTCCTTGGCTACCGGGCGCTGCGGGATCTGCTCGGGTCGCTGGGCCACAGCAGCGCCGGACGCCACGATACGCGCGACCTGTCAACGGGCATCGAAGCCAGCGGCGCACCGAAGCCGTACGAGTTCGGCGACACGATGAATCTCGACGTGACGGCTACGATACTGAACGCCGTGCAGCGCCAGTCTGAGGAGTCGCGCGAGCACGGTGTCACCAGCGAAGGCATCGACATCGCGTACGAAGATCTGATGGTGGCGCAGGGTGAATACCAAAGCTCCTGCGCGACCGTGCTGATGCTCGACTGCAGCCACAGCATGATTCTGTACGGCGAGGATCGGTTTACGCCGGCCAAACGCGTGGCGATGGCGCTCGCGCATCTGCTGCGCACGCAGTACCCGGGCGACACGATGCACGCAGTGCTCTTCCACGATTCCGCCGAAGAGATTCCGCTGCGCGAGCTCGGGCGCGTTCGCGTCGGACCCTACTACACGAACACGCGCGAAGGGCTCCGGCTCTCCCGCAGGATTCTGGAGAAACAACGCAAGGACATGCGCCAGATTGTGATGATCACGGACGGCAAGCCGTCTGCGCTCACCCAGCCCGACGGCCGCATCTACAAGAACGCGTTCGGGCTCGATCCGTTCGTCATCGCCGAAACGCTCGCCGAGGTGTCGGCCTGCGCGCGCGCGGGCATCATGATCAACACCTTCATGCTGGCGCGCGACTACGATCTCGTCGCGTTCATTCGCCGCGTCGCCGCGATGTGCCGCGGCAAGGCGTACTTCACGACCCCGTACACCCTCGGGGAGTACGTGCTCATGGACTACATGGACAAAAAGACACGGACGATACACTGAGAACATATCGCCACATCGCGACATGCTTCCCTCGCCGATCCCTCTATTCCCTCTTCCAAACGTCGTCCTCTTCCCGAACGTCTTTCTCCCGCTGCACATCTTCGAGCCGCGATACCGCCAAATGGTGCATCGGGCGCTGGCGGCCGATCGGATGATCGGCATGGTGCTGCTGAAGCCCGGCTTCGAAGGCGACTATGAGGGAACGCCGCCGATCTACGATGTCGGCTGCGCCGGATCGATCACGCACGTGGAGCGACTGCCCGACGGCCGGTTCAACATCGTGTTGCGTGGCGTGGAGAAATTCCGCGTGCAGCGAGAGGAAGCCCGCACCGACGCCGTGCTGTACCGCGAAGCGTACGTCGAGACCCTCGCCGAGCGGCTCACCGACGACGGCCGCGATACGCTGCGGGCGCAGCGGGCCGAGATCGAACGTCGGCTCGCACCGCTCTTTACCGCTGCCCGGGCGTCGAGCCCGCTGCCCGAGATCATGTCCGACGAGGATCTCGTCAACGCGCTCTCGCAATACCTGTCACTGGAGCCGATCGAAAAGCAGGCCCTTCTGGAGCTGGCCGGGCCAGTCGAACGCGCCGCTGCACTCCTGGAATTAATCGAGATGAAGATGCTTCAGGGGCAAGGGTTGGGTGATAAGGGGATGGTGCATTAGATCGAGTGCCGAGTGCCAAGTGCCAAGTGCCGAGTGCCAGGTACTCCACGTGATACCTGACCTCTGACACCTGACACTTGACACTTGACACCTGACTAGCTATCGCTGCTGATTATCCGGCTTCGTCGCGTTGTCCTGATTCTGCTGCGTATTCTGATCGTTGTAGATCTGAGCATCGTCAGGTCCGCCCTGCGCAGTCGTGTTCTGCATGTCCGCACCCTGCTGCAACCACTGGCTCAGTTGCGGGCAGGATGTCGTCAAGTCGGTCGACTTGTTCGTCAGGAGGAACTGCAGCGTCTCGTGCTCCATGCTCGTCATGCGGTCACGCATGTCTTTGCGCTGCGTCACCAGCGTTTCAACCGCCGTGGCCGTCGCTTCGAGCTTCGCGTGATCGTTCTTCGCGTCCTTCATCTGCGACACGAGCGTGTTCGCCTGTTCATCCATCCGATCGAGGTCTTGCATCATCTGCTGGTGATGCGTCATCAAGGTGTTGCACTCGACCGGCGCGGTTGGGCCGGAAGGTGTCCCGGTGTAGCCGTTCTCCATGGGCTGAGTCCCGGACTGTGCCGTTGTGTTGTTCTGCTGCGTCTGCGACGGATCGGCCGGCTGGCTATATTTCTGCTGAGCCGCGACACCGCCAAGCGCAAGCGCTGTAACTAATGCGTAGGTGCCAAGATTGACGCTCATGAGTGCATCTCCTCGGATAATCACGAGGAGATGGAGCAATGGTCGTTCCACGGAAGCGCGACCGTGGGACAGATGAGGTAGGATCTCTGGAAGGCGCGACGCACTGAGCGGTTGGAGACCTCGTCGTCGGTGAACTGCGCCGTCCCCACGTCTTCCATGTGAACGTGCGGACACGCGAACAGCCAGTCGTCTGCCACCGGGACCACGAGGTGATTGGGATCGCCCGTCGCTTGCCTCCCGACGCGGACCTTGGTCAGCTCCGCGAGACGGATTGAGAAGTTCACATCCGCGTCGGGATAATCGGTGTTCCATCCAGAGCCGCTCGGCTCACGAAAGCCGCTCGTGAACATGCCGCGGCAGAAGCTGAAGGCGCCGTCGTAGCTGTCGGCTTTCGGAAAACGTGGCGGCACACGGTTGTAGCCGCGGCCGTACCCGCGGAAGAAGTCCTGCGCACTGGCCGCTGCGGCCATGAGCAGACAGAGAATCACGAGCGCACGTGTGCGCGTCATGTCAGCCGGTCAGGCCGTAAATGAACACGTTGACCATCGCGGACCCGTCCGGCGAGATGCTGCAAAAGTATGGTGGATCTCCACCTTCATGCCCAAGCCCGCCACGTGACATCCCGTGACACATTGAGCAGCACAGTAACTTAAGCTCTACCACCTCGTCGATCGAAACTCTCGCCCCGACCTGCCTCGAGCCATATTCAGTGCAAACAATTGAGCGCCAATGGTCGGTGTCATTCGTCTCGGAGGAACCATGAAGATCCACCCGCTGATACTGGCTCTGGCAGGAGCGCTTGCCATTGGATCCACAGAGGCAGCTGCGCAGACGTTTCAGGGTGGTCTCCGCGGCGCAGTCAGAGACGCCCAGGGCGTGATTCCTGGAGCGACGATCACGCTCGTCAACGAGCAGACCAATCTGCGACGCGAGGCCGTCACGAATGAATCAGGCGAGTTCTCCTTCGCGGCCCTCGATCCCGGCGCATACACCGTTCGCGCCACCATGACGGGATTCAAGACTTTCGAGCGCAAGGGTGTGCGCATCGCGACGCAACAGTTCGTGACGCTCGACATCCCGCTCGAAGTCGGTGCCATCGAAGAGACCATCACCGTGCTCGCGCGCGCGCCGCTCATCGAGACGTCGAATGCCTCGACGGGCAACGTGCTGGACAAAGACACGCTCCAGGCCCTCCCGAGCACGGGCCGCAACATCTTTCTGATCAGCAACACCGTGCCTACCGTCGTCCGCAGCGGCAACGGCCTTTCCAACCGCATGCAGGATCAAAGCGACGCTTCCTTGCTGTCGCTCGGTGGCGGCGGTGTGCGCGCCAACAACTATCTCCTCGACGGCATTCCGATCATCGATTTGACAAATCGGCCTATTACGAATCCATCGGTCGAGGCCGTTGAGGACCTGAAGGTGCAGGTCCACACCTACGACGCCGAAATGGGCCGCACGGGAGGCGGCGTGTTCAACACCACAGCGCGGTCGGGTGCGAACACCTTCCAGGGCTCCGGGTTTTTTCAGACCCGGCCAGGCGCGCTCGTCAACCAGAACTTTTTTCTCAAGCTCCAAGGTGTGCCGAAAGCCGACCAGTACTGGCGAAACGGCGGCGGCGGCTTCGGTGGACCTCTGTTCAAGGACAAGACGTTCTTCTGGACGGCCGGCGAGGTGTACCGCGAAGCCGCGACACGCAACGGCAATCTGCACGTGCCGACCCAGGCGATGCGCGGCGGCGATTTTTCCGGCCTGACGGATGCCGCGGGCAACCGAATCATCATCTATGACCCGCTGACCACGCGCGTCGATCCGGTGACCGGCGCAACCACGCGGCAACCGTTCGACGGCAACGTCATCCCCGCAAACCGCATCAATCCCGTAGGCGCGAAACTTCTCGGCTATTTTCCCTTGCCTGACGCCGAACGGGACAGCGGCACGGCCAACGCCGCGCGTTCGGCGCTTGCCCTTCCCGGGGGAGAGCAGGGAACCGTCAAACTCGCGCATCATTTCAACAACGCCATCGCGGTCAGCGGCCTGTACCTGCGACAGACCACCAGATCGCCGCTCGAGAATTATTTTCGCGAGAGTCCGTTCGCCGGACCCGCCTACCTGATCGATCGGCTAACGCACGTACTGACGCTGAACAACACGTACGTCGTCAATTCGACGACTGTCCTGACAGTGCGATACGGGTGGAACCGATTCGATGACGATCGCGCGCTGCCGTACGACTTTGACGCACGCACGCTCGGTTTCAATCCGAGCTTTGCCAACGCAATTGCCGTGCAGAAGTTTCCACAATTGAATCTCACCGGTTACAGTGGCACCGGGTTTACGGGCTTGAATGACACGTCGTACCTGTCGCACGCGCTCAACGGCACCGTGACGAAGCTGGTAGGGTCGCACAGCTTCAAATTCGGCGGCGACTACGGATTTCTCGGCGTCGATGCGTGGACTTTGGACAATCCGCAGGAACGTTCGGCTTTACCGGCACCTTTACCCAGGGCCCGAATCCGCTCTCGCCGTCCCGCACAAGCGGCAATCCGATCGCTGATCTGCTTCTCGGCTACCCTGCCAACGGCACTATTCCGATCACCACGCCAATCTATGCCTATACGCGCTATGTCGGCGGTTACGTGCAGGACGACTATCGCGTGAGCTCACGCTTTACGGTGAACTACGGAGTGCGGCTGGAGCACGAGAGCGGACTCCGAGAGAAGAACGATCACTTCACGGTCGGATTCGATCCCGACGCGATCAGTCCATTGAACGGTCGAACCAGCGTACCGGGTCGAGATGCGATCCGCGGTGGGCTCATTTTTGCCGGCGTGAACGGTGCGTCACGTGAACAGGGGAACCTTCCGTCGTTGAAAGCATCTCCACGCATCGGCGCCGTGTTCTCGGTCAGCGACAAGACCGTGCTGCGCGGCGGCTATGGTCTCTTCTGGGCGCCATGGAATTATCCCGGTCCCGGCACGACGAGCTATGGACAGTACGGCTACTCGTCGACGACAACGCTTCAGCAGAATACGCTGGTGCCGATCACGTCGATTGAGAATCCCTTCCCGACCGGCCTGACACAACCGTCGGAGAACCGGCTCGGTCTCCTCACCGGTGTCGGCGGCAACATCAACTTCGTCGATCCCAACAAGGGCGCGCCGCGCGTGCAGCAATACTCTATCGATGTGCAGCGCGAGCTGCCCGGAAACATGAGCCTGAGCATCGGCTACGTCGGGTCGCGCGGCGAGAAGCTCGGTTACGGCGGAACGTCCGACACTGGTATCAACATCAATCAGCTCGATCCCCAGTACCTTGTGTTGGGGAGTCAGCTTGTGCAGTTGGTGCCCAACCCCTTCCTTGGCGTCGAGGGCGCGGGGGCGCTCGCCTCGCGCGCCACCATCGAGCGTGGTCAGCTCCTCCGACCCTTTCCGCAGTTTCTCGATGTGCTGATGACACAGGTGACCGCTGCGCGCTCGCGCTACAACGCCGCTGTGTTGCAGTTGAACAAGCGGCCCGGCGATGACTGGTGGGGTGGGCAGTTCAGCTACACCTGGAGCCGTCTGGACGACAACCAGTTCGGTCAGTCGAACTTCTACGCCCCCAACAGTGCCGCCGGGCGCATCTTGAACAACTACAACCCGGAGCCGGAGTACGGGCGCAGTCTTCTAGACTCTCCGTTGAAGGTTGTACTTGCGCCGATCGTCCGGCCACCGTTCGGCCGCGGCCAACGATTCATCAATCGCGGCGGCGCACTCGATTACCTGATCGGTGGATGGTCTGTGGCAGCAGTCGCGATGTTTCAATCGGGCTTTCCGATCGCCGTCGGCCAGACACCCAATAACTCGGGACTGTTCGGCAGCGGCCAGCGCCCCAATCTCGTGAACGGTGTGGATCCGCTGATGCCGGGCGACATCATCGATCGGTTGAAGCAGAATGTCACTGATAGTCAGTACCTGAACCCGGCGGCCTGGACGCTGGCGCCGGCCTACACGTTCGGCAATGCTCCGAGAATCGACACGCGCCTGCGCACGCCGGCTCGCAATCAACTCGATGTCGCGTTTGCAAAGGACTTTCGCACGGGCGGTTCGACCGCAGCGCAACTCCGCATCGAAGTCATCAATGTCAGGAACGAGCCGTGGTTTACCTCGTTCAACACCGATGTCGGCTCTGCCAGCTTCGGGCAGGTGACGACGCAAGGCAACTACCCGCGGCTGACGCAGATTACGTTTCGATTCCGCTGGTAAGCGCAGGCACGGCGAGAGGCTCATATGCATCGACGCACCTTATTGGAGCTATTCGCGGGAGTGGCGGTCGCCGGCCTTCCGTCCTTCCAAACGACATCCTCGTCGCGCATCGTCATTGCGGGCGGCGGGATGATCGGCGCCAACATCGCGTACCAGCTTGCGAAACGCGGCGCATCCGTGACACTGCTCGAACGGAGTCAGCCGGCAACGGGAGCCACCGCCAAATCGTTCGCGTGGATCAACGCCAAAAAGCGGCCGCACGATTACTTCGACCTGAGTCGCCTCGGTATTTACGCGTGGCGGCAGTTGGACCGCGAGCTGGCCGGCAAGCTCCCGGTGATGTGGGGAGGCAGTGTCGAATGGCGCGCGGACGACCAGGCGCGTTCCGCCTTCGCCGAACAGGTGCGGAGTTTTCAGGAATGGGGCTACGCGACCCGCCTCATCGACGAGCAACAACTGCGCGCGCTCGAGCCCAAGATCGTTCCCGGCCCGACTGCAGCGGCGGCCCACTGGGAAGACGAAGGACAGGCGGATCCGGTCGGCGCGACTGAATTAATCCTTGCTCAAGCGGTCAAAGCCGGCGCCCGCGTGGAATTCCCCGCCGAAGTCACCGGACTCGATCTTCAGAATCAGAAGCTTCGCGCGGTACGTACGACGAAAGGGGACATCGAGGCTGATGTGCTCGTGATCGCCTGTGGCGCCGACACCGCGCGCGTGGCCGCCATGGCCGCGATCAACGTTCCGCTCAGAGACGCTCCGGGCGTCCTGGTGCACGTCCCGCCGCAGCCCCGGCTCGTCGAGCACGTGATCTTGTCACCGCTCGGCAACATCAAGCAGAAAGTCGATGGCCGCATCGTGACTGGAATCGACTTTGGCGCTGGCGGTGGCGATGACAGTCGCGAGGCGGGCGAGCGTTTTCTCAAGAACATCGCTGCCGTACTCCCGCCGCTCGGCCGTCTCTCCGTGGAGAAGATGACCAAAGGTTATCGGCCGATGCCGCAGGACGGCCGGCCGATCGTGGGATTTCCAGCCGGCCGATCCGACATTTACGTCACAGTGATGCACAGTGGCGTGACACTCGGGCCGCTCGTCGGGCGTCTCGCCGCCCTCGAAATTCTCGACCGCGTGCAGGTTGATCTCTTGTCGCCGTATCGCCTGGAACGCTTCAAATCGTAGTGATGTCAGTGGGTCAGCCCGTAAATGATGGAGTTGATGGCCACGGCGTAGCCATCAGGCGAGAAGCTGTAGAAGTACCGCGCATCTTCGCCTTCGCGCTCCCACGCATCGGAGATATCGGTGTTGTGAGTCATCAACACCATGAGATTGCCGCGCGCATCGCTGATAGCGCGGATGTGCGGGTCCGCGCTTTCCGCGCCGCGCTCAGAAGTAAGTCCATCGCTCTGGCGCCAGAACTGGATCGACGGGATCTGCGGGAACTTGGCCACCTGAAACATCGCACGAAAGAGCGGGTGCTCCAGCGGTAGATCGCGGATGGGATACTCGGCCGCGGGCAGCACCCGATGAATGTTCTCTTCCCACTGCGCCCAGGCCCACGGTCCCCAGAAGTCGTCCACCCACAGAAATCCGCCCTTCAGCAGATAGGCACGGAGCGCCTCCACTTCGGCGTCATCGAACTCGAGCGTGCCGACGTCCGACATCAGCAGAAAGGGACACTGAAAAAGATAGTCGTCCGTGAGCCGCACCACGAGATGATTCGGATCGCCGGTGGGCTGCTTGCCCACACGAGTTTTGGTGAGCTCGGCGAACCGAATCGAGAAGTTCACGTCGGCATCGGGATAATCGGTGCTCCAGCCCTGACCGCCCGGCTCGCGGCGCGACATGGTGTACATGCCGCGGCAGAAGCTGAACGCGCCGTCATAGCTGTCGGCCTTGGGAAAGCGGGGCGGCACTCTGTCGTACCCGCGGCCGTAGCCGCGGAAAAAATCCTGGCCCGCGGCGCCCGCGGCGACGAGCATGAAGGCAATCAGGAGCGCGCGGGTGCGAATCATCTAGCGAGGATCTGCTACCCACCAATCACGCACTCGGCACTGGGCACTGGGCACTGGGCACTGGGCACTGGGCACTCGGCACTCGGCACTTGGCACTCGGCACTCGGCGTAAGCCGCTCACTGCTTCTGCTGTTGCTTGCCGAGTGAACGGTAATACTCCTCGACAAGCTTTCGAAACTGCGGCGGCACTTCGTCGGTGCCGTTGAGCAGCGCGCGATCGGCATCCGCGCCAACCTTGCGCCGCAGATCGTATTCGAAGCGCTTCAGACCCTCCGCGATGAAGGTCTGCAATCGCTCGAGCTCGGCGGCGTCACGATAGTTTCGCGTGTCTTCGAGCTCACGAAGCCGCCGGAGAATTTCCTCGAGCTGCTTGGTGTCGACGTTCTGGTTCCGCAGCATGTCGCGCAGTTGCCGCGTCTCGGAGCTCCAGCGAGTGATCTCGCCGCGGAACTGACGGATATCCTCCGGCGAGAGCCAATCGCCGTAGCGGCGATCGCCGCCGTACCAGTAGCCGTCTTCGCGCCATGGCCCGGCGGTGTCGCCGTATGCGCCGCGTCCATCTGCATTGCGATCGCCGCCTTGCGATCCGTCTCCACGGCCGCCCTGTTGGCCTTGTTGACCCTGTTGACCTTGTTGCCCCTCCTGGCCCTGCTGACCCCGTTGACCTGCCTGCCCTTGTTGCCCCTGCTGGCCTTGCTGGCCTTGCTGTGCGCGGCCATCCTGTGACTGCTGCCCCTGTCGTCCCTGCTGGCCGCGTTGTCCTTGCGCAGCGCGTTCCTGCATGCGGCGGGTGAGCGACTCCACGCCGCGCGCAATCTCGCGCGCCTTGTCGAGCGTATCGGTGGTGCGATCGCGGCCTCCGGGACCGAGCGCACGCTCCGCGTCACGCAGCGTGTCTCGCACCTTGTCAAGGTTGCTGCTGATTTCGTCCTCGAGCTTTCGCGCGAAGTCCTGATCTCCAGCGCCGGCGACAATGCGCCGCGAGTAGCGCATCTTCTCTTTGATCTTGTCGTCGCGAATCTCCCCAGCCGCCTGTTGCAGCTTGCGTGACGATTCGCGAGCTTCGCGCGCGATCTCGCTTGCCGATTTGTCCAACTGCTTCTCGAGCTCGTCGACCTTGCCCTCGAGCGCTTCCTTCCGCTCCCCGACCAACTGGGATTTGAACGTGCGCTCCTGGATGCCGAGCCCCGAGAGATTGCGAACATCGTCGGCAATCTGCCGCTGCTCTTCTGCGGCGGCTTCGGCTTCGCGCAACGCGTCCTTGATGGCGCGCTCGGCGCGAGCGCCCTGCGCGCCCTGGAGCTGCCGCTGCGCTTCCCGCAGCCGTTCGGCGGCCGCTGCCGCTTGTCCGGCAGCGCTCGGATCCCGGTTTGCTGCCGCGCGTCGCATCGCGTCGGCGGCTTCCTGCATCCTGCGTGCGGCGTCACGAAGATCGGGGCGGTTCTGCTCGCGCGACAACCGCTCCAGTTGGCGCGCCGCTTCCTGCGCCTGCTCCGCGAGCGCACGCTGCAGATCTGCGGAGCTCCTGGGCGATTGTCCGGCGGTCATCCTGCGCTGCCGCTCGACTTCCTGTTCCTGGCGCCGCGCAAGCTCCTTCAGTTTTTCGGCGAGCTCGTCGACCTGGCGTTCGCTGTTTTCGGCGGATGCGCGCTGATTCGTCTCGTACTGGTTGGCCATCCGATCGAGCTCGAGCTTGAACAGGTCTGCGAGATCCTCGGCGATCGATCCGGCGCCGCCGCCACCACCGCCGCCGCCCGCCTGGCGTGACGTCTGCACCTGCAGCTCGTACTCTTCCTCTGCCTGCTGCAGGAATTGAAGGGCCTTGTTCTCCGGAGGGAGCGCGCCCTCAGGTGTTTGCGCCTGGAGCTTTCCTTCCGCGGTCTTCATTTCTGCTGACGCGAGCGGCAGGACCTCCGCGATTTTCTTGAACGCCGGGTCGGGCGTCACGAGACGACTGTTCATCCGCTCGACGAGACCGTTCACCTGTTCGCGCAGCTTGCTTTGCGAGAGCGCAAGCACGACCATCGCCTCGCGGACCTTGTCGGCGCCCATGGATTTGCGATCGCGCTGCACTTTGAAAGTGCCCGCGATGATCTGCCGCTGCTGCTGTGACAGCGCGCCGACTTCTCCGCCGCCACCGCCACCGCCACCACCGCCGCCGCCCATGGAGGTCGCCGGCTTGAACTCCT
>WNFU01007877.1_pt1 | contig 12452 bp, 10 predicted proteins | sample 5400121 | NCBI WGS metagenome assembly WNFU01 (sample SAMN13153360, study PRJNA577476) | soil metagenome | isolation source: 100 cm soil or saprolite under grassland replicate 1 | place: USA:California | collected 2016-06-15 | reverse complement strand
CCAGAGCCGCGCGACACACTCGGCCGCGACACATTGGGCCTGCCACCAGACGAGACTTTCGGCTGCGGGCGTGACGTGCTAGGGCCGTTCCAGCGCGGACCGATGTTGGGTCTATCGTTGATGCCACTGCGAGGACGCACCGGGGTGGGTCCGTAGCTGTTTGGCCTGCTCGGAATCAGCAGGCGCGGACCGGCCTTCGCCGCGAATCTCGGCCCGAACACGGGGCTGAAGACGTAGGACCGGTACGCAGTATGGCGGCGATAGATGGGGAATCCAAAACCGAACCCATAGCCGCCGAACCCATAGCCGCCGAACGCGTACCCATAACCGAATCGGTAGCAGCTCGGGCTCCAACCAAAGAAGAACGGATCGTAGCAGAACGGATCGTAGTAGTAGCCGAGCTGATAGGGATAGAACCCATACCCATAGCCGTATCCGTAGCGCGAGGCGATCCGACGGGAGGTTACGACGTAGGTGGCGTCGTCGTAGTCGAAGCGGCCGGCTGAGTCACCCGACATGCGCTGCACGATTTCGAGCAAGCCGGAGAGCGGATCGTTTTGCACCGTCGAGGAAGGACCGCCGAGGGCGCGGAAGTCCCAGTGGTCATTGCGAACGAAGCCGTCGAAGCTGAATGCGTCAGGTGCAACCGCGGCGAGCACCGTGCCCGATCCTTCGTCGCCCTCTACCTGGAACGCGTCACGATCGCCGCGCCCCCGCAGCTCGAAGCGTTTCCCGCCACGCACAAAGGCGTCATCGCTCGGATCGAGCGGAAACAGCACGCGCACACGGCCCTCGGCGTCGGCGTGCAGCACGACGAGATAGCCGTCCTGCGCCGTCTCGACGTAGACGCGGGCACGGTCGCCCGCCGTGAACTGGTCGTGATTGAGACGAACCGTGATGGGGTTCTGAGGGCTCTGCGCCAGCAGTGTTACAAGTAGAAGCGCGACCATATGTTGAATATACCCCGTCCGGCTTGAGGTTGCATGCTCCTCACTCTTCTAACCATCCTCGCGCTGGCCCAGGGACGCGATTCCGTCCCCGCGGAGCGACTAGCGTCTCGCGAATGGTATCGCGACGCGAAGTTCGGGATGTTCGTCCACTGGGGCGTCTACAGCCTGCTCGGCCAGGGTGAGTGGGTAATGCAGAATCGCCCCATCGCGGTTCCCGATTACGAGTGGCTCGCCTCCACGTTCAATCCGGTGAAGTTCGACGCCCGCGCCTGGGTGTCGCTCGCCAAGGCCGCCGGCGTCAAATACATCACGATCACGTCGCGGCACCACGATGGCTTCGCGATGTTCACCACCAAGGCGACGCGCTACAACATCATCGATTGGACGTCTTTCCAGCGCGATCCGTTAAGAGAGCTGGCCGACGAATGCCGGCGGCAGGGGATCAAGCTCTTCTTCTATTACTCACAGCTCGACTGGCACCATCCCGACTACTGGCCGCGCGGCTCGACCGGCCACAATACCGGCCGGCCCGAGAGCGGCGAGTGGGGTCGGTATCTCGACTTCATGGATGCCCAGCTCACCGAGCTGCTCACGAACTACGGGCCGCTCGGCGGCATCTGGTTCGACGGCATGTGGGACAAACCGAGTGCGGACTGGCGACTGCGGCAGACGTACGCGCTGATCCATCGGCTCCAGCCCGCGGTGCTGATCGTGCCCAACCATCATCAGGCGCCGTTGCCGGGCGAGGACGTCCAGACGTTCGAGCAGGATCTGCCCGGCGCGAATACCGCCGGCTTCAACACCAGAACCATCGGCGGCTTGCCGCTCGAGACGTCGCTCACGATGAACGATTCGTGGGGCTTCAATCTCACCGACCATCACTACAAGTCGACGCGCGAACTGATCCACTATCTCGTGCGGGCTGCGGGCGTGGGCGCGAATCTGTTGCTCAACATCGGCCCGCGTCCCGATGGCACGATCCCGCCGGAGGCCGAGGAGCGGCTGCGCGAGATCGGCCAGTGGCTGGCGACCAATGGCGGCGCGATCTACGGTACGCGCGCCGGACGGGTCGCGCCCAGGAGTTGGGGTGTGACGACCGAGCGTGGCGACACGGTGTTCGTGCATGTGCTCGACTGGACTGATCCGACGCTCGCGTTGCCGTCGCTCGGCGCGGGAAGGTGGAAGGCGCGCATGTGGCCGAGTGGTGCAGCGGTGTCGGTCGTGACGTCGAAGGAGGGCCTGACGATTACGTTGCCCGCGGCTAGCGAGAACATCGATCGGATTGTGGCGCTGACCAAATAGATGGGGCGCAGCATGCTGCGCCCCTACTCTATTAGCAGGATTCTCTGACCCGTCACCCTGTGACGCGAATCACGCGGAACTTCTAAACATCTGGACCCGATCGGGGTCAAAGGGAGCGCACAATCTTCACCAGGAGGTGCGCTTATGAAACGCTATCTGCTTAGCCTCGCGGCCTTGCCGAGTCTTGTGGGCTGCGCCGGCGGATACGCCAGCGCGGAGTACGTGTACGCCGAGCCGGTCGAGTACGAGTATGTGGTGCCGGTGGATCGCGTCGTGGTCGTGACGCGGGACGTGCTCGTCACGCGGGGCTGGACGGTGTACCGCGTGCAGCGCTCGGGGCCCGACCGAATCATTTGGGCCCGGCGGGGAGACGATCAGATCGTCCGGATCTTCGCGACCCCGCGGGGCCAGCGCGTCGCCGTGCGCGGTCTGTGGGAAGAGCGCGAACGCGGTAATCACGGCAAGCACAAGGGCTGGGCCAAGCGGGGCCAGCCGCGTGACATCATCACGGACATCGATGTCCGGCTGAAGGCGCGGGGGTAGCTCTTCCCACTCTCAAGAGTGGGCCCGGTGAGTCACTGCGCTTGAAGCGCAGTGTCTTGTTGGGCCCACTCTTCAGAGTGGGAACCCGCGCCGGAATCGGACATCCGATTCTGGTTCGCTTTCCACAAATTTCCGCGTCCGATTTCGGCGCGCAGTCCCATGGCTCCTCCGGTATGGTGAAGAAACACCATACCGGAGGAATCCATGCGTCACATCTCGTGCGCGCTCGTTGTCGTCACCGCGTTCGGCTGTAGCCACGATCGCAGTGGCTCATTCGACCCGCGTGTCTCGCGCGGGACACTGATCTCCGCATCGGACGCACGCTACACGATCGCCTACCTCCCGACGCTCGGCGGCTCGCGCAATCGTCCCAGTGGCATCAGCAACAGCGGACTGATCGCCGGGTTCGTCAACCGGCCCGGCAACGCGACCCGCGTCGCCGCATTCTGGCGCGGTGCGTCGTTCGACACGCTCGGTACACTCGGCGGGCCGAACAGCATCGTGCAGTGGCCCGGGGTCAGCAACAACGGCATCGTCGCCGGCATCAGCGAGACCGCGGCGCTCGATCCGCTGCATGAGGAGTGGAGCTGCACCGCCTTCCTTCCCAGCGTCACCGGACACATCTGCGTCGGGTTCGTGTGGCAGGATGGCGTGATGACCGCGCTGCCGACGCTCGGCGGCAATCAAGGATTCGCCACCAGCGTCAACGGCTCGGGGAAGGTCGTCGGTTGGGCGGAAACGCCCGTCCACGATCCCACGTGCAACGCACCGCAGGTACTCCAGTTCCGGGCGGTCATGTGGGATACCAAAAAGGGCACGATGCGTCAGCTGCGGCCGCTGCCCGGCGATTCGACGTCCGCCGCGACGGGGATCAACAATCAGGGCCAGGCCGTCGGAATTTCCGGCGACTGCGATATCGCGGTCGGCCAGCTCAGCGCACGCCACTCGGTGCTGTGGGAGAACGACGCCGTCATCAACATCGGTGACCTGGGCGGCGATGCGTGGCACACGCCAATGGACATCGATGACGCGGGCGACGTCGTCGGATTCTCGAACCCGCGCGGCGTGGTCGGCATCGACTTCGCCCCGCATGCGTTTCTCTGGACGAAAGCCACGGGCATCCAGGACCTCGGCACACTCCCCGGCGACGCCAACAGTCAGGGCCTCGGCGTCAATTCCAGCCACCAGGTGGTCGGCGTGTCGAGCGGAGCGGTGAACCGCGCGTTCTTATGGGAGAATGGCGTCATGCAGGATCTCAATGGGCTCGTGGGTGCGGGATTCCCCGATCTGCTCATCGTGGCGCAGCACATCAACGAGGACGGCGTGATCGTGGGGCGGGCCGTGCTGCACGGGACAAATACACAAGTGCCATTCATCGCGACTCCCGTGCGTTGAAACAGCCGGCCTTTCGAGGCACGGAAAACGGAGCCAGGTTTTCACTATGGTTTCTACCGTTGGTCAACAACGCGAGGCATATCAGCTCGCTGTCGATGCACGGGATCCGCGTTTCGACGGGGTCTTCTTCGTCGGGATCACGACGACGCGCGTCTATTGCCGGCCGTGCTGTCCCTCGCGGTTGGCATACGATCGGCACCGCCGCTTTTTCGATTCAGCGGCGGCTGCCGAGCGGGCGGGGTTCCGGCCGTGCCTGCGGTGTAGGCCGGAGCTCGCGCCCGGACGGGGGGCGACCGCGCTCGCCGCGGTCTCGCGGCTCGCGCAGGTGGCGGCGCAGCGGATTGCGGCGGGGGCGCTGAACGGCCGCAGCGTCGCGGATCTGGCGACTGAGCTTGGCGTCAGTGAGCGCCATCTGCGGCGCGCGCTCGAGCGCGAGGTCAGAGTGTCGCCGCTCGAGTTGGCGCAGACGCATCGGTTGCTGCTCGCCAAGCGGTTGATCGTCGATACCGATCTGCCGATGACGCGTGTCGCCTACGCCAGCGGGTTTCAGAGCCTGCGGCGGTTCAACACGGTGTTTCGCGCGCAGTATCGCATGCCGCCGAGCGCGCTACGACGTGGTCGCAAAGCAACCGCGCGAGAAGCTGGATCGCTGCGTCTGACGCTCGCGTATCGCCCGCCGCTCGCGTGGGATGCGTTAGCCGGCGCCCTACCCCGTGAGGCGACGGTCTCGATCGGTGAACACAGCGGTGTCGTCGCCGTCAAGAATTGTGCGGCCGACGCTCACCTCGTCGTAGAGATCTCCGAGTCGTTGCTGCCGGTGCTGATGCCGTTGATCGCCGGTCTGCGACGCGTGTTCGATCTCGACGCCGAGCCCGCGGTGATCGACGCGCACCTCACCCAGGGCGGGCTCGGTCACCTCGTGGCGCGCTGGCCGGGTGTGCGGGTGCCGGGTTCGCTCGACCGCCTGGAGGGCGCGCCGCCGGACGACTTTCCGGCGGCCGATAGGGATTTACTCGCGCGCGCCGAGCAGTGGCGGCCGTGGCGGGCTTACGCCGCGCAGCTCCTCAAACTGTCGAGCCAACACGATCACAGTTGAGTCTTCTCCAGGTCTTCCTACGATCTGCAATCCCAAGGGCATGCCGTTGGAGTCTTGGCCCATCGGGACGCTGACCGCCGGTAGGCCGTAGTAGTTGGCGAACATTGTGTCAGCCGCCGAAAGCGCCAGCGGATTGCCGGCAGCATCCTTGACCGTCGGCGTCGTGTCGGTCGTCGTGGGCAAGACGAGCACGTCGACATCTTTGAAGAGTTTGCTCGCGATCGTGCGCCGGTCTGATTCGATGTTGAATATGTCAAAACCGGGATTGTCGAACGGCGCCGTGGCGTCTTTTAATTCGTAGCCGCGGAGCTGACTCACCGCCGCCTCGAATGCCGAACGAACCGGTTTGCTGGCTGTGAAGTTCGTGACCACACCGATACGGACCTCCCCCCCTGACCCCCTCTCCCCTTCGCTACGCTCAGGGCGGGCCGTTCCGGAGAGGGGGGACGATACGTCGAGCTTGGTGAACGCCTGTAGCACGAGCGCCGTGTCGCGAACGCTGCGCGTCGTGATGGCGGCGTGTGCCAGCGCGACGATCGCCGGATCGGCCTTCTCCCCTTCCAGAATTCCTTGAGTGCTGACGAGCCCGTGGGTCGGTTTGAATCCCACGACGCCGCAGCACGCGGCGGGCAGGCGGCACGAGCCGACGGCGTCGGTGTCGAGCGTTGCGAAACACATTCCAGTCGCGACTGCCGCTGCCGAGCCTCCGGACGATCCCCCGGCGATGTAGTCCGCATTCCAGGGATTCTTTACCGGCCCGAAGGCGCTGACGAGCGACGTCGTGCCCATACCCAGCTCGTGCATGTTCGTTTTGCCGATGATGATGGCGCCGGCGCCCTTCAACTGGGCGACGGCGGCGGCATCCTGGGCGGGAACGCGATTGGCAAAGGGCTTGAACGCCGCGGTGGTCTTGATGCTGGCGGTGTCGTAGAAATCTTTGATGCCGATTGGGATGCCGTGCAGGGCGCCGAGCCAGCGCCCGGCCTGAATCTCGCGCTCAGCGTCGCGGGCGGCGGCGAGCGCCTGGTCAGCGAGCACGGTGATAAACGCGTTCAGCGTGGGGTTGAGCGCTTCAATCTTCTCGAGGCATTCGCTGACTACGTCCACCGGCGACAGCGTACCGGCGCGGATCTGCTGGCTGGTATCGGTGAGGGATGGCAATGACATGGTATAGGACTATAGCGCGTCCTTCAGGACGGGTGTATTAGCCGAGCCGGCTCTTTAGAGCACGGAAAAACGAGATCGGACTCAATTCATTTGATGGAAGAAGGTGAAGAGTTTTTGGTTATCCGTGCGCTGAAGCGCCGGCTCGGCAACTACGCACGCTCTGAAGAGCGTTCACTTTTCAGCCGGCGCCACTCGGCCCGGGTGAGCAGAATGACGATCACGTCGAGGACGGTCAACGCGATCAGCCAGCCCGATGGTTGGATGACGTAGCGGTACATCTGATAGACGCTGAACGCCGCGAACACGCCAATCGCAACCGGATACACCCACAGCGTTCTCCGCAACAGCGCATACACCAGCAGTACCTTGATCACGCCATGTGACAGCAGAAAGATCGCCGCGAACAGCTCGGCGCTTACAGAGAGATGTTCGGCCGTCGCACGCAGGTGCGTGGCGATGAAGTCGTTCGGGTCCTTGCTGAGCTCGTTGTGCGTCAGGCCAACGACGAACCGCTGGATCGCGCTGGGCGGGAATACAAGCAGCAGGATGCCGCCGATCAGCTCGAGGAGGCCGTTCAGCCCCTTGAGGATGACGCCGATTTCGAATGCGACGTGGAGCCTGGAGCGCGCCATGGGCTCCCTATCTCCGCCTCCAGTCTAGCGTCGCACAACCCCACGTCTCGTGCTCATTGAGACCCTCGTCACAGCCACCTGGCAGGGCTTCAACTAGCGTAACTCGCTGGGAAACCACGCATTACGTGATCTGGCCCTCAAATTGCCGTGATCCTAGGATACCTCGGCGAGCGAGCTATGACCGCCTGGCAGGACTCTTGGACGTTCCGAATCGTGGATCAGGACACGGGGGCGGCAGTCCCCGGGGTCCCGGTCAGCGTGCTCGAGAGTGGCGGCCGCGCCGGCGGTTATTGGGTGAGCGACAGCGACGGCCTCGTGCGGATCCCGAAGCACGACCAGCCGCGGCTGCGGCTCCGCGTCGGGCTGCGTAACGAAGAAGCGATCGAGTTCGACGCCCGCTCGCTTCCGGACGATACCATTCCTCTCACCGCCCCTCGCGACATCTCGCTTCCCGGGACTGCGGCGCCTTCCGCGCCAGCGGCTGTTGCGCCCTCTCACGCGCCGGCGGCGCAGCATCAGACAGGGCAGCTGATGCGGTTCGCGCGCATCGGTGTGCTCCCGCAAGACCGCGACATCACCGCCGGACCGGAAGAAAAGCAAAGCGCCGCGCCGCCTGCCGACCCCACGGCCATGCGCTACGGCGTCCTGGTCGAGATCGAGCTGGTCTGGCAGTCGCTCGGCGCCCAAGCGGGCGACACGTTGTACAGCATCTCGCTCGGCCCGGGCGAGGAGGTGAAGCTCGCGGTGTCGGACGGGCGTTGGCGTAAGTCGCCCGACGCGCGCGAGCGCCCGCTCCAGATCGTCGCGAAGATGGTCGGCGCTCGCCAAATCGGCGACGGCATGGATGCGATGCCACTCGCGCCCTGCGTCGCTCCCGACCTGCCGAGCGCCGCCGCCGACACCGTCAAGCTCCTCGCCGAGCGCACCGCGCGGACGTGCGAGGCGCTGCGGCGCCGGGCGCTGGGCGTCACCGAGCTGGAGGGCGAGAAACCCGCGGGAACGTCGGTCCGCACGCTGCGCAACATGCGGTCCGAGGGTGTGCTCACCTATCATTTCGTCGAGCCGATCGAACGCCATCGCGTGATCGTGCGGACGCCGCGCTTCCGGCCAGCACTGCTCGTGCCCTTCCGGCTGCCGAACATCGCCACGCGCGAGGTGGTGCGACGCTTCGGGCACGCCCTGCGTCGCAACCTGCTGGACCGCAGACTCGGCCCCGACGTCGACCAGGTCCTCGGCTCGGACGCGGTGCCGGCCGCGGTGGAACAGCGGGTGTACGCCCACATCGCCGCCCATCTCCCCTATTACTCGGCGACGATCATCGCCGCGGGCGATCCGGCGGAACGGTTCTTTGCCCTCGCCAAGCTGCGCGATCCGGGTGGTCGCCCCCTGACCGACGTGATCGAGAATATCGTCGTGGACCGAGTGGGCAATTACGTCGCCTTCCCGCTCCGCTCGGCAGACTTCACGACGCCCGAATGGCGCAGCGTGCTCGCCGCACCAGCTTCGCAGTTGGGCCGTGCGTCGCAGGAGTTCAACGTGACGCTGCCGGTCCCGGGTGTGTGGCTACGCTCGGAGCTGTTCCCGGCACATCTCGCTACCGGGATTGACGCGGGGGCCGCGGGCGGCGGCGCCGGCGCGGGCGCCGAAGACGCGCAGACGGAGGGACGTACGGAGCGGCGGAAGCGACGCTAGCGCGACGGCGGCGTGACGCCGCGCTCTAAAGAGTGGGCCCGGTGAGTCACTGCGCCTGAGGCGCAGTGCTTGTTGGGCCCACTCTTCAGAGTGGGGACCCGAAGGTGCGCCGATACGCCTGCGGTGTCAGGCCTGTGTGCCGTTTGAAGGTGCGTGTGAAGTGGCTCTGATCCGCGAAGCCGGCAGCGAGCGCGATCGCGCTGATTCCTTGCTCGCTCGATTCGAGGCGGGTGGCTGCCCAGTCGAGCCGCAGGCGACGGAGGTAGGAGCCGATCGGAACTCCGAACCGGACGCGGAAGGCGCGCGCCAGGTGATCGGGATGCACGCCGGCCGCCGCTGCCAGGTCGCCAATGCGTGGCGGATCGAGGAAGCGGTCGTGCAGCTCCTCGCGGGCGCGAGTGAGCCAGCGCGGCGCGGGCACCCGGTAGCGGCCGTCGCCGGTCCAGCTCCGGCGTGTCGCCAACGCCAACATCTCGAGCACCAGTCCTTCGACGGCTATCGGCGTCGCGCCGTCGGGAGCGCGGAGCTCGCGGGCTACGCGCCAAGCGGCCGCGCAGACGGGCGTTTCGCGCGCGTGACGCACCTCCTCGAACCATTGGCCGCAGGGTCCCAGGCGTCGCACTGCGGCCGCGTCCGGCTGGACCACGACAACGTGTGCGCCCACGGCGCCGAGCCGGTTATCGTGACGCTCCTCGGCTGGCTCGGTGACTGCGCTGTGCGGCTCGCACGCGTAGTCGTGGTGGGCGATGGCGATGTCAAACGAGCCCTCGAGCATGATGGCGAACGACGCGCGCTCGTGCACGTGGGGCGGCAGGTAGGCGTGCGGCGGGAAAAAGGCGTCGGTGACGAGGAAATCGTCCAACGCCAGCGTCGCGGCGCCCGAGGCGCCCATGGTAATGGGGACGACCGCGGCAGACCGGGTCATCCCCAACGTTACCGCGAGGTGCAAAAACCGCTACGGGCTCAGCGTGATCCCGCCGCTCACGACCGGCCAGGTCCGGGCGTTGGCCGCCGGCCACGGCTGCCCAGCGCAATAGTCGGCGGATGTGATGAAGCCCGCCGCGCCCTCGAAGCCCACGAAGGTCGACCGATCGCCGCTCGGATCATCGAGCACGCGGAACCAAATGTCGCGGCCATTCTTGTGGATGTTGGTCAACAGGTCGGGGTCGGTGGAGCGGTTGTCTTTGACCTTCCCGCCGATCCAAGCGCGGTGGTTGACGGGGTCGAACGAGACACACGTCACTTTGGCGGCGAAATCCACGATCAGACCGTCGCCCTCGTCGGCGTAGACCGAGAATTCCCCTTCGCCTTTGCCATTCTTCTCGCCTTCGGCATTGAAGGCAAACGTGACGATCAAGCCGTTGATATCGTACTGGCCGGCGCCAATTGCAGAACCGAAGTCGTCGTCAGCGACTGTGGTGCGCTGCAACCGCGGGTCGGCGTCCGGCGCGGGAGAGGAGGGGTAGCGGTGTTCGCAGGCGAGCAATGCAAGACTCGTGAGAACACCAAGCGCACGAGCAAGACGCATGATCCGCTCCTGAGAGATGGGAGCCCCACGATAGGCAACACGGTGCGTTCCTGTCTTGCGCGCGAGCGACGTGGTATAGAAGGAAGGCGACATTCACGCGGCCACGACGGCTGCCCGTTGCGCGAACCGGATGGTGATGGGCCGCCACTCCACTCGCCCCGCCGCCCATGTGCCGTCCCCGAGCGGTCCGACGGACACCTTTAAGACGACGCCATGCAGGTGATGTCGCAGGTTGTACCCGAACGTGAAGTTGCCGAGTGAGTATGCAACGAGGTGCCTGGCCGCGGGTCCCTCGTGGAGGCTGATCGGCTGCGGGCAGTGTGAATGGTGGCCGGCGATCATGTCCCAGCCCTCGAGCAGTCCTTTCGCACGTCGCACGTGTGCCGGCCGCGGGAACGATTCCAGCTCGTAGCCCCAATGCGGGCACAGCACCCGGAACCGAGCGCCCGCTAGTACGGGCGGAGCGGGGTCGAGACGCTGCACATAGGCGGCCGGGCGATTTAACCAGTCGGTACCGGCGGCCACGGCCACGGCGTCGTCGATCAGAACGGCCGGCTTGTCCACACTGCCGATCGTCACAAAGCCGCGGGCCTCGAGCAGCGCCCGCGATCGCTCGAATAGCTCACGACCATAATCCGGAGCGTGATTGTTCGCGCACGTCAGCACGGTGCGCTCGGGCGGAAACAGGTCGGCGAGGAAGTCGATCACCTGCATCGAATGAGCCTGTCCCATGAAAACGCGCGGCGGCCGCGGCCGCCGGCCCTCCACTATCGTTCCCTCGAAGTTGGCGACCAGGTAGTCCGTGCCCTCGAGAAACGCGCGCAGCGCGTCGCTCACGCGGTACGCGGCGCCACGAAACGGGAGGACGTCACCGACGAAGGCGATGGTGAGCGCGGGGCGAATGGGATTGGCAATCACGCCGCTCGGCACACCAGACGTCAGGTCGGCGTGGCGGCGAGAGGGGCCCGCGACATTGTGCAGCAGCCACGCGGCCGCGTCGCGCAGGCCATAGGGTTGCGAGAAGTACGTCATCGGATGTCGCCTGGCCACCAGTTCCAGCGCCCGGCTAGCGCCAGCAACGCCGGGCCGATCACGATGCGCACCAGGGTGGCGTCCGCAAGCACGGCGATGGTGAGGGCGAGCCCCAGCATCTTGATCAACACGAAATCCGCCGCGATGAACGCCCCGAACACTGCGACCATGATCAGCGCGGCGCTCGTGATCACGCGACCCGTACGCGCCAGCCCTTCCGCGATCGCCGCGCGCTCCGCGAGCCCCGCGCGGCGCGCCTCGGCGACGCGTGAGACGAGGAAGACTTCGTAATCCATGCTCAGGCCAAACACCGTGCAGAACACAAGCGTCGGCACGGTGGCGAACACTTGGTCCAACCGGGTGACACCCAACAGCGCGGCACCCACACCGTCCTGGAACACCAGCACCACCGCACCGAAGCCGGCTGCTACGGAGAGCAGGTTCAGCGCGACCGCTTTCACCGGGATCAGGATCGAGCGGAAGCCCAGCGCGAGAGCGATCAGCGTCGCGCTCACGATCAACGCCACGGCGAGCGGGAAGCCCCGGCGGACGGTGTCGAGGTAGTCGGCACGCAGCGCCGGAAGGCCGCCGACTCGGGATTTGGCGCCGGGCACGCCGGTCACACGCGCGACATCGAGCCGCCGCAGATCGCGCGCCAGTTCGATCGCCTGCTCAGCGCGCAATGCGGGCTGCGGGACCACCTCCACCAGGACGCCGCGGCGGTCCGCCGTCACAACCGTGCGACGCGCGCTGTCGGGCAGTGTGGCGAACGTGAGCCGGCTCGTGGGAGCGAGCACCAGCGCGACGCGCGGGTCCTCCGCCAAGCGCGCTCGGAGCCTGCGCAGCGCCGCCCAACCAGAGGCGGTGCCGAGGTCGTGCTGGGCCGGCAGGTCGACCACCACGCGGATCACCTGCAACATGCTCCCGCGATTCACCCGCTCGAGCTCGTGCCAGCCGGCCACCGCTTCGAGGGTCGGCGGCAGCCAGCTTGTGCCCTGCGGCGTTCCGGCGACCATGCGACGCGCCGGCCACGCCAGCACGACCAGCGGAATGGCGCCGGCCAGCAACGCGAGGCCAGGCCGCCGCACTACCCACTCACCCCAGCGGCGCCATCC
>WNFU01012523.1_pt1 | contig 12458 bp, 12 predicted proteins | sample 5400121 | NCBI WGS metagenome assembly WNFU01 (sample SAMN13153360, study PRJNA577476) | soil metagenome | isolation source: 100 cm soil or saprolite under grassland replicate 1 | place: USA:California | collected 2016-06-15 | reverse complement strand
CCTGGGTACCAACGGCAAAATGTGTTTCGAAGGTCTTCATTCAGAACCTGTGTGCGAACTTGCAGCAAGAAGTGTGCTCCACGCTCAGTCCAACGCATTTGCTGTTTCTTCACCATCCGCTTACTGACCACATAATTCGGGTTCGAGAACGATTCGCCCAAAAATTCTCCACTTCTCTAATCTGCCACGATCCTGGCTTGTGCCAGTTCCAGCCATTTCAAAACCCGAGGATCGGCAATTGATAATCGATCGGAGGCGGTTGCCGATTCAAATCCAGCCGATACTCGCCAAATCTGTTTACGTGGCCGGTCAAATAAGGGCTGAGTCGGGCCAACGTATCCGCGTCCGACCGCATTCCTGTTGTCCATTGTCACTATCTCCATTTTGCGGCCCTCAACGTGTGGAACTGCGCGGTTGGCAGTGAGACGCGTGCATGGCGCCGGCTATGAAACGAGGCAGGAAGACCGCAAAGCGCCGCGCTCTGATAGGCCACAAAGGAGGCCGGGAGAATTCTCCCGGCCCTACTCATAGTCCACGATAGGCCGGATCTGGTGTTCACGTTGGACCGGAAAATGCACACATCACTTCACGAATCTCCTCTCGCATGCAGGCCAGGATATGAGCGACGCTTGAGGGGCTGAGTTTGAAGAGATCGATCTCGGCGATCTCCTGGGGCGTCAAGCCTCCGCCGAAATGCAGCAGGAAGATCAGGATGTTGCGTTTTCTGTTTCTCCCCTTGAAGGCGCGCTTCAATACTCTGACCACGTCGTTTTCGGCCAGCTCATCCGTATAGTGACTGATCATCCTTAGCCGCCGGCTCCGGAGTTCTTCCAGAATGAGAGCTTTATCGAGCGATTCGGTCCGCGCGCGACGTTTGAGGGAACGTTGGCGGCGCAGGTGATCGGTCGTCATACCGGCCGCGATCTGCATCAGATAGGCCTCGGCCTCAACCTCCGACGCGCCGCGGAAGCGCTGTAGGGCCGCGCATTTATCCTTAAGAATCTTGACGTAGATTTCTTGAAGGAGATCGGAGACGATTTCAAAAGAGGGAGGGCCGTCGATGCTGAACCGCCGATAGGTTTGATAAATGCTGTTCGTCAAGCGCTGGTTGAACCGACGGACAAATTCCTCCCAATACCGGTCATGGGGTTTGTTTAGCAAATGGACATTTTTCAACGCTTAGACGATAAACCATCTACTATCAATCTTTTAGGCGTTGTGAAAATGACTTCGTCAGATCAATGTCCACACTGACAACTCTCGTTTGGCAGCTATTTCCTGGCCTTTGTGTAAGACTACAATGCCTTTTTTGATTGGCACTTACAGCAGTAAGATCAAAATCGATCAATAGCATTTTCGGCGAAGTGATACCGAAATCGTTGCTTTTTGTCCGTTTGCTAAACAAACCCCTGATACAGCCGCAATTTCTATACCTTTTGGGTATGACCTCGGAAGGTGCGGGTCGGCGCGAATTCGCCGAGTTTATGACCAACCATATCCTTGGTAATATAAATGGGGATGAGCTTCTTGCCGTTATAAACAGCGACCGTACGACCGACCATTGCAGGAAAGATCGTTGAGCGACGAGACCACGTCTTAATCGGTTGTGATGGAGGGTTCTGAGCAATATAAGGGGATTTGGGAAGATTGTTCGGGCCAGGCCGATTGTTAGACAACGCCCCCAGGATAACATGGTTCAGGGAAGTTTGTGGCGACGGATTCTGATAGGCAGTTGGAATCGTGGTCGTCGGTGGCTGTCGGTTAGCTGGATGTGGATCCGGAGTATGATCAGGCTTATTGAAACTACTCTTGAGACCGCTTAATCTCATGATTTATTACCTCTACCTTCTTGGAAGATCGTTTTTCGCTCGGCAGTTAGCAACAGCTGATTCATATTCGTCAACCGCCAACCACCAAATCTCAGTGCTTGTCTACAATTATCGAAACCTGAGACAGAAGTTGCTGAGGTAATTTCGATTATCTCTTCCGATCAAGCTCCCCGCACCTGCCGCCAGCGCAAACGTGATCGCCTCATCCAACGGCCACCGGCGGCCCTCTTGCCGGTAGTTATTTGGCCCCTTTCTGCAGTGCCGCCGCTACTGTCTTTACTCCATATGTGTGAAAGGGGTTCTTTTAGCAAAAGGACAGAAATCAACGATTTCGATAAACTTCCGCTGAAAATAAAGGTCTTACGATTCTTGCAGCCTATCGCCCGATGCAAGCCTTCGTATACTTATTGTTGAAGATAACAACGGCACCCCGTCCGGTCAGGTATTTGGGGAGGCTGGGCTCTATTTGAAGCATGGCCCAGCCAGTGTCCACTTTGTTGAATGCAATATTGTTGTGCCTCCCGGTCCCTTTTGGCTTGTACTCAAAGCATCTGGCGAGTTTGCTACATATGTGAGTTTCTATGTCGCCAGCGACTCCGTTGCCCCACAGCGAAGCATATTTGCTGAGACCTACGATGGTGGCGTCAGTTGGGACGTGAAGGAGTCGCGTGGAGGACCCGGCCACGCCGTCCGCCTAGAGGCAACACTGGATATATCGGACAATTGACAGCATTATACTGATTTGGCGTACGCTTCAATTAAGATACGTGCGCGTTCGCGGCACTCATCATTACTCAGCCGCCGCTGACCGGGGTAACCCGAGTAGTGTCTCCCATCAATACCCACATTGGTGGTTGACATTACGTCTTCAACAAATTGTTTATCATAGCCGGCCAGCTCACCGAGATACTTTCTGGAATCATTGATACCCTGCTTACCGAGATGCTTAGTAATCTCCTCAATGGCTTTATAAATCCCATACAGGGGACGGTCTGTCTCGACAATCTCATGATTGTAATATTGCAGAGCCAGCCTGAGTGGCTCATTACGTCGAGTCTTTTCTACTAAGTCACCCACATTCGCAAAGTCCCGACTGTCATGAATATTTGCTGGGGCAATTGCTGCGCTCGTCTCTACATCGGCGGTCGCAATCCGTATCTGGCCGCTAGGTTTTATCGCACCCTCGTGGGCAACGCACCAGGCTCTCGCGTCTCCTTCTACTAGCTGCCACGACTGGTGCAGATTGGCGTGCACTCTGAAGCTCATTTTCAGACTAAGAGCATCCATATAGCTCTTGACGAGCAACCGTGCTCTATCCTCATCAGCCGCAGCACTGTATCCAACTTCAATCACCCCTTCTTTCACTAGGATGGTGATGCCGTCATCCACCATAGTTCTCTCGTAGCCCGCAAACAAATCGGCAGGGATGATATTGAGATGGTCACGGTTTGACGGACACCAGTGTGGCTTAGAAAATAAGCGACACGACCATGAAAAAGAAATCTTCCAATTCATCAGTCCGGCAGGCCAAGACGGCCCGACGCAAATATGACGAAGAATTCAAGCGACAGGCACTGACGATGATCCGCCATGGACAGTCGGTGCGCTCAGTCGCACAAGCGCTGGGTATTAGTGAGACTATGAAAAAGGGATCATCAGAATCAACTCGCAACTCGGAAAAGACAACTCGTCGCCGCCGCAAATATGACGAAGAGTTCAAACAGCAAGCATTGGCCATGGTCCGCAACGGCCAGAGCCCGCGTTCAGTAGCCGAAGCGCTTGGGATCAGTGAGAACCTGATCCATCGTTGGAAACGAGCGGCTCGCGCCCTGCCCCAGGCGGCCGGGGATGAAATCGAGCAACTGCGCCGGCGTCTGAAACAGGTTGAGATGGAACGCGACATCTTAAAAAAAGCCTTGAGCATTTTCAGCCGTCAGACATGACAGAGACTTACCGTTTCATCGCGAACGAGGCGAGCGATTATCCGGCGACGATTTTGTGTCGCTTGCTCGGGGTGAGTCGCAGCGGGTACTACGCCTGGAGAGAGCGGCCCGAACGTCAGGATCAACTCGCGCCACAGGTAGAGGAAGTCTTTTGGCGACACTCGCGTCGCTACGGTTCGCGGCGGATCACCGCCGAGTTGCGCGATCAAGCCGTCATCGGACGACATCGGGTGCGGCGGTTGATGCGCGAGCAAGGTTTGCAGGCAATTCAGCCGCGCCGCTTTGTGCCACGCACGACCGATTCCCGACACGGTCAACGGATGAGCCCGAATCTGCTCCTGGAACGAGCGATCAAAGTTGATCGTCCGCGGCAGGTGATCGTCGGTGACATCACTTACCTGCCGCTGCAGGACGGGGATTGGGCCTATTTGGCGACCTGGATGGACCTCTTTTCGCGCAAGATCGTCGGCTGGCATGTCGCCGATTCAATGACGGCGGAATTGGTCATCGAGGCGCTCAAGCGAGCGATCCTCCGTGAGCGGCTTCCGGCGGGACTAATCGTGCATTCCGATCGCGGCGGGCAGTACGTTGACACAGAGTTTCGAGCGCTGCTCAATCAACACGGATTTGAGCAAAGTATGAGCCGCGCTGATGAGACCTACGACAATGCGCACGCCGAGAGCCTCTTTTCGCGATACAAAGCGGAGTTGCTCGAAGACGGCGCGTTTGCCGATGTCGAGCAAGCGAGATCGGAGACCTTCGCTTATATCGAAGGCTATTACAATCGAGTCCGCCGGCACTCGGCATTGGGCTATTTGAGCCCGGAGGATTTTGAACGAGCCTATTATCAAAGATCGCAAGGCCGCCAATCACTCGATGAGTAAGCGATCTTGCGGAAGCTTCGCGGCATCTGTTCGGATGCGCGGCGCGCGGCTTCTCTTTCAGGTGAGTTTATCGCTTTGAGGCAGGTCAATACCCCTTTCTCAAGGATTGGGGGCCGAGAGCGTCTCTCGATCAAGAAACGCTCCAGGCATTGTCCCGCCATCGCACAGGCGCTCGGGTTGCTCTCCAGCCTTGCCCTATCCTCCTGCGCGACGGATCGATTGTCTGCAAGAGACGATGCGGAAATCAACCAGGGGGAGCGCCTTACTTATCGAGTTCAATCTGCACCGCGATCTTTATCGGCGCGGTGTGAAGCTTTTGACAATTGCGGATTCGCTCTGGTTGCAACCACGAAGATGGGAGGATGAAATGTTCCAAGACCTTCGTTACGGCGTGCGAATTTTGATGAAGAGTAAGGGAGTTACTTTCGCGGCGGTGTTGTGTCTTGCCTTGGGCATCGGCGCGAATACGACGATCCTCAGCCTGGCGAGCGCGCTGTTCATGCGCCCGTTGCCCGTCCCAAACCCTGATCAACTCGTCACGATCATTCGCGGTAGACGACCGTCATCGTTCTCCTATCGCGATTTCGTGACGATGCGCGAGCGCAATGAGGTCTTGTCGGTGTTTTCGGGGTTTGCGGCTCATTCCGTGGATGAATTCAGCTTCGGCAATGGCAGCCGCAGTGAGATCATCCCCGGCGAGATGGTATCGGGCAATTATTTTGAAGTACTCGGCGTGCAGCCCGCTTTGGGACGCGCGTTTCTGCCGGAAGAAGAACGCGCGCCGGGCGCGCCTCCGGTGGTGATGTTGAGCCACAGTTTCTGGGAGAGTCGTTTCAATCGCGACCCGCAGGTGGTCGGCCAAACCATAACGCTCAACGGCCATCGCTTTACCGTCATCGGAATCGCGGCGGCAGGGTTCACCGGGACCCTCGCTCCATTCGCGGCCAACGTATGGGTCCTGAGCCGACAGACTTGGTATGGGCTCGGGCGGCTCAAACCAGGCGTCTCGCTCGCGCAAGCGCAAGCCGCGCTCGAAACCCTCAATCGCCAATTCGAACAAGCCGCTCCTCCGCAGGCCAATCAGCAGCCAAATGCAAACGAAGCGTCGCGCGCAGACCGGTCGTTGAAGCTGCATCGGCTGCAGGGCATCCATCCGGAGCTTCAGCCGATGGCGAAGACCGCGACGACATTGCTGGCGGCTGCCGCCGGCCTCGTATTGCTGATCGCGTGCGCGACGGTGGCGAATTTGCTATTGGCGCGCGGCGGCGCGCGGCGCAAGGAGATTGCGATTCGGCTGGCGCTGGGCGCAAGCCGATGGCGGCTGGCGCAGCAATTGTTGACCGAAAGCGCGCTGTTGGCGTTGATGGGCGCGAGCGCTGGCTTGTTGCTCGCGTTTTGGATCAATCAACTGCTGATGGCTTTCAAACCGCCGTTCCTGGGAGCCTGGGATTTCACAGTCGAGTTACGACTGAATACGCCTGTCCTCGGCCTCACATTGCTGCTCGCGCTCGTGACCAGCTTGGTCTTCGGTCTGGCTCCGGCGCTGCTCGCTTCGAAGTCTGACGTGGTTCCGGCGTTGAAGGACGAGACGGGGACTGCAGATCGGGATGGGCGATTCAGTTTGCGCAACGTATTGGTCGTAGTTCAGCTCGCATTATCGCTCGTCTTGCTGATCGGCGCGGGGCTTTTCATCCGCAGCCTGCAACACCTGAGGCGGATTGATCCGGGCTTCAAGACTGAAAATCTCTTGGCGATCTCGTTTAATTTGAGGCTGCATGGCTACGACGATAGACGCGGCAAAGAATTCGCGCGGCAATTGGACGAACGCATCAGCGCCTTACCCGGCGTTCAATCCGCTAGCGTGGCGGATTACGCGCCGCTGAGGCTTTTTCCAGACGGCGTGCCAGTCAAGAACGAAGATCCGGTCGAGGTCGAAGGCCGTGAAAGCCCCCCCCATGCTCCGCGGATGGTCGCTTTGCAAGCGGTCGGTCTGCGCTACTTCGAAACGCTGGGCGTGCCGCTCGTGAGCGGGCGCGATTTCACCGCGCAGGACACAGCAGCCGCGCCTGCCGTCGCGATCATTAACGAGACGATGGCCCGCCGCTTTTTCCCCGGCGAAGATCCGCTGGGCAAACGGCTGCGGATTGGCGGAAAAGATCCGGCGCCTTGCGAGATCGTCGGCGTTGTGAAAAACACGCTCATCCAATTCCTCGCCGAAGCGCCTGAGGCGGTGACTTACCGCCCGTTCGCGCAACACTTATTACAGCGAATGAGTTTGATCGCGCGCGCCACGGGCGATCCGCACGCGCTCATCCCTAGTGTGCGACGTGAGATTCAGACGCTGGACGACAACCTTCCGGTCCAGGAGATCAAGACGCTTGATGAGCTTGCCGGCTTCCACCTCTGGCCCACCCGTATAGGCGCGTCGCTGCTGGGTGGGTTCGGCTTGCTCGGTCTGCTTCTCGCGGCGGTTGGCGTTTACGGCGTGATCTCATATTCGATGACGCGGCGGACGCGAGAGATCGGCGTGCGAATGGCTCTGGGCGCTCAACCCCGAGATGTGTTGAAGCTGATCGTGCGGCAAGGAATGACCTTGACGTTGATCGGCGTGGCGATCGGTGTGGCGTTGGCGTGGGCCGCGACGCGTTTACTGGCGAGTGTGCTTTACGGCGTGAGCGCGACCGACCTGCCGGCTTTCGTTGGCGCCCCAATCTTCCTGATCGGCGTGGCGCTCTTCGCCTGTTATTTGCCCGCTCGCAGCGCAATGAGGATTGATCCGACGATGGCGCTGCGACACGATTGAGCCGATGTTTGATCGCAACGAACAACGTTTCTCAAAACACTCCTCTGGCTGCTCCGCGCCATCGGCGTGATCGTGCCGCGGCGGTTGCGCGCCGATTGGCGGCAGAAGTGGCGGAAATCAACCAGCTGGAGAAGTACTTTACTTATCGAGTTCAAATTGCGCCGCGATTTCTATTGGCGCGGTGCCAAACTTTTGACAATCAACGAGGAAAGTACGCCTCCTACAATGTTGCCAAACTGATGATAGAGTTCTCGACCAGTATCCCGCGCGAACGGCTCCAACCGGCCTTTGGCGCCGGGTTTTATGGTGCGCCACTCAATACGGTGGAGCCTTCTCACATCCCATCTGCGCGGGATCAAGGAGGTCATCAGCGTGGCAAGTCGAGAGCCAAAAAAGGCTCCTCTTCTGGAGGTCCGCGTCATGTATGAACCAAGCCGCATCGCCCCAGCTTGCCTTGTGCAAGCATACGAACGAGTCGTGCCGTTGACACGTCGTGCGGTGGCTTCTTTACGCCAGGACCGCCAGGTAAGTCGAGATAAGATCAAACGTACTGTAGGAGGTTCCCAATGAGTATCAATATCCAAGCTGCTATTTATGCGCGAGTCTCTTCCGAACAACAGGCCGCTGCCAATACCATCGCCAGTCAGTTGGCAGCTCTGCGCGAGCGCCTCGCCAAGGACGGACTGTCGTCGCATTCCGAGTTGGAGTTCATCGATGAAGGCTATAGCGGCGCAACACTGGTGCGCCCTGCGCTGGAAAAATTGCGCGACCTGATTGCCTTCGGCACTATCGATCGACTCTATGTACATTCGCCGGATCGGTTGGCGCGAAAATACGCCTATCAGGTACTGCTGGTCGACGAGTTTCAACGCGCCGGTGTGGAAGTGATCTTCTTGAACCGTGAGTTGGGAGGCTCGCCCGAGGATGAGCTGTTGCTTCAGGTGCAAGGCATGATGGCCGAGTACGAGCGCGCCAAGATCATTGAGCGTCACCGGCGTGGAAAGCGATATGCAGCGCACGCCGGTTCTGTGAATGTGATGAGCAAAGCGCCATATGGCTATCGTTACGTGACTAAACACGAAGGCGAAGGAAAAGCGCGTTATGAGATCGCCATTGAAGAGGCGCGTGTGGTGCGACAGATATTTGACTGGGTCGGACGTGATCGCCTCAGCATCGGTGAGGTGTGTCGACGCCTGACGCAAGCCAAAGAATTGACACGGACGGGTCGCACGCAATGGGATCGCAGCGCCCTCTGGGCAATGTTGAAGAACCCTGCATATATGGGAGTCGCAGCTTTCGGCAAAACACGTTTGGGTGAGATGCGACCGCGCCTACGTGCACGGCGTGGAGCTGGCCTTCAACCGCGCAGCCCTTATTCGTTGTACCAGGTTCCGCCGGAGGAATGGATTTCGATCCCTGTTCCAGCGATTGTCGAGCCGGAGACCTTTGCGGCGGTACAAGAGCAATTGAAGGCCAATCAGCGACACGCACGTCAGCGAGCACATGGCGCTAAATATCTGCTCCAGGGTTTGATTTGTTGTCACAATTGTGGCTATGCCTATTATGGAAGGGCGATCAACCTAAAAGCGGGTAAGAATAAGGAGCGTCATTACGCTTATTACCGTTGTACTGGGACAGACGCCCATCGCTTCGGTGGCGAACGAATATGTGACAACCTGCAAGTGCGAACCGACTTGTTGGACTTGGCAGTTTGGCAAGAAGTGAGAGGATTGATGGAAACCCCACACCGCTTGGCGGAAGAATATCATCGTCGTCTTCAACCGCAGGCGCAGGCAAAGAACCACGATCTTGCCGGGATCGAGTCGCAATTGAATAAGCTGCGGCAAGGGACGACGCGGATCATCGATAGTTATAGCGAGGGTCTGATTGATAAACAGGAGTTTGAACCGAGGATCAAGCGGTTGAGAGAACGCATAGAGAAACTGGAGGAACAAGCAAGAGAGCTCTCCGATCAGGCCAAGCTGCAATCCGAACTGCATTTGATTATCGGTCGACTGGAAGACTTCACCTCGAGGGTCAAGGATGGATTGGATCAAGCCGACTGGAACAGCAAGCGTGATATTATTCGGGCCTTGGTCAAGCGAGTGGAGGTCGAGAAAGGCCAAGTGAATGTTGTGTTCAGGGTAGATCAACTCCCTTTTGAATCGAGCCCCGCAAGGGGCAGTTTGCAACATTGTAGGAGGCGTAAGGACGTAAAAACTAAGCAACACTGGTGTCCACTAAAACAGGACCACCCCAGTAGGTCGATTCTGTGCAAAAGCCCCACATTGCTCACTCACTTGACCCGCCCCACAGCCTACGAATTTTCTGGACGCCCAAATAAATTGCTGACGCTAGTAACGGCAAGCTGGAAAGAGTCACTGATAAGACAGCGAGTAAATAGCCGAGTTTTCTAATGGCCTGATTGTTTGTTGATGCCCCAAACACAAGGCAGAATACGCCCAACGCAATTAAACAAACAGCCAGGATAGCAAGCCTGCCAATCAAGTGTATCTTCATTGCTCTATTGTGATACCCGCAACGCTTATTAACGCGAAAGCCACTGAGCCACGCCGCCATAGGACAATTCGGTTTCGTGCGGGCGGATTCTACGTCCGGCGATTCGAGATGTGAAGAGAAAAAGCCGGGCGACGAACCCGGCTTTTCACTTATTCGCAGGTCGATTAGGGGCGGGGGCCGATCCAGAAAAATAAGGCGATGAAGGCTATCCCCACACAGAGGAACAACCCACCGGCAGCAATAATGAGCTTCGGTCTCCGCTCTCTCCAGACCAAGAGCAGCCCTATCGCGAGAGAGGTGATGATGATCCTTTGGATGTACAAGCGCAGATAGTCTAAACGGACTTTGTATTGTGTCGGGTTATCCTCCGGGAACGGGAATAGCTGCCTCATTTCAGCGGGCGACTTCACCACCGGTGCACTGAAGCGATAATGATACCCTGCTGACCGCTGCGCCGAAAATTGGGTGGCCACGTAAAGCCAAGGCGGGAACAATTCTGACAAGGTGAAGAGAACGATCCCGAGTATTAAGACCGCGCGCTGTTTGGTGTTCATTCGTATCACCTCCTCCATCGCGTTTGACTGCGCTCGGCATTCTACCTGCGCCATGATCCGCGTTCAACGTTCGCCGCAACGAAAAAGCCGGGCGATTGACCCGGCTTTTCTGCTGTGCGACGACCTGCAAGCTCACTGACTCCGCGCCAATCGAAGCCACGCGCACTCATATTACGACTTCGTGTCGCACCAGCATTTGATCTGAAAAACTACACTCGCAGAGGCGATCTTCTATCGCCAGGTTATGCGAACCTGCTTTTGTTTACTGGTCGTGAACTCGATAGATTGCTCCTCAACAACCAACTGAGGGTTGGTTTCGTCTTTTGGCCCCCCTAAATCTACTGCTGGAGGCTTCACGCTTTTGCTAATAGCAAATCCTGGCAGTTGAAAGAAATCCCATGTTGTTCCAACAAGCCATAGGCTTCCTTTGCCATCTTCAAAGCGGTGTATCAAGTAGAGATAATCTTGATGCGCTTTCAGATCAACCAAGTAATCACCTTTATTAGAACGGTAAACAAGCGCATTTGGCGACAACCGTCCATCGTAAATTACTTTTACTCCGTAAGGCCTTCTCCACCAGTGATCTGCTGAAAGGAACCAAACTAGTACGCCTAACAAAATGAGAGCAATTAAAGTAACAGCTAATGTTTTCATGGTTTGTACACCCTGATCGTCATGCGTGCAACGACCTGCTTCGTCTCCAACTCCGCGCCAATCCGAAGCCTCGCGCACATGGATATGACATGTGGAATATGCTGGGGTTATGGCCTTTTGGAGTCAGCGAGTTTAGGGTGTTCAGAGCCATATTCGTAAGCCGCGTAGAGGTTCCAAATGGCGATGCGCTTAACCATTTGCAGGTCAGCCCCTTTGATAATGTCCAGATATGGGGCAAGGGTATCAAGCGAGGTTCTAGATAGCTTAGCGTCAAGAATTTCATGGCAATTGGAGGAACTGATAGAGCTAAGCCTTGCCTGCTCTGAGCCTTCCGGCGCATTAAAATAGGCGTCATCAGCGGCACTGCATTTAGCGCAAGTATCAAGTAAGTCTCGAATGATAACCTTACGCTGCTCAGCTTCAGCCATCATAGGGGCTGTGAATTTCTTAAAATGCTCGGCGCGCTGCCTCTCAGCCTTTTCCTTGTCTAAGACTGGCGTCTGTTTCTGTTGGGCGCTGGCAGTAGCGGTTAGGGCAAGCAGTAGGGCTAAAGCTGATATTCGTTTCATGGTGGCTTCCTATTTGGTGAAATTCCCCCGCACAATACGCCTGCAGCAATCCAGAGTCAAAGTGTGCAACGACCTGCAAACGCGCCATCTCCGCGCGGATCGTCGTCGAGCGGCAGATCATTGTAGATAAGTGTTTAGTATCTGAGCGTCTTTATGGACAGGTCTTTGCTGAACACCTGAATCATTTCGTCTGACTGATCAAAGAACCACGTGCGATCAACGACTATGGCATTTTTGAGATGTTCTCTTACGTCATCTGGCAGATTCGGGGTAGCGAATTGGCTTTCATTGCTTTCTAGTCGCCTAGCCCGTTCGTACATTCTTTCGATGTACGAATAAACATCTTCTTCAAACAGAAAGCGCCGCTCTATCGTGTCGCGATAGAGCGCGCCGGCGTCAACTTTGTCTCTCATAGCCAGTTCTGACGCAAAATTTCTGACAGTCTTGAACACAGCGAGCCGTTTTTCATACAAATCAAACCTGAGTTTTGATCTGCTAAGCCTGAATTGCTGATAGGCTATGAAAAATGCGGCAATGCCTATGAGAAGGGTTGATGCGGTTGAAAGGGTGCAGTTTCGGCCTGATGTAGCCATAAGTTGAGAAGAGGCAATAAAATCGGCCCTCTTCTTCTCAAATGAAACTGGCTGTGGTAGCCGCCACAGCCCAAAACAGAGGGCCGAAGTGGAAGTATCTATTAGAAGC
>WNFU01007867.1_pt1 | contig 12462 bp, 18 predicted proteins | sample 5400121 | NCBI WGS metagenome assembly WNFU01 (sample SAMN13153360, study PRJNA577476) | soil metagenome | isolation source: 100 cm soil or saprolite under grassland replicate 1 | place: USA:California | collected 2016-06-15 | reverse complement strand
AGGACGTGTAGTCTGAGTTGATCCGGACGTAGTCCGGGGACAAATCGCAGGTCCATACCACCGCCTCCGATCGACCGAGACCCAGGTCGAGCCGGAGGCGGATGGCTTTTTGCTCGAAGATGGCGCGCGCCTGCGCTGCATCGGCGAGCGCCGTTGCGCCGCCGGTCGCGAGGGTGAGCCAGCCGTTCGACGTGCCCGCCTGCAGCGTAATGCGGTCGGCTACGAGTGACACACCGGCGACGCCTGCCGCCGCGAGCACACGGCCCCAATTGGGGTCGCCGCCGTAAATGGCCGTCTTCACCAGCGTCGAGCGGGCGATGGCACGGCCCACCTCCCGCGCGTGCGCTTCGGTCTGTGCCCCCACAATCTGAATCTCGAGCCGCTTCGTCGCGCCTTCACCGTCTTCCACGATGGCGAGCGCCAGGGTCCGCGCGACCTCAGTCACCGCCTCCTCGAACAGCTTCCAGGTCGCACCGTCCCGCGATGGATCGATTCCCGCGTGGCCGTTCGCCAGCAAGAGGGCGGTGTCGTTGGTGCTGGTGTCCCCGTCGACGGAAATCGCGTTGAACGTTCGATCGGCGACACGCTTCCAGAACGGCCGCAGCGTGCCCGGCTCAGAAACCGCGTCCGTGGTGACCACGGCGAGCAGTGTTGCCATGTCGGGATGGATCATCCCGGCCCCCTTGGCCATGCCGCCGATGATGATCGGGCCGCCGGGCGTTTCGAGACGAACCGCGACATGCTTGGGCCTCGTGTCGGTCGTCATGATCGCCCGTGCGGCGTCGACGCCTCCCTCGGGCGAGAGCTTCGCAGCCGCCTCCCGCAGGCCGCGGGAGACCTTATCCACAGGAAGGGGCACGCCGATCACGCCGGTGGAGAGCACCAACGCGGTATGCGGCGGCAGGCCGGCTGCCTCTTCGGCGGCACGCGCCATCGCGCGGGCGGCCTCGAGCCCCGCGGCACCGGTGCACGCGTTGGCCACGCGCGCATTCATCGCGACCGCGCGGGTTCGCCCCGGGCGGTCGGCCAGCATTTCGGCGTCATAGAGGACGGGCGCCGCGCGTAACGCACTCTTGGTGAAGACGCCCGCGGTCGCGCAGCTCGTCGCGCTGACGAGCAGCGCGACGTCGAGCGCGCCGTTCGGTTTCAGTCCGGCGTGGGCGGCGGCGGCCGTAAAACCACCGGGAGAGGTGGCGGAGCCGGCTTCTATTGCGGAAATTGCGGAGGACATAGTCGCTTGTGTAACAGTGCCCCGTTTCTTATCATAGCACAACCTTCCCGGGGGGACCCGTTCGATGTCGGATCCGTTCCTCAGTTCCGACGAATATGACGAACGTGCACATCAGCTCTACAACGAAGGTCAATACGACGAGGCCATAGATACCCTGCGCGAGGGCCTGGGGTTGTATCCCCACGCCGTCGAGCTGCTTGTCGGTATGGGCTACGCCCGGCTCGCGCGTGAGGAGTATGCGTGGGCGCGGCGTGCCTTCGAAGAAGCGCGCAGCCTCGATCCCGATCACGAGGATACCCTCGCCGGGTTGGGCGAGGTCCTGCTCAAGTTCGGCGAGCGCCCGGCGGCGCTCGTCTGCTTCGAGCATGTGCTCGCGCTCGGCTTCCAGGACGACCACGATCTGATGTTGCAGATCGGACGCGCGCTGTTTCGCGAAGGGGTGCTCGATCAGGCGCGCCGCTTCTTCGAAGGCGCGCTACGGGCGCATCCCGACTCCGCCGATGCCGCTGCCTGCGTCGGCTACGCCGCGCACCGGCTCGCGGACGAAGGCGGCAGCCTGCACTGGCTGCGGCGTGCCCTCGAGCTCGACCCGAGCCTTGGCGAAGCGCGCATCTACCTCGCGAACTTGTTGTACGACCGCGGCGAGTACGAGGCCGCGCTGTTTCATCTCGAGCGCACGGGCCCCGAAGAGCACTACGACGCGCTCGCGATCTGGCGGCTCGTCGAGCTGAAGAAGAGCGTCTACCGCCTCCCCGACGACGATCCCGAGCTCGTTCCGTGGAACGAGCGCCTCAACGAGCTCGCGGGCGACGCCGCCCCCGAAGACCTCCTGCTTGCGGAGATCGAAGCGATGACGCCGGACGGCCAGATCCGCGATCCTCGCCAGCTCGAGTTGTTCGGCACGCTCCTGACCGAGCTGCAGGGCATGAAAAACAAGAGCTTCGAGGTCCACCGCGTGAGCACGGTGACGGGTGCGACCTACGTCGGCACGTGGGAGGAAATCGTGCGGCAAATGAAGGACGATGCCGCCGAGTGGGTGGCCGGATCGCTCGAGGAGTACATGGAAGCCAGCGCCAAACGGTGGCGCAAACAGACGGGTGCGGCGATTCCGGCGACCGATCCTGAGAGTTTTCTCCGCGCCAGCGCCGATGCCGGGGTTCTAAGAATCCTGCATTAGGCCGTCTTCTTGAATCGGATGCCGATCGACAGGGGTCCGTCGCCCAGCGCCATCAGCGTCACGGCGCCGGCGAGCAGCAGGGCCTCGAGCTCGATGTTGGCGTGATGTGGCAGTTTGGTTGCGATGATCGTCACCGCCATGTACGCGGCCATCGCGGTGGCCCAGAAGCGGGTCCACATGCCGAGCAGCACACACACCGCCCCGACCGTCTCGATCGCGATCACGAGCAGCACCAAGAGGGAACCCAGCGACAGGTTCGGGATGCCGCCCTGGACCCGATCGAGGCCGCGGCTCAGGAACACCCCACCCACAGCCAGCCGCATGAAAAACGCGGCGTACGGCGCCAATGAGTTCACGAGGTCTCCGTTAGAACATGGACATCGCGAGGAACGACCGCAGATTGTCGTTCGTCACGCGCAGCCGGGCGGACAGCAGCCGCACGACCGACCACAGGATCTTATAGGCGACGTCGCGGTTGAAATCGAGCAGGAGCTCGAAGTCGGAACGGGAGATCGTGATCAGGGTGCAGGTGGTATTGGCGATCGCGTCCGTGGATCGCTCGGAGCGATCGAAGATCGACATTTCCCCGAAGCACGACCCCGGCTTCAGCACCGCGAGCGCTTCTTCGCCGGAGCCGGGAATCGTCCGCGAAATCCGGACTTCGCCTTCCGAGATCAGGAAAAGCCGGTTGCCCGGCTCCCCTTCCTTGAAGACGTACTGGCCGACGGTGAACTTTTGTTCGCGGCACACTTCCGTGACCCGGGCCAGCTCGCCCTCGTCGAGATCCTGGAAGATGGCCGCTTGTTTGAGCAGCTTGACGTCCACGGAGGCTAAGGTAGGGTGAAACCGCGTTTTGCGGTAGCCGATGCCCTGACGGCGCTGCGTTTGCCGCTCGCCGTCATCTTTCCGTTCGTGCGCTCGCCCGCGTGGCAGCTCGTGATTGTCGCTGCTGCGGCAGGGAGCGACGTCGCCGACGGCTTCGTCGCGCGTCGGCTCGGAGCATCGCGCGCCGGTGCCGTGCTCGATCCCGTCGCCGACAAGCTCTTCATGGCAGTCGCGTTCGTGACGATCGCGCGTCGCGGGTTGCTCGCCTGGTATGAGCTGATCGGGGTGCTGCTGCGCGACATCCTGGCGGTGCTGGGGTTCCTAGCCACGTGGCTGCTGCACCGGCCCGTCGCGCTGCCGGCCCGAGCCGGCGGCAAGGCGGTCACCGTCGTACAGCTGCTCACATTGGTGGCGGCCATAGCCGATTGGACCTACACTCGTCACCTCGCGTGGGCCACCGCGGCCATTGCAGTGTACGCAATTTGGGACTACGGCCACACGGCTCACAAAACGGCGCGGACCGAGCGATCAGTCGCGCAACGCACGCAATGACGAGGACGGGAGCGGAATGCGAATTGTCCTGATGGCGCTCGTGACGTTGAGCCTGTTCGCCGTGCACGACGTGCAGGCACAGCAGTTCCAGCCGCCGAAGAACTCCAAGCACGGTGGCACGCGCTTCGGACTGTTCGGATTCGGCGTGCGCGGCGGCGTGGACTTCCGCCGCTCCGGCCAACTGGTGCTGGGGTCCACGCTGGACATCGGCGATCTGTTCTCGAGTCGTCTCCGGCTCCGTCCCTCCGCGGAGATCGGTGTGTTCAATGGGCCCAATACCTATGTCGGGAGTTTCGAGGCGTTGTGGCGTTTCACCGACGATGAAGAGGTCGCGACGCCGTACGTCGGACTGGGCCTCGGCGTGGCCGGTCGCGATGCATGCGGGTCCGATCCGCAGTGCCCTGGTCTCTGGGTCAATACGGCATTCGGTTTCGAGCTGCACTACCGCTCGACCTTCAACTGGCTCCTCGAGTACCATGGCATGGACCGGATGCGCCGGCACCGCCTGTTCATCGGACTCACGACGCGACGGGGCAACTAGCATGGCGCCGACGGCCGACGTGACGATGCGCTGGCTGCGGGAGCTGCAGTTCGAGGGAAACGGCACGGGCCGTCCCCCGATTCTCGTCGACGGCAATTCGAAGGCCGCCACATCGCCGGTCGAGCTGCTGCTCGTCGCCGCGGCGACCTGTACGGCGTCCGACGTCGTGATCATTCTGCAGAAGCAGCGCGTCAAGCTCGAGGGCCTCGACATCACCGTGCGCGGCACTCGCCGCGAGACCGAGCCCCGCCGCTACACCGCGATTGCGTTTCATTTCGTCGTCCGCGGGGAGGGGGCCGACGACGCGAAGGTCCGGCGCGCGATCGATCTTTCGCTCGAGAAGTACTGCTCGGTCGCCGCGTCGCTCGCGCCCGACATCGCGATCAGTTACGACGTCGCCATTGCCTAGCCTGCTGGTCATCGCGTCGGTCCTGGCATTGCAATCACAGCAGCTCACCGCGACGGAGCTGAGCCTCGGCGCCGCCGGCGTGATGGCGCACCGCACATTCCTGGGTGCCGAGTGGGGGCTCGCCCGTCGTGCGAGCGGTGGGAGCCGCGTGGCCCTGGCGCTCGCCGGCGGAACGATCGCGTCACGGCCCGCGGCGCGAGCGCAGGTGACCCTGCAGCTGCTCTTGAACCCTGCGGCCCGCTCGGGACCCGGCTTTTATACCGGTGTGGGCGGTGCGTTCATGGCGGGGCGCGGGTCGCCAGGGCAGGCATTCCTGGCGGTGTTGCTCGGAGTCGAACGCGCGCCGGGACGCCGTCAGGGCTGGTACGCGGAACTCGGCTTCGCCGGCGGCCTGCGTGCGGCGGCCGGGTGGCGGATGCGCTGGTTCCCGAAGTGGTGGCCCTAACCTCTAGGCGTTGGCGCCCACAGTAGAGGCGCGAGCCACGACGGGGCGGCAATAGCGCTCGCCCAGCACGCGCAGCTCGTTCAACTCGGTCTCGGTCAGGTCGGCAAAGCGGTCAGCAAGGTACAGCAGCGTATCGTCGAACCATTCCTTCTGATGTTCCAGGCTCGCTTCCAGCACTCCGCAGCGGAGTATGTGGGAGAACAGCTCATCGCGCGCCTGTTCGAAGCTCGTGGGAATCGAGTACTTCCGTGGCTCACCACGCTTTTTGGCCATGCAGGGAGTTTCCTTTCGGCTGAGGACCTCGTGAAAATTCGGCGCCGCAAGATAATTGGTTGTGTGGTATAATGCCACAGCAGGCACGCGGGTTCCCGCGTGCCGGGAGGAAGCAATGAGCGAAGAAGTTTACGGACCCGAGCGAGCGCAGCGCCTGGTCGCGCTGCTCCGGGCTCTGGCCGAGCGCATACAGGAGCTGGACCGGACGGGCCGATTGCTCGACGCTGCACCGGAGCTGCAGAAGCTGCTGGGCAACGCGCGCAGCGAGCTGTTTCATTACGAAGTACGCATCACCTACGACACCCCGGACGTCGCCGAGAGTCGCCGCATCGTGGAGGAAGCGACGGGCGCTGGCGATCTGTCGCTGGACGATCCGGACGACGACGAGCCATGGCGGGGGGATCCGCAGGCATGAACCGATTCTATGCGATGGTTGCCGTACTGGCGCTGGTGTTGGGCATCGGCGTGTTCGCGATGCTCAAGACGGGGGGCGGCGCGCCCGCCGCCGCCGCCGGCGCGCCGCCGACGGTCGCCGATGACGGCTTCCGCGGCTACACGCTCGGTCAAGAAAATGCGCCCGTGGAGATCACCGAATACGTGGACTTCGAATGTCCCGTGTGCGCGTCATTCGCCATCATTCAGATGCCGACGATCAAGGAACAGCTGATCAACACGGGTCGGGTACGGTGGCGGTTCCGCGACTATCCGCTGCCCATCCATAAGTATTCGCGCTTCGCCGCGCACGCCGCGCAATGCGCCGGCGCCCAAGGCCACTACTTCGAGATGCAGGATCAGTTGTTCGCCCATCACCAATGGGCCCAGACGGGGAAGGATCCGTCGAATCTGTTTCGCGATCTCGCGAAGGCGACGGGCGTCGATGTCCAGGCGTATGACGCGTGCATGGAGGCGGGCCGCTACGCCCAGCGGATCGAGTTCAGCCGGCAGGAAGGTGACAAGCTGCTGGTCGACGGCACGCCGACATTCTACGCCAACGGGAAGAAGCTCGAATTCCGGCGCCTGCCGGGCTCCGACGACTTCAAGGCTCTCGCCGACAGTATCCTCGCGCACCGCCCACAACGTCGCTGATGCGTTACCGCCAGGCGATCGCGCTCCTCGCGCTCGTCGGCTTGTTCGTCGCGCTCTATCTGTGGCTGCACGCGCTCGGCTTCGGCGGGGCGATCAAGTGCGGCGCATCGGGCGGCTGCGAGACGGTGCAGACGAGCCAGTGGGCCGTATTCCTCGGCATGCCCGTGGCGTTCTATGGAGTGGTCGGCTATCTCGCGCTGCTGATCGTCGCCCTGGCCGGCCTACGACCGGCGGCGCTGGCACAGCCACGGTGGTCCACGTGGCTCGTGTTGCTGGCGACGGTTGGATTCGGTTTCACGCTCTACTTGACGTATCTCGAGCTGTTCGTCATCCACGCGATCTGCCGCTGGTGCATCGGGAGCGCAGTCATCATCACGGTGATCTGGGTTGTGTCGTTGTTGTCGCTCAACTCTCCTGCGATTCGTACTGATCACGCAACTTCGCCACTACAGCCGGGTCGGCAAGCGTAGTCGTATCCCCCAGGGCTCGGCCCTCCGCGATGTCCTTCAAGAGTCGTCGCATGATTTTGCCGCTACGGGTTTTCGGCAGATCGGCCGAGAAGAGTATGTCGTCCGGCTTCGCGAGCGCCCCGATCTTCTTCGACACATGCTGCTTCAACTCCTCGCGGAGCGCGTCGGTCCCTTGCCGGCCTTCCTTCAACGTGACGAACGCCGCGAGCGCCTGGCCCTTCAACTCGTGCGCGCGACCAACGACCGCCGCCTCGGCGACCGCCGAGTGGTCCACGAGTGCGCTCTCCACCTCCATCGTGCCGATCCGATGGCCCGCGACGTTGAGCACGTCGTCGATGCGGCCCAGGATCCAGAAGTAGCCGTCCTCGTCGCGCTTGGCGCCGTCGCCGGCGAAATAGGTGTTCTTCCACTTGCTCCAATACGTTTCGCGGTAGCGCTCATCGTCGCCCCAGATCGTCCGCAACATGCCGGGCCAGGGTTTGGGAATCGCGAGATAACCGCCGCCGACTTTCACTTCCTTGCCGTCCCCATCGAGCAGCACGGCCTCGATGCCCGGGAAGGGAACGGTGGCGGAGCCGGGCTTGGTGGCGGTGACGCCGGGCAGCGGCGTGATCATGATGCCGCCGGTCTCGGTCTGCCACCACGTATCGACGATGGGGCAGCGGCCGCCGCCGATGTGCTGCTGATACCACATCCACGCTTCCGGGTTGATCGGCTCGCCGACGGAGCCGAGCAGCCGGAGTTTGGACAGGTCATGACGAGCGGGCAGCTCGGTGCCCCATTTCATGAACGCGCGGATCGCGGTCGGCGCGGTATAGAAAACGGTCACGCCGTGCTGCTCACAGATCGACCAGAACCGGTCCTTGGCCGGATGATCGGGCGCGCCCTCGTACATCACCTCCGTAACGCCGAGCGCGAGCGGACCGTATACGACGTAGGAATGCCCGGTCACCCAGCCGACATCCGCCGTGCACCAGAAGACATCGGAGTCTGTGAGATCGAACACCCACTTGGTCGTCGCGTACGCCTGCGTGAGGTAGCCGCCGGTCGTGTGCAGGATGCCCTTCGGCTTGCCCGTCGTACCGGACGTGTAGAGAATGAACAGCGGATCTTCCGCATCCATGGCTTCGGGAGCGCACTCCTGCGGCGCGCGGGCCATCAGCTCCGTCCACCACAGGTCGCGGCCCGTCTTGAACGACACCGTCTGACCCGTTCGGCGCAGCACGACGACGTGCTCGATGGTGGGCGTGGCGGCGAGGGCATCGTCCGCGTTCTGCTTCAGCGGCACAATCGCGCCGCGGCGATAGCCGCCATCGGCGGTGATCAGCACTTTCGCACCCGCGTCGTTGATCCGGTCCTGCAGCGACTCCGCGGAGAAACCGCCGAATACGACCGTGTGCACCGCGCCGATGCGCGCGCACGCCAGCATCGCGACCGCGACCTCGGGAACCATGGGCAGATAGATCGCGACCCGATCGCCGCGCTTGACGCCCAGCCCCTTCAACACGTTTCCGAATCGGTTGACGTCGGCGTGCAGCTCGCCGTAGGTAATGCGCCGCACTTCGCCGGGAGGCTCTCCTTCCCAGATCAACGCGACGCGGCCGCTTTTGCCGGCGCGGACATGCCGGTCGAGGCAATTCACCGATGCGTTGAGCTTGCCGCCGAGGAACCACTTGGCGTGCGGGGGCTTCCATTCGAGCACGCGGTCCCACGGCCGGCTCCATTCGAGTTGCTTCGCCCAGTCCGCCCAATATCCTTCCGGGTCCCGCCGCGCGCGCTCGTACGGCGTGATGTCGCGCACATGGGCATGCGCGGTGAAGGTGTCGGGAGGCGGGAAGCGCCGCTGTTCGTCGAGGAGCGTTTCGATCCGGTCAGTCGCCATGGTTCGGGATATTAAGGAAGAGGGTGACTCTAGCAAGTTGCAGGGCGCCGTTCGCTATGCGGCAATGGGCGAGCGTGAGCGGCCTCACGCGTTTGTGCCAAACAGTTGATGCAGCGCGTCTTAGAGAGCATGGCATTGGAGTGGCATAACGAGGCGGCGGAGGAATCATGTCACCAATGCCCGTGGAGAACACACTGATGTCGACGCATCCGATCGACAAGACGCTGGCGGCTCCGGAGCGGCTCGATCTCGAGTCCCGCACCGCGTTTCGCCGCGCTGCCGGGGAGGTGCTGGACCTGCTCACCGAGGGGGCCGGCCGCCTGGTGATCGATCTGTCGGGCACGCGCTCGGTGGACAGCGCCGGTCTCGGTGCCTTGATGCTGATCCAGCGCAAGGCCGCGGAACGCCGCCAGACAGTGTGCCTGCGGGGCGCCAACGAAGAGCTGCGTTTCCTTCTTGTCCTCACCAAGTTGGACGACCTCTTCGAATTGGAGACTGGGGTTTCCTGAGATAGATTGGCGCGATGGCGCCACGCAAGGTCTTGTTCGTCGAAGACGAAGACGCGCTACAATACTCCTACAAGCGGTTCTTTGAAGGTAAATACACCATGGCCTACGCGCCGAACGGCGCGGAGGCCATGCGGCAGCTCAGCAGCTTCGAGCCGGACGTCCTGGTGCTGGATATGCGGTTGCCGGACACCGATGGGATCGCGCTGCTGCAGCGCATCCGGGAAACGCGGCCCAGCCTCCCGGTCGTCGTCACGACGGCATACGTGAGCATGGAGCCGCTGATGGACGTGCTCGACCTGGGTCACAGCCGCTATCTCGTCAAACCGTATGAACTGAGCGAGCTCGCGGCCGCGATCGATGCTGCTGGCTGAAGGACTGCGGCACAGCTTCGGTGCGGTCAGGGCCCTCGACGATGTTTCGTTCGGCCTCCAGCCGGGCCAAACGCTTGCGGTGTTCGGTCCGAACGGCGCCGGGAAGACCACCCTCCTCAAAGTTCTCGCGGGTCTGATTCTGCCGCAGCGCGGGCGGGCGCAAGTCGACGGCGGACGCCGCGCGATCGGATGGATCGGCCACCAACCGCAGCTCTACGGCCAGCTCACGGTGCGCGAGAATCTGCGTTTCTGGGCGTCTTTGTACGACGTTCCCGAGAATGAATTTCTGCCCCGCAAAGACGATCTCCTGCAGCGCCTCGGTCTCCGGGATCACGAGCATCGCCGGGTCAGCGAGTTGTCACGCGGCCTGGTACAGCGAGCCGCCATCGCGCGAGCGCTGATCCATGACCCCCGCGTCCTGCTCCTGGACGAGCCCTTTACCGGTCTCGACAGGATGGCGGCCGAGGAGTTGCGGGAGCTGCTGAGCGAGGATGCCGCCGAAGGGCGGGCGTCCGTCCTGGTGACCCACAATGTCGATGAGGGTGCGGAGCTCGCGACCCACATCGCATTCATGCGCGCGGGCCGGTTCGTGCATTTCGCTCCGCGAGCCGGGCGAGGTCCCCAACAGGTGAGCGAGGACTATCGCAATGCGATCGCCTAGGCTCCTGCGCCACGCGTGGACCGTCGCCTCCAAGGACCTGCTGGTGGAGTTCCGCTCGCGCACGGCAATTCTCTCGGCGGCGGTCTTTGTCGTGCTCGTGCTCGTCGTGTTTAACTTTGGACGCGACGCGACGGCGGTTTCCAACGTTGATCTCGCCCCGAGCATCTTATGGGTGACCTTCACCTTTGCGGCGATCCTGGCCATGAACCGCGCCTTTCAGCTCGAGCTCGAGAATCAAGCGCTGGACGGTCTGCTGCTCGCGCCGATCGAGCGCAGCAGCATCTATCTCGGCAAGCTGATCGCGAATCTCGTTTTTGTGGCCGGCGTCGAGCTGATTGGTGTGCCTTTGCTGGCGCTATTCTTCAATGTGCGGGTACTGCCGTATCTCGGACCGCTCCTCGCGCTGATCGCGCTCGCGACGATCGGATTCGTCGCCGTTGGGACGCTGTTCAGCGCGATGACTACGCGAACGCGCTTTGCGGAGCTGCTGCTGCCCGTGTTGCTGTTGCCGTTCATGATTCCCCCGCTGAGTTGGGCGGTGCTCGCGACCGGGCGCCTGTTGGCCGGCCGTCCCTTGAGCGAGATCGTGGGCTGGCTTAACATGCTGGCGGTTTATGACATCGTCTTCGTCACGCTCGCGGTGTTCCTCTTTCCCGCTACGGTGAACGAATGAGAATGCTGCAGGTGGGGCGCTGGCTCACCGCTATCGGCCTCGTGTTGCTCGCGGGCGTCTACGTACGGGCGTTGTCCTACACGCCCGTCGAACAGACACAAGGCCTCGCGCAAAAGATCTTCTACCTCCACGTGCCGGCGGCCATCTGGGCCGAAACGGCGATGATCCTCGTCGGCCTCGCGAGCGTCTTTTACCTCTTCACGAAGGACCCGCGGCTCGACCGGTTCGCGGCGGCATCGGCCGAGGTGGGCACGATCTTCTGCGTCATCGTGCTGACGACCGGACCGATCTGGGGAAAGCCAATCTGGGGGACGTGGTGGACGTGGGACGCGAGACTGACCTTGACCCTGTTTCTCTTCCTCCTCTACGTCGGCTACTTGCTGCTGCGGGGCGCCGTCCCCGATCCCGCGATGCGCGCCCGCTACGCCGCTGTCCTCGGCATCTGCGGGATGTTCGAGGTGCCCTTCATCCACCTGAGCGTCTACATGTTTCCGACGCTCCATCCCATGCCGATCGTGCTGCAACCGGGCCGGCCCAAGCTTCCGGGCAGCATGCTGACCACGTGGCTCCTGTCGCTCGGCGTTTTCACCCTGCTGTACGTGGGATTCGTGGTGCAACGCTACGCGCTGAGCTACCTGCGCGAGCAATTGGAAGCGGCGGGGGAGGTAGGACATGCCTGAGGCCGTGCCGCAAAACGGCAACTATATGATTGCCGCCTACATCCTGGTTGGCGTCATCCTCGTCGGCTACGCGCTGTCACTGTACCTGCGCACGCGACGCAGCCTTCGACCGTAACTCCGCGCGCGCCTCGGGCAGACGGCTGTGGCCGTCGGGGACCTGTGTCGCCCAGAGATTGAGCGCTTCATCCGCCGCCCCATGATCGCCCGCGTCGTAGAGCGCCTGAGCGTTGTGCCACAGCGCTGTGGCGCCGCCGCCGGCGGCGTAGGCGCGCGCGAAGCGCGCCGCAGCCTCGGGAAAGCGGGCGGTGCGCTGGTACAGCGTGCCCGCGGCCATCGCCGCATCGGCGCGCTCCTCGAGCGCTAGCGCCTGCTCGAAGGCGCCGAGCGCTTCGTCCTGCCGAAACACCATCTGCAGCGCCTCACCGAGCAGCATCCACGCGTCGGCGTGATCGGGGAACCGCACGCTGGCTTCGCGCGCCGCCTCGACGGCGCCCCAGCGATCGTCGAGCGCGCGGGAGAGGTGCACGAGGGCGGGATACGTATCGCCGAATCCAGGCGCGACCTTGCAGCCGAGCCGCAGCCAGGCGAGCGCGCGGTGCGGGGCGTCGCGTTGCGCGGCCGCAGCACGGCGCGCACAGAAGCGCCCGAGAGCAGCGCGAAATGAGCGGAACATTGCT
>WNFU01007862.1_pt1 | contig 12468 bp, 9 predicted proteins | sample 5400121 | NCBI WGS metagenome assembly WNFU01 (sample SAMN13153360, study PRJNA577476) | soil metagenome | isolation source: 100 cm soil or saprolite under grassland replicate 1 | place: USA:California | collected 2016-06-15 | reverse complement strand
TCAGTAGGACTTGCGGCTTGCACGGCCCTAGCAGGTAACATCGGGCCGTACGCCTCCCCGGGGCCTGTAGCTCAGGCGGTTAGAGCGCTTCCCTGATAAGGAAGAGGTCCGAGGTTCAAGTCCTCGCAGGCCCACCACAGACCACATGACCAGCGGAAACGCTGGTCATCTTCACGTCTGAAGCCGGTTCGTGAGAGCGCATAGCGGTACAACACCTCTTCCCTGTGCGCTATCATGCCGTCATGGAATCGACCGACTTGAGTCCGTTGGTCCGCTCCTTCGCACGGCACCTGCGGGCCGAGAACCGCTCCGACAACACGGTCACCAAGTACCTGGCCGGCGCCCGCCAGGCCGAGGCGTTCCTCCGCGCCCGCGGCAAGACGCTCACCGACGCCTCCCGCGCCGACCTAGAAGACTTCCTCGGCCATCTCCTCACCCACCGCACCGCCAGCACCGCCGCCACCTACTACAAGGTGCTGCGCATCCTCTACGGCTGGCTCGAGGAAGAAGAGGAGATCGACCAGAACCCCATGGTGCGCATGAAGCCACCCATCGTCCCGGACAAGCCTGTCCTGGTCATCCCCGACGACGCGCTGCGGCGGCTGCTGAAGTCGTGCGCCGGCAAGGACTTCGACTCCCGCCGCGACACGGCCATCATCATGCTGCTGCTGGACACCGGCGTCCGCCGCGCGGAGCTGGCAAACATCCAGCTCGACCACCTCGACCTCGACTACGAGGTCGTCCGGGTGCTCGCCAAGGGCAGGGTCGAACGCCTGCTGCCGTTCGGCCGCAGGACCGCCCAGGCGCTGGATCGCTACCTTCGCGTCCGCGCCCGGCACAAGGACGCGGCGCTGCCCTGGTTGTGGCTTGGCCTCAAGGGCCGGCTGACCGCGTGGGGCATCGTGCTGATGCTGCGGCGCCGCGGCCGGGAGGTCGGCCTCCCGGATCTGCATCCGCACCAGTTCCGCCACACCTTCGCCCACCAGTGGCTGGCCGATGGCGGCGGTGAAACGGACCTGATGCGGCTGGCCGGCTGGAAGTCCCGCCTCATGCTCCAGCGTTACGGCGCCTCCGCGGCCGATGCTCGCGCCCGCGAGGCGCACCGTCGTCAGTCGCCGGTCGATCGCCTGTAGGATCGGGCACGCACAGGAGCGCGATGCGAAGCGGAACTGTGGAGACCAGCCCGGTGAGCATCAGTGGAGATCGACCTCGGCAAGCGAGCGCACCCGGTGATGTACCGCACCTCGGCCGGCCCTCCCGGCGTTCTCGGCTCAAGGCTCGGGCCGGCCCGGCTGGCCTGCACCTGTTCGACCGGACGACCGGGCTGAACATCCTTCTCGACGAGGTGCGGCCACCACCCGCGGTATGGGCGGCCGCACCCCGCCAGGTGTCGGTGGCACTCACCAACGCCTGCGACTTGGCCTGCCCCTACTGCTATGCGCCCAAGGTGCCGGCGACGTTGCACGCTGGACGGCTCGCCGGCTGGCTCACCGAGCTCGACGCGAACGGCTGCCTAGGCGTGGGCTTTGGCGGTGGGGAGCCGACCCTCTATCGGCGCCTGCCCGAGGTGTGCCGCTACGCGGCACAGCAGACCGGACTCGCCGTGACGTTCACCACGCACGCCCACCGGTTGGATGAGGCGCTCGCCGCCATGCTAGTCGGCAATGTCCATTTCGTACGCGTCAGCATGGACGGGGTAGCCGCGACGTACGAGGTGCTTCGTGGGCGCTCCTTCGCCACGCTCCGTCAACGACTTGATACAGTTCGGGCGCTCGCCCCATTCGGGATCAACTTCGTGGTGAACGCACGAACCCTGCCGGATCTTAATGCCGCGCTTGACCTGGCCGCTGAGACGGGGGCAGCCGAATTCCTGCTGCTGCCAGAGCAGCCCGTGCGGGGCCGGGGCGGCATCGACCCCGGAACCGCCCTGGAGTTGCAGCGCTGGGTCGCCCGCTATCGGGGTGGCGTGCCACTCGCGGTCAGCGAGGCCGGCTCAGAAGGGCTGCAAGTATGCGCCCCGGTCGCTGGCGAGACAGGACTGGACGCGTATGCGCACATCGACGCGACCGGTGTGCTCAAGACTTCTTCGTACGACCCGGAAGGAATCCCGATCGGTTCAGGTGGGGTGATGGGAGCGCTGGGCCGGCTGCGCGTCCGACAGAAGGAGCGACGACGGTGAGGCTCTGGTTTGGCTACGGTTCCGAGCACTCAATGAATCTGGTCATGATCGGCCGGTTCAAGGATGCCAGCGACGCCACGCGGGCCAAGCAGGCCATCGACCGGCTGACCGACCACGTTTATGCCGAGGTCGAGGCGGGTCGCATGGAGGTCGGCCAGCCGACCGGCCGCTACGACGACGCGCTGCGTGGCCTGCTCGACGAGCTGGGTGTCTACGGCATCGGCCCGGCCGAGTTCGAGCAGTTCGCCTACATCGCCACCGTCTCGCTCGACGGGACAGAGGTGGTCGTGGAGACCGACGAGATCGACGTATCGGCGTTCCTGAAAGTGCTGCTCGACAAGGGCGCCCGCGTCGAGGTGTTCTCCGCACACGACTACCCCGACAACGGGCACGGCCGTGGCGCGTGACCCAGCCGCTGGAGACCGAGGCGCGCCGTGCCGCCGGTGAACTGGGACGCGTTCGCGCAGCTCCCCGGCGCGGCCGAAGACAACTTCGAGATGCTGTGCCGCGCACTGGTCCGCCGCCACTACGGCCAATACGGCGACTTCGCGGCCCGCGCCGCCCAGCCAGGCGTCGAGTTTCACCTGAAGCTATACACCGCGTGCGACCTTGGAGAGCCTGGCCGCTGGTACGGCTGGCAATGCCGCTGGTATGACCTGCCGAGCGGCCGCGCCCTTGGAAGCCGACGCCGCGCCAAGATCCGAGAGGCGATCGCGACCACCGAGCGCGAGCTACCCGGCCTCACCGACTGGGTGCTGTGGACCCGTCACCCGCTCACCGCAGGCGACCAACGGTGGTTCTACAAGCTGCAAACAAGGATGCGGCTGGTGTTGTGGACCGCGGCCGAGGTCGAGGAGCACCTAAGTGGTGATGCGGAGATCCTGCGAGGCACCTACTTCGGCGAGCTCGTGCTTACCCCCAACAGCCTGGCCGACCTGCACGCAGAGGCGGTTGCGCCGATCCGCCGGCGGTGGCAGCCGCAGGTCCATCAGGTCGTCGACGCAGAACGTATGCTTCGGCGCATGCTGGGCGGCACCGAGCCATGGGATGACCTGCAGGACCTCGCCGACCAGCTTGCCACCGAGGCCGACAGGGTCGGTGCCGACCTCGGCGATCCAGCCGAGCCGCTTGCCAACGCAACCGTCCAGGCGGCCGAGGTTGCCCGCGTTGCATCTGACCGTCTCGCCGAGGCGCATGGCGCGCTTCAGCGTGGCGACCTGGACCTGCTCCGTCAGCAGCTCGCCACTGGTCTGGCGCCGCTGTCCCCTGAGCTGGTGGCGCTCCCGCGTGGGCTGCGGGCGCTGCGCCGCCGCGCTGCGCTGAGCGTGACGAACGCGCTTGCTGATGTCCGTGTCGCCCGCGAACTGCTCGCCGAGGTGGACGCGCACCTGGGTGCGCGACTCGTCGCTGTTGTCGCCGATGCCGGGTGTGGCAAGACGGAACTGGCCGCCCAGCTCACCGCTGCTGACAAGGACCGGCCGGCTGGCGTCCTGCTCCATGGCCGGAACCTGCAGGCCGGTCAGAACCTGGACGACCTGACTCGCAAGATCGTCCTGCATGGGATGCCGGTGGCGAGTATGGAGGCGCTGCTTGCGGCGGTCGACGCAGCCGGGCAGCGCGCCCGCCGGCGGCTCCCAGTCGTCATCGACGGGCTCAACGAAGCGGATGATCCGCGCGACTGGAAGGCCCCGCTCGCCTCCCTGCTCGAGGTGCTGCGGCGATATCCGTATGCCGTCGTCGTGTGCACAGTGCGCAGCTCGTTCGCCGATGAGGCACTCCCGGACGATGTCGACCGGCTGAAGATTCCCGACTTCGGGCACGATACCCGTGAGGCCATCGGGCGGTACTTCGCTTACTACCGCATCGATCCCGCCGACGCCGAGCTGCCCCTTGGGCTGCTCGAGCATCCGCTCACCCTGCGCCTGTTCTGCGAGGTAACCAACCCCGACCGAGCGCACGTCGTCGGCATCGAGGCCATCCCAAGGTCGCTGAGCGCGATCTTTGACCGGTACCTCGCGCAGGCAGCCCAGCGCATCGCCGAACTCGCCCCACGCAGCCGCCGGTACTACGAGCTGGACATTCGCGGCGCGCTGGAAGAGATCGGTGTCGCCCTGTGGGAACAGGGCACCCGCGACCTCGATAGGAGGGACTTGCGCCAGCGGCTCGGCGATGACGCTCGCCCGTGGAACGAGAGCATCGTCCGCGCGTTGGAGGAGGATGGCGTGCTGCTGCGCGTCCCCGGTGACGCGCCGGGGGCGCCACGGGTCCAGGCCGTCTACGACCCACTCGCTGGCCACCTCATCGCAGACGCGGCCCTCAGCCGGCACGGTCGCGCCGAGTTCGCCCAATGGCTCCATGACCCTGCTACCAGCGCGGCGCTGGCCGGTCCGCTGCCCGACCGGCACCCGCTGGCGAGCGACACGTTTCTCGCGCTCGTCGGCCTCCTGCCTCGCCGGCCGCACCGACAGCAGCTCTGGTCGCTGCTCGAGGAGCCGCTGCGGACCGCCGCTCTCCGCGAGGCCGCCGACCTGGAGGGGGCCTATCTCGACGCCGACACGGTCGAGCAGCTCAAGGCCTTGGTAGCGCGGCCAGCCGACGGTCTACGCGACCTCTTCGATCGGCTGGCGCACACTCGCGGCGCGCCAGCCCATCCACTTAACGCCGAATTCCTCGACGCCGTCCTACGGCCGATGGGCGTCGCCGAACGCGACTTGCGGTGGACCGAGTGGGTCCGGCGCCACCGCAATGACATCCTGGAAGACCTGCGACGGCTGGAGGAGGGGTGGCGTGCTGCCACCCAGCGGTCGCCCGCCGATCGGCTCCGCGCCCGATGGGTCATGTGGACGCTGACCAGCACCGTCCGCCAGCTCCGTGACCAAGCCACCCGGACCCTCTACTGGTTCGGCCGAGGCGACAGCACTAGCCTGTTCGACCTTGCCTTGGACGCCCTGGCTATCAACGATCCGTACGTGCTAGAGCGGCTGCTCGCCGCTGCCTACGGCGTCGCGATGGTCCACCAGCTTCCCAGCCCAGAGTTTGCCGATGCGCTCAAGGCCTACCTGGCCGGGCTTCGCGACTGCCTCACCGGGCCGGCCGCCACCCACCCGACCAGCCACTGGCTTACTCGGCTGTACGCGCAGGGCACCGTCATGCTTGCCAAGACCTACTACCCCGAGGCGGTCCCCGCCGGGCTGGAAGCCAGTGGGCACATGCCGTTCACGCCCGGTCCGGCGGTTGACCCGATCTCCGACGGCGATCCGCACGAGGCCGAAGTTGACCGGACCCTGCGCATGGACTTCCGGAACTACACGCTCGGCATGCTGTTCCGGGGCCGCAGAAACTACGACATGCGCCACGCCGGCCATATCGAGGCGGTCGCCCATGTCCGCGGCACCGTCTGGGTGCTGGGCTGGCGGGAGGCCGAGCTCGGCGCCGTCGACGCAACCCTCGGGTCGAACGCGTCCGGCCACGAGCCGGCGCGGACCGAACGGTACGGGAAGAAGTACGGGTGGATCGGCTTCTACACCTACGCGGGGCGGCTCTCCGACGATGGCCGCCTCCCCGCCGACCGCGAACACCTAACCGAGGTCGACATCGACCCATCGTTCCCGGAGCGGCCGCCGTCTGCCCCGGTTGCCGTCCCGATCTGGGCTCGACCCACGCCAGCGGAGGACCGGCGCTGGATTCGGCACGGCATCGTCACCGTCCCTGACGAGCTGCTGCGCCGGCAGGACATCGGCCCACACCCAGGCCCATGGATCGCCGTGCACGGCCACCTGAACGCTGACGACCAATCGCCCCGCCGGCGCGTGTTCGGCCTGCTCATGGCCGTGCTCGTCAAGGACGCGGATGCCGACCGGCTGGTTGACGCGCTAAGCGCGCGCCCCTATCCCGGTAACGACTGGGTGCCACAGCAACCGCCCATAGACATTTACACGTTCGCCGGAGAGATTCCGTGGAGTCCCGACTTCGCCAGGGGCGACCCGGACAGCGGCACCCCAGCCGAGCGGTACCGTCATTCCATCACGGTCGAGAACGAGCCGCCCGTCGAGGTCGAAATCCTCGCCCACGAGTACGAATGGGAGAGCTACCACAGCGCGCTCAACCAGGCGGCGAGCGCACTAATCCCGTCCCGGCCATTCTCCGACGCCTTCAACCTGCGTGGGATGCCGCAGACGTTCAACCAGACCCTGGCGGATGGGACCGTCGCGGCCGTATCGCTCGGAGGCCCGGGTGGCCTCACCGGCCGGCTGCTGTACCTACGCGCGGACCTGGTGGACCGGTACGCGGCCGGGCGGCGGCTCGTCTGGTTCGTCTGGGGTGAGCGTCAGCTCTACCCGTTCGAGTTCCCGCCACCCGCCTGGCTTGCTCGTGTCTACGACGACCAAGCGCACATCTGGCGGCACGTTCGCCGTGGGGAAGAGTGATCTCCTTAGCCTCCAGCGCCTGGTTCTACTTGCCCTGCTTGGCATGCTAGGCCCGACCGATGTTGGGCAGTTAGGGATCCCCGCTTGATTACTTTGACCAGTGACCGTTGGGTGATCAGGCCGCATGGCGGACGGCTCCCCGCGAGCTGCCTGGAACCGCGTGCCGGCCCGGAGCGTCATCACCTCTGCGAGACGCAGGCAGGGAGGCGCCATGCGGGCGGCAGTCGTTGCGATCGTCCTGGCGATGCTGCTGGCCGGGTGCGCGAGCGCCGCTCCAGCCGCCAAGCAGCAGCGTGCCCCGGCGCCGCGGGCAACCCCGGTGGGCTGGCGACGCCCGCTGGTCCGCATCGCCACGCAGGCCAGGCGCGGGTTGGGGGACCCGCACGTCGCCACCGTCGACGTCTACGCCACGACCGCCCGGGCATTCGCCAGGGCCAACAACGAAGCGGTTCCCCCAGGGCCCGACCAGGACGTCTACGTCCTGGTGCTGCACGGTCACTTCACGTGCCGCCTCTGCTCGCACCCGCCCGGCAGCCCTGCCCCGAAGGGACGATGGCCGCGTTGGTGTTGGAGCGCCGCACGCTGCAGCTGCTGGAGTTCGGCCTCGATGGGCGCGTGGACGTCGGCTTGTTGGGCCGGGTCCAAACGCTTGCACTGCCGTGACTGTGACGCCGACGTGCGTTGGAGGATCATCGGCACCGCCGAAAACATCCGCGCATAGCCGCAGTGGCAATCAAACTTGTCGTGCGGGGACCCCTTAGCTCAGCAACAGTGCCTGATGTTGCCCGGCAAGATAGAGGCACGCCGCGCCGCTGGGTGCCATTGGCTCGGTGGTCAGAAGGTCAACGATGGTGGAGTCGCCGAAGGCGAACTGCTGGCGATCCGGGCCGCTGGCTACGGTCCCTTCCTCGTTGAGCTCCACTAGCTCGTCAAAGACTTCATCGAACACGTCGTCGTCGAAGACGGCGACGGTGAAGAGGTCGGCAACAAAGTTGAGGGCGTCGATGCCGGCTCCAAGGCAGTAGACCCTAATCTTGCCAGCCTGTCGGGCGGCGTCCAGCGTGCGGAAGGGCTCCTCGTTCGCGTAGTCGATGGGGTCGCCGCTGCCGTCGTGCTCGGGGCTCCCGAGGAACTCCTCGCTGTACTCGCGCATTATGTTGCGCCACAGGTCGAAGTCTGGGGATTCGGGCGCCGGGAGGATCGACGCGGGCTGAAAGACGCCGGTAGGCATGACGCTGAGCATGCCGCCGGCGATCGCTACCTGGCCGGCGCCGCGTCGGAGCAAAAGGAAGGTGGCGCCCGCCCGGCTGCGGCGGATGGTCAGCGTGCTGATCGACAGCATCAGCGGATACGCCTGGAGGTCGAACGGGTCGCGTACGAGCCTCCGGAACGGCAGACGTTCCCAGGAGCAGCGGTCCGCTCTGACGTTGCCGTCTCGATCGATCGATGCCAGGGCGATCTCGTGGGCTAGGGCTTCGCCTACGTCGATCATGTCGAAGTAGCGCATGTACCCAACGGTCACCCTGCTATGCACGGTGAAGCTCGGCCACTTCACACCCAGGAGGCGGTAGCAGACGCGGTTCTCGAACAACCGCGGGCGGTCGAGGTCGCGCATGACGCGGTGGTACTTGTCGTAGTGCCTACCTGGCGCGACCAGCGGGCGCAACGGCCGCGTCTCCTCGTGCCGACCGGTTACCAGCGGTGGCGGCGCCTCACGCAATGTCAGGTCGATTGCGCTGAGGTCTATCGGCTTCTCGAGTCGCCATTCTCTGGGCGTGAGGATGCCCGTGTCAGCGAGCCTGATGGACGACGGGTACAGCCGTGCCGCGAGCTGCGTCAGCTCAGGACGACGCTGGTTGAGCATGCGACGGGTGCGCAGCCATTCACGCTGGCTGCTTGCGACATGCTCGTCCATGCCATCGGTCGGCGGACCGTTCTCCGAGCGCTCGGCAAGGCCCAGCAGGCGCCGAGGGATCCCCAGCCCGTCAGCGAAGCGCTCGAACAAGTCGAGCGCGGTGACGCGCCGGAAGCCGCGCTCAAGCTCGCTCACGTGGGGCTGGGGAATGCCAACCAGCATGCTGACATCAGTCTGGCTTGCCCCTGTCCACTTGCGGTAGTTGCGAACGACCGCCCCTATGTCACGAGCGGCGAGGGCCTCCACGATCTCCGGGCGATCCCAGAAACCGGGGGGTGGCGCTGGCGGCTGGTGTCTTCTGGAGGTCACGGTTCCCGCTTCCTATCGCGGTTTCTCGACCATCTCGGTATACGCACGTGAGCTTTCGAGCGCTGTGCTCTGCCGGCAAGGTTGCCTCATGCGCTCACGACTTGGCATCGGACCCTCGCCGGTGGCGGACGAGCCAGCGATACACGGTGGTGAGAAGTTCTCGCCCGCCGTCATCCAAACCGGGATCGGTCTTGACGGCATCGACCACGCTGACCGGCGCTGCTCTTGGTCTCTCCTTCGCGGCGTCACTCGAGTTGGATGCCAACTCCTCCAGGGAGATCCCGAGTGCGTCCGCGATCGCAACGGCCACCGAGAGGGCCGGCTGACTCTGCCCGGCCTCGTAGCGCCTGATCTGCCGCGCGTCCACTCCTGCGGCGGCACCGAGGTCAGCCTGAGACATGCCGAGTTCGGCTCTGCGTCGGCGAATGACTTCGGACATCTCCATAGGCGGTCATCATCGCGGACGCTTCCTTCCCTTGACAACCGGACGTATATAGCCGATCGTGAGCGGCAATATGAGTCCGCTGTGCTACGGACGGAGGAGTCCGCCCAGAAGGGAGGTGTCGCCACAGAAGTGGCCAGCGAGTGAGCGAGTCAGTGAGGAAGAGGTGAGCCAGTCAGCAAGGAGGAGGTGGTACGCGACAGAAGTGGCCCCGGGCAGATGCGACCTGCACCGGGGCCAGACATCCCAGGTAGGACCCGTCGAAAGGAACCCCCGAGATGCGCGACAAGCGTACCTCTTCAGGCTCGCCGCCTTCGAGCGGCGGGCAGGGCCTCTCCCCTGTTGAGCGGACCCTACGCGCTCGGCTCGCGGCCCACAGCATGCACGCCAAGCACGACGCACGGAAGACAACCGCCAACGGCCGCGCCACGTTCCTGGCTCGCTTCGAGGCCGAGGTTGACCCGGACGGAACCTTGCCCCCAGACGAGCGCCGGCGCCGTGCCGAACACGCCCGGAGTGCCTACTTCACCCGCCTTGCGCTGGCTGCGGTCAAGGCTCGGCGCCAGCAGCGCGACGGCGGAGTCATCGCCCTTGGTGGCGAGAACTTGCAAGAACTCGTGGAAGAGGCCGACCCGAGGCGCATGACGCGGGGCCTCACCGCCGAAGGCGGTGATGGCAGTGCGGCGTGAGCGGGTGGAGTCCCCCAAGCCGCAGGGTTCGGAGTCCGCGGTCGACAACCTGCTGTGGCTGGCGGTCGGCACGGCGCTGGCCGCGACGGTGGTGGTGTGGCTGGTCGGCCAGGTCGCCGCGATGCTGTTCGGCGTCCACCACTGGCTGCCGGTCAGCCTCGCCGAGGTGGCCCAGGTGCCGTTCCATGTGGCCAAGCACCCTGGCGACCCTCGCCTGGCCTGGCCCAAGGGTGTTCGTGGGATGCTGCCTGGCCCGGTCGGCATGTACGCCACCCTGGTCCTGGTCCTGCTCGTCCCGGCCGCGCTCGCCGGCGCCGTGCTGGGGCGGCGGTTCCGCTGGGACCGGCGCCTCCAGGAGCGGGGAGCGCAGTGGGCCAGCCGCTGGCGGCTGCGCCGGCTGATCGTGCTGGCGCCGCAGCCGGGGCGGATCACCCTTGGCCGCCGGGGCGGCTGGTGGGGCCGGCTGCTGCTGGCCGTCGAGAGCTGTCATTCGGTGCTGTGCTTCGGCCCGGCCGGCTCGTTCAAGACCGCCGGCCTGGTCATCCCCGCCGTCCTCGAATGGCAGGGGCCGGTGATCACCACCTCCATCAAACCCGACGTGCTGCGGGCCACCCTGCGCCGCCGCCTGGCCATGGGGGAGGTGTGGGTCTACGACCCCCTCGGCCTCTCTGGCGTCCCGGCCGCGCAGTGGACCCCGCTGGCGCACTGCGGCACCTACACTACCGCCCGGAAGGTCGCCCGCACCCTGGCCGAGGCCGCCGACGTCTCCGGACTGCGGGAGCAGGACGCCAACTACTGGACGCTGCTTGGCGCCAAGCTCCTCGGCGTCCTGCTGTTCGCCGCCGCCCGGTCCGATCGGACGATGGCCGACGTCGCCCGCTGGGTCGATGTCCAGGACCGCGACGAGGTCACCGAGGCGCTCGAATACGCGGGCGATCCGATGGCGCTGGATGCCTGGTCGGCCTGCACCGCCCGCCCCGACAACACCCTCGGCTCGGTCTACGGCACCGCCGAGACGCTGCTGGACGTGTTCGCCGACCCGATCATCGCCGCCTCGGCGGAGGGCTGCGACCTGGACGTCGACGCCCTTCTCTCCGGCGCCAACACCTTGTATCTGTACGCCCCTGCCAACGAGCAAGGCCGCCTCCGGCCGCTGTTTGAGCTGCTAGTCAGCACGATCATCACCCGCGCGGAGGAGCTGGCTGCCCGGCAGGCCAACGGGATGCTGTCCCCGCGGTTGCTGGTGTGCCTGGACGAGGCCGGCAACTGCGCCGCCCTGGCCAAGCTGCCAGAGCTGGCCACCACGGCGCGGGGCCAGGGCATCCAGTTGGTGACCATCTGGCACGACCTTGGGCAGCTCCAGCACCGCTACGGCCGCCGCGCCACCACCGTCCTCAACGGCCACCGCGCCAAGCTCTTCCTCAGTGGTCAGGCCGATGTCGACTCCCTGGAGCTGGCCTCGAAGCTGATCGGTGACCAGGCCGTCACCCACACCTCCCACACGGCCGCAGCGGACGGACGGGCCTCCACCACCGCGTCGCTGACCTGGCGGCGGATGGTGCCGATGGAGGTGCTGCGCCAGCTCCGCCCCCGCGAAGGCGTCCTGCTGTACGGGCACCTGCCACCCGCGCGGGTGCGGCTGCGCGCCTGGTTCCGCAACCCCCGCCTGCGCCGGCTCGCGCTGCGCGCCACGCTGGCCCGGCCGCCGATCCCCCAGCACGCCCACACCGGCTACCCACCGCTGGAGCCGGTGGGGGTGCCGGCCTCCGAGTCGGACACGCGGGAGGTGGCCTAGATGACCACCACCCCTCCCACCTCTGATGCAGGGCGGGATCGGACGTTGTACTGCGCCGCGCCCTGTGACCTCAACCATGCGGCCGTCCCGCATCCGCCGTGGGACTGCAACGCCCCCGACGACGCTCCCACCCTGACCGCCGCCCAGCGCGCCACCATCCCGGACGGCGAGCTGCCATGGGTGCGGCAGGCGACCCCGCTGGTGCTCAGCGCCGGCGAGGTGGACCGGCTGCGCTCCCCGATCGGCAGCGCCATGCACGCCCTGGAGGTCGACGAGATCGACCGGGACCTCCCCGAGGCCGACCGAGTCAGCCCGCGGCTGGAGGCGGTCGACCATCGGCTGATCCGCGCCAAGCTGGACGCCGAGCGGGCCTCGACCCGGCTGGACGTGCCGGCGCGGTTCTCCTGCGGCGACGCGAACCAGCTCCGCCAGGTCGTAGACGAGGCGGCCGGGCGGCTGGGCGACCTGATCCGCCGCCGCGACGCCGCCACCCCCGGCTACCTGCTGGGCAGCAAGTTCTTCGGCAAGGCCGCAGAGGGGCTCCTCGACTGGTCGTTTGCCACGTTGGAGCGCCAGCAGCACCGCCCCACCGTCCGCACCGAACCGGCGATCACCGCCAGCCTCCAGCTCACCGACCGCGACCACAAGCACCTGCGGGAAGAGGCCGACCACCGCCGCCACACCCTCACCGAGGCCGCGCGGCAGTGGCCGA
>WNFU01011697.1_pt1 | contig 12471 bp, 11 predicted proteins | sample 5400121 | NCBI WGS metagenome assembly WNFU01 (sample SAMN13153360, study PRJNA577476) | soil metagenome | isolation source: 100 cm soil or saprolite under grassland replicate 1 | place: USA:California | collected 2016-06-15 | reverse complement strand
CCTGCGCAAGATTCTTGGCTTTGACGATCTGTTCTGGCTTGCCGCCATTTTTGAATAACTCACCAAGCACAACTTTTCCAGAATTCCCGCTGACAGTTTTATCTGTCACCATATCGATCAATTTCGCCAGATCTTCGGCAGGCACAGGAATGTTCAGCACATCAATATTGAGATCATTCATATAGCGCATGAACTCACCAGCGATCCACGAACTGACCGTTTTCGCGGAACTCTTCGATTTGGCAGCCACCGCTTCGAAATAATCAGCCAGGGCTCTTTCGGAGGTCAACAGACGCGCCTCCTGCGGTTTCAAGTCATACTGTTCGATGAAGCGACGCGTCTTTGCTTCGGGCAATTCGGGAAGGGATGCACGAATTGAATCGATCCAACTCTGGTCAAGTACAAGGGGCGGTAAGTCGGGTTCGGGGAAGTAGCGATAATCATGCGCGCTTTCCTTGCCGCGCTGCAAGTAGGTCTTTCCTGTCGCTTCGTTGAACCCCAGCGTTTCCTGTTCAACGGTTCCGCCGCCTAAATAAATTTCGGTCTGGCGCCAGATCTCGTATTCCGTGCCCTGTGTCAATGCGCGGAAGGAGTTCAGATTCTTGATTTCGGTTCTCGTGTTGAACTGGCTGCTGCCCTCCTCACGCACCGAGACATTCGCCTCAAAACGGATTACGCCTTTTTCCATATCGCCGGAATTTACTTCGAGATAACGAAGGATGGCATGCAGTTTCGTTGCGTACGCTCTCACTTCTTCAGCAGAGCGCATGTCGGGCTCGGTGACGATTTCCAATAATGGGACGCCGCTGCGATTGTAGTCAATGAACGAATGCCCATCCGCGTGAGACAGTTTGCCCGTGTCTTCCTCTAAATGGACGCGGCGAATCCGCACATCCTTTACGCCTGCTTCCGTTTCGATCTGGATTTTTCCGTCTGTGCCGAGCGGCTGGTCGTATTGCGAGATCTGATATCCCTTGGGCAGATCAGGATAGAAATAGTTCTTGCGCGCAAAAATGCTTTCGGTATGGATTTCGCAACCGAGCGCCAGTCCGACACGGATCGCCAGTTCCACTGCTTTTTTATTGAGCACAGGCAGCGCGCCCGGCTGACCCGTGCAAACGGGACAGATATATCGGTTCGGCTTCGCGGTGATCGAATCGACGACTTCGCATCCGCAAAACATCTTGGATTTTGTGAGCAGTTCAGCGTGGACTTCGAGTCCGATGACGGGTTCGTATTTCATATTTACAATTTTCCTCGCGCTCCCGAAAGAGCATCGGGACTATAGTGAGCGGAATGCCGAGTGCAAGTCGAGGCATGCAGACGAAGCGCGGGTAACCAAGATATATTTCATTATTTTGATGCCCGCCCTTCGTCTCCGCTGCGCTCCGCTCAGGACGAATAGTTTAATCATTCCAACAAGGTGGATGCTTCATATGCCAATCCGTCTGGTTTTGATACATGTGACCGATGCGCAGGAGCGTTTCTTCAGAGAGATGCGGGCCCATGATCTGCATTCCAATAGGAAGCCCATTCGAGATGCCGCATGGGACAGACAGAGCGGGGATGCCTGCCAGATTCACCGCAACAACATGCACATCGGATAAATACATATCCAATGGATTGGTGATCTTCTCCCCGATGCGGAACGCGGTCGTTGGCGCAACGGGTGTGATGAGCGCGTCGCAGGTTTCGAATGCTTTTTGAAAATCTTGGCGGATCAGCGTGCGGACCTTCTGTGCTTTTAGGTAGTAGGCGTCATAATATCCAGCTGAGAGAGCAAACGTTCCAAGCATGATACGGCGTTTGGTCTCGGCACCGAAGCCTATTTCGCGCGTCTTCAAATAGACATCCATCAGGCTTTCGACATTTCGCTCGGACAATCCGAACCGCACGCCGTCATATTTTGCGAGATTGGAACTGGCTTCTGCAAATAAAATCAAATAATAAACAGGAATTGCATATTGAGTATGTGGCAAAGAGACCTCAACTGCCTCCGCGCCGAGTGCTTCAATTTGTTTTATCGCGTTTCGCAACGCAGCATCCACTTCTAAATCCAGCCCTTCAACAAAGTATTCCTTTGGAATGCCAATGCGAAGTCCGCGCAGGTTTTCGGTTTTATTCAAAGTGTCAGAATATCTTTGAACAGGTTCTACACGGGATGTACTGTCTTTGGGATCATGTCCCGCAATGGTCTCAAGCACCAGCGCGACATCATATGCACTTCTCGCCATTGGACCAATGGTATCGAAGGATGAGACGAGCGGAATGAGTCCATATCGGGAGACGCGTCCATAGGTTGTTTTGAGTCCTGTGATTCCACAAAACGAAGCAGGCATACGGACTGATCCACCTGTGTCTTCACCGAGGGAGAAGGGAGCCAATCCCGCCGCGACGGCTGCAGCAGATCCTCCGCTTGAACCGCCAGGCACATAATCTAAATTCCATGGATTGCGTGTGGTGAAAAAGCCGGAGTTTTCGGTGGAGGAACCCATCCCGAACTCGTCCATGTTATTCTTGCCGAGAAGAACTGCATTTGTCGACTTTAACTTTTTGATGGCAGTCGAGTCGTAGAACGGTTTGTAATTTTCAAGGATTTTAGAGGAGCAGGTTGTAGGGATACCACGCGTGGAAATCGAATCTTTTGCAGAGTAGGGGATGCCTGTAAGTGGGGTCAAGCCTTCGCCCATTTTGATGCGCTGATCTGCAGCTGATCTGCATCCCGCGCCTGGTCGAGAGCCAACTCTTCGGAAACGGTCACATACGATTTGATTTGCGGATCGAGCCGCTGAACGCGTTCAAGATAGGCACGCGTCAATTCCTCCGAAGAAACCTTGCGGCTCGAAAGGTATTCATGCACCTGCTGGATGCTTAGGTCGTGTAGGTCCATCTAAATTCCTATGGCATGTCATGCTGAACGAAGTGAAGCATCTCCGACTCAGCAGAGAGACTCTTCGCTGCGCTCAGAGTGACATGGTTACTGTTCGATGTGAACACGCGGGATGACCGGCACAGACGCTTCGATGAGGTCTTCACGAATCACACTTTTATTGGCTGATGACAAATAAGCAGGTGGTACATCGTCCGTATCCACTTCGTTCAAGATGCTGACATAATCGAGAATGTCCTTGAATTGGGAAACAAACATTTCCGTCTCTTCTTGGGTTAAATCCAACCGTGCCAGAGACGCAATCTCTTTGACCAGTTTTTCGTCAACCTGAATTTCCGCGCTCATAATCTTCTCCGTTGGTCGAGTAGTGGCGCCTCGCGCCACGTATCGAGACCAACATGAAACAAGAGTACTTTTACTTACTGGTGGTTTCGACTGATTGCACTTAACCACCGAGTTTTTCGCCTATGCAATCTTGATGTGTAATTCCTTCAACTGCTTCGGTTCCACTTCCGATGGCGCGTCTGCCATCACATCCCGTCCCGTTTGATTCTTGGGGAACGCGATCACTTCCCGGATGTTGGGTTCGTCCGCCAGCAACATGATCAGACGGTCGATACCGGGCGCCATGCCGCCGTGCGGTGGTGCACCATATTCAAAGGCTTCAAGCATATGACCAAACTTCTGCTCGATCTGGTCGCCGCTCAAGCCAAGTAGCTGAAAGACCTTTAATTGAATGTCACTGCGATGAATACGGATCGAACCGGACGCCAGCTCATAGCCGTTGCAGACCATATCATAGGCGTCTGAAAGGATGTCACCGGGGTTAGTTTCGAACTTCGGCAGGTCATCCAACTGCGGCATGGTGAAGGGATGATGCTCCGCGTCCCATTTCTGTTCCTCTTCGTTCCAGGCGAACATGGGGAAGTCCACCACCCACGCAAATGCCATCAGGTTGAGATCAGCCAAACCCAGTCTGTCTCGGAAGATCAAGCGCAGACCACCGAGGACCTTATTGACGACCGCGCGTTGGTCCGCGGCAAACAAGATGAGATCGCCTTTCTGCGCGCCGGTTTTGGATTTGACGGCTTCCGCCTCTTCAGGTTTGACGAACTTCGCGGCAGTCCCTTTCAAGCCGTCGCCTGTGACCGCTAATGTGGCAAGTCCCTTCGCCCCCAGCGCCTTCGCGGACTCAGTCAACGCATCCACTTCTTTGCGCGAGTATTCCGCGCATCCAAGTGCAACGATGCATTTGACCACACCGCCCGTTTCAAGCGCGGATTGAAAGACTTTGAATTCACTCTTGGAAAAGATATCACTGACATCGATCAGTTCCATGCCGAACCGCAGGTCTGGTTTGTCTGTTCCATATTTTTCAACGACCTCGCGATAGGAGAACTTTGGCCACGGAGAAGAGAGCAACTTCTTACGAGGTGCCACCACCGGAATCATTTCTGTGTAAAGCTGTTCGACCAAAGCCAGTACATCATCGCGTTGAACAAAGGACATCTCCAAATCAAGTTGCGTAAATTCAGGCTGACGATCTCCACGCAAGTCTTCATCACGGAAGCAGCGCGCGATCTGGAAGTAGCGGTCCATGCCTGCGACCATGAGCAACTGCTTAAGTTGCTGCGGGGATTGGGGAAGCGCGTAGAACTGTCCTGGATAAATGCGTGAGGGGACAAGATAGTCGCGTGCACCTTCGGGCGTTGCCTTGAACAAAATCGGTGTTTCGATTTCGATAAAGTTTTGCTTGTCGAGAAAGTCCCGCATGAACTTGACAACTTTATGGCGTAAAACCAGGTTGCGAGCCATGCGTTCGCGGCGCAGATCGAGATAACGATATTTGAGGCGCGTGTTCTCGTCTGGCAGATCATTCTCGCCGCTGACCATGAAAGGCAGGGTCTTGGCAGGGTTCAAGACTTCAATCGACTCGGCGATCACTTCGACTTCACCTGTTGCCATCTTCGGGTTGGTCATGCCTTCTGGTCGCCTCTGGACTGTGCCAGTCACTTGAAGGACCCACTCCATTCGGACGTTCGCAACATGTTCAAGCGTCTCTTTGGATGCGTTGGGGTTGACCGTCACCTGGATCAGACCATACCGGTCGCGCAGATCGAGAAAGATGACTCCACCGTGGTCACGTCGGCGATGGACCCAGCCCGCAAGGGTCACTTTTTGGTTTGCATGGGTGGCTCTCAGCTCGCCACAGCTATGAGTTTTGTACATTGTGCGCCTCCAAGAAAATACTGGAGTCCAAAATCTCCAGATTTTGAATTCCCAAAGTCAGGTCCCACAGGGATGCTTCACAAAGACTTTGGACTCCGTTTTTAGACAAAATAAATCGCCCTTCGTGGCGCCTTGGCGCCACGTTGGGCGATTGGTTTGCTCTGAGAACTTACTTTTTAACCAGCCAGGCTTCGCCCAACGATTCGGGGATGATCGTCATTATCATTATTATTGTTATTGGCGAAGCGCAACTGGTATTGCATAGTGTCGGCATTATAGCACAAAGATTTTATTTGGATAGAGTCTTTTGGATAAGTAAAAATAACCAAGCTGACAAAAACGCAAAAGCCACTCCAGTACCCAGATCAATCAGCAGAAATGATAGGTTGATGTCGCGACGGTAAGCAAACCCACCCTCCTCATAAAATTGCAGCGGCCAGCCAGCGCGGGCAATATCGTCAGCGCACACCCCCTGGCACCGTACGCCAGGACAGGTGTGCCCTGGTACGGCTTAAGCCGCACGGTGCCAGGGGGCGTCACGTCCGATCAAGGCCAGCAAGCCACAGTCCGAGGCAAGATGCGCAGAGAGCAGGTTGACAGTGAGGAAGATCAGGAGTCCAATGCTAAACCCGATCGCAAAGCGTTTTGGCATTTTCATTTACCAACAATACTGAAAGATTGATGTAAGGCGGATGTAAGGTGTTCGGAGTATATACCACTTCCAAACTATTTTCATACGTTGTATATTGCATTAAGGTCAAAATCCTCATTATGTCCAAAAGGAGAATAAAATGAATTACCGAATTATGTTTGCTCTCAATTCTATCGTTGCCTTCTTATTTGGTCTGGGATTTTTGTTTGTCCCCACCCGGGCGCTGGGTCTGTTCGGAACAGAAACGTTTGTCTCAACCGTATTGGTTTCGCGGCTATTTGGAGCAGCCATGCTCGGACTTGGACTCGTCTTGTGGTTTGCGAAAGATGTTAAGGATGCAAGCGTGCAAAAAGGGATGGGGATTGCCCTGCTCGTCAGTGCTGTGACAGGATTGATCGTGACGTTGCTTGGAACATTCGCCTCCAATGCTGTGATCCGCACAAACGGATGGGCTGTCATGATGGTCTATGTCGTTTTGGGTTTAGGCTATGGGTATTTACTGTTCTTAAAGCGCGAACCATCCTTTAAGCCGGTCCAGTAATCTTAAAAAACGCCCGCACGTGCTGCGCACAGGCGGGCGTTTTTTGTTGTAACATCATTACATAATCGTCTAGGCAGCTTGATGGGGTAACTTTTACTGCCATCTGACGTCATGAATTTGACAATCAGACGTCGTTATTGATGATTTCCTTGCCTGAAAACTGGGCGGGGTACTATTTATGTATTGCCCCAAGACACAAATCTCATGCCAGATTGTTATAGATCAAAGTAAATGTGGAGATAGTTTCGTTATGGATTTTGTTGCGGATAATCAATCTACTGCTGAAAAAATCCCACAACCGAAAATCCTTGTAGTGGATGATGACCAATTGAACCAGCGTATGATGAAGGTTCTATTGACGCGCGAGGGTTATCACGTGGATCTAGCTTCCAATGGATTAGAGGCATTTGAGGCGATTAAATTGCAGCATTATGACGTTGTGTTTATGGATCTGCAAATGCCAGTTATGGATGGTATTGAGGCCAGTCGCCGCATTCGTGAGTGGGAAAATGGAGGCCGGCACACCTTTATTGTAGCTCTGACGGCCAGTTACCTTCCTGAGCAGGGACATATATTGTTCGAGGCCGGGATAGATAATTACATTTCCAAGCCATTCGAATTGGAGCATATTCAACGGCTGTTGAAATACAGCCTGGCTCCTCGACCTGCTGAGGCAAGTCAGCCAGCAATCCTTGATCAGGAACCGTCGAAAGAAATTCTCGACATCCAGAAGGGGATCAAGCAGGTTGGAGGAGATGCGGAAACTTATAAAGAGTTATTAGGAGATTTTATCGATGGGCTTCCTGAACGATTGCGATTGATTCAGTATTCCTTTAAAAAGATGGATATGGCAGGACTTTCCAGGGCGGCGCATAACCTCAATGGAGTTGCCGCCAGCCTGGGGGCTTCGCAATTATCTGAATATGCTAGAAGGCTTGATATGCAAAGCGTTGACGGTTATACTGACACCATCGATGATTTGCTTCGGGAAATTCAGCTAACAGGTAGCAAATTGCTGGAAACTTCGAACAATTTTCTCGCCGACAAAACGATTAACGCCGGATCATTGTAGAAAATTGAGTCTGCCTGGAGGATTACATGCGGGTTTTGCTGATTGATGATGAGCCGTTTTATTTTAAATTATTAAAAAAGACACTTGTAGAGGCGGAATATAACCTCGAATATGCAAAATCAGGCAACGAGGGGCTCGCGAAGATCCCAGCGTTTGAGCCCGAAATGCTTATTGTTGACCTGAAACTACCGGAGATGGATGGCTTTCAAATCCTTGAGCGTTTACGCCGCGATCCCAAATTCAGCTATATCCCGGTGATTGTGATTACCTCGCGAGATGAATTAAGCGAAAAGCTAAGAGCCTTTGAACTAGGAGCAGATGATTACGTAGTCAAACCGTTCCAGCCAGAAGAGTTGGTGGCTCGCATGGGGATCCTGGCACGCCGTGGCCGGGCAATGCGCATGGCGCAAAAGGAATCACCAACTGCAAAATCAGCTGCAATGATCACTGTCCACAGTTTGCGTGGGGGATTGGGCTGTTCCAGTATTGTGGTTAACTTAGGACTGGCGTTTCATAAACTCTGGGGGAAGCAAACACTTCTCATGGATGGCGTTCTCACAGCTGGACAAGTGGCTTTGATGCTGGATGCAAAACCCACCGCAACCTGGGAAAACCTGGTGGGCGTTGAAACAGAAAACATCGATGATGTGGTGGTGGCGGAAATGATGGGTTCACACAAAAGTGGTATCCGCTACATTGCTTCGCCTCGCTATCCGATCGCGGCAGATACATTTACACACGATACATTAAAAGTGTTTTTGGAAAAAATAAGAAGCCTCAATGATTTCATCATTGTGGATACTTCCCATGATTTTTCCGATATGACCATTCATATGTTGAATATGTCCAACACAATCTTGCTGGTGATGGCTCCAGAGTTAGCGTCGCTTCGGACAACGATGAGCGCCATTGAAATCTATGACAGGCTAGGCATTTCTCTCGATAAAGTCAAGATCGCTTTGAACAACAATTCATCGAATCCCGCGATCAAGCAGGCCCAATTGGAAAAAGTATTAAAGCGACCAATCGATTTTGTATTGCCCTTCGAGGCAGGTGAGGTAAACAGGGCGCTTAACTTCGGTCAGCCATTTATCTTGAACAATCCTGATCTGCCGATCTGTCTTGTATTAGAAAGGATGGCGTACGCAATGAGTGATGAGATACATAAAGCTCTCCCGCCTGCCGTGCCATCTGCCACATGGAAACGTGTTACCAGTCAACTGTCTAACAAGTAAAAGCAATGCGGGCCAGAAAACGCCATTCCCCCTACCGCTTCATCCTTACACTTGGAATAGCGCTTCCAGGCCTGATTGGAATATTGGCTGTTCAAGCCAAAGCTGTCGCAGTCCAGTCGGAAAGCTCGAAATCCGCTTTGCAGACGACTCCCTCGACCGTGACTGCGAGCCCGCCTCAGGCAACTCCCACGCTCCCTTTTCTGACTTCGACCGGGTCACCTAGCCTCCCCACCTCTTCAAGCCAGCTTCCCTCCGGTCTATATGCCTTTATCGAGGCGCCCAAGGGACTCGTACCCAAACCTTATGTAATCTTGAGCGCATTTTCATCTCTTCCACGGAGCGTTTCAGTGACGATCCGAGGCTTCGTCAATTCTGACGAATTTATTTGTACGCAATCTCCCTGTGCAATCGATTTGCAGACCAGCTCGAGGTTTGTATTCGCGGCTTATTCTGATACAGGTCAAAGTAGTGAGACCGTCATTGCCTCCGTATCCGTGACACAGGAAACGGGTGGATATTTGGTAACCATTGACACAGTCAGCCAGTTTTCCCTGTTCAATAATGCCTGCTCCATTGCATGGGGCAAGTCTGATGAAGCGAATGTACCCTGGGACGATTTTGTACAATTCCCTTATCAACTCCACACGAAGAAGACGTTGCATACACTCGTCACCCATTTGATTCTCAACGGAATTGTTGATGCACATGATTGCCCGGCAGGTGGTTTGAGCCTTGGCCTAGATTGGCCCACAGCCTGCGGCCTGGAACGGGCGAATAGCAAAATGATCGAGTGGGAAAATCAGTTCGACGACCATATCTGGCTGGCGAGCAAAAATCAGGGGATCCCTCCCAAAATATTGAAAACCCTGTTTGAAATCGAATCACAATTTTGGCCCGGGAATGCACGCTTTTATCTCGATGAATTTGGGCTGGGTCAACTTAATCAATTGGGTGTGGATGTTTTGCTCCGCAGGGATCCAACTCTGTTCCAGAGTGTTTGCCAGGGTGTACTCTCGGATTGCGCCACCTCCTATCTCAGCCTAAATCCACAACAGCAAGCCATGATTCGAGGCGCCGTCGTCCGCCTGGCGGATGCAAGCTGCGCAGATTGCCAATATGGATTCGACCTCAATAAGGCAAAAGAAAGTGTTTCCCTTTTTGCGAGGTTGCTGGTAGCAAATTGTCAGCAGGTGGATACCATTTTGAATCAGGTGATTCTTCCTGATACGGATGCGGATGCTGCCACGGCTACGGCGGCGGTGGCTACGATCGCGGCGGGGGGTGATACCGAGAGCACGAGTTATGATGATCTATGGCGATTTACATTTCTTTCCTATCATAGTGGCTTGAATTGTTTCCGAGAGGCATTGGTCGCCACGAAAAAAGCCAAACAACCCGTGAATTGGGAAAACATCTCAAAAAGACTTAAGTGTAAGGGCGCAGAAAATTACGTGGATGGATTTATGAATAATTTGGCATCCTTTGATTTTTACCTCCTGGATGTTACCGATCAAAATGTGGTCATTAGCGCACCAACCATCATCCCCACGCGGACTGCCATTCCAACGCCGACCGTTTATATTTCCAACGCGACTGTGAAGGTCCAGGTGTTTATGGATCGCAACGGAAATAATGCTCCTGACGACGGAGAATGGATCGATGCCATGACAGTTCTGCTTGAGACATCAACAAATCAGAAGATCACCATGAAAACGCAAAATGGAATTGCTATTTTCGATATGACTGGCTTAACACCCGGCATTGGGATCAATGTCAGTTTGCCAGGGCTATACCGTAATCAGAGATTTGAGCTGCCTGAGACGGGCGAGGTCACGGTGACATTTATGTTCGAACAACCGCCTCTCCCTACGTTTATTCCTTAGTGAGAAAGACCATGTCAAAGAAAAAACCAATTAAGAAAATATTTGAAAGCGCGCCGATCGAACCGACTGATGTAAATGACAAATTAACGGAATCAGATCAGGCTGAGGCGGCGGGCGAAGAAACTTCTCCTGATATGAATCCTCAAGGAGAGAGTATGGAGTCATCCACTGAGAATGAAGCATTTTCCAGTGAGACTTCGCTACCATCAGATGAGACGAATGTCGAGATGACGGCGTCAGTTCCGGCTGAGGAGCAGAACGATGAGAATCGTTTTGATGAGGAATCTCCGCACGCAGAGGCTGTAGAAGAGCAAAGCTCTCCTGATGATTTATTGGATGATGTACGCCAAGCCTTAATTCAAGAGGAAAGTGACAAGGATCAGAAAGAGTCAAAGTGGTGGCGACGGCTCGGCAGAAAGGCGAAGAAAGTCGAGCCGGAGGAAGCGCCAGCTCCCGTTGAAATTGATCTGCCACCTATGCCAGTTGCCGCTGAACTGCTGGAAGAACAACACCTGGCGAAGGATGCGGAAGAGGAGGTCGATCAGATCGACGACTTGATCGATCTGCTTAAAGCCGAATCGGAAGAATCAACCATTGAGCCGGTGGTCCATCCTGAAGTAGAACCTGCCTCTGAACCTGAGCCGGAAATTGATTTCGAGGAGCTGAAAAAACAAGCGTTTCGTCAGCACACAGAGGCAGAGGAACCTGAGACGGATGTACGTTCCATGGCTCTGGAGGGCGGCGAGGAAGTATTGGTAGAAGTTGACACAAAAGCACCTGATCCATGGGAGGAACGTTTAAGTGCGTTCGAAAACGCGCTGAAACCTTATAGGCTCTATATCAACATTATTTTGGCGCTTTTTGGCGTTGTGATAGCCGTACTTGCCTCGTTGATCATTTTCAATGTGTATCAGAGATCGCGGCCGGAACCGGTGAAAGAGGTATCAAATCTGCCTTATCCTACCGGGGTGAGTCTCCCAGGCGGATGGAGCTTTCAGTTGGGCAAGGGCTCTCTTCAAAATGGGGCATGGAACCCGCGCGGGGCAGAATGGCTGGAAGGAACAGAGGTTTGCCGCTGGGTTGCGCTGCCCTGGAGCCTCCAACTGGAGGCGGTGGTCAGGACGCTGAACCCGAAAGATCCAATCAACCTGATCATGAGCAACAATGACAAGTTTGTCTATCAGGTTTATTCTGTCCGCCAACTAAGCCCTGAAGAATTGCAGCAGGTTGATTCCAATTCTCCGTGTCTGCTGATCATTTTGACACAACCCGATGCTGAAAAAAGATGGGTGTTAACGGCAGTGCCGTAGCCAGATCGATGTATAAATGATCAACAAAAAGCCCAGTCGCTTGACTGGGCTTTTTTTGCTCTTGCGAGCGGGTTACGGCAAGGAGCTGCTGATGGTGCTGAATGTGTTGCCGATCTTGGGTCCAAGCAGACGCATGACAGCAATCACAACGATGGCGACGAGGGCGAGAATGATCGCGTACTCGACGAGCCCCTGACCTTTTTCCTTGGGTGCAAACAACATATGAAGCCTTCCTTTCGATAAAAGATGGATGAATTGCTGAGGACCTCCCTCAGATCTAATTTCATGACCACCCCAAAGGATAAAAGTTACATAGCAATCGGATAGGAAGGTTACACGATTATCTTTGCAATTGAATTAATATGAAGAAGTTACAGCCGCGTGCCAACATATACGGATTTATCTGCCTATTGAGGGATTTTGGCTATATATGGTGGTAATAGTTAGGGATGCTCCTGTAACTTTCACGGTATAGACACGTCCTGCTTTTGATTGAGTGATGATCGTATCATTATCTCAAGACATTATAAATTTGGAATTTTATTTTGGGATGCCTGAACACAGAGCCTAATCGTCGCTCTTTGTTATCACCCTGTTGAAAAGTAAATCTATTACATGGAAGAGTAAAGCACATGAAAGTTTTTTATCGAAACCAAAAA
>WNFU01008973.1_pt1 | contig 12472 bp, 13 predicted proteins | sample 5400121 | NCBI WGS metagenome assembly WNFU01 (sample SAMN13153360, study PRJNA577476) | soil metagenome | isolation source: 100 cm soil or saprolite under grassland replicate 1 | place: USA:California | collected 2016-06-15 | reverse complement strand
ATATCAAAGGGATGGCCTCGCCGTTGCGGGTGTGCCACAGACGCTGGTGGCGCTCTCGAACGGGCAGGTAGAGGAATTGCTGCTCGCGTCTTCAGCTGACGCACTTCAGTTTGATAAGGCCGAAGTTGAAAAGGTCTTAAATCTATACGGTAGTCCTGCGACAGCTTCCACGCTGGACCAGCACCGCGTTGCAGATGAGCTCGTTAGACGGGCAACCCAGTTATCGTCGGCGCGCATAACTTTTGTCGAGGACGCCAACGCGCTGAGGAATGTCGGTGGAGTAGGAGCGCTTTTGCGTTATCGCGCTTCAGCCGAGAAGGCAGCGCCTTATGAACAGGGCCAAGCTGTGTCGAGAGCCGAAGCACTGATCCAAGTTGATAATACGAAGGAGGAAGGCAAAAATGTCGGACAAGGATCGACAGAAGAAAGATCACAGGCGCAAGGACAAAGATAATAAGGCAATGAGAGAGCGAGTTAATCCTCGAAAGCAGGAAGCTTCACCTCGTCATCAGGCGAAGGACGAATCCAATCTTACTGATACGGAAGCAGGTCCTGACTCCGCGCAAACTGGTCGCCCTTTGATTACAGGAGGGAGGAACACATGAATAAGAACCGTAACAAGCTCAATCAGCCGCCGACCGGCGAAGGCAAGAGACAAAGCACTCGTTCCGGAGCAGCGAATAAGTTGAACAAGCGCGCTGAGGTCCTCCAGGCCGGTCATGCCGAGCAAAATATTGGCACAGCGGAGGATGAAGAGGCCTTGAGGTCTCGGCAGCAATCGATTAATCCAAAAAGGCCTAAGGCGGGGCGGTAACCAAGCGGAAGGAGTTGTCTCAAAAGGAGCTGCTCGATTTCTTTACTTGCATTCGAAAGACTCCGCCTTTAAAGGCGATACAAACGACTCGAGGGAGGTAGAAATATGGCTAAGTATGGCGAGAAGGCATCGAAGAAAGTCGAGAAAGCGATGCACGAACGGAAGGAAGGATCGCTGAAGAGTGGTAAATCCGGCAAAAAAGTAACGAGTAAGAAACAGGCGATCGCGATAGGACTGTCACAAGCTCGGAAGGCGCGGAGGAAGGGGAACATGCCGAAAGATCCGAAACGAAACATCCAGAGTTACCAGCTCCAGGGTGGTCATCTGAATGAGTTTGAGTTTCAGAAGAGTCAAAGCGCGATGGCCGAGGAGTCTGAGTTGCCATTCACGGATGAAAGGCACAATCCTGGTCTAAATCAGGCAAAACACGTCGCGGACGTAACGGCCGAGGCTCACGAGAAAGTGGAGGAGCGGAGGAGACGAGGGCTTGCAAATACTGGCAGCGCAGGGCTTATTGCTGCCGGCAAAAAATCGGCGAAGAAAGCGACTCGGAAGTCCGCGACGAAGAAAACGACGGGCAAGTCTGCAACTAAGAGAACGACGCGCAAGTCCGCAACTAAGAGAACGGCCCACAAGTCGGCAACGAAGACAACAACAGGAGCGAAGAAGCGCGCAAGTGTGAAAATCAGACGCCCAAAACGCGCCGCTAGTCGCTAAATCCAAACAGACACGAGGTGATGCTGGCTTGCGGATTTGATCGAGGAGCAATGCGAAGGCAGGGACGGCGAGACAGAAGTTGAACAGAAGTTGAATAGAGGTGCGAATCAAATTTCGCCATCCGCGATTATATAAATCGCCGCCCTCGTACGCGCCGATTGGCATCGTTCGAGGGCGTGATTGCTGTTTAGTATGATCAAGATTGATCTTACCAACGAGGCGTGCGGTCGCTCCCGCCGAAATCGCGTGTGTTGCGTCCAGAACCAGCACCGAAGCTGCGGTTGGCACCATTACGGCTGCCCCCGAGGCTGCGATTCTCGCGTGGTTTCGCTTCATTCACGTTCAAATTTCGACCGTTAACTTCCTTGCCATTGAATTGAGCGATGGCTGCTTCGCCAGCTTCTTTCGAAGCCATTTCCACGAAGCCAAAACCTCGCGACCGACCAGTTTCGCGATCTTCAATAACGTTAGCTGATTCGACCGTTCCCGCTTGCGAGAATAGTTGCTGCAGATCCTCATTCGAAGTTTGGAACGAGAGATTGCCGACATAAAGTTTCATAGACATATTTGTGTACCTTCTCCTGCTGTCAGGAGTAAAAAGAGAAGCTTTGAACCAGGGGTACTTCGACGAAACGGAGTGCGAGCGAAGAAACGAGCGTTCGGATGCTCAAATTGAGCGACTTCTACGAGTTGAAAAACAAACCTGCTCCCGAATCATCCAAAAAACGCCGGCTTTTTATTAGCGCGAGCGCATCACCGTTGATGCGCGAGAGGAGGAATAACAGTTCTTAGGATGCAGTAACGATCAGTTTGGTTGCAGATCGGTCGCACAGATCGCCGCCAGTTCGGTGGTTATGGCAATGGTTTGAGATACTCGTATCTCAAGATTCCCTGGCATCCCTAAGTACTACTGAGAAGTGCACATTCATTCTCCGGTAGAGCAAGGATCCAACAAGGGCTGCGATCGAGGCGAAAGGTCGAACCTGACTGGCGTCATGATCGCAACCCTAAAGAGTTTTTATGACACGTCGGTCGTCGTGCAAAGCTGCGCATAGAACCAAACGCAACCGGGAGCACAAACGTCTTATCCAGTCGCTCAGTAGTAACTACGCACAAGCGTGAAAAACTAGCTCTTGCCTGCTCGCGCATGTTGTGCTCGGGCGGCGCCAATGGCTGTCTTCACGTCCTTAACTTCTTCGGGCGGAGGCAAGACCGCTTTCATACCTAACGATTCGATCCACAATTCGCGCGCCCATCCCGCTGTGTGGTAGAGGTGTTCATCCTCTTCGTCTTCCACTTCCTCGTGCGCCGCCTTGAGGACCTTAGCCACATCACCCTTAGCTTTCTTTGCTGTCTCCCCGATCAAGTGCCAGTTAAAGTGATCCTTTGTCTCGGCAAGGACAATTGATTCGGCGGCGACCAGCTGAGCCGCCGCAGGCTCGCCAGCTTCCAGAGCCAACTCCATTGCCTTCACCAATGACTCGCCCGTATGTCGCACGACTTTGCGTCCGGGAGTTTCAGTTTCCGGATCAAGACCAAGTTGTTCGATAACGTCCTGAACGATCTGTACATGGTTACGCGTTTGATCCAGATACTCTTCCCACTCTTCCTTCAATTCGTCGTTCACAACGCAGCGAAGAGCGGTGGTATAGACCTGTACACCGCCTAACTCCGTTTCCAGTGCCTGATACAACAATTCGTGAAGTTGTTTATCTTTCATAGTCGCCTCCGAGGTATTGATTCTTTGCTTAATTCGATATGTAGGTTACGAGGCACCAAGCAAGTGCGAGGCCAGTTGATTTTTAGGCGATGCCATCAGGAACTGAACAATTTTCAAAGAGATTATGATTCCGGTAACTCTAAATAAGCTGTACCCTTTTTCGATATCTCCGACTCTCGTTCGTATTATTCCATGACACATAAAGACCGTTTTTGCCTTGTCAATCAGCGTCTGTTACAGCATGTAAATTAACGGCATATCAATTGATCCAATGCGAAACGCAAAGAGAAAATCCCGCAAAGAAGAAGCCCATTCAAATGAGATTCCCGCAAGAGCGGATCTTTAGAATTTGCGATGCATCAGCTGAACGATAAGATAGTGGCCTTTCTTCCTCCCGAATCGATCGAACCGCAAGCAAGAGCACAGCTCACCAATATTTCTGAAATGCCGTTCGTGTTTCATCACGTGGCGGTAATGCCCGACTGTCACCTGGGAAAGGGCGCCACCGTCGGCTCGGTTATCGCCACGAAAGGCGCAATCATTCCGGCGGCAGTTGGCGTAGATGTCGGTTGCGGTATGGTCGCCGTAAAGACAAAGTTCTTCGCCAAAGATCTGCCCGACAATCTAGATAAGGTAAGGACTGGAATCGAACGTCGAATTCCTTTAGGCGCAGGTGTGGGAAATAAGAAGTTAACGGATACGGCAATGGAGCGCGTCAGCGAACTCAAATCCGTCGCCGCGCAGGATTATGACAAAGTCGATAAGAATTGGACCACTGCCCTCGGCACGCTCGGTTCAGGCAACCATTTCATTGAGATTTGCCTTGATGAGAATGAGCAAGTCTGGGTAGCACTGCATTCAGGCTCTCGCGGTATCGGAAACCGATTGGCAACCAAGCATATCAAAATCGCGCAGAGGCTAATGGACGAGAACGCCATTCTCCTTAAGGATAGAGACCTCGCATTCTTGACCGAAAGCACGCCGGAGTTTGACGCCTACATAACTGATCTATTGTGGGCCCAGGACTTCGCGCGGCTAAATCGTGAAGAGATGATGGACCGAGTGATGAAGGAGTTGTCATACACGTTCTATGACGAAGACGGACATCAATCGGAAATAGAGGTTGAGCGCATCAACTGTCATCACAACTTTACTCAACAAGAACAACACTTTGGTAATAAGGTTTGGATCACCCGCAAGGGCGCCATCCAGATGAAGAAAGGTCAGAAAGGCATCATTCCCGGATCGATGGGAACTCAGAGCTACATTGTGTCAGGGTTAGAGAATCCACTTAGCTTTAACTCTGCACCCCATGGCGCCGGTCGGAGGTTTTCCCGTTCGGAGGCAAAAAGGAGATTCACCATGACCGACCTGGAACAAGCTATGGGAGACATATCGTTCAGACACTCGAAATCATTAATAGATGAAATCCCGATGGCTTACAAAGATATTGATGAGGTCATGGAGCATAGTAAGGAACTTGTGCAGGTTGATCATACGCTGAAGCAAATCGTCAACATCAAGGGCGATTGATATGAGATGAGGGATTTGTCATGGCGACGAGTAAACGAAAACGCTGGTCTCAGCGAGTAACCGAAGAGAGCAACGCACTTGATCTGGAACAAGGAGTTTTTTCTCGCGACAGCCCCAGAAGTATTGCGCGGTCGCTGAAGCGATCGGCTGACCACAGTCAGCGACGCAAGAGTGATCCGTTTCGCTCGGCAATGTCAATGCTTACCTTTTACATCAATCGCGCAGGAAAGAGTCTTTCGAAAGCCAGGCGAAAGAGGCTGGAAGCGGCTAAGAAAGAGTTGCGCAACTTGTATGGGAAAGCGCCACGGAAGGCTAACTGAGATGCCGCGTCTTTAGCACAGCGGCAACGCCGTAACCCTATGTTCGAAACCGTTTCAAGGGTTAAGGCTGTGTAATTTGAATCTGCGTGACTGGTAAACCGGGTCAAACGATTCGTAAAACGAAAGTTGCAGCGCCGTGGGGACTGAAGCCGCGATCTTAAAGTTCACCTAACGTACTTCGCCAAAGAGCGTCTTCGCGCACAAAAGGAAAACTCCGTCACAAATATTCAAAGTGCATCACTGCCAGCTTGTCGCTACTAGCGTCCTGGTCCACCCTGACGTTAGAATGAGTTTTTAAAATCCCGTCAATTCGGTTCCAAATGCCCGGCCCGCATCGCGCGATTTGGTCTTCAAATAGTTTACAGGTTGGTGGTGCGCGCCATAGACGGCAAAGGCGAGCTGCAAATTGAAACAGAGCGAAGTACTGTGCCGGAAGGCGCAACGGGTTATCACAGGGTTACCACGCAAATTGAAGCCTAAAGATTTTAAGGGCAGAACCGACGACATCACATGATGAGGGACTACCCCAATCTTGATCCCCGCGCCGCTAGATCTGCGCGACGAGGATCCTGCGCGCTGGCGATGATGATAAAAACCCCGCAGGCTGGCACAAGCAAGACGCGCCTTGTGCCGCCGCTTGCGCCCGATGAAGCTGCCGACCTAAGCGTCTGCTTTCTGCGCGACACGGCGGCGAACATTGTGGGCATTACCTCACTGGGCGGCGCTGAGGGTATTGCGGTGTACACGCCGCTTGGCTCGGAGGCAGCCTTCGATAACCTGCTGCCGGAAACTTTTATTCTACTTGCCCAGCGTGGAGAGAGTTTTGGTGAAAGACTTCTTTATGCAACGGAAGACTTGCTCAGCGCCGGCTACGAATCACTGTGCCTGATTAATTCCGATAGCCCAACGCTCCCCTCAGCGCTGGTAAAACAAGCGGTCGATGCACTGGCACGCGCCGGCGATCGCGTTATCCTGGGACCGTCGGACGATGGCGGTTACTATCTAATCGGTCTGAAGCATGCCCATCGGCATTTGTTCTCCAACGTTGACTGGAGTACCTCAAGAGTCCTCGCTCAGACCATCAAGCGTGCTGCCGAAATCGAGCTGGATATCGAAGTGTTGCCATCATGGTATGACGTGGATGATGGGTTGAGCCTGTCCTATCTCTGTAATGAGCTTTTTTCCTCAAATGGTGAAGGCGTCAAGCGAACTCCCTTAGTCGGCTATAGTGCGGCTTACACGCGCTCTTATTTATCCTGGCTCCTGGAGCGGCAAGGGCGCGAACGCATTTGGCCGAATAAGACGGTCGATGAGGCTATAACAGGATGAACAGTTGGCGGGTGATGTTCGCCGGGGGTATCACAAAGTGGGCCAACGCTTTGCTTGTAGCGTTTGGTTCCGCTTCGTTTTTGCTTTATCGAGTCAGCCTGCGAGCTAAAGGCGGTGACGACATTGATTGGTTCATCAAGCTTGCAGTCTGTCAATCAATAATCTATCTGCTTTCGGCATGGATAATCCTTCACGCTCGTTCGTCACGCTTAACATTTGTAATAATCATAGCGTTCGCAGCTCTTTTTCGGCTCAGCATGCTTTTCTCTGCTCCGTATCTTTCGGATGATATCTATCGCTACATCTGGGACGGACGAACGCAAGCAGCAGGAATCAATCCCTACCAATACATCCCGGCTGACAAGGCATTGGCGCCACTGCGCGACGAAACTATCTATCCGAAGATTAACCGCCGCGAATATGCCCACACCATCTATCCGCCTGGAGCCGAGATGGTCTACTTTCTGGCAACGCGCGTAAGCGAGCGCGTAACGTGGATGAAAACAGTAATGGTTGGTTTTGAGGTATTCGCGATTTGGGGTTTACTTCAACTACTGGCTTCCTTCAATTTATCCGGCCAACGTGTGCTCATTTTCGCGTGGCATCCGCTGCTCGTCTGGGAAATAGCTGGAAGTGGACATGTCGAGGCTGCAGCCATCGCCTTTATTGTTCTCGCTTTGCTTGCGCGTCGTCGTCGCTGGGACTCTGTCACTGGCGCGGCTTTGGCCGGCGCAACGCTCATCAAATTGTTTCCGATAATCCTGTTGCCCGCGATGTATCGTCGCTGGGGATGGAAAACGCCTGCGACTTTTGTGCTCATAATCACCATTGCTTACTTGCCTTACTTTGGTGTCGGCGCGAAGGCTGTGTTGGGCTTCCTGCCTGCTTACACCTGGGAAGAAGGCTTGCAAAGTGGTGCGCAGTTTTATCTGCTGGGTCTGGCGGGGCGTCTGCTGGGCGAAGGTAGTGTGCCAACGACTTTCTATTTGATCTCCGCGATTCTCATGCTGGGCATGATCGCCGTTTGGGCAATTTGGAAGCGGGACCGCGATGATCGTGGTTACATCGCAAGCGCTTTGGTTCTGGCAACTACATTCACTGCATTACTCGCACCACGTTATCCCTGGTACTTTGCCTGGCTCGTAGCTTTTACGTGCTTGCGGCCGCTACCACCTCTTTTTTACTTAACGACGGCTTGCTTTGTCCTTTACAACTTGTGGCACCCCGCAGGCCCCGGTCGCCTTCAGCTTCTCGATACCATCATCTATCTGCCCGTCGTTCTGCTCTGCTTGATTCCTTTTTTCAAGCGCCTGGCAAGAAAGGATCGGCGGCTCGACGAACGATCACCTTTAGCAGATGAACCGGTATGAAACAATATGCGGGAGCTATATGCTCATCGAGGAAAGAAACCGAAAAATGAGACTCAGTAACAAACGCGCTCTGATCACAGGTGGAGCTGGACTGATTGGTTCACACTTGGCTGATCTGCTCCTCCGCGAGGGTTGGCAGGTGCGTATTTTGGACAACCTTGAACCAAACACGCATCGCGATGGCCGGCCGAAGTGGATACCGGAAGCGGCTGAATTTATCAAAGCAGATATTTGCGATCGACTTGCAATTACAGCGGCGCTCGAAGATGTTGATGTAATCTTCCATCAGGCCGCCTATGGTGGTTACATGCCGCAGATCGCTAAATACGTTCATGTTAACAGCTTCGGCACCGCGCAAATGCTGGAAGTGATACGCGACGAACGACTCCCGGTAAAAAAGATTGTGGTCGCTTCATCGCAGGCCGTTTATCGCGAAGGGGCGGCCAATTGTAATGAGCATGGTCTGGTCTTTCCGGACGTCCGTCCGGTAGCCCAGCTAGCCGCCGGAGACTTCGAAGTTCATTGCCCAAACTGCAATGGTTTGACAACCCAGGCGCCGACTCCGGAAGTTGCGCCCATTGGAGGTGAAACCGTCTACGCGATCACTAAGGTCGATCAAGAACGTTTAGTTTTGACGTGGGGGAAACAAACGGGTATCCCGACGGTCGCGCTCCGTTATTCCTGCACCTATGGTCCACGGCAATCCCTCTTCAATCCTTATACAGGTGTTATCGCGATCTTTTGCACGCGACTTCTGAACGATATGCCGCCTGTTGTTTATGAGGATGGGAGGCAGACTCGTGACTTCAGTTTCGTCGAAGATATTGCCCGTGCAAATTTGCTCGCGGCCTCGACTGACAAGCTGGATGGTTTGCCTGTCAACGTCGGCTCCGGACAAGCAACTACGATTGAAGACATCGCGCGTTTGATATCTGATGCGCTCGGCATTGATATCGAGCCAATTGCGGCTGGCGAGTTTCGTCCGGGCGAGATGCGCCACCTCACGTCTGATACAACTCGTATTGGAGCGCTCGGCTACCAACCGGAAGTGGATCTGGCAGCGGGAATTGAGCGCTATCTCAACTGGATTCGCGAGCAGGGAGACGTGCGCGAATACTTCGGCGCGGCTGAGCGTCTTTTACGTGAGAAAGGCATTGTGCACAAGGTCGTCGCGGCTAAGGCTCAGCATGAATAATTCTACCGCTCGGAGAAAATGAAGGTGGCGGACAAATCTAGTGAGCGCCCTGCGCATAGCTCCGAGCCCGTGGGGAACGCGCGCGTCTCAGTTGTAGTTCCCGCTCTGAATGAAGAAGGCCAAATTGGCACCGTCGTGCGTGCCGTGCCGCGAGATATTGCCTCCGAAGTAATAGTTGTGGATAACGGCAGCACTGACCATACGGCCAGGCGAGCGCAGGAAGCAGGAGCGCGTGTTGTCGCTGAACCATTGCACGGTTACGGCCGTGCCTGTCGTGCCGGCGTGAATGCGGTCGCGGCCGATTGTGAGATTGTTGTCTTCCTGGATGGTGACGGCAGCGACTGCCCGGAGCTGATCGAAAAATTAGTGCGACCAATCGCGGTCGGCACAAGTGATTTTGTCATCGGCTCACGCACGCGGGGCGAACGCGAACAGGGCAGCATGAACTTTCAGCAAATCTTTGCTGGACGCGTTGCAGGCTTGCTGCTGTGGCTGCTCTACGGTGTTCGCTACACGGATATGAGTCCTTTTCGCGCGATTCGCCGGAAAGCGCTGGACCAGCTGGGAATGCGCGAAGAGACGTATGGATGGAATCTGGAGATGCAAATGCGCGCCGCACGCGCCGGCTTGCGCATCCTGGAAGTGCCGGTCAATCACCGGCGGCGTGCCGGCGGCGAGTCAAAAGTTTCCGGCACCTTGCGCGGGACGTTTCTTGCTGCGGGACGAATTATGACGACACTTGTACGAGTGGCACTTGAATCCGACCGGGCCCGAAACAATCGATGACGGTTCGGAGAAATCGTGAAACGTCACAAACGTTTTGCAGAGCAGTTGAGCTGATTTTTCATCGAGGTTTCGAAGACAGCGGGCTTTACCACAGTGACTGCGTGAGTTTCCCCAGGCATCCTTAAATTCGGCGCTGTTAATGCCTGTGAATTGGGCCGAAAAAGTCTCCGAAATGGCGGAACGCTGTTTGCGAGTTGCTGGATTACAATCGACGCTCAAGGTCATTAAGCTCAGGATTATTTGCCATGTTTATCCACGAGATGACCGACCAGGAATGCCGCAACGCCTTACAAAAGGCGAGGGTGGGCAGACTAGGTTGTGCGCGCAACAAGCAGCCGTATGTTGTTCCCGTCTACTTCGCGTTTGAGGGAGAACATATTTACGGGTTCACCACGATGGGACAGAAAATCGAATGGATGCGCGCCAACCCAAAGGTTTGCCTGGAGATCGATGAGCAAATCAGCGAGGAAAACTGGACGAGTGTTATTGTCTTTGGACGTTATGAGGAGTTACCGGATGAACCTCGATATGAAGCTGCGCGAATGAAGGCCCATCAGGTGCTGCGGCTACGTCCGATGTGGTGGGAGCCTGCTTTCATGTCCGATACGCACCGAGATACTTGCCACTCGGTTGTACCGGTCTTCTACCGGATTCACATTGGCCGAATGACCGGACATCGAGCAACGCCGGATATCGTCGAAGCAGCAGACGCTGCTCAGGTGATAGCGAAAGAAGGCTGGGTCGAGAGCATTCTTCGACACATCGAGAAGAACAATTAAGAATCACAACATCTTGCACCTAATGCTCTGAAACATAGAAGCGCAACTGTTTCTGTTTTTTGTTTTATTTTAGTTGACGGACCTACGGACAATCTCAACCGAACACTTCGCATGGTGGACCACGCTATTCGATACCGAGCCCAATAGAAGTCGATTCCAGGTACCAAGGCCGCGCGAACCCATGATGACAAGGTCGGCGTTCCACCTTTCGGCCTCTTCGACGATCACTTGTCTTGGCGACCCTTGAATGACTTCACTGCTGATCTTCAACGACTTGTCATCAGTTGCTTGCAGCCTGGTCAAAGCGCTCTGAATGACCCGATCTGCGGCTTCACGAACTGATTTGTCCAGGCTCTCGAAGTACTCTGATGAGGCTGCCCAGGGCTCCATCCCCACTATGATCGGCGTTTCCACCGCCGTGATGACCTTCACCTCGCTTTTTGGCGGCCATGGCCGGCGAACGACCTCCTCAATCGCCGCGTCGCTGTAAGCCGAGCCGTCAACCGCTAATAAGATTTTCATTACACACTCCTTCGGCTAAACCGCTTTGACTATCGACACAGCCGCCACGCTTTTATCAACGCCGGAGACTCCAGCAAACTTCAGCCTTCCGGATTGCATGAAGTATGCCAGCTTTTGCTCGATACTTCATCGGCGTTGTAGAGCGCATCCGTTGACAAACTGCGAAGTTTCCCGCAGCCGTGCAAGTTTTGACAGCATCCGCAACTGGAAGTTCAGCGACCATAGGAGAGTTTGATTAGCTGTAGTGAATGTTTCAGGGTGAATTCCTACAAGCATACACGTTGCTCTTTTGAACTCAGGCAGCTGTTAACTTGTAGACACAAATCTGAATTGCTACCTTCATCGTCATTTCTTTGCAACTTTTTGCGGTCTATATTCCACTATTGGCGCGGATTCTCGGCATGGTTCGTCCAACGGAAATCGATTGGCTCGTCGTGTTACTTTGTTCGGTGGCGCCAATCCTGATCGTCGAGACTACGAAAGCGGTCGTCCGCTGGAAGTCGACTACGATCGATGGCCGGGCAATGGAAGCCAGAGGTTAGGGGCGTATGAAGGAACAAATCAACCAGGCACGGTGGATCGGGGTCCTGGCTGCCACGGCCATCGCGCTCTATCTTTGCTGGTTGATGTTGCGTCCATTTATCACGGTGCTGGAATGGGCCGCGGTGCTGGTTATCGTTTTCTATCCCATCCATAAGCGCCTGGCTCAGAAGATCAAACGCCGTGGCTTGAGCGCACTGCTGTCATCGCTGCTGGTCATAGTCGTACTCGTCCTTCCCCTGACCTTCCTTACGATGGCCCTGGTAAACGAATTGTCGAGCACGGCCCGAAATCTGCCGGCACTTGTTGCTCAATTGATGAATCCACAAGCACCGATAACCGGGAGGGTATCCAAATGGTTCCACGATCACGTCGCTGTAGACATGACGCGTTCGCAGGAGTTCGTTATCGAACAATTGAAGACTGCCGGCGCAGCCTTACTCGGACAATCTCTGGGCCTGGTGGGAAACATACTCAGTACGATCGTGAAAGCATTCTTCGTCATCATCACGATGTATTACCTGTTCCGCGACGGTGACAAGATTGTGCGTGCTCTGCCTGGGGCCCTGCCTCTTGATCATGAGCAAAGCGCCGCTATTATCTCCCGCACCAGCCAGGTGGTCAGCGCCAGTGTTTATGGAGTAGTGACGATTGCCATGCTTCAGGGAGTGCTTGGCGGATTGGCTTTTTGGATTTTGGGTGTGCCCGCCCCAATTTTATGGGGTGCAGTATTGGCCCTCGTCTGCATGATTCCCATTGCCGGTTCGTTTTTCGTTTGGCTCCCGGCGTCCATCTACTTGATGCTGACAGGTCACTGGACCAAAGCTGTTCTGCTCATTCTTTGGGG
>WNFU01007860.1_pt1 | contig 12472 bp, 12 predicted proteins | sample 5400121 | NCBI WGS metagenome assembly WNFU01 (sample SAMN13153360, study PRJNA577476) | soil metagenome | isolation source: 100 cm soil or saprolite under grassland replicate 1 | place: USA:California | collected 2016-06-15 | reverse complement strand
GAGCGCGATGCGCGCATGCGGCAGATGGATGACGCCAACGTCGTTGACCACGGTCGCCAGGCTCCCTGTCTTGTGCATCACCGGAATCTCGTCTTCCAATCGGACGGGGATACGCATGTTCCGTTGGTTATTGACGAGGAACCGGCGGAGATCGCCGAGCCGTGGCGACGCCTCGATGTGCTCGATGATGCGCAGGGCTTCTCGTGCCGTGGAGACATTGCGGCGGCCGACGGAGCCGAGTTCCTGGTCGGTAAAGCCTACTATCATCGCTGTCCGGCTAAGCTGCAAGTTCTCGCAGATTCGCTTAATCCGGTCATGGCCAACGAGACGTCGGAGGTACTCCGCCGCCGGGTTGTCGCTGGTCATCAAGCTGAACGCGCACACTTCGCGCAGTGCCAAGCGCCGGTGGTCCTGGAACGCGGCGAGGATGCTCGGGTACGCGGTGCTACCAAGCTCTTTGCGGCTGACCGTGGCGTCGAGGTCGACCTCGCCACGCTCGCCGGCGTCGTACAACGCAAGGGCGGGCAGCAGTTTGAGGAAGCTCGCCGCCGGGCGAACCACGTCGGCCGCAACCTCGGCGCGCAGCGGTGGGCCGTCGAGCACGTGGACAGCGACGCTACGATCCGGGTTGCCGGCGACGAAGCGGTGAAGCTCTGCTTCGAGCGCCTCTTGAGCCTTGGCGACGAGCGTCGTGATGGCCACCGCAACCCCCGAACGTCGGCCGAGTGTCGGGCCGCGGCGCCCTCCGGCCAGCACCGACGACGTTCGGTAAGAGGTGGCTCCCTCACCTACGCGATGTGAATCTCTTGTATTTCACACCGTTTCACAAGCTTAGCGGAAGCTCAACGGCGCGAGATCCCCCCCCGCTACTCAGGCTCTGTGGCCGCGTCTGATCGGTCCTGAATCGCCTCAGTCACCGTCCGGAGATGCCGTTCGGCGTCTGCGTCGAGGACCTGCGTGGGGACCGGCTGACCGGATGGGTACTCGTCGTAGATGGCGTAGCGGTCCGCTGGCCAAACGGTTTCCATGACCTGGATCGGGTCTCCGTCGTCGTCGTAGGAGGCGAGGAGCATCGCCAGGAGCGGGACGCCTGGCGGAGTGGCCAGCGCCGCGGCCTCATCGCGCGACGGCATCCGCGCGGAGATGACCGAGGCCATCCGGTCGGGGTTCCGCTGCGGCGGCTTCTGGAGGAGCGGGAAGTAGTTGGCGACCAGCTCTCGCGGCTCACCCTCGGCAGTCGTCACGATCCCTCGGCGGACGAAGGCCTGGGCGCCTTCGTCAACGCCGAGGAGGCTCGCGATTTCCCCCCAAACGGTCGTGGGTCCAGCCTCGATGATGGACCGGCCGTCGCGGCTTCCTGGTGCGCCGCCAGCGTGGGGCAGTCGGGGGATGGGAACGCGTCGGGGTGCTCGTCGGAGACGCACGAAGGCGCCGCTCCCCTGCCGAGCGTCGATGAGGCCCTCGGTGCGCAGGAGGCCGAGGGCGGCGCGGATCGTCGGGCGGCTCACGCCGTAGCGCTCAGCGAGCTGCTTCTCCGTGGGCAGGGCCTCGCCAGGGCGTAGCTCGCCGCTCTGGATGGCGCCGCGGAGCCGGTCGGCGACCTGCTGGTACTTCGCCTCCCGGTCGGGCCGAGCGTCCAACGACATCCCCCTCTCCTGCTGTGTCGACGACCTGCGGAGCCTAAGCCGGCGTGCGGATTGTCGGCTACTAGTCAGTACATCTTGACGGGTGTCCATGCTACTGTCTAACTTGTCCTAACAAATTTGCCACGGGAAGGACGGATGCGGCTCCCGATCGACACTTCCGAGATGGCGTTCCAGGTCGTCAGCAGGCCGGAGCCGCTCCGCGACCTGACCAGCGGTCGCGCTCGTACCACCAGGGAAGGGAAGCCGCTGTTCATGGTCCAGCTCGTGACGAGTTGGCGAGGCGACGTCGGAACCATCGCCGTCGAGGTGGCGCGCGAACCCTCCGTCGACGTCCGGCCGGGTGTCGTAGTCGACGTCGCCGGACTCGCCGCCGTCTCGTGGGCCATCGGCAGCCGCTCTGGCCTGGTGTTCCGCGCCGAGCGGATCGAGCCGGCGGGCGGCGCGACGTAGGCCGAGAACGCAACCGGTCAACCGGCCGGGCCACCACCGACGGCCAGCAAGAGCAAGCACCTTCACAACTACAGAGCGCGGGCGGCGGGGCATCCTCCCCTCGACCGAGTGACGGAACCTCACCGGGAAGCCGCCAACCCCACACCTCTATCTACCGCCGTGCCGCTACGGCTACGGCAGGAAGGAGGCCGCCTCACGGCACGCCGAAGGAAGTTGTAAAGACAAGTCGCATCGCAAGGAGATGACCCCTGTTGAAGTTGGTGCTCGATACCTCCTGGCTCACGTTCACCGTCGGGTCCGAGCCGGAGTTGGTGATCGACTTCGAGACCAAGCAGCCCAAGGCCGACGGCCAGGGCCAGCCCATCTACGCCTTGCAGCTCATCGCCTCCTACAGGGACGACCGCAGCGGCAAGCAGAAGTCCGAGATCGTAAGCGTCAAGCTCGCCGGCTCCCCGCCGGAGGTGCCGATCGGGACTCCCGTCAAGGTCCTCGACCTGGTGGCCGTCCCGTGGGCGACCAACGAGCGCAGCGGCGTCGCGTACCGGGCCGCGGGCATCGAGCCGCTGGCCAAGCCGACGGCTCGAGCCTCCTGACGCACCACAGCAACACCATCCGGGGATCGGGGCGCGAAGCCGCTGAGGAGTGGACGCGCCCCGCTCCCGCCACCTGGAAGGAACGCAAGTGAAACGGTTCCTGCTCGTCCTGCTCCTTCTCCTCCTGATCGCCATCGAGCCGAACCTGATGATCACCTTCGCACGCGAGGTCACCCTGACCGCACTCAACGCCCTACACGAACTGGTTTCGAGCGGGGGCGGCACCAATGGCTGACCCCTACCGCCAGTCGCTCAGCGCTCCGCCACCCTTCGAGCGCACACCTCCCACCCTCCATCAACCTGTCCGAGCAACCCTCGCCGGCTGGCTCGTCCGCAACCTCCTCCGCCCGGCCTGGTCCTGGCGGGTCGAGGCGGGCGCGGCGCTCCTGCTCGCGCTCGTGTGGGCAGAGCTGGCAGGCAGCCTCGGCCGCCTGTGGGCAAGCCTGGTGCTCGCCTCGCTCATCCTCTCGGCGCCGGCGTGGCCCCAGGTCGCGCGTGACCGCGCTCGGCTGATCCTGCACCGTTCATCGGTGCGCCGGCACTGGCTCCAGGCCGTTCGCCATGCCGGGCTCGCCACCTACAGCGATCGGGTACCGAAACCGGTCAACATCGAGCCGATCCCTGCGGGCGACTTGCTGAAGGTCCAGATTCCCGCCGGGCGGCGCACCTCGGAGCTTGCCGAGGCGGCGGAGACGGTCGCCGCGTGCCTGGCGGTGCGCGAGGTCCGGGTCAACCGCGACCTGGCCAACGCTCAGTTTGCCGAGGTGACGATCGTTCGCCGCGATCCACTTTCCGAGTACCCCTCCCTCGGCTGGCCGGAGCTGCGCGCGCCTCGGCTGTCGCTGTGGGAGCCGATCCCGGTCGGGGTCGACGAGGACGGCATATGGGTGACGGTCTCGCTCCCCGAGCGGAACGTGCTCATCGGCGGCGAGCCGGGCGCCGGCAAGTCCGTCGCGGCCTCGATGCTGGTCGCCTCGGCGGCGCTCGATCCCGAGGTCGACCTGATCCTGTTGGACGGCAAGCGGGTCGAGCTGGCGACCTGGGCGGGCTGCGCGGAGCGGATCGTCGGGCCGAGCCTCGACGACGCGATCAACGCGCTCCGTGAAGTCCAGGCGGAGCTTGACGGGCGCCTCCTGCGGCTGCTGGCCGACCGGCGGCGCAAGTTCTCGCAGGACGGCGGTATCCGTCCGATGGTGATCGTGGTCGACGAGCTGGCCTACTACTGCACCGGGCCAGACCGGAGGCAATGCACCGAGTTCTCGCACCTGCTCCGGGACATCGTGTCGCGTGGCCGGGCGCCGGGGATCATCGTCATCGCCGCGACGCAGAAGCCGAGCGGCGACACGGTGCCGACTTACCTGCGCGACCTGTTCGGCTTCCGCTGGGCGCTGCGATGCTCAACGCCGCAAGCCTCCGACACGATCCTCGGCGCTGGCTGGGCCTCGATGGGCTACTCGGCCGCCACCATCGACTCCGCCGCTCGCGGCGTCGGCTTCCTGCTCCACGAAGGCGACCGGCCCGTCCGGCTGCGCACCTGCTACCTCAGCGACGACGACCTGGAGATCCTCGGGCGCCGCGCCGAGCACCTGCGAGCCGCCAGCCGCGACGACCACGAGCCGCCGCCGGTGTCCAGCCTGCGCTGATCCATACGACCCCCCATCCACGAGTGGGCGCGAAGCCATTGAGGAGTGGACGCGCCCGCTCCACCACCACAGGAGATGTCATGACCACCAACGGCACATGGGCTTCACCAGTCTCGACCGAGGGCATCGAGGTCGAGCTGACCGAGGGCGGGCTCTGGCTGGAGATCCACCATCCTGGCGGCGGCGAGGCCAAGCGCTCGTTCCTGAGCGCGCCAGAGCTGCATCGCCTTGCCGATGCTCCGTCCGAGATGCGCTCGCAGGCGCTCGCCGCCATCGACCAGCACCTCGCGCAGCATCTCTGCATGACCGAGGCGACCGAGCTGGAGCGCCTCGACGGCGACCTCCGCCTGTCGCCAACGCCTTCCGGCGTCTGGATCGACATCAAGCCGGAGGACGGGCCGCAGGAGTGCTTCTTCATCCCGGCGTCGATGCTCCGGGCCGTGATGGCGGTGCCGGGGCGCCTGCGGTTCAACGCGCTGATGCTGATCGGCGCGCTTGGCCGCGAGGGCTGACCAAGATCCGAGGAGCGGGGCGCGAAGCCGCTGAGGAGTGGACGCGCCCCGCCCCCACCACCAGGAGGAGATGTCCCCTTGGCGGGACCAACTGTATCCCCGGCCGCCGAGGAGCTGCTCGCACGCGCCGCCGATCCCGCCCGATATCGGCGCTGGGCGGAGCAGGTCAGGCAGGCCGGTTACTGCGAGCAACCGGTGCGGCTCGTCGGCCGAGTCGACGAGGCCGACCTCGCCTCGGGCGAGGTGCGGCGCATCTACAGCAGCAAGGCCGAGCCAGACCGCGTGACCTTCAAGGCCTGCGGCAACCGGCGAGCCTCCCGCTGCCGCCCGTGCAGCGAGGTCTACCGCCGCGACGCATGGCACCTGGTCGCCGCGGGCCTGCGCGGTGGCAAGGGCGTCCCGGCCGGCGTCGCCGAGCATCCACGGCTGTTCGTCACCTTCACGGCGCCGTCGTTCGGGCCGGTCCACAGTCGCCGCGAGCAGAGCGGGACCGTCCGGCCGTGCCATCCTCGCAGCCCAAACGCTCGATGCCGGCACGGACGCCCGGCCGGGTGCTGGCGCCGCCACCAGGCCGACGACCAGGCCCTCGGCGAGCCGATCTGCCCTGACTGCTTCGACTACCAAGCCGCGGTCATCTGGAACGCGCTGGCGCCGGCGCTCTGGCGCCGGACGACCGTCTACCTCCGCCGCGAGCTGGCGCGCGCCGTTGGACTCACGCCGGCTGAGCTCTCGACCGTCGTGCGCGTCAGCTACGCCAAGGTTGCCGAGTACCAGCGGCGCGGGGTCGTCCACTTCCACGCGCTCATCCGCCTCGATGCGGCCGACGGCGGCGCCGGCGAGATCGAGCCTCCGCCGCCGCACTTCACGGCGGAGATCCTCGAACGTGCCGTCCGCGAGGCCGCGCGTCGCGTCGCCGTGGCCTGGCCGGGTCGGGTCGAGGCCTCGGGCACCTCATCGGCGGCGCGCTGGGGCGACCAACTCGAGATCCACCGCATCACCGCGACGCACGGGCCGGACGATCTGTCCGCCGAGACGCTTGCCGCGTACATCGCCAAGTACGCGACCAAGAGCGCGGAGGAGTTCGGCGGCCTCGACCATCGCGTCCCGGCCGCTTCCGACCTGGGGCACCTCGACCTCAGCGAGCACCTCGCTCGGCTGGTCCGCGCCTGCTGGACCCTCGGCGGCCGACCTGACCTCGCCGGCCTGCGGCTTCGCCAGTGGGCACATCAACTCGGCTTCGGCGGCCACTTCCTGACCAAGAGCCGGCACTACTCGACCACCCTCGGCGCACTCCGCCGTGCCCGAGCCGAGCACGCGATCCGGGCCCGCTTCAACGGCGAGGCGCGCGACGCCTGGGGACGCCCGGCCGGCGCCAGCGGTGTCGTCGTCCTCGCGCAGTGGCGCTTCGCCGGCCGCGGCTACACGACGCGCGCGGATGCCGACCTCGCCGCCGGCATGGCGGAGGAGGCAAGGCTCCGGCGCCGGGTCGCGCGGGAGGAGTCAAGGGCGATCGCCTGAACGATGGTCGACCGCTGATCGGAGAGATGCAACGCAGATGGAAGGCGAATTACTCAGCCTCGAAGAGGTCGCCAAACGGCTCGACGTGCCGCCGCGCTTTGTGCGGCGCCTCGTCGCCGAACGGCGCATCACCTACCACAAGGTCGGGCGCTACGTCCGCTTCCACGAGCGCGACATCGCCGACTACCTCGCGGCCAACCGGGTCGAGGCCATGCGGGCCTCGACCGTCCGCCGCCGCGCAAGCTGACCGAGGAGAGAAGCACCATGACCACCGAGAACAACAAGCGCCGGCGGCGCCGAGCCTTCGGGGCCGTTCGTCAGCTCCCGTCGGGCCGTTGGCAGGCCCGTTACCGGGACAAGCGCGGTCGCCTCGCCGCGGCGCCGCACACCTTCCCGACCAAGACCGACGCCACGCGCTACCTCGCCGTGGTCGAGGCCGACCAGCTCCGCGGCTCCTTCCACGATCCGAAGCGCGGCGAGACACGGTTCGGCGCCTGGGCCGACCAGTGGATGAGGGGCGCCACCCTGCGGCCGACCACGCGCGACCTCTACGAGTACCTACTCCGCCGCTTCATCAAGCCGACGTTCACCGACGTCGCCCTGAACGACATCGACGACACGCTCGCGGTCGATTGGCTCGACCAGCTCCGCGCCCTGCCGAGCATCAGCGAGGCCACGGTCGCCAAGGCCTACCGGCTGTTCGCTCGGATCATGGGCGCCGCGGTCGAGAACCGCTACATCCTGCACACCACGTGGAAGGTCAAGGGCGCCGGCCGCGAGCGTTCGCCGGAGATGCGGTTCGCCGCGCCGGCGCAGATCAACGCCCTCGCCGCCGAGGTCGCGCCGCGCTACCGCGCCCTGGTGCTGCTCGCCGGCTACTGCGGGTTGCGCTGGGGCGAGCTGGTCGGACTACGGCGCCACCGGGTCGACCTGGAGGCGCGAACGGTGGCCGTGGTCGAGCAGATGACCGAGATCGACGGCCATCTCCGGCCCGGCTCCCCCAAGAGCGAGGCCGGCAAGCGCGTAGTGACGATGCCGCGCTTCGTTGCCGACGCGCTCAAGGAGCATCTCGGGACCTGGGCCGAGGAGGGCGTCAAGGGGCTCGTCTTCCCCGCGCCCGAGGGCGGCCTCCTGCGGCGCAGCAACTTCCGCCGTCGCGTCTGGCTGCCCGCGGTCGAGGCGGTCGGCGTCGAAGGTCTCCGCTTCCACGACCTTCGCCACAGCGCGGCCACGCTCGCCGCCGCGGCCGGAGCGACCACCAAGGAGCTGATGGCGCGGATCGGGCACTCCTCGTACGAGGCGGCCATCCGCTACCAGCACGTCGTCGCCGAGCGCGACGCGGCCATCGCCGACGCCCTGGAAGGCCTCGGCAAGGTCAGGCCGCTCAAGGCCAAGCCGAAGCGCGACCGAAGTGGCACGGACGTGGCACGCGGCAAGCGGAAGCCTCGGAAGCGATCAGCCGGCAAGGCTTCTGACCAGCGCGGGAAGGTTGTGGAGCTGATGGGACTCGAACCCACGACCCCCTGCTTGCAAAGCAGGTGCTCTTCCAGCTGAGCTACAGCCCCTTGAGAAACCGCCGCTGAGCTGCGGGTTCTCTAGTGGACACCGCGAGCGGAAGTCTAGCACAACAATCCAAGAGCACCTGACTGCTCGTGCTATCCTGCTGCCATGTCCAGCTCTAGCGTAGACGACCTCGGCCGCTCCTTCGAACGACACCTCCGCGCCGAGCGGAAGTCCCCCCGCACGGTCGAGACCTACCTCGAGGCCGTCCAGCTCTTCAGCGCCTTCCTCGCCCGCCACGACGGCGACCGCACACTCCTGGACGTGCAGCGCGAGGACCTGGAGGCATTCCTCGTCGAGCTGCACGAGCGCTGCACCCCGGCGACTGTCGCCAACCGCTACCGGTCGCTGCGGCGCTTCTACGGCTGGCTCGAGGAAGAGGAAGAGATCCCGATCTCACCCATGGCCAAGATGAAGCCTCCGACCGTCCCCGAACAGCCGGTCCCTGTGCTGCCGGATGACGCGCTCCAACGGCTTCTCGCCGCCTGTGCCGGCAAGGACTTCGAGGCGCGACGCGATACCGCGATCGTGATGGTGCTGGTGGACGCAGGCCCGCGCCTGGCTGAGGTCGCCGGCATACGGGTTGGGGACGTCGACTTCGACTACGACGTCGTCCGAGTGCTCGGCAAGGGTGGCCGGGAGCGAGCGCTCCCGTTCGGCAGGAACACCGGTCGAGCACTCGACCGCTACCTGCGTGCCCGCGTCCGCCACGCCCATGCGGACCTGGAGTGGCTGTGGATCGGAAAGTTCGGCCGCGTGACCGCGTCCGGTATCCGTCAAGTTCTCCGGCGCCGCGGCCGACAGGCTGGTATCGACGGCCTCCACCCGCACTTGTTCCGCCACACCTTCGCCCACACCTGGCGCGCCCAGGGCGGCAATGAGACCGACCTCATGCGGATCGCCGGCTGGCGCTCCCCCGCGATGTTGCGGCGCTACGGCGCCTCGGCTGCCGACGCTCGAGCTAGGGAGGCGCACCGTCGCCTGTCTCCGGGCGACCGGTTGTAGACTCACGCGCGCCTCTTTGTAAGCGATGAACATATGTTGGAGTAACGCTCTCACCAGTACCGACGCTGGGTGCCCTGATTAGCGGTGTGCCTCGAAGTTCTTGCCGGCGCAGTGGCAAGCAGCGGCCTAGACCGCCCTAGGGCACGACCGGGAGGACCTGTCGGGTACGGCGGGCGGCTTCATGCGCGCCATCGGGCTGACCGAGACCTCCCCTTCGTCCTCCAGCCGGCGGTAAGGCGCTTGCAGCTGCTTGCACCGGGTGGCGGCGGTTCCGACGATCGGTGGCGAAGTGATTGGCGATGAACACCTCCTGGTCGGCGCGGGTGGCTCAACGAGCTCCTGCCCATGAGGCTGGGAGGCGGTGAACTGGGAGACACCGACCAGGTAGCTGGCTATGGTGCCGTCGGAGAGATTCTTGGCGTAGGTGCCGCTCGAACGAGCGGGTGAGGCTCGGCCGGTGCTCTCCATGACCGGACCGTAGCACAGCAATGTGCTCTCCCTCGTTATGGGCGTGACACGACGGGGCGACGAGCCGACCGGAGCAGCAGATGCGCTCGTCAGTGGGCTTTGGTGGGCGTGACAGGCCTCAAACGGTACAGCCTCATCGTGTCTGACCCAGTCCGGACCATTGGAGTGATATAACCCTCATTACGGCTTGTGCGGCGAGGTGGCTAATGAGGTGGCTAATGAGGTCGTGCAAAAGAGTCTCGGCCTGAGAGGGGGCAGCCGTGACCGACACCAATCGCGGGGTCGTCTACCTCGGGCCGGGCAAGGTCGAGGTACAGGACCTCGAGTTTCCGAAGTTAGAGCTGGAGGAGCAGAACCATCGCCCGCTCCAGCACGGCGTGATCCTCAAGGTGATCGCCACCAACATCGGTGGCTCCGATCAGCACATGGTGCGCGGCCGCACCACCGCGCCGCCCGAACTCACGCTGGGCCACGAGATCACCGGCGAGGTCATCGAGGTTGGCCGCGACGTCGAGTTCATCAAGCAGGGCGACCTCGTCAGCGTGCCGTTCAACATCGCCTGCGGCCGTTGCCGTAACTGCAAGGCGGGCAACGCCGGCGTCTGCGAGAACGTCAATCCCGCACGCGCCGGCGCGGCCTACGGTTACGTCGACATGGGCGGCTGGCACGGGGGCCAGGCTCGCTACGTGACCGTGCCCTACGCCGACTGGAACCTGCTGAAGTTCCCGGACCGCGACCAGGCCATGGCCAAGATCCGCGACCTGGCGATGCTCTCCGACATCTTCCCGACCGGCTACCACGGCGCCTACACCGCCGGGGTGGGCAACGGCTCGACCGTGTACGTGGCCGGCGCCGGCCCGGTGGGCTTGGCGTCCGCCGCCTCCGCCCAGTTGCTCGGCGCGGCCGTGGTGATCGTCGGTGACATGAACGCCCAGCGCCTTGCGCAGGCGCGCAGCTTCGGCTGCGAGACGATCGACCTCTCCCAGCACGACAACCTTCCCGAGCAGATCGAGCAGATCCTCGGCACGCCCGAGGTGGACGCGGCCGTCGACTGCGTCGGCTTCGAGGCGCGCGGCCACGGCGCCGACGGCTCGCAGCAGGAGCAGCCCGCGACCGTGCTGAACTCGCTGATGACGCTGACCCGCTCGGCCGGCAAGCTCGGTATCCCCGGGCTGTACGTGACCGGTGACCCCGGCGCGCCCACCGAGGATGCCAAGGTCGGGACGCTCGGCATCCGCATCGGGCTGGGCTGGGCGAAGTCGCAGTCGTTCACCACCGGGCAGTGCCCGGTGATGCGTTACAACCGGCAGCTGATGATGGCGATCCTGAACGACAAGGTGCAGATCGCCCGCAACGTGAACGCCACTGTGATCCCGCTGGACAAGGCGCCAGAGGGCTACCAGGAGTTCGACAAGGGAGCGGCAAAGAAGTTCGTCCTCGACCCGCACGGCATGGTCGACGCAGGGTCTACATTCGCCAAGCCAGCCAACGTTCCTACGCAGCGAGTCCAAAACATTTCTGTCTTGGAACCGAAGACACGTGAAGCTACTTCTATTTCCGAAGCCTTCGGCAGAGCTAACCAACTTCGGGGGGAGGCCGCCCGACTGATTGTTGCAGGCGACTACGAGGCGGCAGTCGACCTCGGCAGGGAGGCGCTGGAGGTCATCAGTCCGACGATCGGACCAGCAGAGGGCGAGAAGATCCGTCCGGTAGAGCTCCCCCGCATCCAGCAAGCTGCGCTGCTCTTTGGGGAAGTCGCCTTCGCGTATACCCTACTAGGGCAAACAGAGAACGCGACCGAGCTGCTAAATCAGGCGCAGGCATTGATAGAGCATGCTCGGCAGCTCATACCCACTGCATCGGCGGCTGTGTGCTTCCATGGCCGGAGTACCTACGATCCCGAGGGGAGATGCGCGTTGATCCCACCATGTCCTTCCTCACCGTAACGAGGTGATCCTATTTGGTATTGGGCCCTCCTGATCACCATTCTGGCTGTCAGACTCATATGGGGCGCCCATTATCTCGTCCTGACTGCCAAGAACCCGGCCGACCCTGGGCTTCATGGTCGAAAGGCGGTTGTTGCAGCCTTTAAACAGACGACCACGCAACACGAGCTCCGCCACAGTCACCTATCCTCATCAGAGGTCCATGGGCGACACAGGGCGGTCGTGGAGGCAGCCCGCCGCCAAGAGGACACCATTCTCGTCCTGGGCTCGCTAGCGCTCGCGGCGTGGACACAGCTCTACGCGGCAGCTGGGACCTCCGGCAGCTTCGCCGCCAAACTCTCGGACACCACCCGGGCGCTGCTATTCGTTGGAGCGATCGCCCTCATCGTGGGAACAGTACTATTCCGATCTGAAGGGTCCCACGTCACTTATATAGGCCGAGAAACAATGCGCAATGCCGGATATGCTGCCTTGGCCTTCTCGCTCGCTTCAGCGTTCTGCGAGGTCCTCAGTACCCCTGCCTGGGTGGGCGTCGCACTGGCGTTCCTGATCGCCCTCCGGGATTTGGCGGAGGTTAGAGCACTGCTGTGGTTGGACAGGGAGCTGCTTGCGTAACCCTCTGCTGGTCCCCCGCCCGTTCCACAACCGGATGAGCTAGTCTAGGGACAAAGCCGCAGGATCCGGCTAGGGTGGTCGCTTCAGAGATGCTCGGCGATGCCGCCAACCCAGCGCACGGCGAATCTACGTAGTATGAGCTAATCTACACAGCCTCGCTGAATGGAGTGACAGCTACGCCGCGGGCCAAATCCTTGTGACGCAAGGGATCGATCATAGAAGGACGTGTCACCTCGTTGGGCGAGGCTCTGTAAGCGGATTGGCGCGCCGATCGCTGCTGAACCGAAAATAGCTACCTGAGCCGGGCAGGCGGCAGCAGCCGGCGAAGCCGGCTCCTGTGTTGCGGGATGTGGTGGTGCGGGGCGGGTCAGGCTGCGGGGGCCAGGGTGACGGTGAACCCCAGGGCCTCCAGTTGGCGGATGTGGTTGCGGGCCTTGCGGGCCGTGTCGATGCGGCTGGCGTAATAGTCCGGGCCGAGGTCGGCATAGCGTGCGGCGGGGTCGGACAGCAGGTGCC
>WNFU01010325.1_pt1 | contig 12476 bp, 11 predicted proteins | sample 5400121 | NCBI WGS metagenome assembly WNFU01 (sample SAMN13153360, study PRJNA577476) | soil metagenome | isolation source: 100 cm soil or saprolite under grassland replicate 1 | place: USA:California | collected 2016-06-15 | reverse complement strand
CGTGGCGTTTCTCAGCCGCAGCGACGCCGTCGTTCCGAACGACGCCAACGGGACAAACGATGTGTTTGTGGCTGATATGCATAAACTTACCGTCACGCTCGTCAGTCTCAAAGGCGACCGTACCGGAAGTGCCAACGGTCTATCCGACTCGCCGGCGATCAGTGCGGACGGTCGTTTTATAACCTACCGGAGCTTCGCAAGCGATATCATCGCTGGCGACCTCAACGAGCAATCAGACATCTTCCTCTTCGATCGATTGGCCGGCCTAACTACCCTTGTCAGCGCGAATCACACCCAATCAGGGTCCGGAAACGATCGTTCCGCGAACCCGGTGATCAGCACCGATGGCAATACTATTGTATTCAGAAGTATGGCGTCAGACCTGGTCGCCGGCGATTTCAACGAAACTCAGGACGTGTTCGCCTACATTGTGGTTGCTGCGACCGTAGTTGAGGACACTGACCACGACGGAATGGATGATACCTGGGAGCAGTCGATGTTTGGGAACCTTTTGCATGAAGGGACTGCGGATAGCGACGGCGACGGCGTGAGCGACTTTTGGGAATACATGACCGGAACCGATCCGAAGGATTCCGCTTCGACATTCCGTGGGGAAATAGCCGCTCCACCGATCCTGGGCGACGTCTCCGTGAGCTGGAAGGCCGCGCCCGGTCGGAGTTATCGGGTGCAGTACAATGACGAACTGAGCGAGACGAATTGGAAGGATTTAACCGGCACGGTTGCTGTTGTCGGGACGAGAGCTTCCATCGTGGATAAGACGGTTGGAACGGTCGGCCGGCGATTTTATCGGGTAACGCTGGCTGAATAACGCACGCCGGGAAGGGCGGTTCCTTTCTCCGCCCTTCCCGCAGCGCCGAACATGGCAATGGATTTGCTACTTTTGCAAGATGTCCAAGGAGGTTGTTGGGAACTGGGCTGGGGAGGATGGTGAAGGCTGTGGCAACGCAACACCGCCATCCTCCTTTTCCTTTTCCAACGCGACTTCGATCTTGTTCGGCACCGGTGTTTCTGCTCAGATACAGTGACGCCGACTGGCATTGAAGATGAAAGGAAACCCCCATTCTCATCGGCAGCAGGCCCGGAACTGTTGCAGCGCTTTCTCAGTTACTGATTTGATCGCGCTGCTGGCTCTCATCAGCCTGCTGGCCCTGATTCAAGGGTCGGTCTTGGGAAACAACAAATCAAACGCCGAGCGCGCGGTCTGCGCCGAAAACCTGCGACGCCTGACGCTGGCCTGGCAAATGTATGCCGACGATCATGCCGGCGCGTTGATGGGAAATCCGGGCGTGCAGGGCAGCCTCAAATCCTGGGTGAAGGGATGGCTGGACTTCACAACCTCGACCGATAACACCAACACGCTGTATCTCACCAACACGCAGCACGCCCTTATGGGGCTCTACGTGACTTCCGCGTCGCTGTTCCGTTGCCCGTCCGATCTAAGCGCGATTTCCCGGGCGGCAGGTTCGGTTCTGCGCGTGCGCAGCTACTCGATGAACGGCTGGGTAGGACAAGGGGCGGTGGGATGGAACCTCGCGCCGTTTCAAGTGATGCAGAAAAATTCGCAGATCAGCCAACCAGATGGCACCTTTGTTCTCATCGAGGAACATCCCGACAGCATCAACGACCCTCTCTTGCTCGTGGATATGGCTGGCTCTGGTTCACGGGCCACGATTGTCGATTACCCGGCGGCATTTCATTCCGGCGCCGCAAACGTTGCGAAAGCCGACGGGCGGGTTGAGTTCTGGCAATGGGTTGACCCCCGCACGATGCCGCCGATGCGGTACGGCGGCCTGCTGCCGTTAAATGTCCCTTCACCGAATAATCTGGACGTTGCTCGCCTGCAACAGGCGACCACTTATCGCAATTAGCGCCCGGCTGTTTAGAAACGAGTGCGCAATCGTGAAACCCACCCGGTCATTGACGCTCGCGGTTCTGATCTGCCTGGCGGGCGCCCTAAAGGCTCAAATGCGGGTCGAGCCGGTCTCTGTTCCATCCGCTGCCTCGGCCAGCGCCAGTGCGGACTGCAATAATCCAGGCGTCAGCGACGATGGCCGCTTTGTCGTCTTTGTGAGCCTGGCCGAGAATCTCGTCACCAACGACGCCAATAGCGCCCAGTGACCTCGTCACCGACGACACGAACAACGCGGCGGACATTTTTGTGCGCGACCTAGTCGCGGGCACGACCACCCTCGTGAGCGCGAGCACCAATGGTGTTGCGCCGGGCAACCTCGGATCAATGGCTCCCACGCTCACGTCGTATGGGCGCCATGTTCTCTTTGAAAGCCGCGCCACTAATCTGGCCGCCAACGACACCAACCAAGCCGCGGATTTGTTCGTGCGTGACTTGACTACACGCTCAACCACGCTGGTGACGCGGGACTTTCGCCGAACAAACAGTTTCGCCAGCCGCGCATTGATCTGGGATGGGACGCCCTCGATTAGCGACGACGGCCGGTATGTCGCTTTTCACAGTTTGTCCACCAACCTGATTTCCGGCGACACCAACGGGCGCGTCGATGTCTTTGTGCGCGATCTACAGAACAACACCAACCTGCTCGCGAGCGTCAACCGCACCGGCACCGGCGGCGGAAGCGGCGATTCGGTTCAGCCGTCGCTGAGCGCGGACGGCCGTTACGTGGCTTTCCAAAGCACGGCTTCGAATCTTGCGACGAACGACCCCAATAACAACGCGGACGTTTTCCTGCGCGATCTTCAAACCGGCGCGACCACGCTGATTAGCGTGAACCGGGCCGGGACCAGTTCTTCGTCCCGCAACTCCGTCTCACCCGTCCTGTGCGCGGATGCCAACGTGGTTGTCTTTTTCAGCAACGCCGCCGACCTGGTGCCGAATGACACGAACACGACGGGTAACGACCTGTTTTTGCGCGACCTGGCGACGGGCACGACGACGTTCGTGGCCCCGGGCTTGAGCTTTCCAACCGCCTTGTTCACTCCGGTGCTTTCCGCCGATGGCCAATTTGTAATCCATCTCGACATCGCCCGGAATCTTGTCCTCTACGACCGACTGGCGGACAACTACACCACTATCGCGACCAACGTCCCTCCGGCCAACGCGGTCATGACACCGGACGGTCGTTTCGTCGTCTTTCTAAGCCCGCCTCCACAAGGGGGCGGGGCGGACGCCAATCGCGCACACAACGTTTACCTGTATGACCGAACCAGTGGGGGCACGGAACTCATTTCCCGCCGCGACAGCTCTCTCGCCCCCACGAGCGGCAACGCTTACAGCCGAATCGTTCCAGGCGCTCTCAGCGCCAATGGTCGATACCTGGCTTTCGAGAGTTTCGCCAGCGATCTGGTGCCGAACGATACGAATCGGACCAGCGACGTGTTCGTGCGCGACCTGATAACCGGCTCCAACACGCTGATCAGCGCCAACGCGCTAAGTGACGGCCCCGGCCGAGGCCCCTCCCGACGGCCCGTGATCAGTGGGGATGGCAGGTGGGCAGCCTATGAAGCCGTTCCCGACGACGCTCCGTGGGCTGGATTGAGCAGTCCTTTCAGCCTGTTTGCCGTTGATCTCGTCAACAAAACAAACTTGCTCGTGGCGAAGGTCGGCAAGGTGTCCGACACCTCTTCAGCGGTCATCAGCGAGAACCGAGGGTTGCTCGCCTTCCAAAGCTCCGAGCCGGGTCTAGGCGGTGTTCCGGGATCTGGAAGCCAGATCTACTTCCGCGACCTGGCGCGCGACACGAATGTATTGGTCAGCCTCGCCGACGACGGAGCCGCCGCAGGCTCAGCGCCTGGTTTCGCGCCGGCGATCAGCCCGGATGGTCGCTATGTGGCTTATTTGAGCGGCGCTGCCAACCTGGTCACCAACGCCACTGCCGGCACAAATGTTTTCCTCTGGGACGCGCTGACGGCTTCGAATGTCCTGGTTAGCGTCTCCGCCGCCGGCGACGGACTGAACCGGGTTTTCCAGGCTGGCTTCGCAGCGAATGGCAGCCTGCTCGTGTTCCGGCGCGACAGCGATATTTACCTCTACAGCATAACGAACCGCGTTGTGTTGGAGACTATCAGCGATGCCGCCAACGCGTCGCTCAGCATCGATGGACGGTTCGTTGCCTGCGAGCGGTCGGGCAGCTACGCGCCGGGAGACACCAGCCTTGCGACGGATGTTTACCTGGTTAACCGGACGACGGGCGCGGTTTCCCTCGTCAGTGCTGACCGCGAGGGCACGGGCAGCGGGAACGGCAGGTCGTTCTTCCCCCTGGTAACGGCAAATGGCCGCTATGTTCTGTTCCGCAGCCGGGCCTCCAATCTGGTGGCCGATGACTCAAATCGCCAGAGCGATCTTTTCCTCCGGGACCTGGTCAAGGGGGTAACCATCTTGGTCAGCTTAGCTCGCAACGGCTCGGCCAGCGGCAATGGCTTGTCGGCAACTCCCTTGATGAGCGCGGATGGTAGCACGGTCGTTTTCGAGAGTTACGCCTCGGACCTCGGTTCGGGTGATTACAATCAGGCCAAGGACATTTTCTTGCTGCGCCTCAGCGCCGGCGACTCGGATGGCGATGGTCTGCCAGACGATTGGGAGCTAGCCCACTTCAACGGGCTGGGCCGTGACGGATTGGGTGATTTCGATGGAGACGGCCACACGGATGCGACGGAGTTTCGCGCTGGCACCAATCCAACCGACGGTGCGTCGATCCTGCGGGTCGTGTCGCTGACCGCTCTGGACTCGGGCCAGACCACCGTGTTTTGGAGCGCCGTTCCGGGCAAGACGTATCGCGTGGAGTACAAAGACCAGCTCGATGAGAGTCCCTGGTCGGATTTGCCGGGCGATGTGGTGCCTGGGGAGCTTACCGGCATGAAAGTGGATAATACGTTCGGCTCCGCGACGCACCGATTTTACAGAGTACGGTTGCTGCCATGAGTGGCAGCTCTGTGGGTCCGAATCGACGTGGCGGACGTTGTGCGATCAGAAAACCATTACGGATACTTAGGAACCGTCCGGAGACCTTATGAACCGTTGTGCCTGGGCGAAAAACGAACTCTCGATCCGTTACCACGACGAAGAGTGGGGCGTACCCGTCCACGACGACCGCACGCTGTTCGAGTTCCTCATCCTCGAAGGAGCGCAAGCCGGTCTGAGCTGGGACACGATCCTTAAAAAGCGCGAGCACTATCGTATCGTTTTCGACAATTTCGCCGCCGCGAAGGTGGCACGGTACGATGCCCGGAAGCTGAAACGTCTCCTCGCCGATCCCGGCATCGTCCGGAACCGGCTCAAGATCGCCTCCGCTATCGGCAATGCGAAGGCATTTGTCACCGTGCAGAAGGAGTTCGGCAGCTTTGACTCGTACCTCTGGCAGTTCGTCGGTGGTGAGCCGAAAGTGAACGCCCTGCGTTCGCTCAAGGAAATCCCCGCGCGCACGTTCGAGTCAGACGCATTGAGCAAGGACCTGCTCAAACGGGGCTTCAAGTTTGTCGGCTCAACGATTTGCTACGCGATGATGCAGGCCATCGGTATGGTTAACGACCACACAGTCGATTGTTTCCGCTACCAGCAGTTGCGCACGCAAGCCGGGCCGAAGTAGCGCCACCAAAACGGACCACGTCTGTGGTCGAAGACCCAGCCGCAGCGCGTTCCGAGTGGGGAGGTGCTTTCGATTCGATCTCGCGCGCCACTACAATCGCAGCGAGTTGCGGCTCACAATGCCGCGGTCCGACCGGAGCGCGGGTCTGTGACCCGCAGCACATTCCGAATGGGGAGGCGCTTTCAATACGCTCTGACGCGCCACTGCCAACGCAGCGTGCTGCGGCTCACAGAGCTGCGGTCCATAAAATTCGCGCGCGCACGACGATTTGGACAGATCCTGATAGAGTGCAACTCTGCGCTAGTTGTGGCGCGCTGAACACGTACGAGGGTCCGGCGCTACTTCGGTTGCGCCTCTGCCAACCCTGCTGCGATTGGCCATCCGTGGCCTCAAGTGAAGTCTTCTCTCGCAGACTTCAGATTGACAATGGTCGCACCCCAACCGCCGTAAGCCTCGCCCGCCTGGGCGAAGGAAGCCACTTCGGGATGTTTGGCGAGAATCGCATGCACAGTCCGGCGCAATTGGCCGATGCCTTTGCCGTGGACAATCCGCACTTGGCGAAGGCCTCTGAGCTGACATTCGTGGAGATACTCCAACACCACGTCTTTGAGGTCCTGGGGCCGGAATGTGTGCAGGTCGAGCACGCCGGTGATTGGCAGTTCGACCGGCTGAGCGTCGGGTTCCAGGCCGCTCTCGTCATTCATGTTGAAATGCGAGTAACTCTCACCGGATCCGCGGAGTTGAACAGCATCGATCGTGCGGACCGGCTTGTTCGCCGTTGAATTTGCATGGGAGCAGGATATTTTGCCGGCGACCTTTGGAAAGACTTATTGAGCCAGCGACCGATCTGTTTATCGGCTGCGAACCGGAAGGAACTGCATGATCCGCGAAGAAGCCTGGAACTTGTTGAATGTATACACGAAGTCCGAATCTCTCTTGAAACACGCGCTGGCGGTCGAAGCAGCGATGCAGCATTATTCCGCCCGTTTCAGTGGGCATGCCGAGATTTGGGGCGTCACCGGCTTGATCCACGACTTTGACTACGAGCGCTGGCCGAACCCTCCCGATCACACGCGCGAGGGGGCGAAGATTTTGCGCGAGCGCGGGGTGGACGAGGAAATCGTCGGCGCCATCCTGTCCCACGCCGAATGGAACTGGAATGAGTACCCGCTCGATCGACCGCTGCGCAAAACACTCTTCGCCGTCGATGAGCTGTGCGGCTTCATCACCGCTGTGGCTTACGTGCGTCCGGAAAAACTCGCCGGCATGACCGCGAGCAGCGTGCGAAAAAAGATGAAGCAGAAATCCTTCGCTGCCGCTGTGAAACGCGAAGATATCGAGAAAGGCGCCGAACTGCTCGGGCTGACGCTCGACGATCACCTCACCAACGTCATTTCCGCGATGCAACCGGCGGCCGGGCTGCTGGGGTTTGCCTGAGCCAGGGTGACTCGGCCTCGCAGCCGCGCTGCGGACGGCCCTGCCAACGGCCGTCTTGCGCCGCGTGCGGCATCGGCTCATCCTCTTCTTCCGCATGAACCAATTCGATTACGACGTTGCCGTCGTTGGCGGCGGGAGCGCCGGCTACGCGGCCGCGCGAACCACCGCGAGAGCAAGCCTGAGCACGGTGCTGGTCGAAGGCGGCAAAGAGCTCGGCGGTCTTTGCATTCTGCGCGGCTGCATGCCCACGAAGGCGCTGCTCTATGCCGCGGACGTGATCCGCCTCACGCGCCAGGCGGCCGCGTGGGGCGTTCGCGCGCCGGAGGTCGGTTTCGACTTTGCCGCGGTGATGGCCCGCAAGCACGCGCTGATCAAGGAGTTTGCCGACGAACGCGTGCAACAGCTCACCAGCGGCAGATTCAAGTTCGTCCGAGCCAGCGCACGGTTCCTCAATCCTCACACCCTGGCGCTGAGCAACGGCGCGACGCTCACGGCCAGCCATTTCGTCATTAGCACCGGGTCGGTGGTGGCCGAACCTCCGCTGCCCCAGATCGCCCCAATTGGCTACCTCACAAGTGACGAAGCGCTGACCCTGACGAAGCCGCTCCAATCGCTGATTGTACTCGGCGGCGGCCCGGTGGGCGTGGAATTCGCGCAATTTTTCATGCGCTTCGATACCCGGGTGACGTTGATACAACGAAGCGAGCATATCCTGCGCGACTGCGATACGGACGCGGCGGCCGCCTTGGAGGCAGTGTATCGACGCGAAGGAATGGCTCTTTACACCGGAACAAAACTGCTCGCGGCGCGGCGCGATGGAAAGTTGAAGTGGGTCACGTTCGAGCAGGGCGGGAAGGAAGTGGGCGTCGCCGCGGAAGAGATCCTGTGCGCGCTCGGACGGACACCCAACACGGCCGGGCTGGAACTGGAAAAAGCCGGAGTGAAAACGGACGGCCACCGCATCGTGACCAACGCACAAATGCAAACCAGCTCGCCGCACATTTACGCGGCGGGCGATTGCGCTGGTCCACACGAGATCGTGCACATTGCCGTTCAACAAGGCGAGATCGCGGCGCACAACATCGCGCATCCAGACCGAACGAGGAGCATCGATTATCGGCTGCTGACGCACGTGGTGTTCACCGACCCGCAAATCGGGGTTGTCGGGCTGACGGAAAGGGAGGCGCGGGCGCGGGCCATTCCATTTCTCTCGGCCAGCCATCCGTTCAACGACCACGGCAAATCGCTCATTATGGAGGCCAAGGACGGCTTCGTTAAGTTGCTGGCCGATCCCGGATCAGGCGAGATTCTCGGCGGTTGTTGTATTGGCCCAATGGGCGGCGAACTGATTCACGAAATCATCGTCGCGATGGCCGGGCGAATGTCCGTGCATGAACTCGCCGCGACGCCCCACTACCACCCCACGCTCGCGGAAATCTGGACCTATCCAGCGGAAGAATTGGCCGAAAGGATCCACGGCCGGGCCGGGACGATGTAATTGAGAAATGGGGAGCGCGCTGCGGCTCACAGAGCCGCGCTCCGTAAATTTGCGCGGGCCGCGACGATTTGGCCAGATACTGATAGACTGCAGGGACTAAATCGTGAGCTGTGTTCGGCTCCGACGCGCCCTGCGTCAAATTGTATCGCCGCGATTTGGCAGCGCGGCCAGGAAACCAAAGACGGGGCCTGGCTTCCGTAACCAAAGCGGCGCACTTTTGTCCAAAGGGTAATCGGCGAGACTGCACTGCGGTTTGTAAACGGAACCGACAACGTTATATTGCGCACAGCATACTTGGATGAACACGGCAACCTGGAATTTAGCTGTCGAGTGCCGCCGCCGGGCCGGCCAGAGGAGGCACAGATGAAGTTGACCAGCGAAACACGAAGTGGATTCACCCTCATCGAACTGCTCGTGGTCATTGCCATCATTGCGGTTCTGGCGAGCCTGCTCCTGCCCTCGCTCAGTCGGGCCAAGGAAAAGGCGAAAACGGCCGCCTGCCTTAACAACCTTCGCCAAATGGGCATCAGCATTAAACTGTCCATCGACGACCACGCCTCGAAGTTTCCGCCCGCTGTGGTTTTGGACCCCGTGGACCTGTTGCCGAAAGACACACGACAGACTCTGGGCGGATTCGATCCGAAGCCGGCGTATCTAACCGTTTATCCCTCGGCCAAAGCACGCCCGCTCTATGACTACATGAAACCCTCCGAAGTCTATCGCTGTCCCGCCGACAAGGGTCAGCGCATTCTCCCGTGCGAACTGGCCGTCAAATTGAAGCCCTCCAATTGGGAAGCGATCGGCTGCAGCTTCCAGTACAACGCCGGCGCGTTGACGACGATTTCCGGCGGAGGGTTTAAGCTGCCTCCCGCCGATCAGGCGGAGGGCGTTGCGAATAAGTCGGAAGATTGGGCTCCCAGTCCGGAGCGCTACATTCTGCTCCACGAGCCGCCGGCGCGGCTGTACGGTTGCGCCACCAGTCCGCCGGAGTGGTATCAATGGCCTTACGCCAGGGGCAGCAGCGATATCGCCGATCCTCAAAGAGCGCCCCAACAATTCATCTCGGCAGTCCAGTTCGTGGACGGCCACGCGGCGATGCATAATTTCTCCAAATCGCTCTCGACCGACCCGTATTACCCTTACGAGCCAACCAAGGAATGGATCTGGTACAAACCGGCGGTGGATAGCGATCAGCGTTGAGGTCGCCGCGGCGTCGGCAGCGGATTGCCAAGTCCGGCGCTTTTGATCACACTCACTGGAGATGAGCCAGACCCCACGGAAGACGCTTCAGGTTCGAGTGGAAACTCTGCCCGCTGTTTATGCCGCGCTCGTCAAGGCTTTGACCGAATCGGAATTGAGCAGCGCAATTCTCCATGAAGTGGTTTCGAAGCATGTGAGCGCGGCGTGCGTTTCGTGCGGGATCGAGATCAAAGGCGATGCCTTGAACCTCATGACACTAGCCCGCCAGGCCGGGGACATTGCCGACGGCCGGTTGGCGCGGCTGAAGCAGGGCTACTGCTGCCGCCGGAGTTGCGATTCCTACTACTACAAACTCGCCTTCGCGCCGCACCCGGCAGTCAACTGGGACACGATTGTCGATCGAATCGCCGATGCCGAGGCGCAACTTCCGGCCCGGAATCCCGCGGAAGAAACCCACCGTTCCGAAGCAAATCCAGCCTTGCGAATGCTCATGATCAAGGTCGCTGCCGGTGTGGGTTTGGTGCTGGTCTTGTTGCTCGTCCGGCACCTCTTATCCGGTGGCTCCCTGCCCGGTTTCAGCCGCACACCCAAATACACGGTTGATCCGGCTTCGCTTCCAACCGTGCCAGGACGCTGATCTTCAGCAGAGCGACCTGCCTGTCGAGCACGGGAAACACCGCATTGCAAATCTGTCCCAAACGCTCGACGTCTCCCTACTCTCTCCCCGCGCCGGTGCAAGCAAGGCTGAGCCAACGTGCGGGGAGAGGGATGAAGGGGTGAAGGGATATGGACATCTTATGCAACGTTAGAGTGTACTTCGTCGTTGATGCCGTTGCTCGCCAAACTGTCAAAGTAATAGCCGACCCGTTTCCGTTTTTCCGAATTCGTCGCTATTTAACTTGGCGTCTTGGCGCCTTGGCTGTTCAAAAAGTGAGTCCGGGATGTTGACTTTGATGGCCAGCGGTTGGATGCCGTGGTTGGACGTGTGAACATAGACCATCTTGTGTAGGAGACCGCGCTTGCCGCGCAGGTCTGCGATCTCCTGGACCTGGCCGTTGGTTCCGGGCGCCAGCCGCCATGGGTATTCCGGCAAGATGCCTACCGCGCCGCCGCAGGAGGTCCGCACTTCGTTGATCAAGACCTCGGTCGGCCCAATGTTCGTGAGGCTGAACGCGAATTGGGCGTTTGTTTCCCCGAGCTTGGCATGGTACTCCTTCGCTTCAGCGTCCCACACCATCGGAGACGACAGCCGTGCCGGAACCGGATCTGCACGGGCAACCGGTGTGGTTCCCGGTGCGGGACCCACCGTCATGTTCGTCACCGCCGGAGACGATTCGCGCAGAGGCAACCGGATCGCTGCGGTCGGTGGCGAGAGGCGTGCCGCTTGGTTGGTGCCAGCGCTCCCTCGTAGCTGGGCGATGACTGTCAAGGCCAGAAGCGGCGGAGACAAAGGCATCCCGGCCGACGCCGCTGCCTGCGCTTCGACATCGGCCAGAACGGCGAAGCAAAGCACGAGACCCGCGAGGAACAAACTCGCGTTCCACATCGGACCGGTGCTCATGACTTGATCTGACGATCTAAATTGAATAAATTGAATAATGAATAGGCCCGACCCAACAGCCCGGGCTTTTTGCCGACTAAATCGTCGACGGCAGCAGTCGGGCTTCTTTTTCTGCATGCGTAACAGGTGAGGGGAAAGCTCTGCCACCTGCCGCGGTGCGAGGGAAAAAACAGTAGCGGCGCAACTCAAGTCTACCGGGATTGGCCGTCTTGCGGCCAATCCCTTTTCAGCGTCCGCTGACACCGCTTGATGCGCCAACGAGTTAGCACGCGCTTGATCCGTTGCACAAGGTTCATCGACCGATACTCATGCCAGGGACGCTTCAACATTTGCTCTCCCACTATCTCATCAAGCTCCGCTTGAGAAAAGCCGAGCCGACGCGCGAAGCGCATTTCTTCAAGAATGCATAACCGCTCGACCCGGTCATAGTTTTTGGAGTATTGAGGAACGTACCTGGAGTGAATGTGACCGTGAGTGGCTTCATGTACAAGTGTACAAGCATACTCACGCAGGCTTTCATGATAGTTGTTCTCAAGATACAATCGAGCGAAATCTACCCGGCATGTATGACAAAGCCTGCGGTACTCGCCCACCCCAAGCAACAGGGAATTAATGATGCATTTGATTTCCCGCTTTACCCGCCTGAATCGCCTTGGATCGGCTTCCTGAATCAACCGTAAGGCCTCAATTGTTGTCGATTCAAACACTCCGGGAAAATGCGAACTTGGTCCCAAGTCGGCAATTAATATGCCCTCAACAATAGCGCTCGACCCAAAGCGCACCGCCGCAGACTGCAAAGGGCAGTACAAAGCGTTCGGAACCCATTTTGGAGCAACGGATGCATAGTACTTGAGTCTTTGGCTAATCATGATCCCGATGTTGCAATTTGCACCTATGCTCCTGGTCCAATTTCCCACTCGCGCTCCTGTCGGTGGGGCTACCGGCCAAACGGGTCAATAGTATCGTGCTTTTCATCTCGCTAGACAAGGAACGCCAGGAGGGTGCAAATGCGCCCAGTTGTCAATACTATTGACTGACCCCTCAGCCCTCCTCAGCCTCCTCTGGTCAGATGCGGGCTGGCGTCGTAAATCAACGAGGCGGTCCGCCCAAACGCATCCGTGACACCGGTGATCAAGGTCGGGAAGGTGGCATTTGTGTAGGCCAGGGTGTTGGTCCGGCTGTCCACATCGACCACCCGCTT
>WNFU01018810.1_pt1 | contig 12481 bp, 7 predicted proteins | sample 5400121 | NCBI WGS metagenome assembly WNFU01 (sample SAMN13153360, study PRJNA577476) | soil metagenome | isolation source: 100 cm soil or saprolite under grassland replicate 1 | place: USA:California | collected 2016-06-15 | reverse complement strand
CGCGGCCGCGGCGTTGGCGGCGGTCGCGCTCGCGTTCGGCGCCGACGTTGCAAAGTCACTCGCGCCGTTCGGCTTCGACGACCCCGCGACCGAGAGCGTCAGGGCACGCAAGACGGTCGAGCGAACGGCGGGCTACGACCCGGACCTGGTGCTCACTGCGATCGTCCGTCCCTACACCCGGCGAAACCTCGTGCGAACGGTTGCGACGCTGCGCGAGGAGCCGACGGTCGCACGCGTACTCTCGATCGACCGCACGCGTGATCCCTCGATGGTCTCCCGCGACGGGCGCGCGACGTACGTCGTCGCGTTGTTCCGTGCGGTCGACGACAAGGCGCGCGACGAAGCGGCGAAGCGGATCGAGAAGCGCTTCGAAGGCAATCCGAACGTTCGCCTCGGGGGTGGCGTCGTCGGATACGAGCAGGTCGGGCGAACGGTCGAGGAGGACCTCGTGCGCGCAGAGATGATCGCGTTCCCACTCCTGCTCGTGCTCGCGTTCTGGGTCTTCCGCGGTCTCGTCGCCGCGCTGCTGCCGCCGCTCGTCGGCGCGCTGACGATCTTGCTGTCGTTCCTCGGTCTTCGGCTCGCCACGCAGGCGATTTCGCTCTCCGTCTTCGCGCTCAACCTCGTCACCGGAATGGGGCTCGGCCTCGCGATCGACTGGAGCCTCCTCGTCGTCTCGCGCTACCGCGAGGAGCTCGCGGCAGGAGGCGACGCCGTTCGCCGCACGATCGCAACCGCCGACCGCACCGTCGTCTTCAGCTCGCTGACCGTCGCGGCGGCGATGGCATCGCTGCTCGTATTCCCGCAACGCTTCCTCTTCTCGATGGGCGTCGGCGGCGTGCTCGTCGCGCTGCTCGGCGGCGCCGTGTCGCTCGTTGTGCTGCCGGCGGTGCTCGCGCTGCTCGGCCCACGTGTGAACGCGCTCGCGCCGCAGCGCTGGCGACGACCCACGTCGCGCGGCGCCTGGTACGCGCTCTCGCGGTTCGTGATGCGCCACGCCGGGATCGTGGCGGCGGCCAGCTCGGCGCTACTGATCGTCTTCGGATTGCCGTTCCTCCGCGTGCACTTCACTGCGGCCGACGCACGAGTGCTGCCACGAAGCGCGAGCGCTAGGCAGGTGTACGAGCAGCTCACGTCCGACTTCCGCCGTACGACCACGCCGTTCTACGTGGTGCTTCGCGGCCGGAAGAGCGACGTGAGGCCATTCGCTCGCCGGATCGCAGCGCTGCATGGACCCGCACGCCTCGGCACCCCGCGGGAGCTCGCGCCGGGCGTTTGGAAAGTCGACGTGTTCGCCGGTGCCGACTACCTGGCGAGCGACTCACAGCGACTCGTGCGGCAGATCCGCGAGCTGCCGACCTCACTCGACGTCCTGGTCGGCGGCGGTTCGGCTGCGTTCGTCGACGAGAAGTCGAGCCTTGCGACGCACCTTCCGCTCGCGCTTCTCCTCATCGTCGTCACGACGCTGGCCGTCCTCTTCCTGATGACCGGCTCTGTCGTCCTGCCGCTCAAGGCGCTCGTCATGAACGCGCTCACGGTGAGCGCCGCGTTCGGCTTTCTCGTCTTCGTGTTCCAGGAGGGCCGCCTGCGCTGGCTCTTGGACTACCCGGCGGCGATCGGCATCGACTTCACTCAGCCGATCCTGCTCTTCGCAGTCGCGTTCGCCCTCTCGACCGACTATGGCGTCTTCCTGCTCGCGCGGATCAAAGAGGCACGCGATGCCGGCGAGCCGAACGTCGAGGCGGTCGCGCTCGGCCTCGAGCGGACGGGCCGGATCGTCACCGCCGCCGCGCTGCTCTTCTGCACCGCCGTCTGGACGTTCGCGACGTCGCGGATAGTATTCGTCAAGCAACTCGGCGTCGGGATCGGCATCGCCGTGCTCGTCGACGCGACGATCGTCCGCGCGCTACTCGTTCCCTCACTGATGCGGCTGCTCGGGGACTGGAACTGGTGGGCTCCGCGGCGGCTCCGCGAGCTGCGGGAACGCGTGCGCGTCTAGCGCTTTCGTCCGACGGTCGGATATGGGTTGAGCAACAGCGGCGGCCGCGGCTTCTGCGTGAAGTCGAAATCCTGAACCAGGTCGCCGAGAATGGGGACGTCCTCGCGGACGTACGGGCGCGGATCCGGACGGCCGTCGGTCCTCGGGTTGAGCCGCTCGCCGTTGAGAAAGTCGTCCTCGATGAACTTCAGATACGCGTCGAAGCTCAGCGTCTGATGATCGACGTACCCGCGCTTCGCGTACGGGCTGATCACGAGCGCCGGCACCCGTATTCCGTAGCCGTTCTGATCGACGGTCGGTGGGACAACGTGGTCGTAGAAGCCGCCCCAGTCGTCCCAGAAGAGGAAGATCGCCGTCGACTTCCAGTTCGGACTGCGCATGATCGTGTTGATCAGTGTCGTCACGTACGCCTGACCCGCCGACACGAGACCCGGCGGATGGTCGCTGACGCTCCCGGTCGGAATGATCCACGAGACGGCCGGCAGCTTCCCCGTGCGGGCGGACTTGAAGAAGTTGCGCAGCGAGGTGACGTTGTCGAGCTGCCAGTTCTCACGGACGGTGGAGAAGTACGGAAGCGGATTCCAGATTCCCGGCGTCTTCGCATCCTGCGGGATCGGCTTGCAGCTCATCGCGGCGTCGTCCCGGCAATCGGGCTCCGTGCCCTCGAAGACGTAGTAGCGCCAGCTGACGTGATGTTTGTGGAGCAGATACGTGATGTCGGTCCAGGCGTAGTCGGGGATCGTGTGCTTCGAATTGCCCTTGAAGTCCGGCGGCGTCGCCGGCAGGTCCGGAGCGTCGACGCAGCTCATCGGATCGCCCTTGACCTTGCATTTCGCAGACCAGCCGCTGACCGCGAGCAGGTGCACGGGCAGGCTCCACGATGCGTTCGACGCGAACATCTTGTCCTGCAGGACGAAGTTCCGCGCGTACCTCCAGTAGTTCGGGATCTCGCGGGAGTCGTGGTAGCCCATCACGTCCGTCCCGGCTGCGGGTAGCGCGCAGAGCGGGTCGTTCGGATCCATGCACGCCTTCGCGCGGCTGTTCACCGCTTCGGCCACGAAACCGTCCATCGCCCCGCCGTCGATGTCGCGCATCCCGTTCCGCAGCGCGTGCGGTCCGCCGGCGTTGCGGTCCTTGGCGACGTGGTACGGGCGGACGCAGCCGCCGCGAGGATCGGGCACGCAGACGCCGGCGGGGATTCCGTCAGCGCCAGGGTAGGTCCCGAAGTAGTGATCGAACGACCGGTTCTCCTGCACGATCATCACGACGTGCTTGATCTTGTGGATCGCCGGCGGCGGCGCTGAGGGACGACGCGTCTCGCCCGTCGAGGCGGAAACGCCCGCGGCCATAGCAACCGCGGCGAGGAGGATGACGCCGGTCCACTTCACGCGCGTGACCAGGCTACGTGAGACTCAGGACAACGGCGTCACGTAGACGCTGCGGTCGCGCGGGCCGTCGAGCTCGCAGAAGAAGATTCCCTGCCACGTCCCCAGCGCGAGACGGCCGTCGTCGAGCGGGACGAGCACCTGCGGCCCCATCAGCGACGCCCGAATGTGGGAAGGCGCATTCTCCTCGCCCTCTTCGATGTGCTGCCAGTTCCAGTCGTCGCCGACCATTCGCTCGAGCGCCGCCTCGAAGTCGCGGGCGACTGCGGGATCGGCATGTTCGTTGATCGTCACGCCGGCCGTCGTGTGCGGAACGAAGACGAGAGCGGCAGTCGCGCCGTTCGCACCGTTCAGCGCGTCCTGCACCTTTCCGGTGATGTCGAGTAGCTGAGTCCGGCGCTCGGTCCGCACGCGTATCTGCTGCATCGGTCATATCCTAAGCGCGATGGCCGTATCGACTCCGCGCGAGCTGGACGCATACCGCGAGCGCATCGACCGTTTCGTCGCCGACCTCGACCAGGTGTACTACGACCACTTCGCCGGTCTCGATGAGGACCTCGACCTCGAATCGGTGTACCTGCGGTACGAGGACATCACGTCGCTCGACCAAGCGCTCCGGATGGGCGAGGCGGTCGACGGCAGCTTCGGCTCGATCGAGCTGTGGCGCTTCGCGTGCGAGGGCTATCTCGGCGCACTGACGCGACGCCATGAGCAAGAGGCGGCGGCGCTGGAGGCGAAGCTGACGGCGACCATCGATGGTGACGAGATTCCGTTTCGCATGCTTCGTCCGACGATCGCCAACAGCGCCGACCGCGATCGCCGCGCGCGGATCGAGCGCGTTCGCAACGAGCTCACAGACGAACATCTCAATCCGCTCCTGCTCCAGTCGCATCAGGAGACACACGCGGCCACGCGGGAGCTCGGCGCCGAGAGCTATCGCGACCTCTACGACAAGTTCAATTACAAGCTCGACGACCTGGCCGCTCAATGTCGCGCGTTCCTCGATACGACGGAAGCCGCGTACGAAGACGCGGCGGACAAGACGCTGCGAGCGAGCGTCGGCGTCGGCCTCGCGGAGGCGGAGCGATGGGACATGGCGCGCGTGTTCCGCGGGACGGAGTGGGACTCGGTCTTCCCGGCGGACAAGATGCTGCCGGCACTCGAGGCGACGCTCCGCGAGCTGGGCATCGATCTGTACGCGCAGGAGAACGTCTATCTCGATGTCGAGGAGCGGCCGAACAAGACGCCGCGCGCGTTCTGCGCCCCGATCGAGGTACCGGGCAAGGTCATGCTCGTGATCCAGCCGATCGGGGGGCCTGACGACTGGAGCGCTCTCTTCCACGAGGCCGGTCACGCAGAGCATTTCGCGCACACGCGCGCGGAACTGCCGGTCGAGGAGCGCCGTCTCGGCGACAGCGCCGTCACCGAGGGCTGGGCGATGCTCATGGAGCACCTCACGGACGACCCGGCGTGGCTCGCGCGACGGCTCGACTTTCCGCGGCCGGCGGAGTTCGCCGCGGAGGGCGCCGCGCATCTCCTCTTCTTCGTGCGCCGCTATGCGGCGAAGCTCCTATACGAGCTCGAGTTCCACACTGCCGATGATCTGACGGCGATGCGCCCGCGGTACGTCGAGCTGCTCGGCGACGCACTGAAGATCGAGCCGAGCCCGACCGAGTACTTGGGCGACATCAGCGCGAAGCTGGATCCCTGCTCCGCGAACTGTGGGGCGAGGGACAGCGCTGGCCGGCGGAGGACTTCCTCCGCGACATCACGGGCTCGACGCTCGAGCTCGAGTCGGTCGGGGAACGCATCCGCGAGCACCTCGCGCTGGTCTGAGCGGCGGCCTCAGAGCGTCCTGAACTCGATGGCCTGCCGCCGTCCGCTCTCGCTGGAGCGGACGATCGCATCGGCGATCTCGGACGCGCGATAGCCGTCTTCGAACGTCGCGCCGTAGGGTGCAACTTCGCCGTCCGTCGCAATTGCCTCCAGCAGGTGATGCGCCTCGTGCACGAACGTGTCGCCCCAGCCGACAATGTGGCCGGGCGGCCACCAGTGCTGCATGAACGGATGGTCCACTTCTGTCACGAGAACGGTCTTGAACCCGCGCGCGCGGTCGTCATCGGAGCGGAAGACCTGCAGCTCGTTCATCCGTTCCATGTCGAAGTAGAGCGATCCCTCCGAACCGTTGATCTCCCACTGGAATGCGTTGCGCCTGCCGAGCGCGAGGCGGGTCGACTCGATCGTGCCGACGGCTCGGCTCTCGAACTCGACGGCGACTTCGAGTGCGTCGTCGACCTTGCGCCCTGGGATGAACGTGCGCACGAAGCCCGAGACGCTCGAGATCTCCCCGACGAGGAACCGCGCGAGGTCGATCACGTGAGTGCCGAGGTCGCCGAGCGCGCCTGAGCCTGCCTCGTCCGGATGGAAGCGCCACGTGTCGAGCGTCGGATCGTCCCCCCAGTCCTGCAGGTAGCGGCCGCGGAAGTGCCTGAGCTCGCCGAGCTCGCGTTGCTCGATCAGCTCGCGCGCCAGGCGGATCGCCGGTACGAAGCGGTAGTTAAAGCCGCACATGTGCTTGACGCCCGCCCCAGCGACCCGCCGCCAGATCTCGTAGCTCTCATCCGCAGTCCGTCCGAGCGGTTTCTCGCAGAGCACGTGCTTCCCCGCCTCTGCGGCGGCGATCGTCGGCTCTGCGTGCAGCGCGTTCGGCCCGCCGTTGTCGAAGAGACCGATTCGCTCGTCGGCGACGAGTTCGCGCCAGTCGGTCGTCCAGGTCTCGTACCCGTAGCGCTCTGCCGCCGCTGCAACGGCTTGCTCGTTGCGGCCCGCGATCGCGATCAGCTTCGGCACGAGCGGCGGCGGCCAGGTCATGTAGGCGAGCTTGCGGAACGCGTTCGAGTGCGCCTTGCCCATGAACGCGTAGCCGAGCATGCCGATGCCGATCTCCCGCAGGTTGCCGGCCGACTCGACCTTCTGCTCCGCGCCGATGCCCGTACGCTCCTCCGTGGCGCGATAGTACGCTCACGCGGTGGCCGACGCAGTCAAGTGGGGCATCCTCTCGACGGCGGACATCAACCGCAAGCTGATTCCCGGCGCGCACGCGTCGCCCAAGGTCGATCTCCTTGCGATTGCGAGCCGCGACAAGGCTCGCGCCGAGTCCTACGCGCAGGAGTGGGGCATCGCACGCGCATACGGCTCGTACGAGGAGCTGCTCGCGGATCCGGACGTCGAAGCGGTCTACATCCCGTTGCCGAACACACTCCACTCCGAGTGGACGATCAGAGCAGTCGACGCGGGCAAGCACGTGCTCTGCGAGAAGCCGTTTTCGCGCCACACCGCCGAAGTGGACGCGGCATTCGACGCCGCCGAGCGCAATGATCGGCTGCTGACGGAAGCTTTCATGTACCGACACAACCCTCAAACGAAGCGCTTGACGGAGCTCGTCGACGAGGGCGCGATCGGCGAGCTTCGGCTGGTCCGCGCGGCGTTCAGCTACTCGCTTTACGACGAGGCGAACATCCGGCTGCGCACGGACGTCGAGGGCGGCGCGCTCATGGATGTCGGCTGCTATTGCGTCAGCGGGTGTCGGCTGCTCGCGGGGGAGCCCGAGCACGTCTACGGCGACGCGTGGTACGGGCCGAGCGGGACGGACTGGGTGTTCGCGGGGACGATGCGCTTTCCGGGCAACGTGATCGCGACGTTCGACTGCGGCACGGCGCTGCCCGAGCGCGACGAGCTGGAGGCGATCGGCAGCGAAGGCTCGCTCTTCCTCGACGATCCTTGGCACTGCAACGTGCCCGTGCTGGAGCTCCGTCGCGTCGACGGGGTCGAGCGGATCGAGGTCCCTCACGAAGACTCGTACCGGCTCGAGCTCGAGAACCTCAGCGACGCGATTCGCGGCGAGGGCGACCTTCTGCTCGGCCGTGAGGACGCGGTCGGCCAGGCACGCGCTCTGGAGACGTTGCACGAGTCGGCCAAGACGGGAGTGCCTGTCAGCCTGTGACGGCCGCGCAGGCGCGCCTCGGACGACATGCGCGCCTTTGGAGCTTCCCGCTTTCAATCCTAAGATGCCCGCATGGCCGCTCACGCCGCAACGGCCCCCAGCGGCCTGTCCCTGACGATCCGCGGGCGCCCGTACCCGATCCTCCTCCCAAAGCTGCGCGACCCGCGCCTGCACCTGGCGGCAGTCATCACCTCGCTGCAGGTCCTCGGCCAGGCGGCTTTCGACTTTCGCGTCTCGATCGCGCAGATCCTCCTCTCGCTCGCGACTTGCGCGCTGCTCGAAGTGGGCATCGCCGCGTGGCGGCAGCACGTCCTCCTCTGGCCGGCGAGCGCGCTCATCACGGGCAACGGCGTCTCGTTCATCCTCCGCGTCCCCGGGACGGAACACGGCGACTGGTGGAGCCTGCGCGGCTGGTGGATCTTCGTCGGGACGGCGGCTGTCTCGCTGCTGTCGAAGCATGTGATCCAGGTCCGCGGCGGCCACATCTTCAACCCGTCGAACATCGGTCTGGTCCTCTGCTTCCTCGTGCTGGAACGGAATCGCGCGGAGCCACTCGACTTCTGGTGGGGGCCAATGTCGCCGTGGCTCGGGCTCGCGTTCGCGATCATCGTCACCGGCGCGCTGGTGATCCTGACGCGCCTGAAGCTGGTCGGGATCGCGATCGGCTTCTGGGTCGCCTTCGCAGCCGGAATCGGCGTGCTCGCCGCGACGGGACACGCCATGACCGCGCGCTGGCACCTCGGCCCGATCACCGGCACGCACCTCTGGTGGACGCTGGTCACGTCGCCGGAGATCCTCGTCTTCCTGTTCTTCATGATCACCGACCCGCGCACGACGCCACGAGGACAGAAGGCACGCGTCGTCTTCGCCGTCAGCGTCGGCCTGCTGGCGGCGCTGCTGATCGCGCCGGTGCAGACGGAATACGCAACAAAGGTCGCCGTCCTCGTCGCGCTCGCGATCGTCTGCGCCGTGCGACCGTTCCTCGCGCGCCTCCCGCTGCCCCAAGTCGAGCCGCGGCGGCTCGTGCTCGCGGGCGCCGCCGCGCTCGCCGTCTACTCGGCCGCGCTCATCGGCGGTGGACTCGCGTGGCGCGCACCCGCGACTGCGACGGCTGCATCCGGCCTGAGGCCCCTCCCTGCGATCACGATCCTCCCGTCGAAGGGCGTCGAAAATGTGCTCGACCAAAAGACGTCCCGGCGGATCACTGCGGATCTGTTGGCGGACCTCGAGCTGGAGACGGTCGCACTATCTCACCGCCGGTTCGGGGCAATCGCGCGCGCGTCGATCGGCGACGAGCGGAACGCGCTCGCCAGGCAGGTCCGCGCCGCAGCAGGCAAGACAATCGACGTGCCCGCGTACCACCTTGATCGAATCAGGCTCCACCTCGAGGCCGGTGACGGCCAAGGCCCGGTGGTCGCCGTCGGTGCGCTCGAGGGAACAATGACGCTGACGGCCTACAAGGGGGTGCCGCCGGTCGTCGTGCACCGCTCCGCGCCTGTCGCGTTGCGCGAGACGCTCGAGCTCCAGGAGGACCGCGGCCGCTGGCTCGTCGCGCGCGTCCGAAGCGGTCGCCCGGTCGCCGTCGTACCCGTTCCTCACGTCGTCGCCAAGGACTTCGAGGGCGTCCGGCTCACCGACGTCGCGGGACAGGTGGGGCTCCACTTCAGACAGGACGCCTTCAGGCTCGGAATGTCGAACGACGTGCACGGGATGATGGGCGGTGGTCTCTGCTGGCTCGATTACAACAACGACGGCTGGCTCGACCTCTTCGCGGTCAACTCGTACACGGACGCAAACGCCACGGCCTGGAACGCCCGAGGCGGGCTGCCTCGCAGCGCGCTCTTCGAAAACGTGCACGGGCAGTTCGCCGACGCGAGCGGCCGTTCGCAAGCGAACGTCGCGGTTCAAGGCAACGGCTGCGTCGCCGCGGACCTCAACGGCGACGGTCACACGGATCTGCTCGTCACCACGAACAGCTACAACGTGCTGCTCTGGAACAACGGGAACGGAACCTTCACCGACGGCACGCACGCCGCCGGCGTCGACGCCTTCGGAACGTACGGCTGGCACACCGGCGCCGCCGTCGCTGACGTGAACGGGGATGGACGCCCCGACGTCTTCGTCTCCGGCTACGCGAACGTCAACGGCCCGTCTCACTCGTCGGGCGGGTTCCCCTCGAACTACCAGGCGTTCCGGGACCTGCTCTACCTCAACGAAGGACCGGACGCGCACGGGCACTCGCGCTTCCGGGATGTGGCGTCGAGGGCGGGGATCGAGCGAGCGCACGCGGACCACGGCCTCGGCGCCGTGTTTGCCGACGTGAACCGCGACGGGCGGCCCGACCTCTACGTCGCGAACGACCTCGACCCCAACCGGCTGTACATCAACGAGCCGGGTGGTCCGCTCGGCTTCCACTTCGTCGAGGCAGGACGCGCGCGGCGGGTCGCTGACCCCGATGCGGGCATGGGGATCGCCGCCCAGGACTACAGCGGCGACGGCCGACCCGACCTGTTCGTGACCAACTCGCGCGGCCAGGGGCACGCCGCGTTCCGGACGACGAACGGAACCTCCTTCGCGAACGCGCGGAGAGTGTTCGCGCCCGCTCTCGGGACGAGCGGCACGGGCTGGGGTGTTTCGTGGGTCGACCTCGCCAACAACGGACGGGAAGACCTCGTGCTTGCAAACGGGGAGATCCCGGTCAAGAACCTGAAGAAGGACGCCGCACCGATCCAGGTACTCGCGAATGGCGGCGGCCGCTACGCCGACGCGTCGGCCGCCGTCGGGCTGCGTCCCGGGCCGCTCGTCAACGGGCGCGGCGTCGCCGCGGCGGACTACGACAACGACGGGCGGGTGGACATCGCGATCAACTCGATCGGGGGCAAGCTGATCCTGCTCCACAACACGGGCGCCTCGGGGCACTGGCTCGAGGTGAGCCTGGCACGGTTCGCGCCCGGCGCGGTCGTGACGGCGGTGCTCCCGGACGGCCGCCGACTCGTCCGCGAGGTCCAGGCGGGGAGCAGTTACCTCTCCTCCGAGGACCCTCGGGTCCATTTCGGCCTCGGCGAGGCGGCGAAGGTGAAAGAGCTGATCATCCGTTGGCCCGGCGGCAAGGTCACCCGAGAGCAGAACGTCGCCGGCGATCAGGTCGTCACCGTGAGCCCCTAACCCGGATCCCCTTTCACCCAAGGCGCGGCTCTGCCGCGCCGAAACCAGACGCCGATCGAAGCAGCTCCCCCGGCACGCCGCCAAATGGCACGCGCGCCGAAGGCGCGCCTGCCAGGTTTCCCTCGACCGAAATGCTTCGCATTTCGGTCGAGGCGAGGCCGCTTTAGCGGCCGGAGCGAACTTGCAGGCGCCGCACGACCGTGTCGAACGTCACCGCAAGCAGCAGGATCGCGCCCGTGACGATGAAGATGATCCCGGTGGCGTAGCCCTTGATGAACATGCCGCTCGAGACGGTCGAGATCAGCGCCGCGCCGATGAGCGCGTTGCGGATCTCGCCGCGGCCGCCGAAGAGGCTCGTCCCGCCGATCACTGCGGCGGCGATCGCGTCGATCAGCAGCGTGCCTCCGCCGGCGTTGAGGTCGACGGAGTTCAGGCGAGCGGCAAGCACGATGCCGCCGAGGCCGGACATCGCGCCGGCGATCATGAAGACGACGATCCGGATCCGGGCGACGTTGATGCCGGCCCGGCGCGCCGCCTCGGCGTTGCCGCCGACCGCGTAGACGTGGCGGCCGAAGGTCGTCCGCTTGGCGACGAACGTCAAGACGACGAGCGCGCCGACGACGAGCAGCAGCCCGAGCGGCACGCCGCGATCCTTGTTCAGGACCCAGACGGTCGCGAACGAGACCACCGGGACGACGACCACTTTCAACACGAGCAGGACCGGGTCGCGGATCGGGATGCCGTGACGGCGGCCGGAGAACGCCGCTCCGAGCATCCCGCCGGCGTATCCGACAGTAACGACCACCGCCATGATCCAGCCGGCATTCGTGCTGAAGAAGTAGTTCGAGAAGTCGTTGATCTTGTTGTCCTGGATTACGATCACGCCCTGGCTGATCGTCTTCAGGGTTCGCGCCGTTCGGCAGCTGCGTCTCGGCGACGACGACCCCCGCGACGCCGCTGACGAACGCGACCGAGAGGTCGATCTCGCCGATCAGCAGGACGAACACCACCCCGTAGGCGATCAGGCAGGTGCCCGCCATCTGGGTGATGATGTTCGTGAAGTTCGCCGGGGTGGCGAAGTTCGGCGCCGTCCGCCAAAAGACGAGGGCGACGATCGCGAGCGCGATGATGACCGGCCAGCTGCCCAGGTTGCCGGTGCGGACAGCGTCGCGAATCCGCGTCGGCAGCGACTCGAGCGGAATGATTTCGTCTTCGGGAGCCAAGCCGGCCGCGGTCATGCAGGAGCCGCCTGGGTCGTGCTCGGGATGCCGGACACCTTCGTCGGCTTGCCGGCTGTGATCGCCTCCACCACCTGCTGCTGCGTCGTCTTCGCGCGCTCGTAGATGCCGACGTTCCGACCGAGGCGCAGCACCGTGATCCGGTTCGCAGTCTCGAAGATGTCGTGGAGGTTGTGCGAGATCAGCACGACCGCGAGATTTTGCTCGGCCAGTCGGTTGACCAGCGCGAGCACCTGCTCGGTCTGGGCAACCCCGAGCGCGGCGGTCGGCTCATCGAGGATCACGAGTCGCGAGTTCCACATCACCGCGCGCGCGACCGCAACCGACTGGCGCTGGCCGCCGGAGAGCGTTGCGACCGCCTGGCGGATCGAGCCGATCGTCGTCACCCGCAGGCTCTTGAGTGTCTCCCGCGTCTTCGCCTCCATCGGCGGTTCCTTTAGGATCTCGAACCGCTGCGCCTCGCGGCCGAGGTACATGTTCTGGACGACGTCGAGGTTGTCGCAGAGCGCGAGGTCCTGGTACACGACCTCGATCCCGAGCTTCGCGGCGTCCCTCGGGCCCTGGATCGAGACCGGTTCGCCGTCGTAGTAGAGCTCGCCCTCGTCCATCGGGTGGATCCCCGCGACGCACTTGATCAGCGTGGACTTGCCGGCACCGTTGTCGCCGACGAGCGCCATCACCTCGCCCCGGT
>WNFU01018114.1_pt1 | contig 12481 bp, 13 predicted proteins | sample 5400121 | NCBI WGS metagenome assembly WNFU01 (sample SAMN13153360, study PRJNA577476) | soil metagenome | isolation source: 100 cm soil or saprolite under grassland replicate 1 | place: USA:California | collected 2016-06-15 | reverse complement strand
AGCGTCTGGCGCAAAGCGAGAAGCTCGCCGCCGTCGGGCAGCTTGCCGCCGGGGTCATGCATGAGATCAACAATCCGCTCGCGACGATCCTCGCCTGCAGCGAAGCGCTCGGTCTGCGCGTCGCCGACCTGCCGGAGCCGGAGCGGCAGGCGCAGGAGGAGTACCTCCGCATCGTCGACACGGAAGTGCAGCGCTGCCGGCGCATCGTCGAAGGGCTGCTCGACTTCTCGCGGCCTAACAAGCAAAGCGGCCACAAGACCCCCGCCGACCTCAACGCGATCATCGAGCAGACGCTGTTTCTGCTCAAGCACCATGAGCGCTTCAAGTGGCTCACGATCGAGCGGGAGCTCGAGAACGGCTTGCCGCAGTTCCAGGCAGACGCGGAGCGGCTGGTGCAGTGCTTCATGGCGCTGATGCTGAACGCGATGGATGCGATGAACTCGCGCGGCGTGCTCACGGTGCGTACCCGTCATAATCCGCAGCGCACCGACGAAGTCATGGCGGAGTTCATCGACACCGGCACGGGCATCCGGCAAGAAGATCTGCCCAAGATTTTCGAGCCGTTTTTTACGACCAAACCGCAGGGCCGGGGCACGGGCCTCGGCCTGTCGGTGGCGTACGGCATCGTCGAAGAGCATCGGGGCCGCATCGAGGTAGAATCGCAGATTGGTCTGGGTACCAACTTCAAGGTGTTCCTTCCCGTCGGATGAAAATCCTGGTCGTTGAGGACGACAAAACGGTAGGTGACTACGTGCGCCGCGGTCTGGACGAGGCGGGTTACAACGTCGAGCTCGTCGGGGACGGCGACGAGGGGCTGCGTCGTGCCAGCGGGCGAGGTGCGAACTACGACATCATGGTCCTCGATCTGCGCCTGCCGAAGGTCTCCGGCATCGAGGTGTTGCGGACGCTGCGCGACCGAGGGGTGGGACTGCCGGTGCTGGTGCTGACGGCGCAAGACTCGGTCGACTTCAAGGTTCAGGCTTTGCGCATGGGGGCGGACGACTACGTAACAAAGCCGTTCGCGTTCGAGGAGCTGCTCGCGCGGGTGGAGGCGCTGGGACGCCGGCCAAAGGAGATCGCCCCGCCGACACTGAAGGTGAATGGTCTCCTGCTCGACACGGGCAGCCGCGAGGTGACGCGGGACGGCAAGCGGATCGAGCTCACTCCGAAGGAATACGCCGTGCTCGAGTACCTCATGCGACATCAGGGCCGCGTGATGTCGCGCACGCTGATTACGGAATATGCCTGGGATTATCACTTCGATCCTGGGACGAACATCGTGGATGTGGTCATCACGCGGCTGCGCAAGAAGATCGATCATACGAAGGAACCCAAGCTGATCCACACGGTGCGCGGCGTGGGATACGTGGTGCGGGCGTAAACGTGCAGAGCATTCGCGGGCGGATGACGGTCTGGTACGCCACCGCGCTGATCCTCAGCATCGCCGTCTTTGCGGTTGTCCTCTATTTCGCGCGCCGCAGCGCCACCTACCAGGATCTCGACCGCCGCATACAGTCGGAAGCCGATCTGACCGCGGGCATTCTCGCCGAGAGCTTTCACGCGCGCGGCGTCCTCGTGGAGAAGGACACGGCCGGGCGGCCGGTGCTGACGCCGGAGGTCGCGGCGGTGCTCGAGGTCGTGCCCGACTTCCTGCTCGTGACGAGCCGCGACGGCCGGCTGTTGTTCGCCTCGCCCGACGCGCGCGCGCTCACATTCGCCGAATTCGAGCAGTTGAACGCCATCACCCGCCCGCCTGTCGCCGCGGCGCCGCACGTGCCGGGTCGCTTTCGGATCGAGCCCAACGGACCAACGGTGCATTACATCGTGCGCGCGGTGCCGGACGCCGGCGATCAGTTCGGCGCGATCTTCGCGGGCGCGAACACGCGTTCCGCCGAGCTCCGGCTCGAGCAGCTGCTGCTGACAATCGTGATCGCCTTCTTCGTTGGCGTCGTGCCAGCCATTCTGGTTGGCGGCTGGATCGCCGGTCGCGCCCTCGAGCCGGTGGACCGCATGATCACGGAGGTGCGTGAGATCACGGATGGCCGGAGCCTCCACCGTCGCCTCGCCGTGCCGATGGAGCGCGACGAGCTGGGCCGGCTTGCGGAGACGCTGAATCAAATGATGACACGTCTGGAGCGCAGCTTCGCGGCGCTCCGGCGCTTTACGGCGGACGCGAGCCACGAGCTGAAAACCCCGCTCACCGTCGTTCGCGCGGGCGTCGAGCGTGCCATCACGCGCCCGGACATGGCCCCGGAAACGCTCGCCCCCCTGGAGGAAACGCTCCAGGAAGTGAATCGCATGACGGAGCTACTCGAATCGTTGCTGACGCTGGCGCGCGCCGACGAGGGCCGCGCCGATCTGCATCGCGAACCGGTGGATCTGCGCGAGATCATCGCAGAGGCGGGAGAGACCGGGGAGCTGCTTGCCGAGCACGCCGGCGTCGGCATGGAGATCCGACTGCCCCCTGATCCACTCATGCTGGCAGTGGACCGGAGCCGCATCCGGCAGCTGGCGCTCAACCTCATAGAGAACGCCGTGAAGTACACGCCGCGCGGCGGGCAGGTCTCCGTCGAGCTCGGCGGCAACGACGGGCGAGTCGTGTTCACGGTGGCGGACACGGGCATCGGGATCGCGCCCGGCGATTTGCCCCACGTCTTTGATCGCTTCTGGCGCGCCGACTCAGCCCGCACCCGCACGAGCGAGCGCGCGGGCACCGGCCTCGGCCTCGCCATCTGCAAGTGGATCGCCGAAGCGCACGGCGGCACGATCGAAGTGCAGAGCCGCCCGGGGCGGGGCACCACGTTTACGGTAGGGTTGCCGCGCGGGTAGATCCACATCCGGTTGTCACCATTCCGTAATTGATGTGCAAGCACCGGGTCACCGGGCGTCGGTATTTCTCAGATGGGCACACACAGCTGAGAGCCGACCATGTATGATGACCTGGCGCGAACTCAGAATCCCACCGCCGTAGAGTGGTTCGTCGTGCACGCGGTGATTCCTTCCGTGCTTGTTACTGCCGCGCTGCATTGGTCGCCGGCGGCTCCCCCAATGCCTACGTCGACATCCACCGCGTTTGGCTGTCAGCTTCCGTTCATCATCGCGCCTGACGGGCCCATACCCGATGTCTTTCCCACGCTGATCACAATGCCTCGTCCGACATACCCGGCGTCGATGCGGCGATCTGGAATCGAAGGTCACGTTGTCTTGAGGGCCCTGGTGAACACGAGTGGGCGCGTCGACTCGTCGTCCATTCTCGTCACGCAGGCGGCCCATGTGGAGTTCGTTGTGCCCGCGCGCCAGGCGCTGAACGCTGCGCTGTTTCGTCCAGGCTGGTTCGGAGGCCAACGATTGGACGCGTGGATCACGATCGCGATTGATTTCAACCTGACTCGGGAGTGATGACATGAAGGCCTTCAGCTCAGCAGTCTCGATCACGGCACACGTCGCCCTCTGTGCTGCGGTGCTACTCGGAACGACGAGATCGGGCCGGTCCGATCCTGTGCGGCCTGTCGCGGACACGGTCTTCTTTCAGCCGGCAGGTCCTGTCGAGGGAGATGGTGGCGGGCTCTCACTTCCTGGTCCCATCACCGTGGTGCCGCCCGACTTCGGTACCATCCCCGTGCCAACGTCACCACAAACTGGGGCGACGCTGCCGTCGTTTTCGCCGGTGTATTCCGGCGCAGTCACGAACCCTGGCACAGGCCAGCCCGGCGGCCTGGATGGCCTGTTCACCGAGGAACACGCCGAGGTCCTCACCGGCCCGCTTCCGGTCTATCCCGATCTGCTGCGCCAGGCTGGAGTCCAGGGAAGAGTCGTGCTCGAGGCGGTCGTCGACACGAGGGGACGCGTGCTTTCGCCATCGATCTCAGTCGTCTCGGCGACTAATCCCGGCTTTGTTGCGCCGGCGCGGCAGGCGTTGCTGGCCACGCTGTTCCGGCCCGCCATGATCGGCGGAAAGCCGGTCCGGATGCTGGTGCGGATTCCGTACGAATTCGCCATTCGGAACGGCCCGGGACGCGCCCGATGAGCACGGAGTTGAGGGCTCATCCGGCTGTCATCGTTTTGTAATCTTCGGCCTACTAGCGGGTTTGTTGTCGCGGGTACTATTACTAAAGCAGCCCGTCAACCAGCCCGGAGGAGACTGCGGTGTTTGACCACCTGATCGAGTCCAGTCGAAAGACGAACAAGAAGGGTGCCTTTGGCCTCGGCTTCGTATCGCTCGTGGGGCACAGCGTGATCGTTCTCGCCGCGGTGGTTGCGACGCTGACCGCGGGCGAAAAGAAAGACGATACCGCCATCGACACCGCGATGGTTTTCTTGAATCAGGAAGAACAGAAGAAGCCGGAAGAGCAGCCGCCCGTCGTGGACGTGCCGCAGTTGAAGGGTTTCCAAACCGTCGTCGCGCCGACCGATATCCCGACGAACATTCCACCGATCAATCTGCAAGAACACTTCGACCCCAAAGACTACACGGGGACGGGCGTCGAAGGTGGTATCGGCACCGGCATCGTGCCGGACGCCGGTCAGGTGTTCATGGAGTCGGTCGTCGAAGAGCGGCCCGAGGTGCTGTCCGGGCCGGCGCTGAACTATCCGGACTTGCTGCGCCAGGCGGGCGTGCAAGGGCGAGTGCTGGTGCAGGCGATCATCGATACGTCGGGCCGCGCCGAGCCGCCGTCGGTGAAGGTGATTCAGAGTCCCAATCCAGGCTTCGACCAACCGGCCAAGAACTACGTGCTGCGGGCGTTGTTCCGCCCCGCGCGCGTGCATGGGCGGGCGGTGCGCGTGCTGGTGAACCTGCCGATCGACTTCAAGATCAAGAGATAGGGAGACACAATGAGTTACGCTGAGCTATGGTCATCGATGGGGCCGTTCGCCAAAGGCATTGTGGTTGTCATGTTCGTCATGTCGGCCTGGTCGTGGGCAGTCAGCATTTCCAAGCAACTCTACCTCAGGAAGTCGCAGAAGGAGACGCGCAAATTCGCGCCTGAATTCTCGCGCTACCTGCAGGAAGAACAGCTGGACGGCGCGATCGCGCTCGCGGAAAAGAACAAGAAGAGTCACGTCGCGCGCGTGCTGGGCGAGGCGCTCGCCGAGGTGAAGCCGCTGCTCCGCGACCGGGCGACCATCACGGCCGCCGACATCAACTCCGCCGAGCGTGCCGTCGAACGGCAGATGCTCATCATCACCGCCGAGCTCAAGCGCGGCCTGGGCATCCTGGCGACTACAGGCGCGACCGCACCGTTCGTCGGATTGCTCGGTACGACGATGGGTATCGTGACGGCGTTCCAGGGCATGTCCGCCTCCGGCGGCTCGGGGTCACTCGCGGCCATCACTGGCGGTGTCGCCGAAGCGCTCATCACGACCGCGTTCGGTTTGCTGGTCGCGATTCCGGCGGTGTGGCTGTACAACTATTTCGCTACCAAGATCGACTTCCTCACGGTGGAGATGACCTACACGTCGAAGGAGCTGATCGACTATCTCATCAAGAGTGTCGGCAGCGAGTTCGGCCGGTCGATCTTCACCAAAGAGTTCCAGACCCAGAAGACGTCGCAGACCAGCGGCCCGATCAAGGGATAACGACGCATGGCGATGGGTGGCGCGAAGAAAGCGGAAGGCGTGGTCGCAGCGAACACGCCGATGATCGACGTGATGCTGGTGCTGCTGATCATCTTCATGATCGTGACGCCGGCGATTACCGCCGGGTTCCAGGCGACGATTCCGCGCGCCAAGAATCCCGACGCGCGCGAAGAAGGCGAAGGCGAGATCCGCCTAGGTATCGACAGGGATGGGAAATTCTACATCGACATCACGGGCGCGAGCGGTAAGTACACCGGTCCGCGCTTCATCAGCGACGCAGATTTGCCAGCGCAGCTGACCAACCTGTACGCCAACCGGACTGTCGACAAGATCCTGTACCTCCGGGCCGACGAGGGGATCGAATACTCGCGCGTGGAGCAGGCGCTCGAGATCGCCCGCAAGGCCGGAGTGCGTGTGGTCGGCGCCATCGCGGAGCAAGAACGCGCCCCGCGGACGGAGCACTAACCGATGCAAAGCGGCGGCTCTGGCGGCGGGCTCAGCTCGGACATCAACGTCACGCCGATGATCGATGTGTTGCTCGTGCTCCTCATCATTTTCATGATCACCCTGCCGCTGTCGCGGCGTGAGTTCGACGTGCAGGTCCCGGCGGAGCAGAAGCAGCAGCCTAAGCAGAAGCAGCAGCAGAGCGACCAGATCGTGCTGGAGCTGAAGCCGGATGGCTCCTATGCAATCAACACCCAGGTCATCCCCTTCGACCAGCTGGACGCGAAGTTCCACGAGCTCTACGATCAGCGTCCCGCCAAGCTGCTCTTCATCAAGGCGGCGCCCAACCGCAAGTACGGCGATATCGTTCGCGCGATGGACGTGGCACGGGGAGCGGGCGTTCAGGTGATTGGATTTACGCCGGGTGCGCAGGGGGCGGCAGCGGCTCGCTAACACATTGTAGGGGCGCAGCATGCTGCGCCCCTACTGAACGTGCACACCGGGGCGCGAAACCGTGCCCCGTTTTTCTTTCTAGTGTATCTATAAACCGTGCCTCCCACCTCTCGTCCCGTATTTGACAGCTACTCGCTGCCGCTCCCCCAACGGCGGGAGGGGCCTGCGGCTGCGCTCTCATTCCTCGCGCACGTGGCCATCGCCATTCTCGTCTTGTGGCACGGCGCCGCCCTGTTCGCGAGCGGTGGCGGGGGGGGGCCGGGCCCGCGCGGCGGCGGTGGTGGCGGCGGCCGGCCCGCGGTCAGCTGGTTTACGCTCCCCACGCCGTCGTCAGCGCATGCGGAAGAGGTCCCGCAGGCGCGTCCTCCCGCTGTCACGGTGCCAACCGTGGCGCCACCGGTCACCGAGCCGGTGAAGATCGAGATGCCGCCGCCGACCCTCACCATCATGCCGCCCACGGCAATCGGGACCGGTGAGGGCACGACGGGCGGGCCCGGCCAGGGCCCCGGATCGGGCGGCGGCACGGGCACCGGCACCGGGACGGGGACGGGCTCCGACGCCGGCCCTGGCTCGGGTGGCGACGCGAGTGATATTTTCGCCGCCACGCCGCGGTGGGCGATCATTCCGCCACCCGGCGCGCCGCGCGAGGCACGGGGTCGTCACGAGGTCCGGTTCTGGGTCACGGCGGACGGGCGGGTCATCCGGATCGAGGTGACGCCTCCGATCAAGGATTCGGGCTATCGGCGCGAATTCACCGAACGGATGATGGGCTATCTGTTCAACCCCGCCACGACCCGTGATGGGCGACACGTTGAGTACATCGCGAGCCTGATCGTCTATCCGTAGCGGCTGGTAGCAAACACATCGAGACAGGAAATCGCGTGCTCAAGAGCCAGCTGTTTGCGCGGAAAACCGTCGACCAGTGTATCGCTGACGGATCCGTCGGTGGTGGCCTGCGACGCTCCCTCGGTCCGGTCCAGCTCACCGCGCTCGGCATCGGCGCTATCATCGGCGCCGGTATCTTCGCGGCGATCGGCACCGCGATCAGCGGTGACTCGGGCCACGTGGGCGCCGGGCCCGCGATCGTCATCTCGATCATGCTCGCTGGCGTGACGAGCGCCTTCGCCGCGATCACCTATTCCGAATTCGCCGCGATGATCCCGATCTCCGGGAGCGCGTACACCTATGCGTACGCCACCCTGGGGGAACTCCTCGCGTGGATCATCGGCTGGGATCTGATTCTCGAGTACGCGGTCGGCAACATCGCCGTGGCGATCGGCTGGGCGGGCTACTTCGATTCGCTGTTGCGGGGCCTAGGTCTCGAGCTGCCGCGCTGGCTGGTGACCGATCTGCGCACGGCGCTGCACAATCCCGATCTCACCGCCGCCGCTCCGCACCTGGGCCCCATCCCGATCGTCTTCAACCTTCCCGCCATCGCTATCGTCGCCCTCATCACCGTCTTCCTGGTGATCGGCACGAAGGAATCGGCGTGGGTGAACACCATGATGGTCGTGATCAAGGTGGCCATCATCGGACTGTTCCTGATCGTTGGCTTGAACTACGTGAAGCCCGAGCAGTGGACGACGCCTGCGTTTGCGCCGAACGGCATCAAGGGCATCAGCGTCGGCGCTGCCATCATCTTCTTTTCGTATATCGGTTTCGACGCCGTCAGTACGGCCTCCGAGGAAGCGCGCAATCCGCAGCGCGACATTCCGCGGGGGATTATCTGGTCGCTCATCATCTGTACCGCACTGTACATCGCGATTGCCCTAGTGCTCACCGGCATCATCCCCTGGGACCAGCTCAACGTTCCCGATCCACTCGCCGTCGCGCTGCAGTACATCCACGCCGACTGGGCGGCGGGCATCCTAGCCCTCGGTGCTGTGGCGGCGATGACCTCGGTGCTGCTCGTGTTTCAGCTTGGCCAGGCGCGGATATTCATGTCGATGGCGCGGGACGGCCTCCTGCCACCGTGGGCGGCCAAGGTCCACCCCAAGTACAAGACGCCCCATATCACGACCATCATCACGGGGATCTTCGTGGCCGTTTCGGCGGCGTTCGCGCCGATTGGCTGGGTGCTGGAACTGACCAACATCGGCACGCTGTTTGCGTTCGTCATCGTCGCGGTGGGCATCATCGTGCTGCGGCGCCGTGACCCGGACCGCCCGCGCCCGTTCAGGACGCCGTGGGTTCCCGTGCTGCCGATCGTGTCGGCGGCGTTCTGCTTCTACCTGATGTACAATCTGCCGCTGCTCACCTGGTTGCGGTTTGGTCTGTGGATGGCGATCGGCATCGCGATCTATTTCCTGTACAGTGTGCGCCACAGCCGTGTGCGCCGCGAAGGCGAGGTAGGCCCGTCCTGATCTAAAGCAATTGCGCCGCCAGGCGCAGCGCCCCCGCCGGCGCATCTACCGACCCGCCGCCCTCCGAGATACGCGCGCGGGGCATGTCGGTCGCGAGGTTGGTGCGCAACGCGACCAGCAGCGGCGAGCCCGGCCGCAATAATCCGCCGATAGTGGCCATCTTGATCGCATCCGTCTCTGAGAAGTGGCGCATGAGCGCGCGCACGAGCTGAGACAACTCCAACGCCGCATCCGCGACAATCCGCTGTGCGACGGTCTCGCCCTCCCGCGCGGCATTCAGGACGTGCGGCGCGAGCGACGCAACCTGCCCGGGCGTCGCGGTGGCGGTCCAGCGGATCAAATCGTCGAACGTCTCTAGGCCCAGCGCCACGAGGAGCCGCTCCAGCAGCGTGGACGACTCCTCGAGGCCGTCGTGCGCTCGCGCCGCCGCGGCCAGTGCCCGGCGCCCCATCCAATAGCCGCCGCCTTCGTCGCCGAGCTGCCAGCCGTGGCCGCCGGCGCGATGCAGCCGGCCATCCGGGCCGCGCGCGTAAGCGATCGACCCAGTGCCGGCATTGATCAGGATGCCGGGCGCGTCGCCGAACGCGGCCGCCAGCGCGATGTCGATGTCGCCACGCACATCGACGCGCTCGGCGACGCCGGCGGCCGTGATAGCCGCCGCGAGAGCTTCTTGCTCCGGGACGCGACCCGCTCCGGCCGCTCCGACCAGCGCGATGCCGGCCGGGAGCGAGACATTGGCCTGCGTGGCTGCCCGGCGCGCAACGTCGAGGATGACCGCCGCCGAGCGTTCCGCGCCGCCGGGGCGCATGGCGGAGCCCGGACCCTCGGCCCGCGCGAGCACGCGCCCCTGCCGATCTCCGACAACGACGGCCGTATGCGAGCCTCCGCAGTCCACCCCGAGAAGGACGGCCGGACGGCCCGACGGCCCGACGGTCGGATCTGTCATGCTGGCGGCTGAGGCCGTCCGGCCGTTAGGCCGTCAGACCGTCCCACGAGTGACGAGATCATCCCAACCGCCACCGTGACCGCAGTTCCCAGCGGCACATACCACGGCAACGCAAGACCCGGCAGCAAGCGCACGGGGAATCCCAGGACGACGGGAATCATGACGAGGACTCCCACGATAATGGCGAGCACAACATCGACCTGCCGAGTCTTGGACCAGAGACTTCCCAACAAGTAACTGCCCAGCAGCCCGCCATACGTGATCGACGCGATCCCAAGCGCTAATACCACGACAGGCGTATCCCGCCGGCGAAACAGCATCGCGCCGCCGACGAGAATCACCGCCCACACCAGGGTCATGAGGCGTCCCACTCTGAGCAGGTGCTCCGAGTCGTTTCGTTTGGTGAGGGGCGCGTAGAAGTCGTGCGTGCTCGCGGATGCGAGCGAATTGAGCGAGGAGCTGACGGTGCTCATCGCCGCGGCGAGAATGGCGGCCACCACCAGGCCCGCGACGCCCGCGGGGAAGCGTTCGACGACGAACGTCGGGTAGATCGCGTCGGCGGCCAGCTCCGGTCGGTCCGCGCCTGCGAGCCACAGACTCGTCCCCACAAAAAGGAAGAGTGCGAATTGAGCGATGATGAAGACGCCCGAGCCGATCAGCGCGCGTCTTGCGTCCGGGAGGTCGCGTGACGCGAGCAGCCGCTGCACGATCAGGTGATCGGTTCCATGCGAGGCAGCGGACAACAGTGCACCACCGACGAGACCGCCCCAGAGTGTAAACGGCGCTTTGAAGGAAAGCCTCAGGTCGATCACGCGCAGCTTACCGGCCATCCAGGCTGCGTCGAGTCCTTGCGGCGCCAGGTGCAGCGCGAGAATGATCGTCGCGATCGCGCCGAGGAGATAGAACACGAGCTGGATGACATCCACCCATACCACGGCCCGCAGTCCTCCTACCCACGTGTAGAAGATCGTCACGATACCGACTGCAAGAATCCCGGCCGGAATGCTCCAGCTGGTGATCACCGCCAGCGGGATGGCGGTCGCGAAGACGCGCACGCCGTCCCCCAACGCGCGCGTGACCAGAAATGCCGCCGAGGCGATGCGTCGCGCGCCCACGCCAAACCGCCGCTCGAGGCGCTGGTAGGCGGTCTCCTGCGTGCCCTCGAAGTAACCTGGGAGGAGTAGCTTTGCGACGCCGATGCGACCGATCAGATAACCAAAGGACAACTGGAGAAATGTCAGGTTCCCACGGACCGCGATGCCCGGCACGCTGATGACGGTCAGCGCCGACGTTTCCGTTGCGACGATCGACAACATGATCGCCCACCATGGCAGACCGCGGCGCCCGAGGAAGTAGTCCGCGGCATCGCGCTGGCGGCCGGAGAGCAACAGGCCGGCGGCCACGACGGCGGCGAAATACACCAGAATGACCGCGACGTCGAGCGGACGCATACGAACTAGACGCCTAGAATGGAAAGGGGCCCGCGATCTGCGCGGGCCCTGCTTACTGAATCAGGAAGGATCAACGCTCACACCGTGAACGACGATCCGCAGCCGCAGCCGCCGGAGGCGTTCGGATTCTCGAACGCAAACCCGGATTCCTGGAAATTGCTCTTGTAGTCGATCACTGTACCGTTGAGATACTGCGAGCTGAATTCATCGACAAACAACCGCACGCCCGCGCTCTCGATCACCACGTCATCCGCCGCAGGCTGCTCTTCGATGTTCAGGCTGTAGCGAAAGCCCGAGCAGCCGCCCGGCAGCACAGCCACCCGCAGACCAGCCGACTCCTGCGAGACCTTCTCCTCGGCCAGGAACTTCTTGACCTCTTCGCCCGCCCGTTCGGTGAGCGTCAGAGTAACCGACCGCTGTATCGTGCTCATCATATCCTCCAGTCTGGCAGCAACTTAGGGGGTCACTTCGGCCGTGTCAACGGGGACGGGACGCTTGCCTAACTCCTCATCGCGCCCCCAATTGGAGGCCCATGCGACTGACAATCATCGACTGGTTGGTCATCGGCGCCTACTTCGCATTCAACATCGGCATCGGTTTCTACTACAAGGCGCGCGCCGGCAAGAGCACGACGGAGTTCTTCCTCTCCGGACGCAACGTCCCGTGGTGGCTCGCGGGCACATCGATGGTCGCAACGACCTTCGCCGCCGACACACCGCTCGCTGTCACCGGTCTTGTGGCGAAGAACGGCATCGCGGGCAATTGGGTCTGGTGGTGCTTCCTGGCGAGCGGGATGCTCACGGTCTTCTTCTATGCGCGGTTGTGGCGCAGGGCGCAGGTGATGACGGACGTCGAGTTCGCCGAAATCCGCTACGCTGGAAAGCCCGCCGCGTTTTTGCGCGGGTTTCGCGCCTTGTATCTCGGGATTCCGATCAATTGCATCATCCTCGGGTGGGTCAATCTGGCGATGGTGAAGATCCTTCAGCTGATCTTCGGCATCGGCAAGTTCGAGGCAATCGTCATCGTGCTCGGGATGATCGCTCTCACCTCGGCGATTTCGACGCTCTCTGGTCTGTGGGGTGTTCTCGTCACCGATGTGTTCCAGTTCGTCATCAAGATGTCGATGGTCATCATCCTCGCCGTTTTCGCGGTCAACGCGGTGGGCGGCATCGAGGCGATGAAGACGCAGTTGGCGGATGCGGGTCGCGGCGATGCGTTGAACATTGTTCCCGCCGTGGGCTCGGCGT
>WNFU01013872.1_pt1 | contig 12483 bp, 8 predicted proteins | sample 5400121 | NCBI WGS metagenome assembly WNFU01 (sample SAMN13153360, study PRJNA577476) | soil metagenome | isolation source: 100 cm soil or saprolite under grassland replicate 1 | place: USA:California | collected 2016-06-15 | reverse complement strand
TATTCCATTTCTCTTAGGCACTCGGATAAAAGCGCCTGCACACGTTCGCTGGTCCTCACGGGCCCGGCGACGGATAAATAATTGGCTATGCCTTTATGGTCGTGGCTGTCCGTCGAAATTTCATGCGCGTCCAGGATGTCATCCGTAAGCTGGAAGGCCAAACCGAGCGCTTGCGCGTATCGCGTAACTCGTTCGACGTCCTTGCGCGTTGCTTTACCGATCATTGCCCCGACGCGAGCTGCTGTGGTGATCAAGGCGCCGGTCTTTAAGCGATCCATGCTCTCTAGCATAGCCGTTGTGACCTTGTCCTTGACGAGTTCGAGCTCGGTGCTTTGTCCGCCGATCATGCCTCTAATGCTAGCTGCGGAGGCAACCTCGCGAATGAGCTTGGAGGCGAGAGGGCCTCGCAACCGCCGGGTCACGTTTGGGTCCGACATAATAAAAAAAGCTTCGGTAAGTAACGCATCACCAGCCAGCAGCGCTATCGCTTCACCAAAACGCTTGTGGCAGGAAAGCTTGCCGCGCCGCAAATCGTCGTTATCGAGCGCCGGCAGGTCGTCGTGGATCAGCGAATAACAGTGAATCAACTCCATAGCGCAAGCAAACGGCAACAGAAGTTGTCGCTTGGCACCGAACAACTCACCGGCTGCGAGAGTCAGTATGGGACGCAGCCTTTTGCCTCCATCGAACACACTATAACACGCGGCCTGATGAAGGACGGAGGCCATTTGGCTGTCGTTTTTGAGGTAACGAGTTAGAGCGCGATCAACGCACTCCCTGGTCTCGAGCAGATATTTTCGAATATCGAAATCGTCCCGAGTCACGTCGTTTTGATATCAGAATCTTCGTTAGAAGTCTCTTGTTTTCTAAAAACCCTATCAACTCATAACATATTAGACAACCGTGCCGCTGCCCGCCCCATGGCGCGAAACAGGATCGAAAGGCTCGCTCTGGCGGTCAGAAGGGCATTGGACCCAAGTCCAATATACGGCCCTTCAATGTAGAGGCTCCCGTTAGCGTGCTTGATAAAGTGGCCGTTAAAATTGTAACCGTGCGGTTGGGAAAACCACGGCCAGCTGAAGATACCTGTCAGGATCTCACGCATTTTGCCTCCTTGGCGTCCGGGCCTATGGCCGATTGCCTATTTTTCTATCCGGTCCGGTACTGAAGGATTAGGTCCGCGCCGGAAATAAGAGCGACATACGATACGCCCGGCGCAAACGCAAGGAGAGCCCAGACAATTTTCGAATATGGACTAGGAAACCTTCCACCCGCCGCCGAGCGCTTTGACCAAGAGGACGCTCGCGTTGAGACGCCGGCCGAGAATATCTACTGCGGTTCTTTGATTATTGAGTGCCGTGGTCTGGCCCACGACCACGTTTAAGTAGCTAACGATTCCTGCTTGGTACTGGTTCATGGTCACGGCCAAAGATTGTTGCGCGGATTTTACCGCTTCATCTTGCGCTTGGGCTTCGTCGGCGAGGATTCGCTGGGCGGCCAAGTTATCCTCGACCTCTTGGAATCCGGTCAGCACCGTCTCCCTGTAGGCGGCGACACCCGCATCATACGCTGCTCGCGCTTGATCGGTTTGTGCGCCTCTCAGGCCTCCGTCAAACAAAGTTTGCGACACGCTAAGACCCGCAGACCAGAATCGCCCCAGCCACGAAAACCATTTTGCTAGACTCGAGCTTTCAAAACCGCCTCGGACATCCGCTGAGACGGTCGGATAGTACGCCGCTTCGGCGACGCCGATCTGCGCGTTGGCTGCGGCCGCTAGTCTCTCGGCGGCGGCGATATCCGGCCGTCGCCGCAAGAGCTCCGCCGGCACGCCGGCGGGGATGGCAGGCGGCGGCGTGGTAAGCGCTGTCGAAGAAACCGAGAGATCCGCCGGCGCTTTTCCTGTCAAGAGAGCGATGGCGTGTTCCAATTGCGCGCGTTGCACGCCGACGTCGATGGCTTGGGCCTGGGTGGTTTTGAGCTGGGTTTCCGCCTGCAATACGTCACCGCGCGAGGCGACGCCGCTATTGTAGCGGTTGTTGGTGAGATCGAGCGATTTTTGAAAGGCGACGGCAGTTTCGTCGAGCAACTGCTTCTGCGAATCCAGCGAGCGCAATTGAAAGTAATCTTGCGCCAGTTCGGCCTGCGCGCTGAGCTTGGCGGCTGCCAAATCAGCGGCGCTGGCTTGCGCGGTCGCCTCGCTGGATTCGACCGTGCGGCGGATCCTTCCCCACACATCCAATTCCCAAGAAACGTCAATCGGCAATGAGTGTTCAGTAAAGGCGTTCGTCACTTTGGCGGGTCCCGGGTTGACCGTTGCCGAGGGCTGCGAGCGGGTTACCCCAAGGCCGACGGTGACGGTCGGAAAGTAAGCGGCGCGCGCAGCTTGTACGAGCGCGCGCGCCTGACGGAAGCGCGCTTCTGCTTGCGCGATATTTTGATTCGAGATGTCGACCTGCTCCTCGAGGGCATTGAGCTCCGGGTCGCCAAAGATTTTCCACCAGGTTGCGCCGATGATATCGTCGATCGACTGCGCTGCGTTTAACGCACGAACTTCTTTGTAGTTTGCCGGTGTTGTCACGGGTGGACGCGAGTAATTCGGCCCCACCGTGCACGCGGAAAGCAGCGCGAGCAGCGCGCCGAGAACGAGCGATAATGATTCACCGGAGTGGCCATTCGCGCTGCAATTTTCCGTGGCCGAATTCATGTCTGTCTCCTAAACCGCGTGGCGCGCGAGCCGGCCCTGCCTGGCATCGCGCCAGCGCTCGAAATAAAGCCGGCAGCGCTCCATGTAAAGATAAACGACCGGGGTTGTGTAAAGGGTCAGCATCTGGCTGAAGATCAGTCCGCCGACAATGGCTATCCCCAGCGGTCGGCGGAGTTCCGAGCCGACTCCGCCCCCGAGCGCGAGCGGCAAACCACCCAGCAGCGCCGCCATGGTGGTCATCATGATCGGCCGAAACCGCAGCAAGCAAGCCTGATAAATCGCCTGCTCCGAGTTTTTGCCTTCGCCGCGTTCCGCTTCCAGCGCGAAGTCGATCATCATGATGGCATTTTTCTTGACGATGCCGATCAGCAGGATGATACCGATGAGCGCGATGACACTGAGATCGGTGCGGCACAGCAGCAGCGCCAGGAGCGCCCCGACGCCCGCGGACGGCAAGGTCGAGAGAATCGTAATCGGATGGATCGTGCTCTCGTACAGCACGCCGAGAACGATGTACACCGTGATCAGCGCGGCGCCGATCAGCAGCGGCTCGTTTGCGAGTGACGATTGAAAAGCTTGCGCGGTGCCTTGGAAGCTGCCGTGAATCGTCGATGGCAGGCCGATTTGCGCGGCGGCCTCATCGACGCTCTGAACCGCGTCACCGAGCGCGAGTCCGGGCGCGAGATTGAAGGAAAGCGTGACCGAGGGAAACTGCCCTTGATGGGTTACCACCAATGGCACGGTGGAAGGTTCGTAGCGGGTGAGCGCATTCAACGGCACCTGAGCGCCGCTACGCCCGGTCACGTAAATATTTTTTAGTCCTTCCGGGTTTTGCCAGTACTCAGGCGCCACTTCGAGCACCACGTGATATTGATTGAGCGAAGTGTACATGGTCGATACCTGGCGTTGGCCGAAGGCATCGTAAAGTGCGTTGTCGATCGCTTGAGCCGTAATTCCGAGACGCGCCGCGGTGGCGCGATCGATGACGAGGCCGGCTTGCAGTCCCTTGTCCTGCTGGTCGCTGTTCAAGTCGAGCAGCCCGCGCACGGTTTTGAGTTTTTGCAGCATGCGCGGCGCCCAAAGGAGGAGATCGTGAACGCTGTCGCTCTGCAGCGTGTACTGGTATTGCGCATTGGCGCGCCGGCCGCCGACCCGCAAATCCTGCACCGGCTGTAGGTAGAGATTGACTCCCGGAAAGCGCTGCAGCTGGCCGCGCAGCCGTCCGATGATTTGATCGGCGCTGAGGCGTCGATCATTCAGAGGTTTGAGAGTGATAAACATATTCCCGGTGTTTAACGGCCGGCCGCCGAATCCGCCGCCATTGAAAGCCATCACCGCATCGACTGCGAGGTCGTTTTTAACCGTGTTCGCCAGTTGCGTCATCCGCTGGCGCATGGATTGAAACGACGTGGCCTGATCGGCGACGATGGAGCCGGCGATGTGTCCTGCTGCGGGAAGAAGCCTTTGGGGACGATCACATAGAGAGCGCTGCTGGCGGCCATGGTCATCAGTGTGACCGCAAGAGTGAGCGGCTGATGACGCAAAACCCAAGTGAGCGACGATTGGTATTTGCCTAGCAGCCATTGAAACAGCCGCTCGCCGCCTTTATAGAACTTGCCGTGGCGCTGCCGATCGTGCGCCACGAGCAGCGTCGCGCACATCATCGGCGTCAGGGTGAGCGATATCAGCATGGAGACGGCGATGGCCATGGACAAGGTCACGGCAAACTCGCGAAACAGCCGTCCGACAATACCGCCCATCATAAGGATCGGGATGAACACCGCGATCAGAGAAACACTGATGGACATGACGGTAAAGCCGATCTCCCTAGCGCCGCGCAACGCCGCATCGAGCGGCGTCATGCCCTGTTCCAGATGGCGGGTGATGTTTTCAATGACGACGATGGCGTCGTCTACGACGAAGCCGGTGGCGATGGTGAGCGCCATGAGCGACAAGTTGTCGAGGCTATAACCCGCCAAATACATGCCGCCAAACGTGCCGAGAAGGGATATCGGCACGGCGATGCTGGGGATCAGCGTCGAGCGCGCGCTACGCAGAAACAAAAACACGACGAGAACCACCAGCGAGAGGGAAGCGAGCAGGGTCAATTCTACGTCTCGGACCGACGCGCGAATCGTCGTCGTGGCGTTGAGTACGACGGAAAGCCTGATGGTCGGCGGAATCGAAGCGCGCAGCAACGGCAAGAGATCCAGCACGCGGTCGACCGTTTCGATAATATTGGCGCCCGGCTCGCGGTAGATCACCAACAGCACGGCGGGCTTGCCGTTCGCCAATCCGCCGGTGCGAATATCTTCGACCGAGTCTGTCACCGTGGCGACATCGCCGACGCGAACGGCGCCGCCGTTGCGATAGGTAATGATCAGCGGCCGGTAGGCGTCGGCTTTCAAAAGTTGATCGGTTGTGCTGAGCCACCAGGTTTGCCGGTCGTCGGCGAGCGCGCCTTTCGGACGGTTGGCATTGGCGCGGTTCAGCGCCGCGCGAAGATCTTCCAGCCCCAGGCCGAAATGATTCAAAATCGTCGGATTGGCATCGACCCTGACCGCGGGCAACGCGCCGCCGCCAACGTCGACCTCGCCGACGCCTTTAACCTGAGAAAGCTTTTGCTGCAACACGGATGAGGCGATGTCATACATGCGCGCCCGCTCGATGAAGTCGGAAGTCAGCGCGAGCATGATCACGGGCGCGTCGGCGGGATTTACTTTTTTATAGCTCGGATTGCTCGGCAGGTTGGCGGGCAATTGGCTGCGGGCGGCATTAATCGACGCTTGTACGTCTCGCTCCGCGGCGTCGATATTGCGATTTAGCTCGAACTGCAACACCACCGAGGTCGAGCCAAGCGAGCTTGAGGAGGTCATTTCGGTTACGCCGGCGATGCGGCCGAACTGCCGTTCCAATGGCGTGGCAACCGATGAAGCCATAGTCTCCGGACTCGCGCCCGGGAGCTTGGCTTGCACTTGGATCGTCGGAAAGTCCACTTGCGGCAAAGGCGAGACCGGCAAGAAAAAATACGCCAGAGTTCCGGCCAGCCCGACGGCGACGGTCAGCAGAGTGGTCGCCACGGGCCTGTTTATGAACGGCGCGGAAAAATTCATGAACCGATTTCCCCAACCGGATGGTTGGCGCGGCTGCGGAGACGCAGACGAACTAGTCGTTTGGCTAAACGGTCGAAGGCGAGATAGATGACCGGCGTTGTGTATAACGTCAGCAGTTGGCTGAGCAGCAGGCCGCCGATGATCGAAATGCCCAGGGGTTGGCGCAGCTCCGCGCCGGTGCCGGCGCTGAACGCCAACGGGACGGCGCCGAGCAGCGCGGCCATCGTGGTCATCATGATCGGACGAAAGCGCAACAGACAGGCCTGATATATCGCGTCGACGGGAGGTTTACCTTCTTGCCGTTCGGCGTCGAGCGCGAAGTCGATCATCATGATGGCGTTTTTCTTGACGATACCGATGAGCAATATGATGCCGATGAGCGCGATCACGCTGAACTCCGTCCGACAGAGCATCAGTGCCAGGAGCGCGCCGACGCCGGCAGATGGCAGGGTCGAGAGAATCGTCACCGGATGAATATAGCTTTCGTAGAGCACGCCCAAGACGATGTAGACGGTGACCAGCGCGGCGAGGATCAAAAACGGCTCATTGGCCAACGAAACGCGAAACGCCTGGGCCGTGCCTTGAAAGCCCGCCTGGATACTCGCCGGCAGGCCGAGGCTTTGCTTGGTATCTTCCACCGCCCGGACCGCCTGTCCGAGCGCGGCGCCCGGCGCCAAGTTAAATGAAGCATTGACTACCGGAAATTGCCCCTGGTGGTTGATCGTCAACGGCGCGTTGGAACGCTCCGATTGAGTGAATGCACTGAGCGGCACTGCGCCGCCGGTGCTCGACTGCGCGTAGAGATTACCTAGATCCGCCGGAGTTTTCTGAAAATCGGGTTTCACTTCGATGACGACGCGGTATTGATTCAACTGGGTGAAGATCGTCGAAATCTGGCGCTGGCCGAAGGCGTCATAAAGCGTGTCGTCGAGAGTCTGCGCGGTAATGCCGAGACGTGCGGCGGCATCGCGGTCGATCACCAGATGGACAGCGAGTCCTTCGTCCAATTGATCGCTGGCGACATCGCGAAGTTCCGGCCTCAACTGGAGCTGCTTGATAAATTGCGGCACCCAAATACCGAGCTCTTTCGCGTCCGGGCTTTCGAGGCTGTATTGAAATTGGGTGCGGCTAACCCGGTCTTCCACCGTCAAATCTTGCACCGGTTGCATGAACAAGGTGATGCCGTCCACCTTGGCGAGCGCCGGTTGCAAGCGGCGGATGACGTCGCTGGCGTTAAGCTGCCGCTGCGCCAGAGGCTTCAAATTGACCAGAATGCGGCCGCTATTGAGCGTTGTGTTGGTGCCGTCGACGCCGATGAACGACGACAGGCTCTCGACCGCCGGGTCTCGAAGAATGACCCGGGCAAGCGCCTGCTGGCGCTCGGCCATGGCGGTGAACGAGACCGTCGCAGGCGCTGCAGAGATGCCGAGGATCACTCCGGTATCCTGCACCGGGAAAAAGCCCTTGGGGATATAAACATAGAGCAGCACGGTGCAGACGAGCGTCGCCGCGGCGACCCAGAGCGTGGCGGTTTGGTGACGCAGCACCCACGTCAAGGTGCGCCCATAGTAATCGATCACGGAATTGAACATGCGTTCCGAGGCTCGATAAAAACGGCCTTGCTGCGACTCAGGTCTATGGCGCAGCAACTTGGCGCACATGACCGGCGTGAGCGTGAGCGACACCACTGCCGAGACCAGGATCGTCACGCTCAAGGTGACGGCGAATTCGCGAAACAGGCGCCCGACGATATCGCCCATGAAGAGCAGCGGGATCAAAACCGCGATCAGCGAGACGGTCAACGACAGAATCGTGAAGCCGATCTGTTTGGATCCTTTAAGGGCGGCGTCGAGGGGCGAGTCGCCCGCCTCGATGTAGCGTGTGATGTTCTCGATCATCACGATGGCATCGTCGACGACAAAGCCGGTGGAAATAGTCAGGGCCATCAACGACAGATTGTTCAAGCTGTAGCCGAGCAGAGCCATGACGCCGAAGGTGCCGACGATGGACAAGGGAACCGCGATACTCGGAATCACCGTGGCGGAGAAAGTGCGCAGGAAGAGAAAAATCACCATCACGACGAGGGCCACCGTGAGCATGAGCTCAAACTGCACGTCTGCAATCGAAGCGCGGATCGTATTCGTTCGGTCCGTCAGTATCGCCACGTCGACCGAGGCGGGCAGCGAACCTTTGAGTTGGGGCAGGAGGTTTTTTATGCGGTCGACCACCGCTATGATATTGGCGCCCGGTTGTCTTTGGATGTTCACGATGACCGCGGGCGCCTGGTTCATCCACGCCGCGAGCTTACTGTTCTCGACGCCGTCGACGACGTTGGCGACGTCGGACAGCCGCACCGGGGCGCCGTTGCGGTAGGCGATGATTTGCGAGCCGTACTGATCGCTCGACAGCAGCTGATCGTTGGCGCCGATGGTGTAGGCTTGGCGCGGACCATCGAAATTACCTTTGGCTTGATTGACGTTTGACTGGGCGATGGCGCTGCGCACGTTTTCCATCGTCAGCCCGTAGGAGGCAAGCTCGGCAGGATTGGCTTGGACACGCACCGCCGGTTTTTGGCCGCCGCTGATGCTCACCAGACCGACCCCGGAAAGCTGCGAAATTTTCTGTGCCAGCCGGGTATCCGCGAGGTCTTCGACTTTCGACAGGGGCAGCGTCTTCGATGTTAGAGCGAGGGTCAAAACGGGCGCGTCGGCAGGATTGGTTTTACTGTAAATCGGCGGGTTGGGCAGATCGGTCGGCAGGAACGAGGACGCAGCGTTGATGGACGCTTGAACTTCCTGCTCGGCGACGTCGATGTTGAGATCGAGCGTGAATTGCAAAGTGATCAGCGAGCTGCCGCCGGAACTCGTCGACGTCATTTGATTGAGCCCCGGCAGTTGGCCGAATTGGCGCTCCAACGGCGCGGTGATCGATGAAGTCATCACCTCGGGGCTGGCCCCGGGGTAAAAAGTCACAACCTGAATCGTCGGGTAATCGACTTGAGGTAGCGCGGAAACCGGCAGCTGTTTGTAGGCAACGACGCCGACGAGCAAGAGACCGATCATGAGCAACGAAGTCGCGATCGGCCGGAGAATAAATGGCCCTGACGGGTTCATTCTTTAACTCCGCGGCGACGCCGCGCTCAGCGTGCGCGCAACCACTTTCGATCCCGGCTGAAGCTTGTCGACGCCATCGACAACCACAGTCTCGCCCGGCGTGAGCCCACTGGCGATCGCGGTATCGTTGCCCTGCGACATTTGAATCGCGACATTGCGCGCCTCGACGGTGTTGTCGGGCTTGACGATGTAGACGTAGGCCGACTGCGGGCTGCGCTGAATGGCGGCATTGGGAACCAGGGTGACATTGTGCAGCGTATCGACGAGCAAACGCGCGTTGACGAACTGGTTGGGAAATAACGCGCCATCGGCATTGGCAAAAACTGCTTTGAACTTTACCGTGCCCGTTGTCGGATCGATCTGGTTGTCAATGCTTTGCAAATCGCCCGTCGCCAGCCGCTGCTTTTGCTCGCGATCGTAGGCTTCCACAGTTAAACGCGCGCCGGACTTGAGCTTCGCCAAGACTGCCGGAAGCTTATCTTCGGCAACGGTAAAAACTACCGTGATCGGCTGCAGTTGCGTGATCACCACCAAGCCGTTGGCATCCGTGGCGTGGATCATATTGCCCACGTCGACGAGCCGTAGCCCGACGCGTCCGCCGATCGGCGCCGTGATTCGGCAGTAGACAAGCTGGAGTTTGGCGTTGTCGACCTGTCCCTGATCGGCTTTTATTGTGCCCTGGTATTGGCGCACCAGTGATTCCTGGGTGTCGAGTTGCTGTTTCGGCACGGAATCCTGTTTGAACAAAACCTGATACCGTTCCAAATCGATCTGCGCGTTGGTTAGCAACGCCTGGTCGCGCGCCAATTGCCCCTCGGCTTGCGCGAGTTGAACTTCAAACGGTCGTGGATCAATCTCCGCCAGCAATTGCCCGGTGGAGACTACCTGACCTTCTTGAAACGGCACTCTGATGAGTTGGCCGTCGACGCGGCTCTTCACGGTGATCGTATTGTAAGGGATGACCGAGCCGAGACCATTCAGATACACATCCATGTCACCGCTCTTTGCCGTTTCCGTCAGGACCGGGACGCCAGGGGCGTTGTTCGCCGAGCGACGGCGATTTTGTTCGGATAGCTGGGCCTGCCCTGACCAGGCGCGAAGAAAATAAACGGCGACGATGAGAGCGATAACCGCGATCAGACCGATCAGCCGGCGTCTATTCGGCGCATTCCGTAATTTTACTTTCGGCGTTTCGTCCTTTTGTCTGGGTTCAGCGACCGGCGTATCCATGATCGTAAAACTGCCATCCTGCCAAAGCTTGGCCATTGGAACATCGACAGGGTGTGGCGCATTTGCTTGCCATAGTGGGCAAGCGTCATGCCAGGCTGGACGGGACGGTCGCGCAAGTTAAAACATTGCGGAAAATGAACTTCCGCCAAATCTACAACGCGACCCATAACAAACTGTGGCGAGAATGTGTGAGGCGTCGTGGCTTTCTGGTAATTTGGTCGGCGAAGCGCGCAGGTGTGGAAGATTTGTTGCGGCTGAATTCACGACGATAGCCGGGTGTGGATTTGCCCGCTGTGCGACTTATCAGACGCTGATCCGAGTGAAATTAAGAGCGAGGCGAGTAAGGTCGGCGATCGATGACGATAGACTGTCTCTGGGCTAAGTCGCGCTGAATAATACGATCGGCCCTGCGGTATCCATAAAGAAAGGGAGGCGCTGCAGAATTATTCCAGGCCGGGTATTCGTGACGTCCCGACCCGGAATCGCGCTTAATCCATCACCCTATCGGCGTTACCACCACGAATGCCACCGGTCAAAGAAGAAGTGACGTTCTTCTTCTCGGTCGTGGTTTAGATCTCTTCGTTCCGCGCGCAGATCCTGCCGGTCCCGGACGATGTCATGATGATCCTGCTGAATGTCTGCTCGATCATTGGCTATCTCGGCGTGACTCGCGCCGTCGCGTCGATCTTCGCGAAAGTTTTCTCTATCCTGATTCAGATCCCTGCAGTCATCGATGGACCGGGGTCCCGTGGGCCGCCGACAACGTTCCACTTCAAGCAATCGTAATCTCCTTCACAAGACTGTTTCGAGTTTGCGCGATTGAAAAACCATGGCCCCGGCCTGTGGGCAAGAGGCAAGTCGGTAGGCAAATCGATCTCAACGAAATGAATCATCGAAAACGGATTTGCGTTGAACACCGCAAACACTGTCTTTTCCCGTGGCACGCCCCTTGCTTCCCGTGGTACGCCCCTTGCGTCCCATTGATTACCAGAGTGAGAACCCAACAGGAAAGGAGGTGATACAATCATGAAACGCATAGGATCAATGGAGCTGATGTTGGTGATGGTTGGATCGATAAGTGGCATCGCAGTCGCGGCAGACGGCATCCTTACCAAGATACCGAACACTCCGGGAAGCTATTGCCACATGAAGTTCGACGCGATTCAGGATCGTACTCTTTCAACGGATCATCCGGCTCTCAAAGACTCGAGCGATGGTGACATCATCGATTTCTACGGGCCGTGCGACGAGAGTCCTACGGGAGCAGATCGAGTCCACCAAGAGGAACTCGATAAATTTCACATGTCCCATTATTAGGTTCGTCTTAGCGGGAGCGGGGAAAGGAGATGATCCTTTCCCCTGCGCGCGCGTTTTTCGCTTTCGAGGCTGGATGTCGACGATCGCGGAGATTCGACGACCAGCATAGTGCAAGACGCAGAACTTCACCTGCTACTTCGTCGTGAGCCGATCGCGCGCGTCCGCGCGGGATATTGCGGCGATTCATTCAATGAAGCTAAAAAGACGGCATGAGAATCGCCATTCGGTTGCGGCAAACCGTTTCACCGCTGGAGCACCCGGGTAAACCGAGCGAACTCCGCTCTTGTTTGGCGAGCTGCGCGTTAGGTCGATCCAGGCCGGGTTTCGTCAAGTGATCCGACCTGGAACCGTCTCTTGGTCCGTTAACCTATCGGCGATTCCACCACGAATGCCACCAGTCGAAAAAGGAATGACGTTCTTGATCGAAATCGTGTCTTAGATCTCTTCGCTCGACTTGCAGATCGTGACGGTCGTGAGCAACGTCCTGGCGATCCTGGCGAATATCGGTCCGATCATTGGCTTTCTCGGCGTGACTCGTGCCGTCGCGCCGATCTTCGCGAAAGGTTTCTCTATCCTGATTCAGATCCCTGCGGTCATCACTAAGTGTGTCTCGATCCCGTTGCATCTGGTTGCGGTCGCTGCGGAAATCATTGGCAAGCGCCGGACGGTTGAAACTTCTGCCGAAAAACGCGGCATGGGATGTCACTGGCGACGTCAGCAAGGCCCCGCCGATCAAACTGCCAAGAACGGTTAGTCGCAATGATTTCATAATTAATACTCCTTGAATAATCCCTGGAGCAAACGGCGGACCAGAGTTCCAAAGTATTACTTGTTTTAAGAGGCGTGCGGCGCGTTCGGGAGATTTGCCGCAGTGCCTGAATGCACGACAAAGCTGGGGCGGAATGGCTTACTGTGCGAAAATGAAACGGATGACGTTGATCCGCCTGAAAGTGGGGGCGGCCGCCGGCGGATTGCGCTAAACGGTCACACCGCCCAATGAGGCTAG
>WNFU01009809.1_pt1 | contig 12483 bp, 7 predicted proteins | sample 5400121 | NCBI WGS metagenome assembly WNFU01 (sample SAMN13153360, study PRJNA577476) | soil metagenome | isolation source: 100 cm soil or saprolite under grassland replicate 1 | place: USA:California | collected 2016-06-15 | reverse complement strand
GACGACGAGGAAGCGGCGGTGGCGGGCGCGCATATCCCGATCCCGACCGAGACGTTCCTCGAAGAGCTGTCGGTCAGGATGGAGCTGCACCCGATCAGCGTCTACTGGCTGCTGGAGGAGCTGCGCGCCGAAGGGGTCCGCTGCAAGCCCGAGGAGCGCCGCCTGCTCGAAGACCGGCTCTCGGTACTCGCGCTGAGGCTGCTCGGCCATCGCTGGCCCAGGCAGATCGAGGCCGGCGAGCCGCTGCCCGCCTGGGCCGACGCGGACGGCATCATCCCGCTCGTGAACCTCGGCACCGGCGAGGCGACCCTGGCAGAGCGGCTGCGCGAGCGCCTGCGCGAAGAAGACGGTGATACCGGCGCCCAGCGCACCGAGGCGCTGCTATCCGAACTGACCGGTGCGACGGGCCTGGAAGATTGGCTGGCGCGAATCTTCTGGCCGCGTCACGTCCGCCAATTCAAGTCGCGCCCGATCGCCTGGCACCTGCTTTCGCGGCCGGTTGGCGTCGGCAAGGGCCGTGGCACGCGGCGGGCGCCGCTTTTCGAGTGCATGCTCTACTACCACGCCACCGGCGGCGATGCGCTGGCGCGATTGCGCACCCAGTACGTCGAGCCGCTGCTGCGCCGCGAGGAATCGGCGCTTAACGAAGCGCTCGGCAACGACAACACCGAGGCTGCCGCATCGGCTACTCTGCGCGTCCAAGAGCTGCGCGAGTTCCTGGCGCGCATTCAGCAGGTCGAGCGCGAGGGCTTCGCCTGCGCCGAGCTGGACGCGCTGCTGGCGAAGGAGCCGCTGGATCGCTGGAGCGGCGACGGGATTGCGCCGCCGGCCGGCCGCGACGACCTGCTGCGGCAAGAGCGCGCCTGGCACGTGGATCTCAACGACGGCGTGCGGGTCAACATCGCGCCGATCCAGCTGGCCGGGCTGCTCTCAGGCGAGGTGCTGCGCGCCGCTGACGCCAAGAAGGCGATCGCCGACCGGGCGCGCTGGCGCAGCGACGAGCGGCGCTGGGTGCGCGAAGGCAAGCTGCCACGCCCCGGCTGGATGCCCGAGAGCGTGCCCGAAAGCCCGGAATGGACGCGAAAGGCGCCCGAGCGCGCGGCCGAAAAGGCGCGACTGGAGGAGAAGCGGCGGGCGGTGCAGAAGAACCACGAATAGCACGAATAAGACGAATGACGGCATAATAGCTTGTGGAGAGAGAATGCCTGAGCTACTGCATAAAGATGAGGCGTACGCCGTTGTCGGAGCGGCGATGGAGGTCTACAATCAGCTAGGCAGCGGCTTTCTTGAGGCGGTCTATCAAGAGGCGCTGGCGATTGAGTTTGAGCTGCGCGGTATCCCCTTCCAGGCACAGCAGTCGCTGCAGATCAACTACAAGCAAAGACCGTTGCGCCAGACGTACATCCCCGATTTCATCGTGTATGATGCAATCATCGTCGAGATCAAGGCGATCAAGCTGATCGGTGCCGTAGAGGAGGCGCAGCTACACAACTATCTGAAGGCCACCGGCCTGCGCTTGGGGCTACTCATCAACTTTGGCGTGCCCGGCAAGCTCGAATGGAAGCGCATCGTCAATTAGGCGAGGCTTTGACTGGACGCAACCTACCTCAGTTCATTCGTGTTATTCGTCTTATTCGTGGTTTACTATGCACGCGGACGGAGTATACTTGTGGGCGAGGAGGTGCTGTGATGAAAACCATTGAGACGACGATCACCGTGCTGCCCGACGGCAGCATCCAGATCCCGCCGGCTGCCGCGCCAGCCGACGAGCGCCAGCGTGCGACGGAGGCGCTGCGCACGGCGGGGCTTCTCGCTGAACTTAGCCCAGAGGAGAAAGCGCTTGCTGCCCAATCAACCTTGACTCTTGAAGAGGCGCGCGCCATTCTCGACCGGGCGGGTGGCAAGCCGCTGAGCGAGATAATCCTTGAGATGCGTGGGCCAAAGGAATGAGCACGCTCTTTTTCGACTCGAGCGCCCTGGCGAAGCGGTATTTGACCGAGATCGGCAGCGCCTGGATCGCTGCGCAGGCCGACCCCGCCGCTAGTAACACGATCGTTGTCGCCGAAATTGCGCGCGTGGAAGTCGCGGCGGCGCTTGCGGCGCGCCATCGTGCTGGTGCTATCACTCAGAACGAGCGTAATCTGCTGGTTGCACTGCTGCTGCAACACTTTGATACGGAATATCGTATCGTCGCGATTACCCCTAGCCTGGTGGGAAGCGCAGTTGTGCTCACCCAAGAGCACCGCCTGCGGGGCTACGACGCTGTGCAGCTTGCGGCCGCGCTCGCCGCCACCGCCGCTCTGCCCGGCCTGGTGTTTATCGCGGCCGACAATGATTTGCTGAACGCCGCCCAGGCCGAAGGGTTAGCTGCCGACAATCCGCTTCTGCATCCTTGAATTTACATTCTTGATGGCATAATGACAACACTACGAGAACATATACAAACTACTGTCCGCCAGGTGCTCGAGCGGCGCCCGCATGCCTGGCTTGTCTGGTGCGATCCGCGCGGCGATTGGGCGCAGCTGCTGCGCGCCGTGCTGCCCGCCGCTGGAATCCCACTGGTCGAGGTTGAAACGCGCATTGCTGGGCAGCTCGGCGGCCTGACCGATCGCGCCCGGGTTCAGGAGCAGATCAACACTCAAACACCATTTGTGCTACGCGTCGCCGCTGGACTAGAGGATCTGGGTTGGCTGTGGGCACAGGCATTGCGGGCCGAGCAGATCTACAGCCACGCATTGCGCAGCCAGCTCACCGATTGGGGCTGGCGCCCGCAGGTGTTGCACCTGAGCGACGAGGAAGTGCAGGCGCTCGCCGAGCAGAACCTCGACCTCGACCCGGCCGAATGGGGCAGCGGCGGCCTCGAACCAAACCTTGATTTGTTGCTCGGCTATCTCTTGCTTGGTTCAGAAGTTCAAGGTACCCAGCGTGTGTTGCTCAATCTCAGCGCTGAGCGCACGGGCCTCGGCCAGCCCGACTCACAGTATGCCGATATCTGGCGTGCCCGCGCGCTGGCCCGGCTGCTTGTGACCGACGCGCACCGACGCACGCCGACCCTAATTCCCGATCGTCACGAGCTGCTCATCGCCCCGCCGGCCCGCGCACTGGCCTTGCAGCTGATCGAGCGTTGGCTCGATAGCCGCGTGTACAGCAGTCGGCAGGTGCTCCAGCGCGCAATCGATTCCGCCGACCCAATCGCTGCACTCGATACGCTGCTCAGTGAAGTCGACGCTTCCGCAGGCCCATTCCTCTCGCGGCGCGCTGAGCAAACCGTCTATGCGGCCACCTGCCAGCGCCTGTCGAATATCGAAGGTCACAACCTACTGGAATTTCTGGCCCAGCTGCACCCAATCATCGAGGCTCACTGTGGCCATGATGCGATCTGGACGCATGCCGATCCCGAGAGTGGCCCACCGATTCCATGGCGAGAACTCGCGCGATTAAGCGACGCATGCCGCGATCTTGTATCTGCGTCTCCGGCACATTCGTGGCCAAGCCCACAGGCTGCACTTGACTGGTACGTTGGCGGCGGCTGGCAGATTGATCGCGCGGGTGAAGAAATCCTACGCAACTTGACCGCGCCCGACCCGACGTTGGTCGCGCTACTCAACCCGCTACGAGCCGCATATCGCGCACGCTGGGAGCAGCAGCTCATGGCCTGGTCGGAGGTTTGGCAGGCCGCAGGATGCCCGCAACCGCCCTACCCATCGGCAGGCGAGCGACTGTTGAAGTTTCTCGACGCCCGCCGCCCAACCGCGATCGTGGTCGTCGATGCCCTGCGCTACGACCTGGGGCAGGCGCTGGCGCGCAGCATCAACGTGCAAGAAAGCACCGAACGAGCGATGGTACATCCGGCTCAAGCTCCCTTACCCAGCATCACCGCGCTGGGCATGGGTATGGCGCTCCCGATCCCAGCCGCCAGTCTTGTCGCCGAATGCGACAACGGACGCTGGGCGCTGCGCGAGCAGGGGCAGGAGCTGAACTTGAGCAGTGCGGCATCGCGCCGCACATGGTGGACAACCCATGGCCACGTGTCTGCCGATGCGCTGCTGACCGTGACTGACATCCTGGGGCGCGATGTCCCGAAGCCGAGCACTCGGCGACCACGGCTGGTGGTTGCCGATCATACGCTCGATGATCAAGGCCATGATGGAGAGCTGGAGGTAGCCGGAACCCAGGACATATTGCGGCGCTATGTGCAGGTTGTGCAACGCTTGCGCGACGCTGGGTGGCTACGGATTGCGATTGTGACCGACCATGGCTATATTCATTGGGCCGGCCAACATGACCAGCGTGTCACCCCTCCAGAAGGCGATGTGGTCTATGCCTCACGTCGTGCCTCGGCTTACCGAGCCGGTTCGGTCGTCGCCGGTGCCCGCGTTTCTTCGCCGGGCGGCCGGCACCCAGTAGCCGTACCGAGCGGCGCGGCTTGCTTTGCCGCCTACGGAAAGCGGGGCTACTTTCATGGTGGGGCTTCGCTCCAGGAGTGGATCATCCCAGTCATCGAGATCGACTGGCCGGCGCGCGCACGCCCGGTTGAGATTATCTTGCGTGAGCAGCCGGCGATTCTCACCCAGCGGCCGCGCGTGACGCTCTCTGTACCGCAGGTGATGCTCCCCGACGAGTATCTTGCGCGCGATGTGAAGCTTGTCATTCTGCACGCTGAGACGCGCGAACAACTCTTCACCAGTGACCCACAGATGATCTCCCCAACCGACCAGGCCGATGCAACCGTGGATCTCGTCGGTAAAGTGCGGAGCGGGGCAACCGCAGCGCGTGGAACTTCGCTTATTATAGAGGTTCGCGATGCCGGAACTGACGCGGTGCTTGCGAGCGCCGCGAGTCGCCTGATGATTGAGTTACGGCAGACCGATGACGCCGGAGGATGGTAGGAGCCACTATGTCGATACCGACGACCGAGCAATTCGAACCAGATGCGCTCGATGAGCGCTTATTCGCGGCGTTTCCTGGCCTGGTGATGCGGAAAGATCTCACGCAGATCATTCGCGGCATGAGTAAGGCACCGTCCTACGTGATCGAGTTCATGCTCGGCAAGTACTGTGCGAACCTGTTCGATAACCGCGATGTTCGCGAGGGACTTCAGCTCGTGCAGGAGGAAGTTGCCGCCTACATCCCGCGCGGCGACGAAACCGAGGTTATCAAAGCCAACATTCGCGAGCGGCCGCCCCGGCGGATCATCGATATGGTGAAAGTCGAGCTGAACGAGAAGCTCGACACCGGTGTCTATTGGGCGAGCCTTGCGACCGCAAATATCCGCAATGTCAACATTCAGCCCGAGCTGGTGCAAAAATACGAGCGCCTGCTGATGGCCGGCGTCTGGTCGAATATCCTGATCACCTACGACGACACAATCCGCTACGGCAGCAAGACGTATCCATTCGTTATCACCCGGCTAGAGCCGGTGCAAGTCGGGCAGGTCAGCCTTGACGACTACTGTGCCGCCCGAGCGAACTTTACGCGTGACCAGTGGATCGACGCGCTCATCCGCACGATGGGCTACGAGCCGACGGACACACGCCTTACGCCACGCGTCAAACTGCTCTACCTGATCCGACTGATCCCATTGGTCGAGGCAAACTATCACATGATCGAACTCGGCCCGCGCCAGACGGGTAAGTCGTTCTGTTTCACCGAGTTCAGTCCTTATGGCACGTTGCTCGCCGGTGGGCAGGTTACCGTGCCGAAACTGTTCGTTTCGAACACAAATCCACCTCGGCCGGGCCTGGTTGCTCAACGTGATGTTGTCGGTTTCGACGAGATCGCCGAGAGCAGCTTCAACGCCGACGACGACAAGAACCTCTACAAGAACTACATGGAGAGCGGGCAGATCAACCGCGGCATGATGACGGTTGCCGGCGATGCGGGCTTCGTTTTCAATGGCAACATCAACTTCGACCCGCGCAGTGGCGCACACGCCGAACACCTGTTTAAGCCACTTCCCTCCAGCGTCAGCGATGATACAGCCTTCCATGACCGATGGGCAGCATACCTGCCAGGCTGGGAACTGCCGAAGCTCACACCGGATCTTATCAGTGGGCACGTCGGCTTTATTCTGGATTACATGAGCGAGCTGTTCCACCGTGAGATGCGGCGGATCGGGCGATATGGGTCACTATGGGAGGAATGGTTCGAAGCGCCCGCACGCGAATGGAGTGCGCGCGACATGCGCAGTATCAATCGCAGTTTCTCCGGATTAACCAAACTCATCTTTCCGGATGGTCGAATGAGCAAAGATGACGCGCGAATACTGCTGGAATTGGCGATCGAGCTGCGCCTGCGCGTCCGCGTCCAGCTCCACCACATGAGCCCGCAAGAGTTTCCGTTAACCGAGATGCATTATCTCGATCTTGCGACGGGCGAACTCGTGACAGTGAGCTTGCACGACGCATAGAAGAGCGTTCATCATTACACAAGGTTATCACCGATGATTCCTGATGTCCCACGCGAAAAGATTCTTGAGGCAATGACGCGCTTCGATGATGAGCTGCGCGACAGCAAGGAATGGATTGATTGGGAAGAACAACGCAACCACCGCTACGCAATTACATATGAACATAAACTGTATCCGGTCAAGCAAATCATTGTACTTGCAACCGGTGTTGAGCGCAGCAGTTTCTTGGGCGGGCATGAGGCAAATAGCTACGTCGAAGCGCGAGGGTTTACTGTTGTGCCCATAGATGCCGAGAAAGAGGAAAACGTGTGGCCGCCTGCACCAATTGATGGCCCAGCATTCGTGGTAATCCATAGCAAGGATGGCCCCACACAGATCTACGGCCAGACCTACTCGTTCAGCACGAATGCAGCGGGTGAACCAGTGCGATTGATCAAAGCACTCAACGACTTCCAGGCTGGCGGCCCCCCTGTCTATCTGCTTCTGTATCGTCCTGGCCCAGAATATGCCTTTACCGCCTGGGCAAGCGTGCGCGCTGCACATACTGAGCCAGCTGGCACGCCGGATGACCAGAGTGCTAACCGCTGGACGCTGACGCTCGAGCACCACGAGTTCCCGGTCGCTTTACGTCTGAAGAGCAATGCACAGGGATTGAACAAACAGATTCCTTGGCTAGCGGATGGTTTGAAAAATGCCTTCAACTGGTACTCCATCCGCCAGATAGAATCTGCTCACTTCCTGTTGATCATCGCCGCTGCGCAGCAGGCAATGCGCGAGCCGCCGGATCCTGACTTGGAGCCAAAACCATGGACTCCTACTCTGTATGCAGCTCCCGACGCGAACTTCTGGCGTATTCATTTCCCGCGTGATCTCTGGTCGGAAGCCTATCAGCATCATACGATCGGTATCGGTTTCGACGAAAATCCGACCGACCAGAGCGTAAAGCGCTTTCGCCGTATCAAAGCCGGCGATCGAGTCGTGGCCTATGTGCAGGGCGGTACTATCGGCAGCTTCGGCATCGTGACTGAACCGCATCGCAGCGATCAGCCGCCGACTGGAGCCGCAGCCGCGCTGTTTGGCGGCGCCTATCGCCGGCGCCTCAGCGTTGCCTGGGCCGACACGCCTGATCAGCCGGTTACGTTACTTGAAGAGTTAAAAAAGCCGGATCACACGACGCTCTACAACCGCCTGAAGAATCCGCAAACAGTTATACCCCTCAGCCGCGACGACTACAGCGAAATTCTGGCCCTGCTTGGTGTTGATGATGTTGGTACTCCGGCAACCGAAACGCGGCTGCCATCAGCCTGGTTGCGCCTGAACATCTATCGCGATTTTGTCCAGCAGCTTGACACTCAGCCATTATCGGCTACGCAGCTCGTCGCGGCAGCCCGCAAGCACGACTCGGCGCTCAATCCGCTTATCGATGTCGATGGTTTCATTGAAGATATGCGCCGGCTGCGCCTTATCCGCGTGGTAGGTGACGATCAATACGCGCCATGGGAACATACGCGCGGTGATGCTCTTTCTCTTTTCAAATTAGCGGTGCTGGCGCTCCTGGTACCAGTCGAAGGGTCAGCGGACACCTATAGTCTTCCTGCGCGCAGCATCGTTCAGCGTCTTCGTGCTGCGGAAGATCCACAGCCAAACAACACATTTGCGCCTGAACTAGGTAATGATCAGTATCGGTTGCTAGGTTGGTATCGTGATGCCGGTATTGTCCAGCTCGACGAAACACAGGGTACCTGGACTACCGCACCTGGTGCTTTGGATCTTCGCGACGGCACGGATGCAGCCACAACAGCCTATAACACTTTTGTGAGGACGCTGATAGCCGAGTTTGAGCAAGCATTGCGGACTGATCTTGATCCAGTGGAGGGCCGCCTTCCTCCATCAGGTGGCTTGGATGGTTTCGGGCGCGCGCTCGGCCGCGATCTGTTAATCGACGAGCGGGTTGTCCGCAGAATTTACCGTTCGCTGATGGCTGGCCGTCACGTCATTCTTAGTGGCCCGCCTGGCACGGGCAAGACTGAGCTCGCCACACGTTTGCCACGCCTACTCTGGCAGGAAACGGAGCAGGAGATCACGCGTCTGCCTCTGAGTCTGAACGAGCCACCGGCCGTGACGGCGCGCGAACAGCGCCACGGCTATGCAACGCTGCTTGTCACGGCTACTGAGGATTGGGGTGTCCGCGATGTCGTTGGCGGCATCGCTCCACAGCTTGATGCGGACAAGCGCCTGACCTATGCGATTCAGTATGGAGCTTTAACACGCGCCGTGCTCCAGCATTATGAGGGAACGGATCAGGGGCGGCGACTTCCCCTCCAGCCCCTGGCGCCGAAACGCGTGGACTATCGTGATGAACACCAGGATCGCTACCGTGGTATCTGGCTCGTGATTGACGAGTTCACTCGTGCGCCCGTTGATGCTGCGTTCGGCAGCCTGCTGACCACGCTCAGCGGTGGCGATAGTGCGATGCTAGCCGTCCCCGCACCTGACGGAACAATTCGGGATATACCGCTGCCAGCCGACTTTCGGATTATCGGTACACTCAACTCCTTCGATCGGCATTTTCTCAACCAGATGAGTGAAGCCATCAAGCGGCGCTTTGATTTCATCGACGTTCTTCCACCGGCGCCTCAATACGCCGCTCGTGAACAAGGAGTGGCCGCTGTGCGTGCTCTACGACGCTTGCACGATCAGGGATTTCAGCAGATAGAGATTTCAAACAGCCCGCTGAGTTATCGGTGGGGACAGTTGAGTGTTACTTCGGTCGAAAGTGACAATACCGCACACTATGATCTGGCAGCGACTCCGGGCAGTCCTGAGGATATAGCGCTGCGCTCGCTGTGGCGACTTTTCAGTGCTATTCGTGTTTTTCGCCAGCTTGGCACCGCCCAGTTGGTTGCATTGCATACCAACCTCTTTGCTGGTGCCTTGGTGGGCATGCCCTGGGATGAGTCACTCGACACATCATTCGCCGACTCGCTTGCGGATCAACTCCAGGTACTCACTAACGACGAGCAGCGCGTGATCGACTTATACCTCAATAATGCGGGAGATGCCGATCAGTTCGCCGTAGAGCTGAACAGCCTATTGAAGGACTTGCCACCTGGCCGGCGCGCCACGATACGCGGCGCGCTGCGTGAAGCCGAGCGCATGCGCCAGCCGCAACGAATGTCGACGATCACGCGAGATGAAATACCACTGACAATCGGGCAACTGGGCACGATCTTCTCACTTGAGGCACCGATTGTATTGCCTGACGAGAGCGCTTTCCGGCGTCGGCTACATGATCTTATCGGCGAGCGGGGCCTGTAGGATGACAGTGATTGACGAATACACGGAGCGTGATGCATTCCTCGTGATGCAGGGGCGGCTGATCGAGCTTCTACTTCGCCATGATATGACGCGCTTCGATAAAACGTTCGATGAACGCCTGGCGGATAGTCTGGACGATCCCCGCCTACGACGTTATCGCGAGCTCGCAGTTTTGTTTTACTTGCGTGATGAGCTATTCAACACCATTCTTCCAAGGATTAAGCGGCGATTGAGTTTTGTTGCTCCGCGCGAAATTCGCACTGAGGAGCTCCCCGCGCGTGGCCGAATTGATTGGCCTCGCACAATGACGTCGAGCATGCATACCCTGCCCGGCGAGCCTCCAATGCAAGTGCAAACACGTCAGCGCCGTCGACATTTCGCTACACCTGAGAATCTGCTCACCGTGGCAACGCTGCTTGAATACCAAGCGGCTGCGCAGCACGTTCTCGACTCTGAGATCGCCCACGACTATTCGCAAGGGCTTAGGCATCCATTGCACGGAATTATCGACGCATGTGTGCGCGAACTTGCCTTCCCGCAATTTGCGAGCTTGATCAGTGAGGCTACGCCGATCGTTGAGCAACGAACCAGGCAATCCCTTGCCGATCTAGAGGCTGAGGTCGCAGCTAACCTCTTGCCTGGTCGCAACAGTGCTTACAATGATTTGCTTGTCTGGCGGGGTAAACTGGCATCATTACACTTGCTCGAACGCCACGAGGTATCAGCACCACAACCAATGCTCGGCGCCGACCCAGATGAAGCTGATTTTCTCTATCAATACTGGCTGTTCTACGAACTCCTGGATCTTCTTCAGCGCCGCGCGTGTCTCGCGATTTGGAATTCATCCGAGGCGACAGCAACTTTTGTATGGGGTCACGGCGATGACCAACGACACTATAAGCTTCGCCATGATCGCGAAATCAAACGTCACTGGCAGAACGCGCCTGGCGTGCGGCCGGACCTGTACATCTCGCACGCCGTGCGCCAGGAAGTTCGCAACGGAGCTGAGCTAATCTGGCATGAACCAGGCTTTGTGCTGGATGCAAAATACTACAAACCGCGCGATTCGTCGCGTGCTCCCGCTAGTACTGTTAAACGGATGATCGCGGACTTACGATTAACCGGCGAGCGACAGGGCGCCCTGCTTTTTGCCTTTCAGCGTGGCGGACCTATCACGAACATACTGAACGAAGACTCGGCTGATCCAGGTGAGGGTGAGCCTGATACGGTGAATGCTCCAATCCTGTCGAGCCGGCCATTATACCGAGTGACGCCAGATGGTCCAGCAGCTCAACGGGGCGCTCCTGACGAGACGGTAGCTGTCTGGCGCGTCTGGCCACGCCTTGGCAATGAAAACGTAACCGAACAGCTTCTATCGTCGATTCTCGATGAAGTACATGCGGCGCTACGTGAGCGTATCGAACCACGTTGTCATGGGATATTCTTGGACTCGCTGAGCGCCAGGACAAGCGATGGGTTACGGGATCGTTTTGGCGTGGCACTCGATGCAGCGCCGAGCGACCTGCTGATCTGCCCAAAGCCCCATGTCGGTCCGTGGCGGGTCGACATTGTGAGTCGCACAACCCACTGCTGTACTGACGCCCGTTTTTGCCATATCATTAATCAACCGAATGCCCAGAAGCCGATCCGCCCGCCGCGTGATATCGGCGATCTGCTGACCGAACTTGAGCACATGCTCGGTGATTCTGGTCAAGTTGAGTTGGACGAGCAAGGTGAAGCAGCGGCCGCGATCGCCGAGCAGGTGCAGCGGCTGACCCGGACATTCGCGGATTTCACCAATGTCGACTTCGACTTCTACTATAATCGGCTCCGTGATTTGGGCATGGCACAGACTCTCGACTTGCTTGGACCAATCGAGCGCGAGTCGCTGGCACTATCGGAGTTCCTCAAAGACCAGCTTGATCGAATCAAGGCCAATGATTTCTCGGCCTCAGCGATCCATATTTCGAGTGTCATGGAGGTCGAAATTAGACGACGCGTGTTCCAATGTCCCGATCTTGTTGGCGATCTCACGAACCCAAAAAAGCAAACACTCGGCGTGCTGCCCTACATGCGACGTAGCGATGATGCCGATGGCAACTGGCAACGTATTCGAGCCTATGTGGCTGCTCATTGGAACGAGCACCCCGATCCTGATGATCTAGATCGGGTCGTTCGATTCGATGATCTAGTCACGAAAGCGGTCACTCGCATTTCACAGCTTCGCAACACTGCAGCCCACACTAACCCGTTGCCTCGCCGCGAGTACACTGAATTACAGGCGCTCATCTTTCAGGGTGGTAAGTTGGGATATAGTGCGCTCAATGCACTCCTTTTGGGCTGGCGCGAGGCAAGCTAAATTGACTATAGGCCATGGAGCGCGCTGTACGTCTTGCACGTGTACTAGAAGTTCCAATGACTTTCCCGATCTCATTATTGCAGCTCATGGATCGAACAGATACGCACAATTCACGGTCTCGCTTAAGCGATGCGGAACTTGGCGCTTTCCTGCGCCAGTTGCGGCGCTTAGTGCTTGACGAAACCGAGAGCGTGCGCCAGCAGATTTTCCATGTCTGGTCCAAGCCGGTGCCGGCGCGCGTGGCCGAGGGCTTGGCAATCGAAGGTGTGCGCGTTGTCCACGTTGAGCCCAGTGGAACCATCGAACTGGCCTGCGACCGAAACTTCTCACGTTTCCGCGAGGGCGATGTATTGCTCCTGAATCGGGGTAATCCCTTCGAGGAGCCGCGCATCCTCGT
>WNFU01007850.1_pt1 | contig 12484 bp, 12 predicted proteins | sample 5400121 | NCBI WGS metagenome assembly WNFU01 (sample SAMN13153360, study PRJNA577476) | soil metagenome | isolation source: 100 cm soil or saprolite under grassland replicate 1 | place: USA:California | collected 2016-06-15 | reverse complement strand
GTTCCTTGGCCGGGGTGCCGGTGAGTTCCAGCCGAGTCAGTGCCGGACGCCGCGCCAGCCGACCGGCGATGACGTCCGGGGCGTCCTCCAGGTAGAACGTGGTCGCGGGAAGGACGTAGCGGTTGTAGCTCCAGACCTCACGCAGGTCGAGCCCATCGAGGCACTGCAGCACCAGCGAGGACTGCACGTACCGATCGGTGACGACGTGCCGACCATCGTCCAACGCCGGGATGATCTCCACCTCCACATGGGCGGCCCGGTCGGCGGCCAGGGCCAGGGCCAGCGCACGGCCCTGCAGGACGGACTCGGACCGGCGCAGCAGCCAGCCCAACGGGGTATCGGTGGGCTCGCTGGTCATGTGCACAGGTCGGCCCGTGCGGACCTGCAGTTGAGTGGCAAGGCGCGTGGCGATAGTGGTCTTGCCGACGCCATTGGGACCCTCGACCGCGAGGAACGCGCTAGTCACGGTCGTCCGGCCAGCAGCGGCAGGACCGGCAATCGCCTGCCGTGCGGTACGACCGGGCACTGCTCGGTGTCCACCTCGCCGATGAGCTGCCCGCGGGAGACCAGTGCGGCCGGGCAGCCCTTGCCGCATACGTCGGTGAGCTGGCAGGAGCCGCAGGTGGGGTTGGCGCCCACGGTGAACCTGTCGTGGAAGTCATAGGCGTCGAGCGGGTCGGCGACGTCCTCGCCGAGGATGTTGCCGACCAGGAAGTCGGTATCCGGGTAGCGGGACTGCGGAGTGCGGGCGGCGAACACAAGGTACGGGCAAACGCCGACGGTGCCGTCGACGAACACGTAGATGATCTTTCCTGCGTCACAACCGCCCAGCGGTTTGTCGTCGTTCGGGAACCGGATGTGCACCAGGTCGAGCTGGCCCGCGAAGCGCCTGGTGACGGCGTGGATCGCGCGCATCGTCTCCTCAGGGGCAGCCAGACGGCCCTGGCTTCGCACACCGCGACCAAACGCCGACAACGGGTTCATCAGCACGTACTGCGCGCCGATCTCCACCGCGAACGCGCACAGGTCAGCGAACTCGTCCGGGTTGGTCAGCGCGTTCGGCGTCGATAGCAATCCCTGTAGCAGACCGGCGTCACTGAACCTACGGGTGGTTTCCACCGTGGTCGCGAACGACGACCGGTCGCCGCGGAACTTGCCATGGCTGGCCGCCCGGAACCCGTCGAAGGACACGTTCACGTGCACGTCGCCCAGCTCGGCCAGATACGCGATCTGGGCATCGGTGGTCCGGGTGGCGTTGGTACAGATCCCGACCGGCAGCCCGGCACCGACGACAGCCCCGCAGAAGTCCAGGATGTCGGGGTGAACGAACGGCTCCCCGCCGGTGAGCGTGAGCCGGGCCACGCGCGCTTCGATCAGCCGGGGCAGCACCAGATCGATGAACGCGTCGATGGACATGTCGCCGCCCACGGCAGTGGAGGACACAAAGCAGTGGGCACAGTGCAGGTTGCAGCGCTCGGTGATCTGCACGAGTGCCTTGCGGCCGGTACCTCCGATCGACGTGCGGAAGTAGCAGCTGCTGGCGTGCGTGTCGACGATCAGTGATCGTGTCACTCGGTGCTCCTCGCCGGCTGGGGTCGGGAAGGCGTGCGCATCCACGGGCCGGCAGTGGCCGCTGCGGCAGGCAATGCCCGCATCCCACTACGGCGTCGCGTCTTACGCGGCAAGCCTCGCGGCGTGGCTCCTGACGATGGCGTCGACCCGTGCGACGGCCCGAGGTTCAGATCTGTCCTTGCGTCGGGCGATCGACCGCAGGCGGGCAGCCCACTCAGAGGGCTGGGGTGGCATGTGATCACTCCTGCCTCCTGGTGGATCGCCCGAGGCACTCGGTCGTGGGATCTGAGTTAAGGTCGCCACACGTGATGTCGGACAGTGGCGACAACGACAACTGACAATTCATTGACAACGCGGACAACGGCCCGACCGGAGATCCATCCATGATCACCCCGCAGGACGTCGCCGCCGCGAAAGAGGCACTGGGTGCCCAACTCGCGGCGCTGCGTCACGCCGCCGGGTCCAACCAACACGTGTTCGCGAAGCAGGTATTCACCTCGCGCAGCAGCATCGCCAACATCGAACGAGGCCGTCAGCTCAGCACCCGCGACTTCTGGCAACGCTGCGACGAGGTCCTCCACGCTGGCGGGGCGCTCCTGCGGGGCTACGACGAGCTGCGCGCGCTGGAGGCCCAGCAGCAACGGAAAACCGCTGACGCCATTGCCGCGAAACGCGCGACAACGATCCAAGAAGCTCTCGGCGTCCGCAGCGAACTCGTCGATGGCGGTGTAGCCCAGCCGCATGAAGGGTTGAACACCACAAATGAAGGACTGGATCTCGCCGACGACTGCGAGGGTCGCCGCGTCGCTGCCGGCTCCGCTCAGGACGAGCCCGACGATTTCGACCTCTGGGAGCTCGACGACGTACTGGGCGGCACGCGGACCGGTGGACTTCAGCTTGCAGCGGTCGAGGCCAGTTGTGCTCGTCTCGACGAGCGCTATGCCGAGCTGTCCCCGCAGGTCGTGCTGCCCAGGGTCCGCGTGCAGCTGAGCAAGGTTGTCCGCGTACTCGGTAGATGTCAGCCGGCCGACCGGTCACGGTTGTGTACGGTCGCCGGCCGCCTCGCCGGTCTTCGCGCCTGGCTGCTATTCGATCTCGCCGACCATCAAGCAGCCGACGCCTGGTACGACGTGGCAATCCGGGCCGCGCAGGAGGCCGAGGACCACGCCCTGCACGGCTGGCTGTTCGGCGCCCGCAGCCTGATCCCCTCCTACCAGCACGACCACCGGACCGCTCTGGCCTTCATCGAACGGGGGCAAGCCGCCGGGCCATCCGCCGGTGCCACGGTCAATGCATGGCTTCACGCGCTCGAAGCGCGCGCACATGCTGGCCTTCGCGACAGCACCGGATTTCGCACCGCGCAGCGCCGGGCGGAGCGCTTGGTCTCGCGGACCAGCTTGGCTGACCGCCGTCACGGGATGGACTTCGACGGCGACACGCTCAACCTGACCTACTACGCGGGGACGAGCCTTCTTCTTCTACACCAGCCGGGCCCTGCCGCAGAGTTTCTGCAAACGTCGTTGGACACGTTGCCGACAGCGCACGCCAAGGCCCAGGCCATCCTGCTGTTGGGCCTGGCCACCGGGGCTGCGCAACGACGCCGAGTTGACGACGCAAGCGAGCTTGCTTGCCAGGCACTCACGATCGCCCGAGGCCAACCGATCATGCCCATCCTCCAGCGCGCCAGAGATCTCCGAAGCCAGCTCGGGCCGCGCAAGGCGAGTGCTCTGGCCGGCTTGGACGAACGGCTGGAGGACTTTGCGCGGGCACTGGGTGTTCCGGAACATGGGCCGCAGGCGTGAAGCTCGACAACGTCGGGGTGTGGACCGCCCAGTTCGATTTCCTGCCGGCTGGCCGGGTCCGCGACGCCGCCCAGGAGTTGGAGATGCTGGGCTACGGCTCGATCTGGGTCGGCGAGAACGTCGGACGCGAGCCGATCAGCCAGGCAGCGCTGTTGTTGGCAAGCACCAGCCGCCTCGTGGTTGCGACCGGCGTGGCGAACATCTGGGCGCGCGACCCGCTTGCCACCGTCGCGGCGCAGCTCACCCTCGCCGAGGCGTATCCGGAGCGTTTCCTGCTCGGACTCGGCGTCAGCCATGCCCACCTCGTCGAGACCATCCGCGGACACCAGTACCGTCGGCCCTTACACGCCATGCGAATCTACCTCGCAGCGATGGACCGGCTCGGCACCCGGTACCGAGCGGTACGTCCGACCAGCGCGCCGCGGGTGCTCGCCGCGCTCGGGCCGAAGATGCTTCGGCTGGCCGCCAAGCACGCCGACGGCGCCCACACCTACCTGGTGCCAGCGGAACACACCGCCCACGCCCGCGGTGTGCTTGGTTCGGGCAAGCTGCTTGTACCCGAACAGGCCGTGGTGCTGGAGACCGACCCTGTCAGAGCACGCGAGATCGCCCGGCAGCACCTGCGCCGGTACCTGCCGCTTCCGAACTACACCAACAATCTCCGCCGCTACGGCTTCGACGACGCCGACTTCCTCGACCACGGTAGCCAGCGGCTCATCGACGCGCTCGTTGCCTGGGGCAATGTCGAAACCGTCATTCAGCGAATCCGGGACCATAGCCGTGCCGGCGCCGATCACGTCTGCGTCCAGGTCCTCGACTCCGACCCACATGCGATACCGAGACGACAGTGGCGGGAACTGGCGGAAGCACTAGGCCAGAATGCTGGGATGCACGAGTGATCACTCTGTCCTGCAGGTGCATCGCCCCGACGCATCCGGCCGACTCTGTGGACGTCGCACCGGCCGGCGAACGGGCCGTCAACACACATTCGTCGTCAGCTCTTTACATGAGCACGTGCGTGCCGGCGGCAGTCACCTGGCGTGCGGCCGAAGGAGATCTGGCAGTTCAGCCAACGAGTCGATGACCCATCTGGCGGTCGCCGTGGTGACCGGGTCATCGCCCCACAGGTGTCCCCAAGGGCCGCGACGAATGAGCACCGGCGCAATGCCTGCCCGGTGGGCGGCCACCACGTCGTCGTCGCGATGGTCGCCGACATATGCGATCTCGGCCGGTTCGCCGGGGGCGAAGGCGACCACACGTTCGAAGAACTGGGGCGCCGGCTTGGCGACTCTCCATTCTCCGGAGGTGGCTATGCCGTCCACCGGAAGGTTGAGCCGTCGAAGCAACTGCGCCGCCCGAGCGGTCTGGTTGCCCGCGATGCCGACCCACACGCCCCGTGAGCGGAGCTCGGCGAGGGCGAGCCGCACGTCGGGGTAGAGGTCACGATCGTCGATCTGCTCGCCCACGCCGGCCTCTTCCCGTCGTGCGCGCTCGGTTTCCAGGTCGAAGCCCGGCCGAAAATACTGGAACGTCTCGGCGTTGTTGCGTCCCTGCGCGACCACCACGCCGAGCAGCGCGGAGAACGTGTGCCGTGGCACCCCGATCCAGTCCGCCCACGCGCCGAACTCCCTGGTGTCGTCAAGCAGCGTCTCGCCGATGTCGAACACCACCGACCTGATCACCATTGGCCTCGCTGCCTGCTCATGAGCGCCGCCCTCGAAACGACCGTACGTCTTGACCATCGCCGGCTCGAACGCCGCAACGCACTCGCGGGATCGGGCATGAGACGGGCACCACCAACGAGATCCACATACCCGCCGCAGTCCGGCCGATCGTCACGGGTGTCAAAGAATTGTTTATGACACCTTGGCCCGTTGCCGACACACACCGACCTGAGCTGTGATGCACCTGTCACCACTGCTGACGGTGACGCTGCGAACACTCGGTTCACTCCCTGTGGCGAACCTGGTGCTGCTGGAATGATCGTCAACGGCGAAGCGGAGATCACGTCTTGGTGAGCGCGCGGGAGGTTGCCGAACCAGTAGCCGCACGAGTCGCCCTGTCCTGTCAGATCCAGGGCGTCAATGGTGGCACGCCCCCAGCAGGCGAGCCGATAGGAGCCATTGCCGCCCGCCGTGCACTGGGCCGGCAGCTTGCCGCTCTGCGGGACGCTGCCAGTCTGAGGCAACACGACCTGGCGCCGCTGGTGGGCTACGGACGCAGCACCGTCGGGCACCGTAGAGATCGGCAAACAACGGGTGCCGCGCCGGTTCTGGATTCGCTGCGACGAGATCTTCACCACCGGCGGTGTGCTGACCGAGGGGTACGACCGCATCGAGGCCCTGGAGCGGGACGCCGCGCGGGCGACCGCCCGGGGTCTTGAGGACGGCAGGTCTGCCGACCGTGCCGGCGATACGCCGCGGGCGCCGGTCGATGTCGATCCTGACCTCGTGCTGCACTGGACCGGGATGCTGCGCGTGCTCGCCACGTCGCACAACCTGTTCGGTCCTCGCCAGATCCACGACGCGGTGTGCCGGGAGTCGGCGGTGATCCGCCGGTACCGCCGCGAGGCGCTGGGTGGGGTGAAGACCGGGTTACTCGGGGTCGAGGCGCGGTGGGCGGAGTTCGCGTCGTGGACGGCGGACAACGTCGGTGACCGGCAGGCCGCCGCGTTCTGGCTCGATCGGGCGCTGACGTTGGGCCGCCGCGCCGACGACGGCCGGCTGGTCGCGTACGTGTTCATGCGCCAGGCGCAACAGGCCGCCGATCATCTGGATGGTGCCCGGGCCGCTGGGCTGGCGGAGACCGCCGGAGCCACGGCCGCGCTCACCGACCGCGACCGTGCGCTGTGCGCGATCCGGCAGGCGCAGGGACATGCGCTGGGGGCCAACCGTGACGCCTGCGCCGATGCGATCAAGACCGCCTACCGGCTTGTCGCCCGCGCTGACGACAGCGGCGTCGACGAAGATCCCGACACGATCGGCCGGCACTGCGGCCGGCCCTACGTCCACGCGCATGAGGCGCACTGCCAGCTCCGACTAGGTCATCCCGCCGACGCGATCCGCATTCTGGAGGAAATCCTCACCGGGTGGCCGGCCGACTACCGGCAGGACGAGAGCCTGGCCCGTGCCTGGCTCGCCCTGTCCTACGCCGCAGCCAACCGGCCCGCCGAGGCAGGTTTCGAGGGCGGCCAGGCCCTGGCGTTGACCACCGCCACGTGGTCAGCCCGCACCATGCGGGCGCTGGGCCAGCTCGACGCCCGGCTGGCCATCGCCTCGGGCACCGCTGAGGTCGGGCAGTTCCGGACAGCCTTCTCCATCGCCGCCGCTACGAACAGAATGTGATCGTGGACTTCATCACCACCGCGACGACCGCGGACGAGGCGAACCGGGCCGCTGCGGTGGCCGTGCTGCCGGTGGGCAGCTTCGAGCAGCACGGCGCGCACCTGCCGCTGGCCACCGACACCATCGTCGCCAGCGCCGTTGCCCACGCCGTCGCCGCCGCCCACGACCTGTTCCTGCTACCGCCCATCACCGTCAGCTGCTCACAGGAACACGCCGGATGGCCCGGCAGCGTCAGCATCCGGTCAACCACCCTCGCCGCGATCATCGGCGACATCGCCGACTCGCTGCGCCAGGCTGGCGTGGACCAGCTTGTCGTGGTCAACGGGCATGGCGGCAACTACGTGTTGTCCAACGTCGTGCAGGAGGCCAACGTCGGCCGCCTGCGCATGGCCCTGTACCCGGGCCGCCACGACTGGGACGCCGCCCGCCAAGTCGCGGGCCTGGCCAGCAGCGGCCACGACGACATGCACGCCGGCGAGATCGAAACCTCGTTGCTGCTGCACCTGCGCCCCGAGCTGGTCCGTGACGGATACCAGCACGCTGACCACCTCGCCGACCGGCCACACCTGCTGGTGCTCGGCATGCGCGGTTACACCACCAGCGGCGTGATCGGCCAACCGTCCCTGGCCAGCGCTGAGAAGGGCAAGGCGGTCCTGGACAGCCTCACCGCGTCGTTCGCCGAGACCCTGCAGCTCCTGCAACGTGGCGCGGCCTCCACGCCCGACCCGCCAGGCACGACGTAGGCTTGGTTGCGGCCATGGTTGATCCGCAGGGGGTTGCCGCCGCGCAGCAGGCGTTGGGCGCCCAGCTCGCCCGGCTGCGGGAGGCCACCGGCTATACGCAGGCCGACCTCGCCGGCAGGGTCTCCACCAGCCGTAGCACCGTGGCGAACGTCGAAACTGGTCACAGCAGAGGCACGCTGGACTTCTGGACCCGCGCGGATCGGGTGCTGCAGGCACGCGGTGCGCTCACCCAGGGGTATGAGGAAGTCCGGACGCTGGTCACCCGGCAGCGGCAGGAGTCTGCGCGTGCCGCGGCAGCGGCTCGTTCGGCCGCCGCCGGACAGGCCACACACCGCGCGGTGGCCCTCGCCGGCGCGGGAACCCTTGCGGATTGGAGCGCGAACCCGGTGGGCTCAGTGCTGGCCGGGCGGGCGCCAGTCGCGCCGGGGGGTGGTGCCAGCTACGCCGAGGAGCAGGTGCTGGTCGCTCCGGCCGGTCGGTTCTTCGACGGCCTGAGCATCCAGGCGGGGGTGTACCCGGCGGTCGATGACGGTCGCGTGCTGACCGCGGTTCCCGTCGGCTATGTCAACGATCAGTTCCTACGCCGGCCCCGACGCGGGCTCGTGGTCGGGGTCGCCGACGGCCGGGACGGCATGGCGGCGTTTGGTCTGGACAGCCGGCAGGCCCGCCGACGCCTGACGAGAGCCGGGCCGGGGGCTCGGCTGCTGATCCCGCACGCGTACGTCCTGGACGACCTGACCCTGGGGATTCTGTGGGCCGTGGCGAACCTCGACGAGGCGCTCCTCAACGACGACGGGTTGCTGGCCGACCTTCAGCAGCGGCTCGGACGTTACGAGGCACTGCCGCAGTCGGCGGCCGGCCGGGACCTGGCCGCGGACCTGACGACGGTATCGCAGATGTGGCTGGGCAGCGACTTCTGCGCCCGGCACATCCTGCGCCACCTGGCCGAGGTCAGCGACGCTCCGGCGTTCTGGACCCGCGAGCAACGCGGTGAGGAGGCCAGCACCTGGCTGCTGTTCGCGCACAAGTACCACTACCTGCAGGCGGTGACGGACCGGTTCGGCGGCACCGCGCTGAGCCGAGGGTTCTGCATCCCACCGGAAACGGTCGCCGCCTCGTCCCGCCCCGAGCGGATCCTGATGCTGCTCACCGCCGCGTTGATGGAGTCCTTCGCGATCCGGATCGAGGTCTGCGCCGACCCGGAGTACGCCGCTGTGGAGGGCTTCGTCCTCGACCCCAGACGGCGAGCGATCGTGGCCAACTGGGTCGGCGCGGACGGCATCTGGCACGTCGGCGTGACCGCCGACCGGCCCGCGATCCGTGGCTACGACGACATCACTGGGCATGCCCGCGCCCACTCGGCCATCGCCGGCGACAGCCCGGCGCAGCGGATGCGGGCGCTGGCCGCCTACCTGGAGCTGGACTGGCCGTGGCTGGCGCGCCGGTGCGCCGACCTTGGCGAGCACGGCTGCGCCGGCCTCGCCGAACCCCGCAGCCGGTTACTGTCCACCGCGGGCGTGGACCGGGCCTGCCGGTACCTCAGCGAGCTGGACACCGCGGGCGGCTAGGCTGCCGATCACCCGCCTGCTGCCCGACCTGAGGTAAGGAACCGCCGTGTCCGACGCCAAACCCCGCCGTGTCCTGGTCATCAGCCTCGGCGGCACTATCGCGATGACCGCCGCCGCGGCCGGCGGTGTGGCCCCGGCGCTCTCGGCCGACCAGCTGCTGGCCGCCGTGCCCGGCCTCGCCGATTCCGACATCGCCGTGCAGACCCAGGACTTGCGCCGGCTGCCGGGCGCCTCGCTCGGGTTCGACGACCTGACCGCACTGGCCGGCGTCATCGGTGACCGGTTCGCCGACGGCGTCGATGGCATCGTCGTCGTGCAGGGCACCGACACCATCGAGGAGACCGCCTACCTGTTGGACCTCTACCACGCGGGGCCACACCCGGTGGTGGTCACCGGCGCGATGCGCAACCCCACCCTCGCCGGCGCCGACGGCCCGGCCAACCTGCTCGCCGCGGTCCAGACCGCCGCCAGCGACCGGGCCTGCGGCCTGGGTGCCCTGGTCGTGCTGGCCGACGAGATCCACGCGGCGCGGCGTGTCCGCAAGACCCACTCCACCGCCGGAGCTACCTTCCAGTCCCCCAACGGGGGTCCGCTCGGCTATCTGGTCGAAGGCCAGCCACGCCTGCTGAGCAGGCTGACCCACCGCACGGTGGTACCCGAACCGATCGCCGGCCGCCGGCCCCGCATCGCCCTGGTCACGGTCGCCTTGGGCGACGACGGTGTGCTGCTCGACGGGCTCGCCGAGCGGGTTGACGGTGCGGTGATCGCCGCGTTCGGCGTCGGCCACGTGCCGCAGCAACTCGTGGCGCCGCTGGACGACCTCGCCACCCGGATCCCGGTCGTACTCGCCTCCCGCACCGGCGCCGGACCGGTGCTCGCCCACACCTACGGCTTCCCCGGCTCCGAACGCGACCTGCTAGGCCGCGGACTCGTCTCGGCGGGCTTCCTCGACCCGTACAAGGCCCGGATCCTGCTCCACACCCTCACCGGCGCCGGTTCCGACCGGAAGATGATCGCCGCGGCCTTCGGCGCCGCTGGCGGGTACGCCGACCCCGACAGCTGGCCGTGGCCGGCCACCGCCATCTCCACCGAGGGAGCCGCGCATGCGTAGCCGGGAACTGACCCTGGGCCGATCCTTCGGCGTGGCCTTCGACCACGGCGAAGACTTCTTCACCGCCCTCGACCAGTTCTGCCGCACAAACGGGGTCCGGCACGGCTACATTCCGGTGTTCATCGCGGGCTTCGCCGAGGCCGAGATCGTCGGCACCTGCACCAAGCTCGACGACCCGCAGGCGCCGGTCTGGTCCAGCGTGCACCTGACCAACATCGAAGCGCTCGGCGGCGGCACCATCGCCTACGACGAGGCCGAACAGTCGATCCTGCCGCACATCCACGTCACGGTCGGGCTCAAGGAGCACAGCGCCACCGCACACACCAGCCATCTCCTGTCAGCGAAGATCCAGTTCCTGACCGAAATGCTGCTCATCGAGGTCGCCGCACCCGTGATGCGGCGCGAGCGCGAGCCCGGCCTCTACAACGTGCCGCTCCTGCGATTCGACGACGGCCCCGGGCGCTGAGGCACCGCGGCTGCTTGAGACATCGGTGACCTACGCGTTCAATCGACCTATCGCGTGGGTGTTGGCGACCGGAGGCTGGCCTTGATCGACCCGCAGGACCTCGCGGCGGCGCGGCAGGAGCTCGGCGCTCGGCTCGCGGTGCTGCGTGAAGCTGCGGGCTACACCCAGAAGACGTTGGCGCCCAAAGTCTTCTGCAGCCGCAGCACGGTGGCCAACATCGAAACCGGACATCATCCCGGGACCCGCGACTTCTGGACGCTCTGTGACCAGGAACTTCACGCCGACGGTGTGCTCGTGGCCGGGTATGACGAGTATCAGGCCCTCGTCGCGGCGCAACGGCAGGAGGCGGTCGCCAAGGCCAAACGCCCGCTCACCCGACGGGGCCTCACGGTGCCAGGAAGCGATGGTCTCACCGACGACGACTGGGACCGGCTGCTCACCGTTGTCCGCGATCCACGCAGGGCGGACGCCCAAGTGATCGGCAACCTGACGACCATGTTGAACAGCCTGCGACACACCGAGGACCTCATCGGTGCCGGACCGTTGGTCGCGCCGGTCCGCGCGCAACTCGACCTGACCGAGAACATCGGCAAGCACGCCAAAGAACCCGTTCGCAAACAGCTCCTCAACCTGGCCGCCGAGCAGGCCGAGCTGCTGGGCTGGATGCTCAGCGACGTCGGCGAGCCCGGCAAGGCCAACGCGGCGTACGACCAAGCTATGGAGTGGGCCCAGCGCGCCGGAAACCACAACATGATCGCGTCCATCCTGTCGCTCAAGAGCCACCTCGCCTGGGCATCGGGAAACGGCCTGGCCGTCATCGATCTTGCCTGCGCGGCCACCCGCGAGCCACAGAAGATCACGCCAGGGGTGATGGCGCTCGCCTTGCAGCAGGAGGCCCGTGGTCACGCCATGGTCGGCACCGCCGACCTGGTTGACGCCCGCCTCGACGAGGCCATCGAGGCGACCGCCGCAGCCAGACAGCATGCCGAGGACGAGCCGCCGTGGATCTACTTCGCGTCCCTGGAACGCCTCGTGGGGCAGCGAGCGATCGCCTACACCGAGATCAACCGCGCCGAAGAGGCTGTCGATCTGCTCACCCAGGCGATCGCCGCGCTGCCGGCCGGGCTTCGCCGTGACCGGGGACGCTACCTTGCCCAGCAAGCCCTTGCACACGGTGTGGTCGGGAACGTGCCCGAGGCGTTCGGTACCGCTCGCGCAGCCGCCGCGATCGCCGTGGAAACCGGATCGGGTCATGCGCTGCGGACACTGCGTCAACTTCGCCGACGCTACGACGGCAGCAAGCACCCGGCGATCGCCGAGTTCGATGCCTACGTTCGCGAGTATCTAGGCGGCCAAGGGAGATCTGCGTGAGGGACGTGGCCGAACGAGCCGAAACTATCGCCAGGAAAGCCCACCGAGGCCAGAAATACGGCGACAGGGACTACATCGAAGCTCACGTCGCTCAGGTCGCGGCCATCGTCGCGCGTCTCGGCTACAACGACCGCTACGTCGCCGCCGCCTGGCTTCATGACGTCGTGGAAGATACCCCGGTCACCGAGCAAGACCTCATCGACCAGGGCATACCGACCGACGTGGTCGCGGCCGTGGACGCCCTCACCGAACGGGAGGATGAGACTCGCCTGCAATATCTGGAGCGTGTCGCGCGACACCAGATGGCGGTCGCCGTCAAATACGCTGACTCGTCAGCCAACTTCGCCTCCACCATCCTGCTCTCGCCATACCTCAGCGACACGGACTTCCGCGACTGGAGCCGCGAATACGCGCACAACATCGCATATCTTCTGCCGTTGTTGCCGGACATCGAGTAGATCGGACGATATCGTCCTCCTGATCATGCGATCATCCGCAGCGCTGACT
>WNFU01007849.1_pt1 | contig 12486 bp, 10 predicted proteins | sample 5400121 | NCBI WGS metagenome assembly WNFU01 (sample SAMN13153360, study PRJNA577476) | soil metagenome | isolation source: 100 cm soil or saprolite under grassland replicate 1 | place: USA:California | collected 2016-06-15 | reverse complement strand
TCGGAATGACAGCCACAATCCCGCGGCAAATGCTCGCCTACTATCTGCACAACCTCGATCCGATCATTTTCCGGATCTACGACAACGTTGGACCGCGATGGTATGGGCTCGCTTATGTGCTTGCGTTTGTATCGAGCTATTTTCTTTTCCTCTGGCTGTCCAAACGCGGATACGCCGATCTGCCGCCACAACGCGTAGGCGATTTTATCACCGGTTGCGCGCTGTTCGGCGTGATCGTTGGCGGGCGTCTTGGCTACGTTTTCTTCTACAAGCCGGAAATGTTGCGCGAGCCGTTGTCGATCTTGCGCGTTTGGGAGGGTGGAATGTCGAGTCACGGCGGGATGCTCGGCCTGTTGCTGTTCACGCTTTACTACGCGCGCCGGCACAAAATTTCGTGGCTGAATCTCGGCGACAATCTCGTCGTAACCGCGCCGCTCGGATTGTTCTTCGGACGATGCGCGAATTTCATCAATGGCGAGCTGTTCGGGCGGATCGCCAATGTTCCGTGGGCGATGCAGTTCCCAAAGGAACTGCTCGATCATCCGCAGGAAGCGGAGCGTGCAGTGGCGGCATGCGCGCGAATCGATCCGTCCTTGAACACGCCGGAAGCGATCATCGGCGCGGTACGTAGTCAGTCAGAGGTCGCGAATGCGCTGCGGTCAATTCTGTCGCCACGCCATCCGTCGCAGCTTTATGAAGCCTTCTTCGAGGGAACAGTTCTGTTCGCCATTTTGTGGTTTGTGCGGACGCGCACGCGCCAGCCAAATGGAGTCCTAACTGGACTTTTTTTTATCTGCTACGCGCTGTTTCGGATCGTGGTCGAAAATTTTCGCGAGCCCGATGCCGAATTAATCGGGCCGTTCACGCGCGGCCAATTCTTTTCGTTCTTCCTGGTCGCCATTGGTATTGCGTTCATCGTGGCGGCAAACAGGCATCCGACGTTTCCTAGGAGAATGACGAAGCACGAATGACGAATGCCGAATCAATGACGAAGCACGAAGCTTAACAACAGCCGTGCGCATTTTATTTTGTCATTCGGATTTCATCTTCCTTCGTCATTAGACATTCGTCATTGCGCATTATCTCTTTCGTTTCTGCAAAACGGCGTTATTACTAATCCCGGTGACGCGGGAATGCTCGTTCTGGAAATCGTAGCGGCCGGCGGCGGTCTGCTGTTTGCGTTCGATCACGCGACAATCGCGGGCAAAATCGTTCTCACTCTTCTGGCTGTCGCATCGATCTTCAGTTGGTCGATCATGATCACGAAACTGCGCGTGATCCGCTTCGCGCGAAGACAGAACGCGCGGTTCATGACTGCTTTTCACAAAGATCGACAGCCACTTCGTCTGTTTGAGAAAAATGCGCGCTTTCCAGGCGCGCCCGTTTTCAATGTGTATCGAGCAGGGTGTGAGGAAATGACATTCCATCTGCTAGGCTCATCCGAAGTCGATGACACGTTTCGCGCCCGACTCGAAATCGCTGACAAGATTTCACCGGCTCAAATGGGAGCGGTCAACGCCGCAATGGAACGCGCAGTGGGCGAGACAGCGCTTTCGCTCGAATCGCAGATGATTCTGCTAGCTACCGCAGTGAGCGGTTCGCCTTTTCTTGGATTGCTTGGCACGGTCTGGGGCGTGATGGATGCGTTCGTTGGCGTCGCGGAGGCCGGCTCACCCAACCTTGTGGCGATGGCGCCCGGTGTTTCCGGCGCGCTCATAACCACAGTCGTCGCGCTGTGCGTGGCGATCCCGGCAATGTTCGGTTACAACTTTCTCGTGACCAGCATTCGCGGGATCATCGTGGAGATGGATAACTTCGCCGCCGAGCTCGCATCCGAGTTTGAGCACAAGTACGTCGACCACGGGTCGCGGGAATCCGCGTTTCGCAGATGAGACGTTATTCGCAACGCCAAAATCTCTCCACGTTGAGCGAGATCAATATCACGCCGCTGCTCGATCTCGCTTTTGTGCTGCTCATCATTTTTATGATTACTACACCGCTGCTGGAAAGCAGTATGAACCTGGTGATCCCATCCAGCGGTACGAAGAGTCCGCCCATCAACACGTCGCATGTGCAAACGGTCTCAATCGATCGCACCGACACGATCCGGTTCAATAATCAGATAATGGATCTGGAAACTCTGACGACGCAGTTGGTGCAGTTGAAACAAACAAATCCGGATATCGCCATTGTGATTCGCCCCGATCGCGATTTGCCCGTGCAAAAATTAATCGGCGTGATGGACGCTTTGCAACGGGCGGGAATCACGAAGGTCGGAATCGCGACCAAAGCAGAACCGAATTAAATGGCGAAAGGGCCGCCTTCGCAGAGGTACGGGACGCCAAGCGGGCGTTTTTGGAGAAACGTCGTCCTGATCGCGCTGGCGCACGTCGCGCTTATCGCGGGACTGATCCGCTGGAGTGTGGCAGCGAGGGCTTCATCGAATCCAGAGAGTATCGTGTGGTTGGGTGGCGCGGGAGATCTCTCGGCAGACGAATCGGAAAAACACGAATCGCCATCACTAAAGCAGCCAGCTACTGACACTGAATCCAGCGAGTCGGAACAGGATGAAACCGCAGACGAAACGCCTGTCGTAACCAACGCGAAGAGCGAAATCGAACTGCCAACGGCTACTCCGAAACCAACGGCAACAGCAACACCGCTGCCGAAACCAAGTGCTACTCCTGCATTACGAGCAAAGACAACTCCAAAACCAATCCCGAAACCAACGCCCAGGAAAACGCTGGTGGCGAAAGCTTCTCCAAAACCGGCGGCAAAACCCAAGCCGAGCCCAACGAAAGCGAACCCCAAGCCGGAGAAAAAAGACAAAATTGTGCTGGCAAAAAAGGATTCCGCGTCTCAGAGCGGAAGCGGCCAAAGCGGATCAACAGGTAAAGCTGGCAGCGCGAGCGGCTTGCCCGCCGTAGCCTCGGCGAAGGCGGGCGGAAGCAGTGCGTCCGAATTTGGCTGGTATGGCAACATGTTGCATGATCGTTTTTACAGTGCCTGGATCCAGCCCACCACGAACGTCCCTTCGGGCACAAAAATTTCGACGCTCGTGAACGTGCGAATAGAAAAGGACGGTCGCGTTTCGAAATTCGAAATCGCAAAACCATCCGGGAACGCCACAGTGAATGAATCAGTGGCGGCGGTTGCGAAACAAATCAGCCAGGTTGATCCGCCGCCGACGGGGCTTATCAAAGGCGATCATTACGACGTAAAAATCAATTTCGAACTGAATACCGAGGAGAAACCGGGGAACTGACAGCGGCGCACGGCGACGTGTCGCGACCTCAGATGTCATTCCGAGCGCAATCGAGGAATCTCGGATTTTGATGCTTTCTTAGGTCAATTCCTGCTTGCGACTTGCCGGGAAGCCTTGCTGGTTTTGAGTAGCGCGCTCACTTTCTGCAGTTGCCTTTCCTGGTTGTTTAGGCGCGCAGTTACTGCGTCGAGCACTGCTTCCAATTTCTGTACCTTGCGGTGCTCTTTGAGAAATTCGTTGAGCAACATCGCGTTCACTGCATCGTAACGAACGGAACTCACGCTGCCATCGGCATCGCGAATCACCAGATCGGGACTTGTTTTTTCCACTTCCTCAGCGATCAGCCCGAAGCTGAGCGGACGCGACGGATCAATCTTCGGTTTGTAGCGGAAGCTCACCGGCTTAAGGCCGTAGATGACTTCGCTGGCCTGCTCCATCGGCTTGATCTCGTCCTTGAACCGCCGCGACGACACTTGGAACCCGAGCTTACCTCCTCCATCAACATAAACGGCCTGGGAGCCACCCGGCCGGTTCCAGATGTTCGTGATAAAACAGCTGTCGCTCTCGTTTCTACCAAAGCTCTGGCTGCCGATGCAGACAACGTTACTGGCTGTGGTAACCGCGCCGCCGGCGCCAAATCCCAATGCCGTGTTGTCGTGGCCGTTGCTGAAGGCGAGCGCCTGATCACCAGCCGCCGTGTTTAGGTACCCGGTGGCGTTTGCGTTGAGCGCCTGATTACCGATGGCTACGTTTTGGTCGCCATCGGTTTTCGCTTTGAGCGCTTCACTACCGATCGCTATGTTTCGCATGCCGCTGACGTTGCTAAGAAGCGCCTCATGACCGATGGCCGTGTTGAAGCCGCCGGTGGTGTTGCTAAAGAGCGCTTGATAACCGTTGGCTGTGTTGAAGTCGCCGGTGGTGTTGCTATAAAGCGCACTATCGCCGTTGGCCGCGTTGTGCGCGCCGGTAGTGTTAAATACGAGCGCGTTAACGCCGTTGGCCGTGTTGCCCGTGCCGGTGGTGTTGCTCGCCAGCGCCTGATGGCCGTTGGCCGTGTTGAAGTTGCCGCCGGTGTTGGCATAGAGCGCATGATAACCGTTGGCCGTATTGCCGACGCCGCCGGTGTTGTTTTGGAGCGCGTTGGCTCCGATGGCGGTGTTGTAGTTGCCGTCTATATTCCTAGAAAGAGCGGCCGCTCCAACGGCTGTATTGTTGAGGCCGATGGTGTTGAACAAAAGGGTCGCCGCGCCAACGGCCGTATTTTGATCCCCGTTGTTGAACAGCAGCGTTCCAGCGCCAACACCGGTGTTAAAGCTGGCAGTGGTGTCGCCAAAGAGCGAAAACCAACCAACTGCTGTGTTGGCAGCGCCGGTGGTGAGGTTTTTAAGCGCATTGGTCCCTTCTGCCGTAGTGAAGTTGGGATAGCCGCCATCCGGTGGCGGGTTGACCGCTCGCGCATCTCGTAGCGCAGCCGCCGAACAGATGAGCGCGACTGATATCAGAACTGATCGAATTTTCGTTTTCATAGATGGCGAGTGTCGCAAAACTCTCACCTGCTCGGCGAGACGAATCTCAAAGCTTTAGGATCGAGCAGAGGACGACCACGGATTACACGGATTACGCAGATACGGATTCAGTACCGCCGTCTATCCGTGTCATCTGCGGTCAGTCTCCGGTTTTACGGACTGCTGGTGGCCATTCGCGGTGCTGCGTTGTTGATCTGAAGGAGAGCGCTCACTTTCTGCAGTTGCGTTGCTTGCTCCTTAAACTGCGTGGTGAGAGCTGCCATTCCCTTCTCCAGTTCTTGCACTTTCCGGTGTTCTTTGAGGAATTCGTTGAGCAACATGGCGTTGATCTGCTCGTAGCGCACGGTTTCAGGTTTGCCATCTCGGTCCGCGGTCACAAGGTCTGGATCGACCTGGGCCACTTCCTCGGCGATCAGGCCAAAAGAGAGCGAGCGCGTCGGATCAATCTCGTTCTTGTAGCGAAAGCTCACCGGCCTGAGCGAAAGGATCGCCTCGCTGGCCTTCGCCATCGCCCTGATCTCATCCTTGTAGCGCCGCGAGGAGGAAAGCGTCCCGATCTTGTTGTCGTCATTGACGTAAACCGTCCGGCCAGTGGCCACAGAATCGTAAACATTGCCGATTCGGGTGGTGCTGTTCTCGCCAGCAAGACCATACACGAATGCGCCGATGCAGACATTGCCACTGCCCGTGATGTTGGCGCCGGCAAAGTGACCGATGGCCGTGTTGTTGAATCCGGTGGTGTTGCTAACGAGCGCTTGAACACCGTTGGCTGTGTTGTAGAAGCCGGTCGTGTTGCTATAAAGCGCACGATAACCGTTGGCCGTGTTGTAGTTGCCTTCGGTGTTGCTATAAAGCGCACTATCGCCGTTGGCCGCGTTGGAGGTGCCGGTCGTGTTAAATACGAGCGCGTTAACACCATTGGCCGTGTTGCCTGTGCCGGTGGTGTTGCTCGCGAGCGCCTGATGACCGTTGGCCGTGTTGAAGTTGCCGGTAGTGTTGTCCCTGAGCGCACTATCACCAGCGGCCGCGTTGCCACTGCCGGTGGTGTTAAACAAAAGTGCCGCCGCGCCAAACGCGGTATTTTGGTCTGCCGTATTGAAAAGCAGCGCGCCCGCGCCGGTAGCGGTGTTGAAACTGCCCCCTGCATTGCTGAGGAGCGAAGACCAGCCAATTGCTGTGTTCGCAGCGCCAGTGGTGAGACTCAAAAGGGCGTTTTGCCCTTCGGCCGTGTTGAAGTTGGGATAGCCTCCGTCCGGCGGCGGGTTCACCGCTTGCGCTTTTGGTCCGACAGCTGCCAGACAGAGGAACGTGAGTATGAAGAGAACTAATCGAATTATAGTTTTCATACGCAAAGCTTCGCAAAACTCTCGCATGCTTGGCGAGAGTAAATACGGATGAGGGGAGCGTTGAAATGATAACAATCTTCGGCGCGCGAAAATTCGTGGCCGGATCTACAAAAGCGAGCGCGTCGTCGGCGATAATTTCAAAATCTCCGGCTCTCGTTTTAGGCGTCGCGCAAGTTCCTTCGAGATTTCGTCGCGCCAACGCGGGGACTGGGTCGGAACAGCAAGGTAACGTTCATATGCACCTGGATCGTTAAAGCGCGCGAACCAAACGAGAATATTTTCGCCTTCCCGTACCGGCAGCGCGGGAAAAGTGTTCTCGCTGTGCTCGGTTACGAAATACGCCAGGACCGTTGCGCCTGAACCGGTCACGGTCGGTTTCACGGTTTTCTCGAAGAACAGAACGAAGGCAGCTTCCACCGGTGTATCGAAATAATAGATCGTCGCTACAATCAATTCGCTCCGGGTTTCGTTCGAACCCGCTGGAGGGCGCGTCTTGCTTCCGAGAGAAAATCCCGAAGTTGGCGTTGCCGGATGCAAGAGCAGCACATTATCGGAATTGATCATAGTGGCGTTGGCCGCTTCGCGATGTTCTTTCCAGACGGGCCCGCCGTAAAAATCCTTGAGCGCCTGCACGCGCGAAGGCATGTCCGGAAAACCCCTCAGCCAGACAAACCGGTTTGGATTATCCAAGTCCCGGAACTGACCGATGATCGTCATCCCGAGCGCTTCCTGCGATTCCACAAATTCCCGGTCGAAAAGATCGATCAACACGTCCCGCTTCCCCGGATGCAGCGTGTATTGCCGCAGCTCAACGATCGGGCAGCAATTTTCCGCTGGCTGCACGTCTGGATTTGGCATGGCGAAAGCTTGTGCCGCGAACGCAACCGTCGCCATCAGGAATTTCAACCCGCGCAAGCTCGACATTTTAATTTCAGCGATCAATTCGGCCGCAACGGATGCGCTGAAAGTCGCCTTCGAGTCTTACAATCGATTTATGTTAACGACCTCTGGTGAATTGAACTATCCGTCGAACCTTCCTCGATAACTATTGCGCAAACTTCTCTTCAATCAGCCGATGCAAATGCTCAGCTATCGCTGGATGATCGAGACGCCGGATGACTTCGTCCAAAAAGCCGGTGACTAAGAGGCGTTGGGCGACTTTTGTGGGAATGCCACGCGTGCGCAGATAGAAGAGCTCGTCTTCGTCGATCTGACCGGACGTTGCGCCGTGCGTGCAACGGACGTTGTCGGCGAGAATTTCCAGGCCGGGCATTGAGTTCGCCTCTGAGTCGTCGCTCAACAGGAGATTACGAACTTTTTGATACGCGTCGGTGAAGTGGGCGTGCGGTTCCACGCGGATCAAGCCGCCGAAAATCGTACGAGCGCGATCGTCGAGCGCGTTTTTGTAAAGCAAGTCGCTCGCCGTGCGCGGCGAGATGTGGTCCTGCAACGTGCGCGCGTCGAATTCCTGCTGGTGTTTCGCCACGGCGACAGCGAGCAGATCGCTGCGGCCCCCTTCGCCAATGAGACGGCTCAGACTTTCGAACCGCGAATATTTTGCGCCTACGTGCAAATTCAGGCTCATCGCTGAAGCATCGTGATCGACCACTGTGGAGTTCATCTGTAATGCGATCACGTTACTGGCCCACTCCTGCGCGCACACGTATGTCACCTTTGCACCGGGTCCTGCGATGAGATCGTTCACGCCACAGGCGAAGCCTGGGGCCGTTCGGCTGCACGACCGGAAATGTTCAACGACCGTGACCTTCGCTAGTTCATCGGCGACGAGGAGCAGGTGCGGGAACACCGACATGTTGTCGTGGCGTAGCCAATGGAAGATTTCAATCGGCAATTCGATTTCGAGCCCGCGCGGCACGAACAGGAATGTTCCCGTCGAAACGAGTGCTTTGTGTAACGCGGCGAACTTCGCCGAGCCAAGAGTCGCTTCGGTGGACATGAAATATTTCCGGAAGACATCGGCGTGCTCGACCATGGCGCGTTCAAGCGGTTGAAAAATGACGCCGCGCTTTTTCAGGTCATCGGAAACGACGTCGCGCTCGATGAGTTGATCGTTCGCGAAAATCATTCGACCCGCGTGCTCGTCGAGACCGCGGGAATACTTCAGAACATTGTTGCGGTCGTCTTCAGATAGCGGCGGGCTTATTTGAAACGGCGTCAGATCGAGAAGACCGACATTCGAGAATCGCCATGGTTGATCTTTTCGCGTCGGGTTCGGCAACGTTTCGAATTGTTGCCACGCTGCGCGCTGTTGACCACGAAACCAATCTGGAAAATCGCGCGATTCGCTCGGGCCGGAGAGAATCGGTGCTGCTTGCTCTTGATGTGTGACTAGGGACATCTGGAACTTGTAACGCAGCGACGGTCACAGACCGCCGCTACAGAAAGAATTCGCCAAACGTGACGGTTATCCGACCGAGCCTTCCATCTCCAGCTCGATCAGCCGCTTGAGCTCGACGCTGTATTCCATGGGGAATTGGCGCACGAGATCGTTGACGAACCCGTTCACGCTCAAACTCATCGCCTGCGCCTCGCTCAAACCGCGCTGTTGCATGTAGAAAATTTGCTCCGAGCTAACCTGGCTGACGCTGGCTTCGTGCTGCACGGCGTTACCAGTGCCGCGCACGGTGATCGCCGGATAAGTATCCGTGCGCGACGTCGAGTTGATGAGCAACGCGTCGCACTCGGTATTGTTCTTGCAATTCTTTAGATGCTTCGGCACGTGCACCAAGCCGCGGTAAGTGGCGCGACCTTTGCCGATCGAGATCGATTTGGAAACGATGTTGCTGGTCGTTTCATCGGCGGCATGAATCATTTTTGCGCCGGTGTCCTGATGCTGGCCATCATTGGCAAGCGCGATGGACAAAACTTCGCCACGCGCCTTTCGACCCTTCATAATAACACCGGGATACTTCATGGTGAGGCGAGACCCGATGTTGCAATCAATCCATTTCACTTCGGCGTTTTCCTGAGCGAGTCCGCGTTTTGTGACGAGGTTGAAAACGTTTGAAGCCCAATTCTGAACGGTGATGTACTGAATCTTCGCGCCCTTAAGCGCGACGAGTTCGACCACAGCGCTGTGCAGCGTTGGTGTATTAAATTTCGGCGCAGTGCAGCCTTCCATATAAGTAACTTCCGAGCCCTCGTCCGCGATAATGAGGGTGCGCTCGAACTGGCCAAAGTTTTCCGCGTTGATCCTGAAGTATGCCTGCAGCGGATGCTTCACTTTCACTCCGGGTGGGACATAGATGAAGGAGCCGCCACTGAATACAGCTGAATTCAGCGCGCTGAATTTGTTGTCGCCAACCGGAATGACTTTGCTGAACCACTTCCGAAAAATTTCCGGGTAATTCTTCAGTCCCTCTGTCGATCCGACAAAAATGACGCCTTGTTCGCCGACGGCTTTCTTGATGTTTGAATAGACAGCTTCGCTGTCGAACTGCGCTTCCACACCGGCGAGGAATTTGCGCTCCTGCTCGGGAATGCCAAGCCTCTCAAATGTGCGCTTGATGTCATCTGGTACTTCCTCCCAACTGCGTTTCGTCTCGGTCCCTGGGGAGAGATAGTAACGGATCTTGTCGAAATCGATGGCTTCGAGATCCTTGCTCGCCCAGTGCGTCGGGAGCGGTTTCTCCCAGAATGTCTTCAAAGCGCGCAGACGAAAATCGCGCACCCAATCCGGGTCCTCTTTGACGTCCGAGATGTAGTGAACAGTCCGCTCGCTCAATCCGGCGCCAGCATCGCGCACGTGAGCCTCCGGATAAGAGAAATCGCCCTTACCGCGATCGATATTGATGGCTGTCGTTTCGGTTTTCATTTGTTGTTACCTCGTAAACACTGGTTCGCCGGCTCCCTCGCGTGTCCAATCGTAACCTCTTTCCTCGAGCTCCAGAGCGAGTTCTTTTCGCCCGCTCCTCACAATTCGCCCCCCTACCATCACATGGACGTAGTCGGGAACGATGTAGTTCAGGAGCCGCTGATAGTGCGTGATTAACAGTATCCCAAGGTTCGGTCCGCGCAACGAATTAACCCCGTGCGCAACGGTCTTGAGCGCGTCGATGTCCAGGCCGCTGTCCGTTTCATCGAGCACGGCGTATTGTGGCTCCAGCACGGCCATTTGCAGAATCTCCGCGCGCTTTTTTTCGCCGCCGGAGAAGCCTTCATTGACCGAGCGCGAAGTAAACGAACGATCCATCCCGAGCAGTTCCATTTTTTCGTATAACTTCGCGTAATAATCCGTTGCCTCCAGTTCCTCGCCTTCCGGCAGACGCGATTGCAACGCGGCGCGCAGAAAATTTGCAATGGTTACGCCCGGAATTTCGCTCGGGTACTGGAAAGCCAGGAAAAGACCGCGTCGGGCGCGTTCATCCGGCTCGAGTTCCAAGAGGTTTTCGCCGTCCATCAAAATCTTTCCCGAGATCACATGGTAGTCTGGGTGTCCTGCCAGCACTTTTGCCAGCGTGCTTTTTCCGGAGCCGTTTGGGCCCATGAGTGCGTGCACTTCGCCGCGCGGAACGCGCAGACTTAGCCCGCGCACAATCTCCTGATCGGCAACCGAGACGCGTAGATTTTCTACTCTCAATTCGTTCATAAAGCCGGACCCAAACTATACCTCAGTTCGGGGGATTTGCGAACCGCGTAAAAGACTTCGCCTCACGCGGCTCAAGAGCTAAACAAAGAAGAATGTTTTACGTTTACATCCTCCACTCGCTCGCTGACCACGGTCTTTACATCGGGTTCTCTACGAACCTAAAAGAAGCGCATCGCGGAGCACGAGCACGGGGCGTCGTTTGCAACGAAATATCGCGGACCATGGAGGCTGATCTATTATGAAGCCTATATTGATCGACGTGCGCCGAAGGGCGGGAATGCTATCTCAAAAGCGGGAGCGGGCGTCGCTTCTTGCGGCAACAACTGAGGCATTATTTCGAGAAATTTCCAGCTAGATAGGACTGCGCGGCCCCACGGGTGAAGCCACGTGAGCGTCGAAGATGCTTTTACGTGGCTACCCCGCTTGGATTCGAACCAAGAATAACGCCTCCAAAGGGCGCTGTGTTACCGTTACACCACGGGGTACAAGGATCTGCGGTTAGATTCGCGAATTTCGCCTCCGGCGCAATTTCCAAAGTGTATTCGTTCGAACGCAAACGCCGAGCAACTCGGAGTAGAAATTACGGTTGAATGAGTGGCGGTGCAGCCAGATCGTAGTTGCGCCGCGGCCAACGAGGCCGGTTATGGAGCGTACGACATTCCTCAAGAATTACCGCATCCGTCTTCAATATGACGGCACTCCGTACCAACCCCTTAGCGCCGGTCCCGCAACGAGCTACGAAGCCGTGGATGAAAGAACCGGGGAGCCAGTCTCTGTGACGCTGATCCCGGCAGTGAGTATCGATCCGGCTGAGCGCGAAGGATTTGAGGGGCATATATCGTCGGCGCAGAAGCTGCAGCATGTCAATATCGCCAGCATCCGCGATTTTGGACGCGAAGGCGACGATTACGTTTACGTGTCCGAGCGGCTTGCAGGTGAGACACTTGCATCATGGGTACGCAGTCATGGACCGATGCCGACTGACGCTGCGTTACGAGTCGGCGAACAGATCGTGAGTGTGTTGTCCTCGGCGGGTTTTCACAAGCTCCCGTATCCGCCCATTCAGCCCTCGGACGTCATGCTGGTGCCAGGCCAGACCGCCGAAGGCACTTGGCCGTTGGTGAAGGTCACCAACTTTGGCTTGCCGGCGCTCATGCCTCAGCTAATTGAATCAGATGTGCCTGCCGAACCCGCCGGCGACCAGGGCCTGAACGGTCAACCATTCAGCGAGCCGACAGAGAATATCCGCTCGGAAATCTATTCACTCGGTGTGACCCTCTATTTTCTGCTGACCGGGATTACGCTCTCAGCCGAGGCGCTTCAGCACGGTCCAAAGTTTTCAGGATTTCCAAAGCCGTTGCGAGGCTTGTTAGGCCGGTTGTTGCATCGCGACCCCGATCGGCGTCCAAAGGATTTGCTGGTCGTCACGGAAATGATCCGCGAATCGCTTCGGAAAATTGAGCACCGACGCACGCTATCCGATCGCTACGGTATCCCTCTTAGGACAAGCGTTCCGCTGCCGAGAGAAGCACGGCCGCGGCGGCTGCTGGTGCGAACGGCGGCGTTGGTTGGCGTCCTGCTGTTGCTGGCAGCGGCAATCGCGCCCGTGGTCTTCCCGGGCTCAATTGGCAAATTGGTTCGTGGCACGCAAAAGCCAAAACAAGTTGGCGTTCTGGTTGGTGTGCCGGACTCTTCACCAGCGGGAAGTCAGCCAGTGACTCAAGTCACTCGAAACACTTC
>WNFU01007848.1_pt1 | contig 12486 bp, 11 predicted proteins | sample 5400121 | NCBI WGS metagenome assembly WNFU01 (sample SAMN13153360, study PRJNA577476) | soil metagenome | isolation source: 100 cm soil or saprolite under grassland replicate 1 | place: USA:California | collected 2016-06-15 | reverse complement strand
GCGAGCGAGTGAATCGGCACCCCTGTGCGCGTCGCGAGGTACGCGTTGAGATCCCGCTTGAACTCGTAGACGAGGACGATGATCTCGGCCAGGCTGTTCAGGATGTCGTCCAGGTGCGGCAGCTCGATGTCGAAAACGTGGGCACCGGCTGCGCGCATCGCATCCAGCGCGTCCGCGTACGCCTTGTCCGTTTCCTCGCTGTAGCCCGTGAGCACCGGCCCGTGCAGCGCGCCGATCTTCGCGCCGTTGAGTCCGTGCGAATCGATGAACGCCGTGTAGTCCGCCGGCAGAGTCGGACGAGCACCGCCGGTCGGCGAGCCGCCGGTCGCCGCGTCGCGCGAGTCGGGTGTCCGGCTCACGATCGCGGTGAGGATCGCGGCCGCGTCCGCGACGGTCCGTGCGTGCGGACCGACGGTGTCCTGCGTATGCGAGATCGGGATCACGCCCGCCCGGCTCGTCAGTCCGACCGTGGGCTTGATTCCGATCGTGCCGTTCGCGTTCGCCGGGCAGACGATCGAACCGTCGGTCTCGGTGCCCAGTCCCGCCGCGCAGAGGTTCGCCGACACTGCGGCCGCCGAGCCCGAGCTCGAGCCGCAGGGGTTGCGGTCGAGGACGTAGGGATTGTTCGTCTGCCGGCCTTGGCCGGACCAGCCGCTCGAGGAGTGGAAGGAGCGGAAGTTCGCCCACTCGCTCAGGTTCGTCTTCCCGAGGATTACGGCTCCTGCCTGGCGGAGCTTGGCCGCGACCGTTGCGTCTTGTAGAGCCGGTGTGCCGACCAGCGCAATCGATCCCGCGGTGGTCTGCATCTTGTCGTGCGTGTCGATGTTGCCCTTCAGCGTGACGGGGATGCCGTGCAGCGGCCCGCGCACGTGGCCTGCCTTGCGCTCTGCGTCGAGCGCTTTCGCGATCTCCTCCGCTTCGGGGTTCACCTCGAGCATCGAGTTCAGCCCGCCGCGGCGATCGACGGCGTCGATGCGGGCGAGATACATCTGGACGAGCGAATGCGCCGTCAGTCCACCCGCCGTCATCTGCGCCTGCAGCTGGGCGATCGTCGCCTCCTCGAGCTGGGGCGCGGGCGCAGCCGAGGCTCGGCGGGCGAATGCTCCTGCAACCATCGGGGTCGCCGCAGCGGCGGCGCTGATCCCGATGAACTTCTTCCGGTCGAAGCGCCGCGTCTCGTCCGGCGCGGGTGTGTCACTCATGGCTCTCCCTCCGTGAGTTTTCCCACGTGCTGCGCCGGCTGGCGACCCACGGGAGTCGCTCCCCTGCCCCGCGAAGGAGACGCTCGCGGCGGGCCATTCGGCGCGGAGCGAACCTACGCCCTCTTTCGGCTTCGGTCAAGACGCGACCGAACTCCGTTCTCGCGGGAAACATGGTGCTGTTCATTGTCGTCGTGGCCGTCAGACGCGTCCTCCGATCCGCTTCCTAGACTCACTCGTCTGTCGAGTTGCAAACAGACGAACCCTTCGAGAGAGAGGGCAGCGATGACCTTCAGATGGTGGGAGCGTTGGGGCGCTCGGGACTGCCCTCACGGCCGATGACTCGGGCAGCAAGTTCAAGCTCGACCCGAACAGCTACCGGCTGCTGAACGACACGGGCTACGCCGCCTTCAGCAGCGGCGTGATGGTCGCGATCGTTCTCGTAGCGGCGACGTCGGTCCTCGCGCTTCGCACCGGCATCTTCCCGCGCTGGTTCGGTTGGATCGGAATCGCTGCTGCGGTCACGTTCGCGGTGGCGTTCATTTTCATCCCGGTCTTCATCTTCTTCGGGTGGATTCTGGTTGCGAGCGTGTTGCTGACGTGGTGGCTCCCACGCGCGCGCTCCACGGCCCCCCCGGCTCAGGCCCTTTCGTAGAGGCGCAGGGGAGGGCAGCTCCTGAGCCGCCCTCCCCTGGTCGGCCGAACCCGTTGAAGTTCGCTACAACTGTGCCGTGGCCTCAAAGCCCGTCGAGCAGCTCGAATCCGTCGTCATCCGGTTCGCCGGGGACTCCGGCGACGGGATGCAGCTCACCGGCGGTCGCTTCACCTCCGAGACGGCGCTGATCGGCAACGACCTTGCCACCTTCCCGGACTTTCCGGCCGAGATCCGCGCGCCGGCAGGGTCGCTCCCCGGCGTCTCGGGCTTCCAGCTCCACTTCGCCGACCATGACATCCTTACGCCCGGCGACGCGCCGAACGTCCTCGTGGCGATGAACCCGGCCGCGCTGAAGACGAACCTCAAGGACCTGCCGCTGAGCGGGATCCTCGTCGTCGACAAGGACGCCTTCACCGACCGCAATCTTCAGAAGGCGGGCTACGACGGCAACCCGCTCGAGGACGGCTCGCTCGAGTCGTACGAGGTGCACGCGATCCCGCTGACCTCGATGACGATCGAGGCGCTGAAGGAGATCGAGGGGATCACGAAGCGCGAGGCCGAGCGCTCGAAGAACATGTTCGCGCTGGGGTTGATGTCGTGGCTGTACGGGCGGCCGACCGAAAGGACGATCGACTTCCTGCGCCGCAAGTTCGCGAAGCGTCCGGAGATCGCCGACGCCAACGTCAAGGCCTTCCAGACCGGCTACGCGTTCGGTGAGACGACCGAATCATTCGCGGTGCAGTACGAGGTCAAGCCGGCGGCGTTGCGACCCGGCGTCTATCGGAACATCACCGGGAACCAGGCGCTCGCCTACGGGCTGATCGCCGCTTCCGTGAAATCCGGGCTGCCGCTCTTCCTCGGCGCGTACCCGATCACTCCGGCGTCGGCCGTGCTGGAGGAGCTCGCCCGCCACAAGAACTTCGGCGTCCGCACCTTCCAGGCGGAGGACGAGATCGCGGCGGTCGGCGCCGCGCTCGGCGCGAGTTTCGGCGGCGCGCTCGGCGTCTCTACGTCGAGCGGCCCCGGCATCGTCCTCAAACAGGAGAGCATCGGCTTGGGCATCACGCTCGAGCTCCCGCTCGTGATCGTGGACATCCAGCGCGCCGGTCCGTCCACCGGAATGCCGACGAAGCCGGAGCAGGCCGACCTGCTCGGCGTCATGTTCGGGCGGAACTCCGAGTCGCCGGTGCCGGTGGTTGCGGCCGCGACACCGAGCGGCTGCTTCGACGCGGCGCTGGAGGCGGCGCGGATCGCGATCAAGTACCGGACGCCTGTCTTCCTCCTCTCCGACGCGTACCTCGCCAACGGCTCCGAGCCGTGGCTGCTGCCGGATGTGGACGCGATCCCGCCGATCGATCCCGGCTTCGCGGAGTCGAACGGGGGCGACTTCCAGCCGTACCAGCGCGACGAGGCGACACTCGCGCGACCGTGGGCGATCCCCGGCACGCCCGGGCTCGAGCACCGGATCGGCGGCCTCGAGAAGCAGGACGTGACCGGCAACGTCAGCTACGACCCGGACAACCACGACTTGATGGTGCGCCTACGTGCGCAGAAGGTCGCCGGCATCGCGCAGGACATCCCGGAGCTCGAGGTCGACGACCCCGACGCGGCGGAGACGCTCGTCCTCTCGTGGGGCGGCACGTATGGCTCGGTCGCCGCGGGCGTGCGCCGTGTGCGCGCCGACGGCAAGAAGGTCGCGCACGCGCATCTGCGCTACCTGAACCCGTTCCCGCGCAACACGGGCGAGGTCGTGCGCGGGTACGAGAAGATTCTCGTGCCGGAGATCAACCTCGGCCAGCTGCTCAAGCTGATCCGCGCGGAGTTCCTCGTCGACGCGACCGGCTTCAACCTCGTGCGCGGGATCCCGTTCCGCGCCGGCGAGGTCGCCGCCGCGATCGACGCGATGGTGGACGCATAAGGCGACCGCAGGTTGAAGGCACGTGGCTGTGGATCCTGATCGTGCTCGGGTCGGCCGCCGGCGTGCTTGCATTCGGCTTCCTGCGTTATTGGACCGGCTTCATCCTGTTCGCCGTTGCCACGCTCCTCGCAACAGTGCAGCTCATCCGCATCTGCTTGCGAAGGCGCGTGCGGGGCGGGGACAGACGCTGGTGAGGAGCCCGGCTCCTTACGCGATGAGCTTTGGTGCCACGTCGTTCCCGCACAACACCGGGGAGGTCCTGGTCGCGCTTATCTGCTGGACGCCGAATGACGGCTTCACCGTCTCGATGCATCGCTTCGACCGGCCGCGACGCCGGTACCACAAGTTAAACAGGAGCTACTACGATCCGGCGCCCGGTCGAGTGTTGGGCTTTGGCCAGTTGGCGAGAGAGCCGGGGTGTTGGACGTGCGTCAGCAGAAGCTCAGGCCTCATATGCACGAACCGCGCCGGCCACGGCTGGTGGCTAGGCCGCTTTAGGGGCTACAGGATCTTCTGACGAAGGTCCGCAGTGTTCACGAGCGTGCACTCGCCGCCTCGGCGGAGGAGGGAGCCGCACTCGTGGACGATCCGACGTGCATGTGGCCGCACGACCGCTGGCCGGAGTTGCGGCCGGACGGCATCGGTTTCCTGCGTCACGAGCCGCTCGCCCACGAGCCCGGCCAGTCGCGGCGCTTCCGCGTTACCGGGCCGCGCGGCTTCAGGGGCTGGCATGGCTGGGACGTGCGGACGAACGGAGCTACTGTCCTCCGCCATGTCGTTGAGGCCGACTGCCGCGGCTGGGCGCGATTCGCTTGGCCGCTCGTCATCCGGCCGATCCACAACGCGCTGCACGAAGACATCCTCGACAACGCCGAAGCGGCCGTCGGCGGCTCGCCTCGGCCGCGTCAGTGGTCGCGGTGGGTCAGGTTCCTGCGCTGGGCGCTCCGCCGCCGGCGATGAGCTTCTGGCGCCACGCGCGCGCCGTCTTGCTCCTGCCGACGATGGTCACCGTCGTGATTCCGGCCGTCATCGTCTGGTGGGATGGGGCGGATGTCGAGCTGGTCCCGGGACTCCTCGGAGGACTCCTGATTGCTGCTGGAATCTCGGTCGTCGTTTGGACGGTGAAGCTGTTCGTCAGCGTAGGGCGCGGCACGCTTGCGCCCTGGGACCCCACCTCGAGGCTCGTCGTGCGCGGCCCTTACCGTCACGTCCGCAATCCGATGATCACCGGCGTCGCGTGCATCGTGGCCGGGGAGGCGGCGCTGCTCGGCTCCTGGCCCGTGCTGATCCTGCTCGCCCTCTTCGCCGCTACGAACACGATCTACATGCCGCTCGTGGAGGAGCCGGGGCTGCGACGCCGCTTCGGCGCCGACTACGAGGTCTACCGAGCCAACGTCCCGCGCTGGCTGCCACGTCTGCGTCCCTGGAACGGACCTCCTACGGCTGCACCCTCGGCTGAACCGGGCCGCCAATCACCTCCGCTGTCGTTTTGACGATCGTTCCGGTTGCGGCCCGCAGCTGCAGCCAGTCGAGTAGCTCGGTGAAGTCGGCCGGGATAATCGAGTAGGCGTCGCACTGGATGCAGAGGTGGTGGAAGACGAGCTGCACCCAGCCGCCGCCGTTCTGCTCGGCGGCGGTGACGTAGCTCTCGATCGTGGCGACCGTCGTCCCTTGCTTCGGGTTCGGCGGGGTTCTGGTCGCGTACGCGTCCAGGGGCGGAATCGTCTCTGTGCCGCCCGCGACGCCGCGCCCGCTGTTGTAGCCGCAGTCCTGCACGACCTGCTTCGTGCCGGCGTCGAACGTCCCGAATGGATACGCGAAGGACGTCGGCTGGAACCCATGGTCGATCAGGTTGCTCCGGTCCTGGCAGACCTCGAGCCGTGCGTCGGCCGTCTTCAGCGGCTTCAGGTTGACGTGCGTGAGCGTGTGGCCGGCGATCTCGTTCCCGGCGGTCGCGAGCTGCTGCAGCTGATCCCAGGTCATGTGCGCCGAGTCGCCGACGAAGCCGGTGTTGACGTAGTACGTCGCGTGCATGCCGTGCGCGGTGAGGATCGGCAGCGTGTCGATCTGGTCCGCGACTCCGTCGTCGAACTGGATCGAGACCACCGTCTGCGGCCCCGTCCCCGGCGGCGGCGGAGGAGGCGGGGCGACCGTCTGCCAGGCGAACGCGAGCGGTGACGTCGCCGTGAGGTCGACGGCCGGCTCGATCGTCGAGAACGACTCGATGTCATCCTTGAACTTCGCGTGGCTGCCGTTGAATTGCGCGTAAGGATCGCTGTCGTCAGGCGGGCAGTTGTTCATGCCGGTTTGGAACCCGGTGTAGACGGTGCCATTCGGACCTTCGACCGCGGCGCCCTTCAGGACGGGCGGCGAGCCATCGAGCGAGCCGACGAGGTTCGCCACCTGGTGATGAATGCAATGCGGGAAGGTGGTGCCGTCGCCGACGATCAGCGACACGCCCCACGCGTTCGCGCCCAGGATGTTCGCCATCCAGCGGGTACTCCACGGCGCGTAGGTCGTCGTTCCCGTCAGCTGGGTGTACTCGCTCGCCATCACCGCCAGCCCGGCGCCGTGCGAGGTCGTGTCCCAGGTCGCCCACGGGAAGCCGAACTGGAATGGATCGGTCGCCGCCTGCGCCAGGGCGCCGTCCAGTGCCTTCTTCAGGTCGGCGACGAGTGCAGCCTGCGTCGTCTCGAGTCCAGGCGGGTTTCCGGCCTGCCCCATCGCCTTGTGCAGCTCGTAGTGCGCGAGGCCGCTGACGTCATAGAGGTTCAACGTATCGGCGGCGTCGTCCGGACCGGTGATGTACGCGTTCGCCCAGTGGGCCGCCTGCTGGAGGTAGTAGCTCGGATCGGTGTGTGGCAAGCCCGCCGGCACCCCTCCACTCGCGACGGCGAAGTACAGCTCGGCTGCACCGAGCTCGAGGTCGCTCCGCCACTCGGTCTCCGGGTAGAAGCTGAACGGGATGTAGGTCGTGAGCCGGCCGGGGTTCGTGTCCGCGAGATCGAATATGTGCTCCGCTGTGAGCAGGCACCTGTTGGCGAAGGCGGGATCGCTGGTCTTGAAGATCTGGAAGCAGAGCGCGAACACCGCCGCGTCCCGCCCCGCGAGGTTGGGGCTGATCAGTGAGCCGGGCGGCCCCAGACGGAAGACAGGCCGGTTGCGGATGTATCGGAACTGCGGATCGGCCCCGCCGAAGGTGTCGTCGGCCTGCGGGAGGCGCCAGATGTCATGGTCGCCCACGATCTTGGCGTTCCCTGTTCCGATCCCGACCTGGTAGTAGAAGGTCTTGGTCGGGTCGTCCCACATGCGCAGCAGCCAGTCCGTCCCGAACTTCGCCTCGGCCGTGAAATTGGACGTGGCGGAGCCGGCGCCCATCTGGTTCGGGAACTCCCGGACGCCGTGCAGCAGCAGGGCCGTCGTGTAGCCGAGCGTCTCGACACCCTTGATGTAGTCGCCCGCGTCCCACCAGCCGCCCGACGCGTCGATCCGCACGCCGAGCTCCTGGAGGTCGCCCGGGAAGTGACCGGACGAGTTCGCGTGCGGCGTGACGTACGTCATCGCGTTCTGGTCGTTGAGGTGCCCAGGCGCGGAGCGGAGCGCGTTCGGGATGTAGTTGGGGCCGTCGCGCTCGGTCTCGTAGAAGGAGAGCGCGTTCGCGAGCGCGCCGGCGTACAGGTTCTGGCCACTGTCAATGCGGAAGCTCGAGGATGCGGCGGTCGGTGGACCCGCGACTTCGATCGTGTATGTCCCCGCTGTGCTGACGGCATCGAAGTCGAGTGGGTGGACGAACGAGTAGGCATTGCTCCAAGAGCCGAGGCTGGCGCCGGCCTGGCCCGAGAACACGACGGTGCCGGTCGCGGCCTTCACGCTGAATGCGGTGCCCGTCGCGTCGACGCTCGACATCAGGTACGCGCGCTTCGCGACCGCCGCGGGATAGCCGACCTGATTCACGCGGACGAAGGCGCTGCCGACCGCGGAGCGGGCATTTGGGATCGAGCCGACAGCGGCGACGGCCGCGATTCCCGCGATGACGAGCGCGGCGATTGCGCGCCGCGACCTCTTCGAGACAGCCAGCCCTCTCCCCATGACTCGCCTCCTAATCTAGTAAGGATTCCTAACTAGGCTTGTGTAGGGACCTTACGCCGGTTGGGCAGAGCGAATCAACCCCGTGCCGATGGAATCCCGGAAAGGGGGAGTCACGCCAGTGTCGTTTCTCCTACGTTTCGGCGGTGAACGCAACTGCGGCTGCGCGCACGTACCGGATCGGCGGTCTTCAGCCCTACGTCATGGCGCTGGTGCTGGCCGCCTGCGCCGCCTTTTCGCCGTTCGTCCTCGGGCACGCGATCTCATCTCGCAGCTGGCTCGAGCTGGGCTGGGTCGGAGTCGTCGTCTGGTTCTGGTGCACCACGGTGTGGAGCGCGGCCTATCGCATCGACGTCGCGAACGACACGGTGGAGTTCAGATTCATACTCTGGCGGCGCCGAGTTTCGCTGAGCAAGATCCGCTGGATCCGTTCCGCCGGCCCCGGATTCGCGGTCGTCCACTTCGAAGGCGGCACGGTGCAGCTCTACGGCGCCGTAGACGACTGGCACGACTTCGTCAGCCAGGTCAGACGCGCGAATCCTGCGCTTCGTCTCTTCCGGCTGAGGCAGCGCCGCCGCCGACGCTGAGTCTCGCCCGAGTCCTACAGTGAGCGCATGGCCGATCGCCTGCGGGCTGTGGGACTTCGACGACCTCCACGCAAGCGAGGAGAGACTTCGGACGCAGCTCGAGCTGGAGCAGACCGACGCCGGTCGCGCCGAGGTGCTCACACAACTCGCGCGTGTCGAAGGGCTGTTTGGCGATTTCGACGCGAGTGAGCGTCTGCTCCAGACAGCGGAAGGGCTCGCCGGATCGAGCGCGGTGGCCAGGGCACGCGTCGAGCTCGAGCGCGGACGGATGCTTCGCTCGAGTGGCCATGCCGAAGCTTCCTTGGCGCTGTTCGAATCGGCTTTCGCGCGAGCCTGCGAGAGCCAGGCGTATTTCCTCGCCGCAGATGCCGCGCACATGGCTGCGATCGCCGATCCGGCCCGAATGCTCGAGTGGACCGAGCGCGGGCTCGGCGTCGCCGACTCGGAGTCGGACGCGGCCTACTGGGCAGGGCCGCTCCTCAACAATCTCGGCTGGCACTACTACGAACGCGCTGAGTACGAGCCGGCGCTCGCGGCGTTCCAGCGCGCGCTCTCCGCGCGGGAGCGGGATCCCGATCGACCCTACGAGATCGAAGTCGCGCGGTACGCAGTTGGCAAGGCGCCGCGCGCGTTAGGCCGGCCGCACGAGGCAGTCGCGCTGCTCGAGCGAGCGGTCGCATGGGCGGAGGCGAACGGCACGCACGACGCGTACTTCCAGGAAGAACTCGCCGAGATCTACCGAGCGCTCGACGAAAGAGGGCGGCCCTAACCAGACGGGGGATGGCCGTCCTAGTCACCTCGCCGATAGCGCGAGGATGGGGTGCCGCCGATGAAGGTCGTTCTTTGGTCTTTCGCGCTCGCGCTCCTGGCGATCTACGGCCTTGCCTCCGTCGTCTCGGCGGGCTCGGATCGCCCGTCCTCGATCTCCACGGTGTCGGTCGGCGTCCCGGCCCGCCTAGGAAAGGGACCTCGCACGCCGGCAGTGAAGCGCTGGATGAAACGGCTCATCTCCGTTTGCCAGGACCGCAACTGGGACGTGTGGGCGCTCAACATCCGGCAGGAGTCGACCAAGCCGCTGACCGCGCTTCCGTACGCGGAGCGCGTGCTCGCAAGCTGGAAGGACTTTCAGCGCACGTCCTCCGCTCTTCGAGCGCCCGCGAGCTACGCGGCGGAAGCTCGCTGGATCGCGCGTGTCAACGACGCGAAGCGGCAGCTGATCGAGGCCGAGCGTGACGCCGTGCTCGCGGGCGACTTCCCCACGGTTCGTTCAGCTGAGCGCGCCTACATCCGTCTCTCGAACAAGACCAACCGGGGGTTCCTCATGATGGGCCTCTTCTGGTGCGGCCAGTTCGAGGCGCAGCAACGGTAGTCCGTATCAGGGTCTGGTCTCGAAGCGGTCGAGCCCGTCGTCCGGAAGCGTCTCCCAGGGCGCAACCGACCGTACGAAGATGTGAGCCTCGGGCCGCTGGTCGAAGGCGTCGTCGAGTGCGCTCAGCCTGACGCTCGCGACCGGCGAGTCGGGCCAGCCGCCGCCAAAGAGGTTCGAGCCGCACGAGAGGCAGAAGGTCTTGGCGCTGCCCTCGGCGGGCCGGAACGTCTGCAGCAGGTCCTCTCCTTCGAGAATCCGGATCGCAGGCGCCGGCACACGCCCGTTCACCGTCCCGACACCGCCGGAGAGCTTCTTGCAGCTCTCGCAGTGGCAGTACCTGAGGTTTTCGAGCGGCTCCGTGACCTCGAAACGTACGCCTCCGCAGAGGCAGCTTCCGCGCAACGTCGCCACCCCTCGAGCCTACTCGGCGAAAGGCTTGATGTGAAATTCGCGGTCAGAGCTCACCGGTCGTCTGCGGCCGATCGCCCGTTTGGCTCAGCAGTGAAGGGGGGAGACTGCTCTTCGGGGCAGGGAGAGGAGGGACGTCATGGCGCGGCTAGTCAGGGCATTCGTGCTAGTCGCTATCGCGACTTTGGCACTCGCGCTTGTACCGACGGCTGGCTCGCAAGGGGCGAGGCAGCTCGTGATCAGCGGTCAAACGCCGCCGGGGGCGACGACGGGGAATCTCGACGGCTTCGGCCTCTGGGTTTGGTGTCAGGACCCAGCGGCCGGCAATCCGTACGCCGGCGAGTGTGCTGGCTCGATGTACTTCTACAACCTCGGGCTCACGAAGTTCGTCGAGGACGAGGAAGACACGCTCGCCTTGACGAGCACCAGCTTTAGCGTCGAGCTCGTGTCTCGTGACGGCACAATCGATTGCCTCGTCAGCGGGAGCGTGCCGGCTCAGCAGGGGCCGGGCGGAACCACCATCACGGTTGATTGCTCGGCGCCGGCCCGGAGCGGAACGCTGTCGAACGTCGTCGTCAGGGTGACCTAGATCGGACGTGGCGAAGGGGGCCGACACCGCGTCGGTCCCTTTCGTCTGCTCAGGCACTTGGCTCCCACGCGGCCTCCACGACGTATCCGTCCGGGTCGAGGCATTTCACGCTGACGTACTCGGGCTCCTCCCACTCCCCGACCAGGGGAACGCCGTCGGCGACGAGACGGTCTCGGAAGGCCCGGACCTGGTCGGGGCTCGTCAGATGGATCCCGAAGTGCAGGAACTCAGGCAGCCGGATCGCCTCGTCGGTGGGCCCGAGCGCGAGCGAAAACCCGTCCGCGTTGTAGAGCATCAGGACGTCGTCGTCGTACCGGCGCGCGGGGCGGGCGTCGAAGCCGAAGTAGGACTCGTAGAAGCGGCGCGACCGCTCCTGATCCCGAACCGCGAGCGCCAGGTGCTTCATCCAGGCGATCGTATTCCGGCCCCTCCCGGCCGCGCTACCATCGAGGCGTGGCCACCAACGGCAAGCTGACCGCCAAGGACTACAAGACCGATCAGGAAGTCCGCTGGTGCCCGGGATGCGGGGACTACGCGATCCTGGCCGCACTTCAGTCGTTCATGCCCGAGCTGGACGTGCCGAAGGAGAAGGTCGTCTTCATCTCCGGGATCGGCTGTGCAGCGCGCTTCCCGTACTACATGGAGACGTACGGGATGCACTCGATCCACGGCCGCGCGCCGGCGATCGCGACGGGCCTGGCCACCTCTCGGCCGGACCTGTCCGTGTGGGTCGTGACCGGAGATGGCGACGCGCTGTCGATCGGCGGCAACCACCTGATCCACTCGCTGCGCCGGAACGTGAACATCAAGATCCTGCTCTTCAACAACGAGATCTACGGGCTGACGAAGGGCCAGTATTCGCCGACAAGTCCGCTCGGGACGAAGACGAAGTCGACGCCGATGGGCTCGCTGGACTGGCCGTTCAATCCGATCTCACTGGCGATCGGCGCGGAAGCCACGTTCGTCGCGCGGGCGATCGACACCGACCGGGCGCATCTGACCGAGGTCCTGCGAGCAGCCGCCGCACATCGCGGGAGCGCGTTCGTGGAGATCTTCCAGAACTGCAACATCTACAACGACGGCGCCTTCGACTTCGTGCGCGAGGACAAGACGAACCGCATCCAGCTCGAGCACGGCAAGGCGATTCGCTTCGGGGAGGACGGCGAGAAGGGAGTCCGCCAGCGGGCCGACGGCAGCGTCGAGGTTGCCGAGGGGGTGGACGACTCCGAGCTGCTGGTCCACGACGCGCATCATCCGGAGGCAAGCCCAGCGTTCGCGCTCAGCCGGCTGACGCAGTCAAGCACGGGCGCAACGCCAATCGGCATCTTTCGAGACGTCGAACGCCCGGTCTATGACGATCTGATGGCGGAGCAGCTCGCCGCGGCGCGAGAGAAGCAAGATGGGGATCTCGGCGCGCTTCTACACGCCGGCGACACCTGGCGCCTCTAGCGCCTTCGCGCTCTCTCCAGCGTCCGCTTTACGCCGCCGATGGATCGGTCTGCCAGAGTCCGATTGGATTGCCCTCCGTGTCGGCGCCCGTGGCGAACCAGCCCATCCCCGGCACCGGCTGCGGGTCGTCGGCCTTCCCGCCCAGCTCGTTCACGCGCGCGACGCCGGCTTTGATGTCGTCGACATCGAAGTAGGGGCGGATCGCACCCGGATCTCCTGGAAACAC
>WNFU01007847.1_pt1 | contig 12488 bp, 14 predicted proteins | sample 5400121 | NCBI WGS metagenome assembly WNFU01 (sample SAMN13153360, study PRJNA577476) | soil metagenome | isolation source: 100 cm soil or saprolite under grassland replicate 1 | place: USA:California | collected 2016-06-15 | reverse complement strand
AGATCGTCCAGCCAGACCACGACCCGCCCGGCAGCATCGCGCTCGGCCCCGCCGCTGTCGGCCACGAGCGTGGGGGAGGGGGCTGGGCGCGGCGGCTGGCCGGCAAGCTCGGCGGCTACACCCAGCTCACCGACGGCACCCAGATCCCCACCCCGGTCCTGCTCTGGTTCCCCACCGCCCAGCTCGAGACACAGGCCCGCGCCCAGCTGCCGAGCCTGCCCATGCCCGTCCTGACCGGCCACCACACCCCGGCCGGCCCCGCCGGCCCCGCGTGGCTTCCCCTGGGCGCTGTTGGCCCACGCCAGACCCTCACCAGCCTGGCGGCACGCTGACCTCCGGCCGGTGGGCGCAGACCCGCGGCTGACCACCGGCCGGGAGGTCCGGGGCGGCGTGGCCGGACCGATCAGGGACACGCCAGGTGCAGGAGGATGTGATGGACGACCAGTCCCTCATGCGGGAGTAGGCCAGTGGCCCGTTCCGGCTTGAGCTGCACGAGCCCAGCCGCTGGCCTGCCGGCGACCCGACGCCGATCGGCTACCGCTTCTACCACCACGACCAGCTGATCCTCGAGGGCGACGACATCTCGGTGCCGGCCGGCCAGACCCTGGACGGCGACCAGACCGTCCGCGAGCGCCGCCACGCCAACTGCATGATGTCCAGGCGTCGCACACCGGCCCAGCGCGCGGAGACCCGAGCAACCCGACTCGCGCGGCAAGGCGCCGACCGCCGACAGGCCGTGCCGGTCCAACCGCCAAGGAGCCACCATGCCCCGACCTCGACGCGTGTACTTCGCTGACATCCTCACCCCGCTGACGCTGACCGAGTACGGCTACGCCACCCTCCCCGACCATGACCTTGCCCTGCAGCAGCACACCGACCAGGGCATGGTCCTCCGCGTCCGGGCCGACACCGCCGAGCAGGCCGCCGAGCAGGTCATCGGCCTGATCGGCGAGGACGCGGTGATCGGCTCGCTGTACGACGCCGACCGGGTCCTCGGCGCGGGCGACCCGATCAGCGTCGTGGACGGCGCGATGGACCCCCGACTGGTCCCACCCGAGCTGCCATTCGGACCGCCAAGCGACCCGCCCGACGACAACGGCTGGGCCTGGGAGTGGGGTCCCCAGTGAACCTCGCCGCCCCTGCCGCTCGCCCACCCCAGCCCGCCACGGGTGCGACCGCGCCCGCCCGCCATGGGCACCCTCCCACCCTGCCGCCCGTACCGGTCCCCGCCGGCCACTCGGGAGCACCCGGAGGCCGTGACCACCCGGACGTCCAGTCGGCCTCCGGGTTGGCCTCCGGGTCAGCCTCCGACGTTGACCCGGAGGCCACCGACGCGGCGAACCCGCAGCGTAGCCGGCCAGCCGCGCCGCCCGCCTGGTCGGCGACTGGCGCGCCGTTCCACTCCTTTGCTGCCGCTGGCGCCCCGGTACCGCCCCTGGCGGTACGCCTCGCGCCAGCGGCAGCATGAGCGCCCATCCGACCGGTCGACCTGGTGGTGTGGCTGCGCGGCTCGCGCACCTGGCGACCCGGCTGACCCCTCGGGACCTGTGGCTGTGCGAGCTGGTGGACGAGCACCGCGTGCTCACCACCCACCAGCTCACCGACCTCGCCTTCCCCAACCTCGACACCGCCGAGCACCGCCTGGTCATCCTGCACCGCCTCGGAGTGCTGGAGCGGTTCCGGCCCCGCCGCGACCTGGGCACCGCCCCCTACCACTACGTCCTCGGCCCCGCCGGCGCGCGGGTGCTCGCCGCCCGCCGCGGCCTCAACCCGTCCGGGGTGCGGTACCGCCGCGACGACGCCCTTGGCGTCGCGCACTGGCAGCAACTGGACCACCTGATCGCCGTCAACGGGTTCTTCTCCGCCCTCGCCCGCGCCGCCCGCCACCGGGCTGACCGGGCCCTGGCCACCTGGTGGTCGGAGCGGCGTTGCGCGGCCCGCTGGGGCGGCCTGGTCCGCCCCGACGGGTACGGCCGCTGGCGGGACGCCGAGGACGAGGTCGACTTCTTCGTCGAGGTCGACCTGGCGACCGAGCCACCCCGCCGGCTGACCGCCAAGCTCAGCGGCTACCAGGACCTGGTGGCCGCGACCCAGATCACCACCCCGGTGCTGTTCTGGTTCCCGACCCCCCAGCGGGAAGCCACCGCCCGCGCCGCGCTCGGCACCCCGACCATCCCCGTCGCCACCGCCAGCCCCACACGACCCGCGAACGGTGCGGGCGGTCCGGCCGGGCCGGTCTGGCTGTGGCTCGGCAGCACCACACCGCGCGTGCCGCTGGCGGCGCTGGCACACCACCCCACCAGCTCCGCAGCCCCGACCCCCGCCCCAGCGGGCGTGCCCGCGCCGGCCACGCCCCCAGACCTCGCCGGCACCCAGGAGCACCTCACACCCCCAGCCCCGTGAGCCAACCCCGACGACATTCGACGACACCGAGATGGAGGCAAGCACCATGCACCTTGACGTGTACGTGCCCAAGCTCGCCACGCTCCCGGAGATCCGGCCGGGCGCGGGGATCATCGGCAGCCCACGCGTCGATGACCCCGACAAGCTGCTCATCGACTACGAGGACAACCAGGCTGGCGCCAGCAACATCCAGACCTACGCCGACCGGGTCGTCCACGCCGCCGACCGGCACCTCACCGGCTACCCGACAGCCAAGCGCATGCTGGCCGATGCCGACGACCTGCTGCTGGTCGGCACCTTCGACACCCACAGCGGCGTGGTCGACGTCAGCGACAGCCAGGTGCTGGAATCCTGGCTCACCGAAGCCGAGGACGGAGCGGTCCCAAACCTCGACGCGCAGATCCGCCCGACCTTCCCGCCGCGGTGACAGCCAGCACCAGCCGCACCCACAAGCGAGCCCAGCCCGCCGACCCAGGAGCGCCATCCGCCACCCCGGCATCGGGACCGGGATCCCAGTCGGATCGGGCGGCACGGGAGGCGACTGAAGGAGGCTCCGGAGGGGAGGGCCCATGCCGCTGTTCTCCGCCGGTCACAACGACCCCGGCTACCTGCCCGACAGCCCGCCCACCATCACGCGTGACTGGCAGGTCGCCCGCGACGCGCTCATCGAAGACCTCCGCTACGCCGCGGACGCGACCCAGACGTGGGCAGACCCCCACGACTGCGACGACCTCCCCTGCCCAACCTACGGCGAGGACTGCCCCGACAACCTCGCCGCGGATCTGCGCAGCGCCGCCGAGGAGCTCCAAGCGCTGCAGCCGAGCACCGCATGGCAGGCCACGGTCGGCCGCCGGGCCTGGTGGCTGGACGACCTCGGCGACCAGTGCCCCGAGTGCGGCTACCCGCTCGCCGAAGGTGGCTGGCCCCAGTCGCATCACCGCCCGGGCGACGGGCGAGCCTGCCTGCTGCGCCTGGACGACGGCACCGCCATGCCCTGACGCCAACCGCTGGAGCAGCCGTCAACCGGTCTGGGCGGGGAACGGCACGATCCGGTTGGCCAGCGCGATCATCGCCTGGACCGCGGGAAGATCCGGGCGGTCCAGCAGCAGCATGCCGTCCTCGGCGGCAGCCGCAAGCTCAAGCGTGTCGGCCGGGATCAGCGCCCACAGCCGCTCGCCCAGCGCGGCGCGCGCCTCGCGTGGTGCCAGCGGCGCCCGGCTCTGCGCCGCGGTGATCACCGCGCCGGCCAGCCCTTCGTCCCCGCCGGCCAGCGACCAGCCGTCCAGCGCCGCGCGGACACCTTGGATCCCCGCGCTCTGACAGCGGCCCACCGCCACCAGCACCTCCGCCGCCCCGAGCGCGACGTCCACTTGCCGGGCACCGGCGGGAGGCAGGTCGACCACCACCAGCCGCCACGCCAGCCTCCCGGCACCCAGGGCCGCCTCCACCAGCGCCGGGTCAGGTGCCGGCTCGGGAGAGCCGTCGACCAGGCCCGCCAGCGGCAGGACATGAAGGCCAGGCCACGGCTCGGCCAGCACCTCGGTCAGCCCACGTCGCAGCCGATCCGCGTCCGGCCCGCCGGCCACCGCCGTCAGGTCGGTCCACGCGCGGACCCCCGCCGGCAGATCAAGGCGGTGTGCGAGGCCCCCGGCCAGGTCGACCAGGCCGACCGGACCGGGCCCCCAGCGCGCCCACGCGGCAGCCAGGTGGGCGGCCACCGTGGTCGTGCCGGCACCGCCATGCACGCCACGGACCGCGACCACCCAACCATCGGCCGAAGCGGTCGGTGGGCGGTCCCGGGCTTCGCCAGTGGTGGCGGGGTGTGGGGTGGCGGGCCAGTGGGTGGCGAGCATGCGGGCACCTCCTGCGGTGGCTGGTTCGGGCTGGCAGGACCTACCTCGATGCCGCGCACGCCTTCAAGGCACCGCTGCGCTGCTCAGGGAGCGCCGGCACCGGCGCACCAGCGCGCCCTCGCCCGCGCGGCGGGCTGCCGCAGCTCGCCGTGACCACCCGCACCGCAACCAGCTCGCCGTTCACTCCGGAGGTCCGCGATGGCAAACCGGCTCAGCTTCGGCCTCAACCCGCCCGAGGGCGTCGACACCGCCTGGGGAGCCCGCTGGATCATCGACCCGGACGGCTGGGTCGACCAGGTGTGGGACCGTACCGACGCGATCGGCCCCGACGACCGCCGCCGCGAGCTGCTCGGCTACCTCGACGACCACGTCGGCGACACCGCGCAGCAGAAGGCCCGCCAGCTGCTTGAACGCGGCGAGCTGCGCTGGTCCCAGGACACCACCGTGACCCTGTACGACGACGAGGTCGTCACCGTCGTCGGCAACCCGCGCCGATCGTTCGGCTACCTGTACGTCGGCGCCTGGTTCAAGGGCGACCCGCCACCCGCCGAACCGACCCCGACCTGAGCACAGCCCCCGCGACAACCCCGGCAGAGCCAGCCTGACCATCCGCGCGCCGACCTCCCGCGATGGAGCCCAGCTCGGGATGGCCGGACCACCGACCGCGGGGGGTGGCTCGGCCTGCTCCGACGACCCGCCTGGAGGGACTTTATGCAGTTCGGGAAGCTCATCGTCAGCGAGCTCATCGAGGAACTGGAGGAACTCGACCCGGAAGCCGAGGTGCGGCTCGCCACACAGCCTGCCTGGCCGTTCGAGTGGTCGCTGTCCGCCAGCCAGCCTGGCCCGGCAATGCAGGTCGAGCTGGACGGCCAGCCGGTCGTCTACCTCATCGAGGGCGAGCAGCTCGGCTACCTGCCCGGCAGCGTCTCCCAGGAACTCGGCTGGAGGCCGTGAAACGCCTCCTCCCATCCCGCCTTCGGCCGCGCATCCGTCCTCAACGCGCTCGGCACCGGCCCTCGGCGGACGACCGCCGGCCAGCTCAGTGGTCGACGCCACGCCCGACATCGGCCCCATGCGCCGATGCCCGTCCTGGAGGTAAGGAATGTCCGTCATCGCTCGCCCCACGCCCCAAGGCTGGCAAGCCCGCTACCGCCACCCCGATGGCCATCCCGCCCACCAAGGGCAGGGTGCTCCACGAGGCCGTCACCGGCCATTTCGCCGGCGACGTCGAAGCCGCACGCCGCTACCTCATCGACGAGCACCCGGCCGGCTGGCGCCACCTCGGCGGCGACTTCACCAAGCCGGGATCGCCGCGGGTCGACCACGACCAGCTGGCCGGCTTGGGCGCGGGCGAGCCGCCGAGCGATGTGCAAGCCCGTCCGACCCCGCCAGCGTGCGGGGCGGCGGTCGGCAGCCGCTGGAACGGCTCGAAGATCCGCCCGCGCGAGGCTGCGGGGATGCCGGGCCGGCGTCTTCGACGGCCAGGACCGCCATGGTGCCGCGGCGGCGGCTCCGACCCCAGACCGGGGTCTGGTCGGGCGTGTGCTTGGCGGCGTTGCCGAGCAGGTTGGCGTGCACGCCGTGGACGCGTCCGTGTCGACCCGCACCCACGCGCGCCGGCCAGCGTGCCGGCGACGTCGAGGATGAACGGCTGGGTCGGGTGGGCAAGGGTGGCCAGGCGGACGGCGTCACGGGCGAGCGGGGCGGCATCGACCGGCTCCCGGACTGCGAGGGTCGCGATCGTCGGGGCGGCGGCGAGGGGGAGCTCCTCGATCAGCCGGTCAAGCCGTCCGGCCTGCGCGGTCGCCAACTCCAGCAGGTCCTCGCGTGCGGCCTGGCTGAGCTGCTCGCGGCGCTGCCGCGAGGTGAGCGGGGTCGCGGTGATGCCCGCCAACGGCAAGCGCAGTCGTGCGCGACGATGGCAAGCATCCGCATGGGGGAATCCTGGCCGGCGGCGCGTGATGTGGCATGGCGGGTAGTGACCAACGCTCAGGGACAGCGTTGGTCACTACCCGCGCCAGATCATCGCGGTGTGGGGCTTGGGGTGTGCTGCCGGACCGGTATTGTCGCCGGTGGGAGAGCGATGACGGCGAACGCGACCTGCCACCCGGGCATGTGGCCGACGACCAGCAGGTCCCGTTCCGCAGCGCCGGGGTGGACGTCCGCATCCTTCGAGCCCGCATCGCCGGCGATCACATCGCGGAGGCATGTCCGGCCGGCAATGGGCGGCGGGGCGGCAGGCGCTGCGCGGCCGGGCAGCGACCGGGCGGCTCGCGCAAGCCAGCGCGGACCTCGCGGTGGCGGAGCTCCCCAACGCCCCGCCTGGCTGGCGGCGCTCGCCTACGCGCCTGGCCCTTGCCAGCCACCGACCATCAACCACGATGGCACCGGGGTGTGGGCGAGGGTGCCGCTGCCGTTTCGCTGTGAGGTGCTACTGCCGTGGCTCGGCCTGCACACCACACCCTGTCCGGACAGCCACCGCCATGACCACCCGACGGCCGTCACACAGGCCCAGCCGAGCGACCCTGGGTCGACCAGTTCGAACCACGCAGGAGGCAGCCATGCCCGACCCGTTGGAAGGCGCGCTGATGGTCTATCCGCCGACTCCGCCGCCGTGCTGCATCCACTGCGGCTATCCGCTGGTCTGGGCGCATTCGCTCCACAAGTGGGTCGTTGCCGAGTTCGGCCCGACGGACTGCCGACGCGACCCGGAGGGGATCTACCACCGGCCACCCGATGGCGTCATGGCGCCGCGGGAGCGCACCGAGGGGGTGCGTCTGAACGCCCGCCAGTTCGCCGACACGGTCGGCGTCCCAGCCGAACGGGTCGCCGAGGCACTCCAGCGCGCCCGCGCCGCCGGTAGCGCTCCTGATCTTGCTGGCGTGGAGCCGGCCCTTGGCCGGCTCCACTGGCACGACGACCTTGCTGCCTGGTGGGAGACCGCAGCCGGCGAGCCCGCCGGGTGACCGCCGCCGCAGCGTCGTGCCGTGCCGGGCGGTGGCCGTGCCACGGCGGTCCGCTTGATGATCTGGGCCTCCTCGTACTCGGCGATCATGCCCTGGAACTGCACCACCAGCAGCCGATCCTCGGGACGTCACCGACCGGGCCATTCACGACACTTCGGTGCCCGCCCGGTCGAACTGCTCCACCAGCGCTCCATGCTGCGGGCAAACACGACGGCGACCCGGATGGCGTCGCGGCGCCGGCCGAGCTGTATTTCGGTGGAGAGCTTGGCCCGGAGTTCGCCGGGAAGCCGACGGCCGAGTGCTCTGGTGGTGTGGCTGGTTGTCACCATCGCAGCCTGCACCATGCTGCATCGCTTGGACGACTGGCCGTCGGCACCGCCGTGGCGGTCATGCACGGCCGGTTTTCCCGCACCGCGGACCAGTGACAGGGTGGCGCGCGGGTCCACCGCCAAGGCGGGCCGCCGATGTGGACGCCGACGTCACGGGCCAACCGCCATGGCAAAAGTCATACTGATGAGATCTTCAACAGATGTTCTGTTAGACTCTGCGGCCTTATGAGCAGCGGGTTGTTCGGTCGCGCGCTCCGCGACGCACGGCGACGGTATCGGCTGAACCAGCGTGCGTTTGGCAAGGCCGTCGGTGTGAGCCAGAGCGCGGTCACCCAATGGGAGCATGGCACCGCCACCCCGACCATCCAGCACGTGTTCGCAGCCGAGCGGGTGCTCGGTATGCCGTCCGGCACGCTGGCCGGCCTGCTGGGCTTCGGTCCGCCGTCCAAGACGCCACCGTTCGTCACAGGCCCGCGCGGCGTGGTGGACGCCATGCTCGCCGACGACGCGTTGAACGACGAACAACGCCAACTGCTGATCGGCCTGTATCGCCAACTGTGTGTCCCGACGCGGCGACGATAGCCGACCGACCGCTCTTGGTGACGTCAACGGGCCGGCAGGACCGCATGCTGTGGCTGAGCGGCTCGCACACCTCGCCGCACGCCTGACCGCTCGCGACGTGTGGCTGTGCCAGCTGCTGGACAAGCACCACGTGCTCACCACCACCCAGCTCACCGACCTCGCGTTCCCCAACCTCGACACCGCCCAGCACCGCCTGGTCATCCCGCACCGCCTCGGAGTGCTGGAGCGGTTCCGGCCACGCCGCGACCGCGGCAGCGCCCCCTACCACTACGTGCTCGGCCCCACAGGCACCCGCGTGCTCGCCGCCCGCCGGGGCCAGGACCCCTCCCGGGTGCGCTACCGCCGCGACGACGCCCTGGCGGTCGCGCACTGGCAGCACCTGGAGCACCTTGTCGCCGTCACGGGTTCTTCCGCGCGCTGGGCCGCGCCCGCCGGCACCCGGCCCGACCGGGCGCTGGTGGCCTGGCGGTCGGAGCGGCGCTGCGCCGCCAGGTGGGGCCGCCTGGTGCGCCCCGACGACGGCTACGGCCGCTGGCGCGACGCCGACGCGGAGGTCGACTTCTTCGTGGAGGTCGACCGCGCCACCGAGCCGGCCTGGCGGCTGGCCGACAAGCTGGACGGCTACGCCACCCTGGCCACGGTGACCCGGGGTGGCCACCCCGGTGCTGTTCTGGTTCCCGACCCCCAGCGGGAAGCCACCGCCCGCGCAGCGCTCGGCACCTCCGCCATCCCGGTGGCGACCGCCGCCGCAACCAACCGGGGCAGCCGCAGCCCCGCAGAGCCGGTCTGGCTGTGGCTTGGCAGCAGCGCCCCGCGCGTGCCGCTGGCGGCGCTGGCGCACCACCACAGCACCCCCTGACCCTCCCGCCCCTCCAGGGGAGCGCCAGCACCCCTGGCGCGCGTCCGCGGTCAGCACCACTCGCAGCCCATTCCAGACCGACAAGCAGCCACAGCCGCCCGCCACAACCTGCGATCCCATCCACCGCACCGCACGTGCCCCGCCCACCGCCAACCCACAAGGAACCGGTGATCGACCATGAGCCGCAAGGAGGGCGTCTGGTACCACAACGACTGTGAGGCGACGCACATCGACGACCGGGAGCTGCAGGCCCTGGCGTGGGAGCTCGGCGACGAGGCGGCCACCGCGCTGCGGCACCGCGCCGTTGCACCCGGCCAGCGCGTCCGCATCGTGGCGCCGTTCTCCGAGGTCTGCATGCACATGCGCGCCGCAGGCCAAGAGATGGACGCGGTCTTGCTCGAACGGATCGACGGCGACCGGCGCTGCTACTCCGCGCAGCTCTACCAGCCCGGTTCGGCCACGCCGTTCAGCTTCCCGATCACCACCGGCGAAGCCGGCATCTTCGACGGCGATGACGGCTTCTACACCTACCTAACCGGCCACGGACCGGCCACCGGCATGCCGTCGAGGGCCGACCCCACGGGCGGCCCGCGCCCGGCACGGACAGCCCTCCCCCGGCGGTGCTGCCCGGCCAGCGCCACGAGACCGGCGTCGGCCAAGCGCTCGCACAGGCGCTCGCCGCCGGTCCCCACGCCCACGCGGGTGGAGGGCGCCGGGAATGCGGAGGTCGAGGACAACCCACCGTGGGCACGAAGCAAGCACGAGCAGTCCCGCCTGCGCCCAAAGGGCGGGTGCGGCCCGCCGGGCACCTGGCTGGTGGCCGGCGCCCATGCGCAGCATGTCCGTGCCCTGTCGGGCTGTGAGGCGCCCCAGCAGAGCGTGCAGACCATACGGGCATCCCCGAGCCGGACGCCCGACGACGCAGGATGGCCACGGCAGGTGTCGGTGCCGGCCCGCCGACAGCCCGCCTGCCGCAGCGCCGAGCATGTCCCGTGACCTGGGCAAACCGGGCTTGCTGTGCTCGTAGGGTCGAGGTAGGTCCTGTCGTGACCATCCGCCCGCGACCCCGAGGAGGATCGCATGCCCACCACCGCCGACGGCGCACCCGCCGACGCCAACCACCCCACCCGCCCACCCGAGCCCGCCACCGCCGGCCCATCACCCCACCCCGCCGGCCCGGACCCGGACGCCGGCGGTCTGGTGCAGGTGACCCCCAGGGCCCTGGCCGGACCCGGCGAGCCCGGCACCGCCCTGGAGGTCCTGCGCGAGGCCGGCTGGCAGGTCCAAGACGATGACCTCGCCAACACGCACGCCTGGTCCCCAGACGCCCTGGTCTACGTCGGCTTCCTGCCAGAGGGCGACGCCGGCAGGCAGCACGCCAGCGCCGGCGCCGACGCGGGCGCGGCACAGACGCTGTGGGAGGTGCGCGCCTACCACCATCCCGACGCTCCAAGCCCGGTGTGGACCGCCACGTTCGACGACGCCACGCCCGCCGAGCTGGTCGCCGCGTTCCTGGCTGCCGTGGCCGACCCGGCCGGCGTCACCCGCGACCCGCTCGACCCCGCCGGGATGCTCGACAACCCGGCCGGCAACCCGCAGCCCGACACGACCACGTCCCCCTGACCCGCCACGCTGCCACCGGCCCCACCCCAGCGGTGGGGCCGGTGGGTGCAGCGGCCAGTTCTTGGGCTGCGCGCTGGAGCGTGCGCGCGCCACCCGCCGATGCGTGCCGGCGCCAGACCTTGAGGAAACGCGGGTCGAGCTCTCGAGGGCGAGCAGCTCGGCTACCTACCCGGCCTCCCAAGAACTCGGCTGGAGGCAGTGAAACGCCCTCGCGCGTTCCGCCGCCGCAGCCACCCCTGAGCGCTCGGCACTGACCGTCGGCCGCCGCTGGCCAGCACATGCCGGACGCCACACCCGGCGGCGCGGCCGCGCGCTGGCGTTGGCGACCAGCCAGCGGCTGGACCACCTCGTCGGCGCCAACGGCTGCTTCACCGCCCTGCTGCACGCTGCTCGCGGCCAGCCAGCCGCTCGGCTGGCCCGCTGGTGGTCGGAGCGCCGCTGCGCGGCCGAGTGGGGCGAGTTCGTCCGCCCCGACGGCCACGGCATCTGGATCGAAGATCATGTCCAGGTCGGCTTCTTCCTGGAGTACGACCGCGGCACCGAACCACTCGACCGGCTGGCCGCCAAGCTTACCGGCTACCACCAACTCCGCCGAGGCCGAGCCCGACCCGGTGCTGGTGCTGTTCGTGCTGCCCACACACCGCCGCGAGGCCGGCGTCCGCCAGACGCTCACCCCCCACCCACGCCGCCCCCGAGGGCAGCGGTGAGGTGACGGTGGCGACCGGCGTCATCCCCGCCCACCGCACCGCAGCCGACGCGGTATGGCTGCTGCTTAACCCCCATGGCGGCGGACATAGGCAGCGGCTACGGGAGCTGGCCCGCCACGCTGCGCCCGTCAGCCTCGACTGACATCGTGCAGCCAGGGCCCCCAGATCCCGTTGGGCTGGCTTCGTCCTGTCGTTGACCTGCAGATTCCCGGACCTTGAGGTCCGCGCGAGATCGAGCTACCCCCTGGGACCCCAACGATGGCGGACCACGGCAACCTAGCAGGAGGAGCCAGCGATGCCCCAGGAGAAGCGTCCGTTGACCACGTCACCGAGCCAGCAGGACGACTACGCGGCACTGTTCATCGAGCGGTTCGGGGAGGCCGCGTGGGCACAGGAGCGCGCCCGCGACGCCGAGGAGGCCGCGCGCTGTACGCCGGCTGCAAGGTCCAGGCCTTCCTCGACGACCCGATCACCGAGCAGAACGGCGCGTACGACCTCGCCAGCATGATCCGGTGCGACTGCGCCGGCTGCACCCGGGACCGGCAGCAACCGCACCCCTTCTGACCCGGGTAAGCAGACCTTGAGATGCTGCTCGCGTCGAGGCGGCCGACAATAGGACCGGAGTTCCGCGGCTTGTAGGCACGGGACCTTGCTTGGTCTACTCTGAGCTGCACGAATGCTTGGGCGTGGGGGTCCAGGCGTGTGCCCACGAGCCCATGTTCCCCCTGGGTCAGCGCCTCATCTGCCCGGCTACGGAGTTCGAGCTACATGGCGGTCATGAATTGCCTCGATGTCGAGAGCGCGCCGCCACACCAAACCGCTGAGGTCCTCAGCGGAACCTCGAGAAGACCGAACAGGGGACCCGCGACGACGATGTGCCAGACCGACAACACCTGCACCCACCTGCGGCACAACTGGCAACTGTGCGGAGAGGTCCGGTGCGGGCGGAGAAGCGCCGGTCCGGGCAGTTCGTGTTGTAGAGTCTGTACTGCCGCAGCGACGACGCGGCCCCACCACTTCACGTAGCGACCCGTAGGAGTTGCCCCGATGAGCGGCACCCCGCCGTCCGACAGCGACAGCCCCGCCTTCCCCGAGATCGACACCACCGTGGCGAGTTCGGCCCGGATCTACGACTACTGGCTGGGCGGCAAGGACCACTACCCCGT
>WNFU01010702.1_pt1 | contig 12489 bp, 16 predicted proteins | sample 5400121 | NCBI WGS metagenome assembly WNFU01 (sample SAMN13153360, study PRJNA577476) | soil metagenome | isolation source: 100 cm soil or saprolite under grassland replicate 1 | place: USA:California | collected 2016-06-15 | reverse complement strand
TTACGAGCACTTGTGGGCGTCAGGGGAGATGTTGAACTTGAGATTGACGGCCAGTTGACACGGCGCTCGATCCTTGATGCTCTGGAAGCGCGTTATCCGATGTTGCGTGGGACCATTCGCGATCATGTTGCAGGAGAGCGACGGCCCATGCTGAGGTTCTTTGCCTGCGGTGAAGATGTGACCCACGAGCCGGAGAACGCTCCGATGCCAAAGGAAATCGCATCAGGAAAGGAGCCGTTTTACATCATCGGAGCCATCGCCGGCGGTTAAGACAGAGACTCTGAGTTTCTTCTGTGTGGAACCTCTGTGTTTTTCGTTTTCTATGATTGTGGTTATTGCCTACAAATCAGTAACAGGAGCGACACAGGTGCAACAGGCTCAACTAAAATGTTTTGATCGTCACACGTAGAGTGAGCCTCGAGAGCCGCAACCAAGTGGCGATGGGGTCGGTACCGTAACGCGGTAGCGTCGGGTCGGCTTCTCGTTATCTAAGGCCGTGGCCAGGAAACTGACCCGAAGCTACCGCTCTACGGTACTGACCTCATTGACACGCACCATCAACTAAGGACACGACAAGCACGAGCCAGTAACCAGGGGAGGGAAGAATTATGACAACAAGCAATACAAACACCATCCGGCTCCATCGAGTGCTCCAGTCACCGCCGGAGAGAGTTTACCGAGCATTCCTTGATGCAAACGCAATGGTATGCAGACGACCATCACGTTGAAACCAGTATCGGTCGGAACTGAATTGAACATCGTGCAAGAGGGAGTGCCCGCTGTTATTCCGGCTGAGGCTTGTTATCTCGGTTGGCAAGAATCGCTCACGCTGCTGGCGAAACTCGTCGAAGCTGAGATTCCAGATCAGACTTAAAACTGAAATTTCATTCCGCTGCGCAGCGCCGAGGGATACTGAAAGATCGTGCCTTGCCCGTAGAACGGATTGGGGAACCAGATCGATTGTGCACCAGGAATACCGCTGTTAGTTCTTAACGTCTCGTCCTGACTGATCGGACGTTGCGCGTTGGCGACGTTGAACCAGTCAACCTGAATCCGCAACTGACGACTCTCACCAAGTTTGATCGGATAGGATGCGCCGAGATCGAGGTTGTAAGTAGTCGGAGTGCGATTGTTCCCATGGGTGTATTTGTTTATTCGAATATCCGTCGTATGGCGATAACGAAGGTTTCGATGTTCTGCGCGGCACGGCCATTAATCCGTTCACTGTCCACCAGATTCAGATCACTTCCTTTTCTTTAATCTGCGTAATCTGTGGACTCTTCGAAATCAAATCTACGTAATCGGCGTAATCTGTGGATAGTTTGTTTTTGCTGAACCAGCTTCAATCTCTAATGCCAACGTCACCGCATCATCAAGGGAAAGTTCTCTTCCTTTATTCCATTCCATCTCATAGCCTTCTGTTCCCAGCGCTTGTTTTGCGGCGCCGAAATAGCGATCGAGCAGTGCGTCCCAGAATCGGACGTGGATGTCCATGCCCATCCGATCCCACTCCGCCTTTACGGCGCTAGCTGAATTGCGACTTGAGCCTCACCCGCAGGAGAAAGCGAGAAAGGCGGACGGGGAGACTGAGGGAAAACTGCTCGCGTCTTCTCACTAAAGGCCTCACCCGTAGGCGTTAGACCAAGACCCGCAAGCGACATCGCATCCCCTGCACTTCGAAGCTGATTTCGACCTTGTCGCCAATTGCGTGAGCAAGGACCAGACTCTGCTTATAAAGATTGAGACTGTCCGTGCAATTTCCCAAAATCAATTCACAATCCGCCAGATAGTGCCAGCCGAAGTGTTCGCTCCTTTATCGTTGTGCGCTTGCGCAAACTCAATTATCTCCTGAGCCATCGGCTTGGCTTCGTCCGTTCTGCCCAGCGCAACCAGCACCTGGGCCAGACCAACCATCGCCCGAATCACAAGATGCTGATCGCCACTTACTCGTTGAAGCCGCAGACATTCTTCAAATGCAGCACGCCAGCGCGAGTGTCCAGCCACCGGCGAAAACTGACAACGCCCGCAGCACTCGTTGCTCCTCAGCCGTATTGGCCATGGTGATCGCCGTTCCCTCATCTGCGTTTGTGAACCTCGCGATACCAAAGTCAGCGACAAGGGCTACACCATTGGAAAGTAAAATGTTTTCTGGCTTGATATCGCGATGAATCAGACAGCGCTCGTGCGCGTATCTGAGCGCGCTGGCGATTTCACGTGCGAAGCACAGCGCAGCCGAGCCGCAACCAAAGATGCCACACGGTCGATGGATTATCAGGCGATCATCGATTACGCCGAAGGTGTTCGCTAATTCCAGCCCTGGGTTTGCTTTGAAACCCTGGGGATAACGAGCCAGCTTGTCTAGGCGCAACTCTGAAGGAGTTGCGACGGTTTTCGAGGTTGGAGGCCAGTTCGTTTAGTCGCAACCTGACGTGTCGGGGTTGCGACGGTTATCGATCAGCGCGTAATGGCGACGCCAAACCCTTTCAGGGTTGCGAATAATCAAGATGCGCGACTCGTTCCCAGGGTTTCAAAGCAAACCCTGGGCTGGAATTAGTCAACGCCTTCAGCGTAAAAACCTTGTCGGAAAAACAAGAACCTAAGAACTTGCTACTCAGTGCATCGTCAAGGGAAAATGACGGGAGCCGGATGATTCTCTGCCGTAATGACTCACCCTCGATGTACCGCATCACGTAGTAGGGTTGATCGTGAATTACTCCCGAATCGTGTAAGGGAAGGATGTGGGGATGTGTTAGCCGCGCCGCAATTTCAATCTCGCGCAGGAAACGACTGGTGCCAATGGTGACTCCGATGTCGGCGGTCATTACCTTGATTGCGACCCGCCGGCCGTGTTTGAGATCGTCGGCCAGCGTCGGAGATGCGGAGGAGATTGTGAAGAATGTGAAGCGGTCAGAAGACGCCTCACTGACATTTCACACGAACGGGATCGGAGATCCTCATGACGTAAGCCTCATTCCTTTCTTTCGCATCGCACATGAGCGCTACACTCTTTACTGGGTGAGTCACAAGGCTGGATAGTCGCTTCAACGTTAGCCTTGCGAGCGCAGGCCTGGGATCGATCGCGAATTGATTCAACTTTAGCCGCAGGCGTGGGTAACTTTACGCCGGAGGCGTTGGCTAACTTCAGCCCAGGGTTTGCTTTGAAACCCTGGGGATAAAGTCAGGCAATGTGTTCGTCGCAACCCTGAAGGGGTTGCCAACGGATCATGACTCGCAGCCGGCGACGCAACCCCTTCAGGGTTGCTCTGTCCAGACGACATTCGTGATCCCAGGGTTGGCAAAGCGCAACCCTGGGCTGAAATTGGCGAACACCTTCGGTGTTGTGTAGTTGTCACAACACCTTCAATGTTGTGTAGTTGTCACAACACCTTCAATGTTGTGTAGTTGTCAATTGATGTTGCGTCAGCATTATCTACTTCGATTATCCACTTCGCGCAACTATCCAAACTCAATCCCAAACGTAACGCTCATCGTACGCAATGCCATACGCCTTCAGGAAAGCACGATACTCATCCTGAAACGTCATTCGCTTGTGATGTTCCTCCTGGTTTTCGATATCTCTAATTACCTCCTCCAAATTCGATTGACTTACTGAGAACGCGCCGTAGCCTCCTTGCCAGTGGAACTTTGCCAGTTTGGGTGAAAGTTCCTTCACCCAACCAGACGATGTTCTTTTGATCTCTTTAACTACTGACGCAACCGAGTGTGTTCTCGAGAGTGCAAACAGCGCATGAATATGATCCTCGACACCATTGACGATCAGTGTTTCGCAATCTTGCTGATCGTTGCAAGATAACGATGCATGTCTGTTCGGATTGTTTCATCGCTAAGAAACGGAAATCATCGCTATTTGCGCGCAGCTTAGAGCCAGGAGTTGCCGGCCCAAAGGTAACTGATGCGCCTCGGGGTAGTAGGAGCTTGCTTTGAGGAGTCGAGGGCGCGAACCGCACAGGTAAGCGCAAATAGATCGGGGTAGGGAACTGCAAGGTCGACCCGAACAATGCCCCCTCTCAGATTGAATTTTCGGGATGGACAGGTGGAACTGCCACAGGTGGGTGGGCTGCATCATCGCTAAGAGCGAAGAGCCGCCTGAGGGCGCTCACACAGAGATTTCGATAGGGACACTACTATTTAGATAAAATGGACATCGGGTCGGTGCGAGGGAAGTCACCCCCGCGGAACAGGCACCGAGCCTTTCTACCTCGAACTAGGAGATCGTCCGAGGATTCCATTCTAGTCAAAAGTTAAGATTTGCTAGAGAATATGGTGGGCCGTGGAGGGCTCGAACCTCCGACGCGCTAATTAAGAGTGCGGTCACAGGCACTCCAGCAGGTTATGGCTCTTGCGATTTACTAACATTTGTTACGGGTTGCAGCCGCCAACGAGTTCAACTGTTAATACCTATTAATGCCTCTTTGTTGGTATTCTGGTCACAAGTTGGTCACAACCAATTCCTCGCCTCGCGCGGCCCGAATAGCGCAAAGGTTAGCCCAGGTTCTCTGGGCTAAACCTCGACAAGAGGAAGTAAAAACAAATTCATCACTTCTCAAGTCGCAACAACGGCAACCCACTCGAACGACAAGACAATAGGCTCCGCTGACGGTGTGGGAGCTTCAACACCTCGTCAGTAAAAATCCTCATAATTCTGATCAAGAAAATGAACTTCAACACTGCGGTTTACGGATTTCCGGCTCCGATTAGCCTCCCCTTTTTTATTGGCAGGATCCTGCCTATTTGCAGTGAGAGTCTCGAGAATGGTTGAAGATTAAAACCACAGCCGGTAAGGAAGAGATGTGAAAACGCATTGAAGGTTGGTAGTTGGGCCGCGCAGTTTCAAGAGGATTCTCGATGGTAGGGGTCGCGATTTGTTCAATACTCGACGCGACCAAATACTGACAGTTACGAGCTTCCACTATCGAGACTTTGGCTAAGTTCACAAGGCCTTCTTTAACCGCCTCCAGTGCGGGTGTTTCGCACAGACGGTACCAGCTACTGTTTGTCTCGCGTGTTGAAAGGCGAAACGGCATTAGCTGAGGTGCTTTTACTTGAGATCGGTGAGCATAACAGCGTCCGAGGTAATTACCTTATGAGAACACGCGAGCTTTCCGTCGCGGGACCAGTCAAAAGCGACTACGACACCCTCCTTAAAGTGAGTCAACTCTTTAGCCGAACCGCGGGCATCCATCTGTCGACTAACGATGTTGACATGGTGCTCATCGATGTACGCCAGGCTTCGACCATCCGGCGTCCAGGAAATATAGAAACTGGAGAAATCCAAAATCTCTAACGGACTTCCCCCTTGAAACGAATAGATTGCTGTCTTGTTCGCTCCCTTGTCCTCAAAGTATCCGGCAGCTATCACACTACCGTCAGGCGAGATAGCCGGATACGTGGAAGTCTTGTTAGTCAAAAGCACCGGAGCACCGCCTTCGATTGACACCTTAAAAAGTCCGGAAGGATTAGCGATAGATGCGTAAACCACCCACTTGCCATCCGGCGTACAGCGCGGCCAGCGTTCGCCGCTGTTACTAGTCAGCTGTCGAGGGTTGCTGCCGTCAATATTTATTCTCCAGATGTGTCTGGCGCCCGTGCGATCAGACATAAAAACTATATCGACCCGAGAGCGATGACGCATGGATGATGGCGCAAGCAGATCGCAAGCGCGAAAAGAAACACGCACTCCATGTTCGTATGTAAAGTAGGCCCGTTGCTGGCGGCTGCAATCGGAAAGGAGCAACCGAATGACAGTTCGGCGACGCGGCTCGCGATTTCACTACGATTTCATGATCCGCAAACAGAGGTATAGGGGCGCAATACCCGAGGCCCGCACGAAGAGTCGTTGACGTTGTGAAGATCAAAGAGTTGATGGGGCACGCTTCGATTGTGACGACCATGCGATACATCCACGCAACCGATCAAGGAAAGCGTGGGGCGATCACTGTCTTGTCCGAGTATCGACAGCAACGTCGTCGAAAAGATGGTCACGAGTTGGTCACAGAAGAAAAACGGCAGGCTCTTCAACCTGCCGCAAGTCATTGAAAATAATGGTGAGCCGTGGAGGGCTCGAACCTCCGACCCGCTGATTAAGAGTCAGCTGCTCTACCAACTGAGCTAACGGCCCACAGCGGAAACAAAATTATACGTGCGCGGATTTAGGTGTCAAGGTGGTTCAAATCCGGGTTCTCACTTTCAGATTAGGACAACTGCCCAATCCCGGGTAGTCCCGTTAGTGTTTTGAGACGTTGAGCGGCTAACACGCCAGGCAAAGAAAAAGCGAAAGCGGCAATGGCTGAGAAGCTAATTGCTGCTTTCGCGTTTATTGCCAAACAACCCTTTCCAATTTTGAGGCATCCTAACTCGCCTCTAAAATTCTCACTTTCCCCGCATTAGTCAATGAGTTTATACGTCAGCGGCCCTGGGGGCCGCATCTATCATATCGTTCTGGAGCGCAGTCGTGCCTACACTCTTTGCGGTTTAAGGGTGAAGACATCGAAAGTCATTCTCTCGGAGAAACCTAAGAACAGCGTGCTCTGCAAGCATTGTGAGAGATTAAGAGAAAGCGAATCGCCCAATTCTCCAGCAACAGACTAACGGAGCACTAGCGAATTCCGGATGATACTGATCAATTCTGTTTAGTGCTGTATTTGTGTGTCACAGGACAGCGCCGGCAGGTTCAGGTTGTGGCGGCGCATTCCTGCTCAAGAAGCAGTCTATGAACAGCGTCAATCAGTGCCTCGATATCGGGTTTTGCAATATACGCCTCAGCTCCCGCCGCCAAAGCCTCCTGTTTATGCATCTCATACGCATCGCCCGAATAGAAAATGCAAGGCACTGCGGGTGTCAGTTCATTCAATTTCTGACATAACTCAACTCCGGTACCGTCCGGCAAACGTTTGTCGAGCACATAGAGATCAAAGGGCTCGCGTTTAATTAACCCGAGAGCATCAGCAATACTGGTAGCCACAACTACCTCGTAATCTTCCTGCGCAAGCAGAAATTGGAGCATCGTGGCGCCATCTTCGTGATCATCGACGCAGAGAATCCGACATTTGGTGCGCGACATAGATCGGGACTCCCCAATTTCCTAACGTGTTGAGCAAGAGTCGAGAGTGATATCAGGGAACTGAATTATAGAACGATAGTCTGAAAGTAACTAGTACTCCCGCCCGGTCGATACTGGTGTAAGTCGCGTTTCTGAACTTTCATTCACACCGCGGCTTCAGAGTCCTTGCAAAAAGTCAGCCATCAGCGCCAAAGGCGAAATATAGTAGCCCAAGGCAACCGCCCCAAGAAGCCTGGGGCATCGAGCCTGTGTCAAAACCCATGGTGTAGGATCCGCCACAAACTCTGCATCAAAGCACCGGACACCCTTATCAGCAACGAGGCGTCGAGGATTTGTGGGTCTTGTGGGATTAGTTCTGACGACTGGTGCTTTCTGGAAATATGATTCTATTCGCACTTTGAATGAACTAACTGCGTAACCGGGATCGTTCACCTTTCTTCCGATCCTGTACGAGCAGGTGGGCAGCTTCAACCCTGCCCACCGCCACTCGAACTGAGACCAATCGAAACATTGCGAAGGAATTCCTAACAGACCCGGGCTGATCCGGCGAGACCTTATCATGCGGTCATTGTCTTTTGGGACTCTGCATGGCTTTCAATAGCTGATTAACAGCTTCTATTTCCTGGTCATCAGGTTCCAGCTGTTTGTACTTCTCGAAAGTGCTGATGGCAGCCATGAGATCATTCAGGCGGTGATAAACGAGGGCAAGATTGAAATAGACCAGGGAAAAGCCCGGCTCGATTTGCGCAGCGGCTTCGTAGTGAAGACGGGCAAGTCGCAGCTCGCCAGCGTCATAATAGAGATTTGCCAGGTTGTAATGAGCCTCTACGTGGCGCGGTTCAAATTTTAGCGATAGCGTAAAATTGTCGAGCGCTTTGCTGCTATTTCCCTGCTCCAGATTAATAATACCAAGATTGCAATAAGCCTCCGCGACATTGTCCCCTTCGTTTATTGCCTCGATATAATGGTCCGCCGCTTTGCGATCTCCGCGCTCATGAAGCACCAGTGCCTCTTCAAAAGGACTCAATAACCGAGCGACTCTTTCGCCTTCCGTGCGAAAGAGACTTAACTGCCCTTGCAACTCAGCCTCGATTTGGCGAATGCCATGTCCTTGCGAGCGCAGATCTCTAACACGCCTGAACTGTGTCAGCGCTTGAAAATCAAAAATATAGTCTTTTTGATCTGGTAGGGAAGTGCCCTGAATAATTCCTTGTTCAGTCCAGCGCCGAATGGTGCGCTCGCTCAGTCCAAAAAGCTGCTTTATCTCGCGAATAGAATAGCTGGATTTGACACGTTGATAATCTGCCTTGGCGGGTACAGGCGCAGGGAACGAGAGAACCTTATTACTGTTTTCGTTCATCTGTAAGCGAGAAGCTTACGAAGCTTTTCTCTTCTTTGCTGCCTTCGGTTTAACCAGTGTGATGTCCGGTTTTTTCTTAGCAGCGCTGGTACTGCTTGCCTTTACCATAGGCTTTCGATTCGACTCCTGCAGGCTCCTCTTCAAGGCGCTCATGATATCAAGTCTGGGTAATTCTTCAACCTCGCCAAATTCGACCACTTTGTTACCTTTAATCTTCGCTTCAATCAGTAACGTGAGAGCCTGATGATATTGATCGGTAGTGTCGATTTCCGAAAGCGTAGTGGCCATATTTTCGACAAGTGTCGTCGCCAGTTTCAATTCATTTTTATCCAATTTTTGTGCGCCATCCAGTTCAGGCACATCCTGCATACTGCGCAGTTCATGGGGATAGTGGAGCTTTTGCAGGACCAGCCCATTTTCGTGAGGAAATATTGCAACTAGGTCTTCGCGATCACGCAAAACCACCTTGCCGACACCAACCTTACCGGTTTGCTTCATTACCTCGCGCAGTAGCGCATAGGGTTTCTCTGATACTGGTCCATCTGGACCAGCATAGTATGGTGAGTCATAAAAAGTTGAAGGAATCTCGCTCGCATCGACAAACCCAACAATGTCCACGGCCTTGGTGGTCTTGATCTTGATTTTGGCGACATCTTCGGGCTCGACTATTGCATAGCGGTCTGGTTCATACTGATAACCCTTGGTTATCTGGTCACCTGAGACAACCTGCCCACATTTCTTGCAGCGCTTGTCGTACCCGATAGGCCCATAGTCATCGCGATGAAGTTGGTTAAACTGAATCTTTTCAGACGTCTCGATCGCGTTGTAGATTCTCACCGGAATCGCGACGAGTAAGAACCGTATGTGACCCTTCCAAATAGATCGCATCTCATTCTCCTCGGGGGCAGCCGTAAATGCCTGGCCTAAAGATATGTAGGCTCAAGGAAGGATATTATGAGGGAAGTGGACCAGTAGAGTAAAGCGCTATCTTCTCGGAGGAACAGGGGAAAGAAAAGGGGAAAGGGGCAAAAGGGGAACAGGGAAACAGGGAAAAGCCCGTTTTCACTTTCCCCTTTTCCCCTGTTTCCCCTTCCGGGGCTTAGGCGGCATGCAGCAGTGCTGTGCGCATCGCTCCAGCCGATTGCCAGCGACGATTAGGGTCTTTGTCGAGGGCGCGATTGATTATCTCGCAGACACTAATCGGGAACTGAGGGGCACGTTGCTCCAGGGGAATTGTGGGTTGGTCGAATATGGCTTTAATCGTGTCTGCTACGCCTGCCTTTTGTCCGAGGTCTAAGGCTATCTGGCCAGTTAGCAGACTGTATGCTGTCATACCCAACGCATAGATGTCTGACTGTGGTCTGACATCTCTGAAGTTTCTTAATTGTTCCGGCGGCATATAGGCCAGGGTGCCGGCCATCTCTCCGGCCACAGTAACGCCGCTCATGCCCGACTGCGTGAAGCTCTTCGCCAGGCCAAAATCGGTGAGTTTTGCTGTTTGCTGGGGCCACGATCCGGCCACGAGAATGTTCTGGTCCTTTATGTCCCGGTGAATGTAACCTTCGGAGTGCGCATAAGAAAGTGCCTCGAGAACCTGTGTAATCATGAGCATGGTTTGTTCGTAGGGAAGCTGTCCCCCATGGGTATCGGCAAGCTTTGCGGCATCGGCGCCGTCAATAAACTCAGTGACCAGGTAGACCACCCCGTTGTTGGTGCCGCGATCAAGAAACTCGACTATGTGTGGATGCTTGAGGGCGGCAGCGACATCAATCTCCCGGATAAATCGTCGCATCGCCTTATCGCTGATGGCGAATTCAGGCAACAATGTCTTAATTGCCACCGGTCGTCCGCTTTGTTGCTCAAGGGCCAACATCACGCACCCCATGCCGCCACGACCGAGAACGCGCACCATAGTGTAACCGGGCACCGCCTGAGGGCATTGCTTCAACTCCTCACGGCACTCTTCACAGAGAAAGGTCAACTGCTCGTCGGGTGTCGAAGCCTGCGCTTCTTCCCGTCGGCCGCAAATGCGGCAGGCTACCGTCACAATGGTTGGCTGTGTTATCGGCTCAGTGTCGTTGGCTCGGCTTGTTTGCTCTACTCGCACATCCACTAATAAGATGGTTTCTCCACCTTGTATCTGATCACCATTGTTCAGGAAGGCCTCTCTCACTCTTTGACCATTCACAAACGTCCCATTTGTAGAGCCTAAGTCGCGCAGGAAGCAACGGGGCGGGCTTATCTCCAGCAGACAGTGATGTCGGGAAAAGAATCGGTCATTGGGCAGACACAAGTGGGAATCGTTAGTTCTGCCGATCAGGAATGTATCAGGCTGTTCGAAACTGAAGACACGGCCTCTGTAAGGCCCAGCTAGAACCCTCAAATTGACTTGCATTTTTTCAATCGCCTGCGCCGACAGCTACCTTTGAATTTCCAGATCATCAAAGGCGACTTCCGGAGTATCGCTGGCATAAAAGCCTGCCAGCCCCCGTTTGAAGTTTTCTGTGTCGGTGATATGGGTTAGATACTGGCCGTTAATGTAAAAGGAAAGATCCGTCCCTTTGACGCGAACTTCCAGCTGATTGGGAGTTGTTCCAGACCGAATGGTACCGGACTTGGTCCAGGGCACGATGGTGCTCTGATTGCCGCTCTTATGCATTACGATCTCGTACTGCGGATCCGTACCGCTATAAATTAGTAAGGCATAATCCTCGAGTTCGTTAGTTTTGGTTTTTTCGCCATGAACTATCAGACCGTAGCCGGAGCTGGAAGCCGTACCATCAACACTTCGGGCGGTAACTTTAACCGTTGCATTTTCAGTGTTGTAGTCATTCGAAGGCGCATACATAACCAGAAATGTTTTTTCCTTTGAGCGCAGGTGATACTCATCATCAGCGTACCAGATGTCGCCAAACTTGTACTTGCCGGTACCCCATTTTTCTGCTGAGAAGTCGTCAGCAAGCGATGCCGGCAGAGCGGAAGTGGTGTTGGAATTTCTCCCGTCGGCGTTGCTATTTGCGTTTATGTTTGTATTTGAAATCGTGTTGCTGTTGCTTTTGGCTATTCCGCGATTGGCATTCGCGTTATTTGAGTTCGAATCAGAACTCAGACTGGCGATAGCCACGATCATGATCACCAGACCAACGCCAATAATGGCAATCACCGCAAAACCCCCGAGAACCCACCAGACTGCATTAGATTTCTTACGCGGCTGCATCATCGGAGACTGAGGCGTCGGGGGCCAGTGTTGAGGTGGAGGTTGAGCCAGGCCCCCAACCTGATTCAGGGGCGACCCTCGATAGATTTCAGTGGGTGGCGGTTCATTGGTGTCCCGAGGTGTTGAATACCGCACGGTGGCGGCGGGATCAGGGGAGGGAGCGCCCTCATTAATGAGTGGAGTCCCATCCTCAAGACAGAAGTTTAGCGATACGTCGGTGTATGTGCGATTACAGTTAGGGCAGCGTTTCATCTTAGGTGCTCGATTGACGGAATTTCAGCAGGGATCGGATTTTGGCCTGTTTGCCGCGATGGAACAAGGTAGCCGACAGACTGAAAAACGAAAAAGCGCGGCTAACACCTGGGAACATTATATGGAAAGCACGCCGGGGCTCAAGCAATAATCGGCTTGCCGCACCGGCCACAAAATTTGGTACCAGCGGCATAACTGGTACCGCAGAGCCTGCAGAGCACCTCAACAGGCCTGGGTCTTCGCCAGTCAAGTGAAGACGTGCCAATTGGTATTCCGCACCGGCCACAAAACTTGGTTCCCGGATCGTAATGTTGGGAACAACGGGGACAAATTACAGGAGATACTTGCGCAATTCCTGAGCTTGAGCCGGAGGCAACAGCAGGCTCAATCGGCATTGTAATCGATTGAAACCTGGTACCACCGCAGCGGCCACAAAACCTTATGCCCTCGGCAAATCTGGCCTGGCAAGTTGTACAAACTACGACTCCGGGTGTGCGCAAGGGCGTTCCCGTTCGGCTATCGAGGCTGCCACCGCGAGACGGTGTCAAGTGGCTGCTCGAAGAAGCGCTCTTGCATTGC
>WNFU01007843.1_pt1 | contig 12490 bp, 12 predicted proteins | sample 5400121 | NCBI WGS metagenome assembly WNFU01 (sample SAMN13153360, study PRJNA577476) | soil metagenome | isolation source: 100 cm soil or saprolite under grassland replicate 1 | place: USA:California | collected 2016-06-15 | reverse complement strand
ATCGTCTACGTGCCCTACGCGCGCCCGGGGTTCCCTCTGGCGCGGGCGGTGAGCGGGATGGCGGACCGGATTTCCGGCCGTGCCGTGGGCTTGGCACTCGCGCATCACGGGCTCGTCGTATGGGGGGAGGACCCGAGAGAATGCTACGCGCGCCTGGTGCGCGTGGTGAACCGGATCGAGCAGCACCTCGAGGGGTGCCGGCGCCGGGAACCGCTCGGCGCCGCGCGCGGCTCGGCGCCGCCGCCGGACGTACGGCGGCGGCGCGCGGAGGTCGTCCTGCCGGTCGTGCGGGGCGCCCTGGGGACGCCCGATCGCGTGATCCTCCACTTCGACGACGCCGAGGAGATCCTCACCGCCCTCGGCGCCAGGCGCCTGCCGGAGCTCGCCGCCCGCGGGATGGCCACCCCGGAGCACATCGTGCGCGCCGGCCGCCTCCCGGTGTGGCTCGACCTCGACCTCGACGCCCCGCCGGATCGCGTCGCGGGCGCGGTGCGCGCCCAACTCGCCCGGCAGCGAGAGGAGTACGAGCAGTATCATCGGCGCCACGCTCCGCCGGGCGAGCGCCCGCTGGACGACTGGGCCAAGGTCGTCCTCGTGCGCGGGCTCGGGATGATCACGGCGCTCGCCGACAAGCGGAGCGCGGTGACGGCGAACCTGTGTTACCGGGCCGTGCTCGAGACGATCGCGAACGCCGAAGCGGTCGACGCGTTCCGGTTCCTCCCGGAGGCGGACGTGTTCGAGTTCGAGCACTGGCCGCTGGAGCGGCGCAAGCTCGACGAGCAGATCGCGCGGGAGCGCGCGACCCGGCTGCTCCCGCGACACGTCGCCGTGGTGATCGGGGGCGGAAGCGGCATCGGGAAGGCCGCGGCGCGCCGCTTCGCGGACGAAGGCGCGCACGTCGTGGTGGCCGATCTCGACCAGTCGGCGGCCGAAGCCGTCGCGACGGAGATCGCGACCGCCGCCCCGGGTCGCGCCATCGGCGTCGCCACGGACGTGCGCGATGACCGGAGCCTCGCCCGGCTGTTCGAGCGGACGGTCCTGGAGTTCGGCGGCCTCGACTGTCTGTTCTACACCGCTGGGCTTACGCCCCGGTTCGCAGCTGTCGCGGACATCCGGCGCGAGGATCTCCAGCGGCAGCTCGACGTCCACTACCTCGGCGCCGTGCTGGCGATGGGCGCCGCGGCGGCGGTGATGCGGCGCCAGGGGCTGGGCGGCTCGATCGTCGCGTCCGTGTCGAAGGCTGCCCTGGCGCCGGGCCGGGAGGCCGCCGCGTACGGCGGCAGCAAGGCCGCCCTGCTGCAGGCGATGCGCGTCGCCGCGGTCGAGCTGGGCGGCGACCGGATCCGGGTCAACGCCATCAACGCCGACCAGATCGACACCCCGTTGTTCCTGCGGTTCGTGCAGGAACGCGCCGCCGCCCGGGGCGTCTCCGTCGAGCAGCAGCTGGAGGCCTACCGCCGGCGCAATGCCATGGGCGTGTCGCTCATCCCGCCGGAGGTCGTGGCCGACCTCGCCGCGCTGCTCGCGAGCGACCGGTTCCGCTTCACGACCGGCGACATCCTCACCGTGGACGGCGGCCTGCCCGAAGCGTTCCCGCGCTGAACTGGACGGCGCGACGACCTGGGTGCATCGTCAAGCAACACCGAACATCGCGCGGAGGACCACATGGCTCGGAAGCGGATCACGAGGCGGAAGTTCGTGGGCGACGTCACGGCGGCCGGGCTGTCGTTCACCATCGTCCCGCGTCACGTCCTCGGGCGCGGGTACCGGGCGCCGAGCGATACGCTCAACGTCGCCTGCATCGGCGTCGGCGGCATGGGCGCGAACGACGTGAAAGGCGTGGGGAAAACGGAGAACATCTACGCGCTGTGCGATGTGGACGAGCGGCAGGCCGCGCAAAGCTTCGTGGCGTTCCCGAAGGCCAAGCGCTTCAAGGACTTTCGGGTGATGCTCGAGAAGGAAGGGAAGAGCATCGACGCGGTCACGGTCTCGACCCCCGACCACACCCACACCGTTGCGGGGATGCTGGCCATGAGAATGGGCAAGCACACCCGCATCCAGAAGCCGCTCGCCCGCACGATCTGGGAGGTGCGCCAGCTCGTGGAGGCGGCGCGGAAGTACAAGGTCGCGACCCAGATGGGCAATCAGGGGCACGCCGAGGAAGGCACGCGCCAGATCCGCGAGTGGGTGGAGGCCGGCGCCATCGGCACCGTACGCGAGATCCAGCTCTGGACCAACCGGCCCATCTGGCCGCAGGCGCTCGACCGGCCGCTCGAGGAGTACTACACGCCGCCTTGGATCGACTGGGAGCTGTGGCTCGGACCCGCGCCCGCGCGGCCGTACAATCCCGCGTACGCGCCGTTCAAGTGGCGCGGCTGGTGGGACTTCGGGACCGGCGCGCTGGGCGACATCGCGTGCCACTCGATGGATGCGTCGTTCTGGGCGCTCGATCTGGGATATCCCACCCGCATCGAGCCCGAATCGACCAAGCTGTTCAATGAGAGCGCGCCCGCGGTCTCGCGTATCACCTACTATTTCCCCGCGAAGGGCAATCGACCCGAGATCAAGGTCGTGTGGCGCGACGGCAGCCTGTATCCGCCGCGGCCGAAACAGGTCGCGGATCCCATGGGCTGGCCCTTCGATACGAGCGGCCAGATGTGGATCGGGGACGGCGGCAAGCTGGTGGCGGGGATCTACGGTGAGAACCCAAAACTCCTGGATGAGGCCCGGCAGGCCGACCTCACGGCCCACCCGCCGGCGCAGAAGTATCCGCGCACCGAGGGCGTGTACGCCGAGTGGCTTGCCGCCTGCAAGGGCGGCAAGCCCGCGGGCTCGAATTTCCCCGACCTTGCGGGCCCGCTGACCGAGATGGTGCTGCTCGGCAACCTCGCGGTGCGGACGGCCCAGGTGCTGGACGTCAACCCGCAGACCGGCGACATCGCGAACGCGGGCGTCCCCGCCGAGTACGTTCGCCCGGAGTACCGCGCGGGGTGGAGCGTGTAGCCGGCGCGCTGGCGAGGCTACATTGCACCGGATGGGCCCGCGTGAACGGCAAGCATGTTGACGGGGCTGGGCGACGCGCTCAGCCACCATCCGCTGCTCGCGCTGGTGACCCTGTTCGGCGCCGGCCTGGTCACGAGCCTGACGCCGTGCGTCTACCCGATGATCCCCATCACGGTGGGGATTCTTTCAGGGACCGGCGCCGGTCAGACTTCGCGCGCCCGCACTGCCGGGCTCACGCTCGCCTACGCGGCCGGGCTCGCGCTCTTCTACGCCCTGCTCGGCCTCATCGCCGGGCTCACGGGGTCGCTGTTCGGCACCGTGAGCGCGAGCCCCTGGGCGCGGTTCGTCATCGGGAACCTCCTGCTCGTCTTCGGCCTTGCGATGCTGGACGTGATCCCCGTCTCGGCGCCCCAGCGCCTGCTCTCGTGGGCGGGCGGTCTCTCCGGCGGGTCCTACCCGGCGGTCTTTCTGCTCGGCGCCACGTCGGGGATCGTCGCGGCCCCCTGCGGCGCCCCGGCCTTCGCGGCCGTTCTCACGTGGGTGGCGACCACCCGGAGCGGCGTGCTCGGGTTCGTCTACCTGTTCGTGTTTTCGCTCGGCATGACGGCGCTGCTGGTCGTCGTGGGGCTTTTCTCAGGAACTTTGGCGGCGCTGCCGAGGGGCGGAGCGTGGATGGTCCGGATCAAGCGGGGCGCCGGCGCGATCATGCTCGGCATGGCGGAGTACTACTTCATCCAGATGGGTAGAGTGTTGTGACGGACGGGCTGCACGTGATGAGGGTCGTGGCGACTGCCCTGGCGCTGGCGGCGCCGGCGGCGCTGCCGGGGCAGGACATCGGGCTGCCCGTCGGGACGAAGCCGCCCGCCGTGACGCTCGAGGACCTGGATGGGAAGCCCGTGGACCTCGGGGCGTACGCAGGCAAACGGCCGGTGCTGCTCGAGTTCTGGGCGACGTGGTGCCCGGTGTGCAAGGCGCTCGAGCCGTCCCTCAAGACGGCGCACGCCGCCTACGGTGACCGGGTGCAGTTCTTCGTGATCGGCGTCGCGGTGAGCGAGTCCCCCCGCTCGATCAGGCGGCACCTCGCGGACCACCCGCTGCCGGCTCCCGTGTTGTACGACGCCGACGGCGCGGCGGTGCGCGCGTACCAGGCGCCGACCACGTCCTACATCGTCGTGCTCGACAGAGCCGGGAAAGTGGCCTACACCGGCGCGGGCGCGGAGCAGGACATCGCGGCGGTGCTGGAGCGGGTGGCAGGCAAGTAGGTGGTGGAGGTTGACCTCCACCAACCTCCACAACCTCCACCGTCACTGCCCGTGGTCCGCTCTCGGCGCGAGCTTGTCGATCGCCGCCCCCAGCTCCGTGTAGGACTGCGGATCGATCTCCCGGAACGGCGCCGCGCGGTAGGCGATCTTTCCGTCCGGTCCCACCACGAACAGGTTCCGGTTGTCGACGCCGTACTTGGGGCTGTGGGCGCCGTACGTCTTGCCGATCACGCCCCCGGTGTCGCTCGCGAACAGGAACTGGAACTGGTCGTCCCGGGCCCACGCGGCGAGCGTATCCGCGGCGTCCACGCTGATGGCGATGAGCACCACGTCGCGGCCGTCGTGAAACAGCTGTGCGTACTGATCACGGTACGCATGCATTTGGATCGTTCAGCCCTTGGTTCGCGCCTTGTAGAAGAACGCGAGGACGACCGTCTTTCCTTTGAAGTCGCTCAGGTGGATCGGCTGCTTCACCACGCCGTAGCGCGTGGCGCCCGGCAGGGCGAAGTCGGGGGCGTCGGCGCCGACCTGGAGGGGCTCGGGCGCCTGTGTCGCCTGCTCCTGGGCAGGCGCCGCCGGCGCGGCGAGCGCGGCGAGCAATGGTACGGCGAGCGCGAATGGCAGACGCTGCATAGCATGCTCCTATCGGAAATGGCGGCGATCACTGAAACCTACGCCCCACGCGTGGGGGCCGTTAGGGGCTGTGGCGGAGGAGGTTGCGGAGGTTGGAGGAGCGGGTTGAAGGTGTTCGCGCCCATGGTGGGCCACCGCTGGGTACGGCGCCCCGCAGGGGGGCCGTTTCGCTGTCACCGTCTAGGGCCCGAATGGCTCGCGCAACGCGCTCACGGTCTGGAGGATCGCGGGGTCCCCTTTGGTTTCCACCAATGGTGTCAGCCGCGCGATGATCGCATCCCAGTCGAGCCCGCGGCCGCGGCGCCGGGCGATGCCGGCCACGTCAGCCCGGTCCTGCAGCCGATCGGCGAAGGCCTTGAGCACGAACAGATCCTCGGCGGAACAGATTCGAAGCGCGACGCCCGGCTCGAACTCCACCTCGGTCGCGCGCGCGATCATGTCGGCCTCGAAGGGGAGTGCCCCCAACGCCACGTCCACCGCGATGCCGGCGGGCGTCGAGACTAACAACACGCGATGGCGCAGGGCGAACTCGCGGGCATCCGGCCGGCGCCCGGGGTAGTGGGCCAGGAGCCCGTCCACCACTTGCGCCTCACCGCCAAAGCCCGTGAACACCGTCAGGTCGAGATCGCGGGTGACGCGGGGCTCGCCCCAGTGTTGCAACGCGACACCGCCGATGAAGCAGAACGGCCACCCGCGCTCCATCAGAAATTGCTGAAGGGCATGGGCCTCGCGAAACAGCTCGATCACCGCGCGAGCTGTTGGAAATAGCGCTGTTGGTCGATCAAGCCGGACGTATCAGAGAGGGGCGCCCGCTGCAGTGCGTATGCGAACGCCGCCGCCAGCTCGGATAGGGCACGGGGCGTGGCGAGTTGCTCCAGCTCGCGGCGCTTCTGCTCAGCGAGCGCAGGCTCGGCCTCGCGCCACGTCGCCACCCAGCGCTCGATTTGCGCCCGATCAGTCGACGAATTCATGGTCGTTGTCTCCCGGGCTGGTGCACGTTGAATATAGCACCTCACGCGCCCGTACCGACGCTCTTCGCAAACCTCAACACCATCCTCGCAGCAATCTGTCGCGGAGATCCCGCTCGGATCGAGGTACTGGAGTGGATTCTGGAGGGCGTCGTTCTACGGGCTCCTGCGCGGCGACACAGCCCGACTGTCTGGGTTCGACACGACCTGGGTTCTCACGCCGAGGCGCAGAGGCGGCGCAACAGGCGCAGCAGCAGAAGCCGGTCATCGAAGGGGTCGCCCCCCTTGCGGTAAGAGCGGGGTTTGCCTCCACGACCTCCACCAAGCTCCACCGTCAGGGCCGCGCGTTCACGTCGAGGATCGCGAGCCGCCGCCGGTGCGTGGCAAGGCGCGTCAGGAAGTCGGCGTAGTCCTTCGCCTCCCGCGGCGTCCATAGCGCCTCGGCGAGCGCGCACGCCCTCGGGAACGCCATGTATTCGACCTGCTTCGGGTCGGCGATGTACTCGGTCCAGAGCTGACCCTGGGCGCCGAGGATGTGGCGCGCTTCGGCGGGCGAGAGCGCGTCGGGGACCGGCTCGAACGCGTACACGCTGTCGAGCGGCAGGAACCCCCCGATCGCGAGCGGCTCGCTCACGGTGTCCTGTGACTGGTAGTGGTCGAAGTAGGTGTACTGCCCGGGAGTCATGATGGCGTCGTGGCCCGCCTGCGCGGCCGCGATCCCGCCGTCGGCGCCGCGCCACGACATGACGACCGCGTTGGGCGCGAGCCCACCCTCGAGAATCTCGTCCCACCCGACGAGCGCCCGGCCGTGCGCCGTGAGGAACTCGTCCATTCGCCGGATGAACCAGCTCTGCAGCTCGTGCTCGTCCTTGAGGCCGAGCTCGCGGATCCGCGCCTGGGCGCGAGGGCTCGCCTGCCACTGCGTCTTCACCGCCTCGTCGCCGCCCACGTGGATCCAGCGCCCGGGGAACAGCCCTATCACTTCGGTGAGCACGTTTTGGTAGAACCGGATGGTCGCTTCTTCGGGATTGAGGATGTTCTCCGATACGCCCCACCTCGTCCACACGGGGATGGTGCCGCCCGTGTTGCCGAGCTCGGGATAGGCGGCGATCGCGGCCTGGGAGTGGCCCGGCATCTCGATCTCGGGCACGATCGTGATGAAGCGGGCGCGCGCGTACGCCACGACCTCGCGGATGTCGTCCTGCGTGTAGAAGCCGCCGTGGGGCCGGCCGTCGAAGCGCCACGCGGTCGAGTCCCGGTCGGGCCGGCCGATGAGGGTCTCGCGCCGCCAGCCGCCCACCTGCGTGAGGCGCGGGTATTGCGCGATCTCGATCCGCCACCCCTGGTCGTCGGTGAGATGCCAGTGGAACCGGTTCAGCTTATGGAGCGCCAGCAGATCGACGAACTTCTTCACGAACTCCTTGGGCATGAAGTGGCGCGCCACGTCAAGGTGGGCGCCGCGCCACCCGAACCGGGGGAAGTCCTCGATCGCGACGGCGGGGGCCGTCCAGGTAAGCCCCTCGACCTTCGCCTGGCGGAAGTTGTCGGGCGGGAACAGCTGGCGCAGCGTCTGGACGGCGTACCAGGCGCCCGCCGGGCGGAAGGCGCGGATCGCGACGCGGCTCCGGCTCGCCTCCAGGCGGTACCCCTCCAGGCCGAGCCGCGCCAGCGTGGAGTCGAGGCGGAGCGAGATGACCGAGCCGCCGGCCGGCGTCGTCCCGCGCACAGGGAGCCGGAAGCCCGTCGCGGGATACAGCAGGTCCGCCAGCAGGTAGCCGATGTCGCGCGTCGCTGCGTCCGTCACGATCACCGTCGAACCCGTGAGGGTGAACGCCCCGGCGTGCCGGGTCAGGCTGACGGGACGCGGGACGACGCTGATCGAGGTGTCCAGCGTGAACGTGAGCGCCAGCGCCAGCGCGGAGAGATGCATGTCAGGATCCGCCGGGCTCTGGCGGGCGGTCCGGCAGCTCGCGGAGCCAGATGTCCCGGTAGCGGACGGGATTGCCGTGATCCTGCAGCATCAACGGCAGCCTGTCCGGGTGCGGCTCGTACTGGGCGCGCCTGCCGTGCACGGTCCGCCCGGTGATCGCGGTGTTGTCCTGCACCAGCACCCCGTTGTGGAAGAGCGTCAGCCGCGCCGAGTCCCGCACCGAGCCGTCCGGCCCGAAGCGGGGGCGATGGAACACGACGTCGTACGTCTGCCACCGGCCCGGGGGGCGGCTCGCGTTCACGAGCGGCGGCGTCTGCCCGTACGCCGCCGCGGCCTGCCCGTCGGCGTAGGTGTCGTTGTGATAGGAGTCGAGCACCTGGATTTCGTAGAGCCCCATCAGGAACACGCCGCTGTTGCCGCGCTCCTGGCCCTCCCCCTTGGGCGGCGTCGGCGTCGCCCACTCGATGTGGAGCTGCACGTCGCCGAACGCGCGCTTCGTCATGATGCTCCCCGTGCCCGCCGCGACCTCCAGGTAGCCGTCCCGCACGACCCACCTGGCCGGCGAGCCGTCCTGGGACTGCCATTGCGCGAGGTCTTTCCCGTCGAACAGCACAACGGCATCGGACGGCGGCGGCGCCGGCGGGCGCTCCGGGCCGGGATCCACCACCGGCGGCCGGGGCCGCTCCATCGAGTGAACCGGCCAGGTTTGAGCGGGCATGGGAGCGGGCATGAGAAGTCCCAATGCGAGAATTGCGGATTGCGGATTGCGGATTGCGGATTCGAACACGCCTTTTCCAATCCGCAATCCACAATCCGCAATCCGCAATTGCCTCACGGTTTCCACGTCCCCTGGGCCACCGCCGGCACGAACGCCTCGAGGCCGGCGGGTGGGAAGTCGAGCGTCTTCGCCTGCTCGGCGCTCATATAGGCCGTCATCAGGAGCTTCACGACTTCGACGCCGTCGTCGAACGTGAGCTGGGGCTGGTCGCACCCCAGGAACACCCGCACGAAATGGCGGTCCTCGGCTTCGTAGCCGTAGGCCGCCGCCTCACCCGCGACCACAGGCATCAAGCCGATCTCGGCGTTCTGCTTCTCGACCAGGTCCTCGCCCGCCTTTCCCTTTACCTCGCGGCTGAAGAACAGCTTGAGCGGGCTGTCCAGGCTGTTCCACGACATCGAGTACTCGGGACCGAGCAGCTCGGCCGAGAGGCGCAGCCCCGCGCCCACGAAGCTCCACGAGGTGGTCGCTTCCCCGAGCACGGTCGCGCCGTCGTCTGTCTCGAACTCGATCACGACGCTGGCGAAGTCCTCCGCCGGATGCTTGGTGTAGTCGACCTCCTGGCCCATCGTCTGCTGCAGGCGCTTGGCGTACTCGGCCCGAGTCCACTTGAGGCTCGCGATGTGGCCGGTCACCCGCACGGGCCGCACCGACGAGAGCGGCGCCCCCGGCTTCGTCAGGAGATGTCGCACCACCAGCGCCGAATGGCACATCATGTCGTTCAGCACGCCGCCGCCCTGCAGCTGCCCCTGCCAGAACCAAGGCATGTGGGGGCCGCTGTGCTCCTCGGCCGCTCGGGCGAGGTACGGGCGTCCCGTGAGCGCCGCGCCGCGCGCCCAGAGGATGGCGTGACCCTGCGTCACGGCGGGTGCGAACGCCTGGTTCTCGAGGTACCCGTGGGCAATCCCGGATTGCTTCACGACGTCGGCGACCCGGTTCGCCTCGGCCAAGTTCCGCGCCAGCGGCTTCTCGGACGCGATACCCTTGAGCTCCGCTGTGCCGCGCGCCAGCGTCTCGGCGATCTCCTCCACGTTCTCGATGCGGGCGTCGTTCCGCCCGCACAGCCACACCGCGTCGATGGCCGGGTCCGCCACCATCTCGGCGATGGATCGGTACGCGTTGGTCTGGCCGAGGTCCAGCCGGCGCGCCAGGGCCGCCATCTCCTCGGCGCGTTGCCGGGTCGGGCTCCACACGCCGAGCACGTCCGCGTCGCGCACCGCCTGGAACGCCTGGAGGTGGAACCGCGCGTTGAATCCGCTCCCGATGAATCCGACGCCCAGCCGCTTGTCGGCCATCACGTCTCCCGAGCCACGCTCTCCGTTTCCCGTCAGTCCGCGTAGCTGACGCCCAACTTGGCGAGCGCCTCGGGCGGGCAGCCCTTCCACTCGGCGACGAAGGTGTTGCCGATGTAGCGCAGGTCTTGCACGCCCAGTTTGCTCGAGAAGAAGCCCGAGGCGGTGAGGTCGCGGAAACTGTTGAAGAAGGCGACGCCCGCCGAGTGCTCGGGCGTCGCCTTCTTGGGCCAGGCGATGTCGTCCAGCAGCGCGGCCCGCTCGCCGTCGGTGCACGTCAGGAACGTCTTCCCCCAGCGGTCGTCGCACTCGTGGTCGAGCCAGGCCAGCCCGCCACGCACGGGGGTCTGGAGGTCCGGGTCGTCGCCCAGCATGAAGTCCATGAACTCGGGCACCCCGGCGTCGGTGGCGCTCCCTGAGCGCTCGTCCTTGGGGATGATCAGGTCCACGAGCAGGCGCACCGTCTCCCATTCGTGGGCCGTGAAGCTCTTGGGGTCGTACGGCGCGCCGCGCTCGAGCCACTGGCGCGCCAGGGCCGACGCTTCGCGCACCGACTCCGGGGCCCAGCGGAACGCCGCGGCCAGCGGGGCCACAGCGAGCACGCTTACAGCCGAGCGTCTATCCATTTCTTCCCCAGTCGTTCACAGTTCTCCCCGTTTCATCAGGTCCGTGACATGCTCGCTCGTCCGCAGCGACAGCGCGAGAATGGTCCAGGTCGGATTCTTGTCCGCTTGCGACACGAACGGCCCGCCGTCGGACACGAACAGGTTCTTGCAGTCGTGGGCCTGGCACCAGCGGTTGAGCACCGAGGTCTTGCGGTCGTCACCCATGCGTATGCCGCCAAGCTCATGGATGATGGTGCCGCCGGCCGCGATGCCATAGCCCCGCTCGGCGGTCGGCATCGGCGAGAACACCTCGCCGCCCATCTCCCGGACGAGCGCGCGGAACGTCTCCTGCATGTGCTTCACCTGCTTGTACTCGTGGTCCGACCACTTCCAGTGGAAGCGCAGCACCGGGATGCCCCACCGGTCCACCACGCGCGGGTCGAGCTCGCAGTAGGTGTCGTCATTCGGGATCATCTCGCCGCGGCCCGAGAAACCGATCGTGGCGCCGTAGTAGCGGCGGTAGTCGTCCTTGAGCTGCTTGCCGTAGCCGCCGCCCGGGGGGTAGCGGTGGATCCCGCCCATGAAGCCGTAGCTGGGTGCGTGGGTCCCCCCCCACACCTCGATGTGGTAGCCGCGCGGGAAGTCGAGCTTCGCATTCTCCAGCCACCACGGCATGTAGAGGTGCATGCCGCCCACCCCGTCGTGGTTGTGCGGCACATGGTCCATCATCTTGGGAATGAATCCGCCGACGTCCGTCCCCGTCGTGTCGGTGATGTACTTGCCGAGCGTGCCGCTCGAGTTCGCCAGACCGTTGGGGAAGCGCGCCGATCGGGAGTTGAATAACAGCCGCGTGGACTCGAATGCGCTGGCGGCCAGCACCACCACCCTGGCGCGCACGTGCTGGTCCATTCCGGTCCTCTTGTCGACGTACGCCACGCCCGCAGCGCGGCCGCTCTCGTCCACCGTCACCTCGCGCGCCATCGCGTTGGTCAGGAGCGTGAGCTTGCCCGTGGCGAGCGCCGGAGCGATCAGCACGTTGCTGGACGTGAAGTTCGCGTTCACGCGGCAGCCGCGGTTGCATTGACCGCAGTAGTGACACGCGGCCCGGCCGTTCAAAGGCCGGGTGAGGATCGAAAGCCGCGCGGGAATGCACGTCACGTGGAGCCTGTCGGCCGCCTGCTTGACCAGCAGCTCGTGGCAGCGAGGCATCGGCGGCGGCAGGAACACTCCGTTCGGCTCGTTGGGGAGGTTCTCCTTGCTGCCGAAGATCCCGATCAGCCGATCGATCTTGTCATAGTAGGGGGCGACGTCCTCGTAGGAGATCGGCCAGTCGTCGCCCAGGCCGTCGCGGGTTTTGCGCTTGAAGTCGTACGGGCCGAAGCGCAGCGAGATGCGGCCCCAGTGGTTGGTGCGACCACCCACCATGCGCGCCCGCCACCAGCTGAACTCGGTGCCGGGGGCCCGGGTGAAGGGCTCGCCGTCGATCTCCCAGCCGCCGATGCACGCGTCGAACTCGCCGAACGGGCGCTCCTTGGTGGACTTCCCGCGGCGCGGCGACTCGTACGGCCAGGTGAGCATCGCCGAGTCCTTCGCGTTGTCCCACGGCGCGCCGGCCTCGAGCACGATCACGTCGGCGCCGGCCTGGGTGAGCGCGTACGCCGCCATGCCGCCGCCGGCGCCGGAGCCGACGATGCACACGTCGTACACCTTTGCTTGCCGGACAAACGTCATGCGCGCGCCTGCCTTTCAGACGGTGCACACCGCGACCGCCTCAGCAAGCGACGTGAGCGGATCGCGGGTGGGAGAGAACTCGTGCGCCACGAACCCCGGGAAGCCCAAGTCGGCGATGGCCGCCGCGATGGCGCGCCAGTTGAGCTCCTGCGTGCCGTCCAGCTCGTGGCGGCCGGGTACGCCCCCGGTATGGAAATGGGCGATGTAGTCCCGGTTGTCGCGGATCGTGCGGATGATGTCGCCTTCCATGATCTGCATATGATAAATGTCGTACAGCAGCTTGACGCG
>WNFU01019918.1_pt1 | contig 12491 bp, 12 predicted proteins | sample 5400121 | NCBI WGS metagenome assembly WNFU01 (sample SAMN13153360, study PRJNA577476) | soil metagenome | isolation source: 100 cm soil or saprolite under grassland replicate 1 | place: USA:California | collected 2016-06-15 | reverse complement strand
GGAGGAAGCACAGACATGGCAGCCAAGTATCTGGAGTTCAGCACCGAGGCCCGGGCCCGCCTGAAGCGTGGCGTGGATCAGCTGGCCGATGCGGTGAAGGTGACGCTCGGCCCCAAGGGCCGGAATGTCGTCATCGACAAGAAGTTCGGCAGCCCGACCGTCACCAAGGACGGCGTGACTGTCGCGAAGGAAGTCGAGCTCGACGACGAGATCGAGAATATGGGCGCCCAAATGGTGAAGGAAGTGGCGACCAAGACCTCCGACCTCGCAGGCGACGGCACCACGACGGCGACCGTACTCGCGCAGGCGATCTACCGTGAGGGCCTCAAGTCCGTCACGGCCGGCGCGAATCCGATGGCGCTGAAGCGCGGCATCGAGAACGCCGTCGAGACCGTCGTCACCGAGCTGAAGAAGATTTCGGTGCCGACCTCGGGCCGGAAAGACATCAAACAGGTCGCCACGATTTCCGCCAACGGCGACGCTGAAATCGGCGACAAGATCGCCGACGCGATGGATAAGGTCGGTAAGGACGGCGTGATCACGGTCGAGGAAGCCAAGAGCCTCGAGACCACGCTGGAGACCGTAGACGGGATGCAGTTCGATCGCGGCTACCTCTCGCCCTACTTCATCACCGATCCCGAGAAGATGGAGTGCACCATCGAGGATGCCTACATCCTCATCTACGACAAAAAGATCTCGACGATGAAAGACCTCCTGCCCGTGCTCGAGAAGGTGGCACAGTCAGGCCGGCCGTTGCTGATCGTCGCCGAGGACGTCGAAGGGGAGGCGCTGGCGACGCTCGTCGTCAACAAGCTCCGCGGCACGCTGAAGGTCTGCGCCGTCAAGGCGCCGGGCTTCGGTGACCGCCGCAAGGAGATGCTGCGCGACATCGCCATTCTCACGGGCGGCCAGGTGATTTCGGAAGAGCTCGGTCTGAAACTCGAAAACACGACGCTCAACGATCTCGGCCGCGCCAAGCGCGTCATCGTGGATAAGGACAACACCACGCTCGTAGACGGCAAGGGCAAGGACGACCAGATCGAGGGCCGCAAGTCGGAGATCAAGGCTCAGATCGAGAAGTCCACGTCCGATTATGACAAAGAAAAGCTCCAGGAGCGGCTGGCGAAGCTCGCCGGCGGCGTGGCTGTGCTGAACGTGGGTGCCGCCACCGAGACCGAAATGAAGGAGAAGAAAGCCCGTGTCGAGGACGCGCTGCATGCGACCCGCGCGGCGGTCGAAGAGGGCATCGTGCCGGGTGGCGGTGTCGCGCTCCTGTGGTGTCAGAAGGCGCTGGACAAGACCAAGGGTCACGATGACGATGAGAAGACCGGCATCGAGATCGTGCGCCGGGCCCTCGAGGAGCCGATCCGGATCATCGCCCAGAACGCGGGCGCGGAAGGCCCAATCGTGGTCGGCAAGGTGAAGGAGTCGAAGGACAAGAACTTCGGCTACAACGCCCAGACCGATAAGTTCGAGGACCTGGTCGCGTCCGGCGTCATCGACCCGACCAAGGTCACCCGGACCGCTTTGCAGAATGCCGCATCCATCGCGAGCCTGCTCCTTACGACCGAGTGCGTCGTGGTGGAGAAGAAGGAGAAGGAAAAGGCTCCGCCGATGCCCGGTGGTGGCGGAATGGGCGGCATGTACTAAAGGCTAGACGCCTAGACGTTTAGACGCCTAGGGAAAACCCTAGTTCTCCCCCTCGTGTGAGGTTCCGCACGGGGGGGAGCGCTATTTTGGTGGCCCATGACCGCGCCGCCGGAAAAAGCCGCCCTTTCGCGAGAGCTTGCCGACTTCCTTATCGAGCTATCCATCGCCCTGCACAAGCACGCGATGTATCCGGAGGGGCACCCGTCCCTCGCGCCGGCGGCGGCGGGGCTGACGCGCCGGGCCAAGCACCTGTTCGAGCAGCGGACGACCCTCGCGCTGGGCGTCGCGCGGCAGCAGCTCGTCATCGAAGGCGTCGCGACCGATCCTAAAAACCCCCTCCTCTCCGAGCTCGCCGGCCGTTTACATCGTCATCATCTCGGCGCCGTGACGTTCCACCGCGGCTTGCGAATTACCGAAGTCGTCGACGTGTTGAAGACACTCGCGGTGGAGGCGGAGCGCACCGGGCAACCGCTCGGACTCGGCGCACCGGAGCAGCTGCGCGCCTGGGACCACGTCCGGCTGCACCCCGTCACATACGAACGACTCGAGCTATTGCAGGAAGACGATCAGGCCGCCCTCTCCGCCGATGGCAAAGGCGCGCGAGAGCGCGGGCTGCGCGGAGCGCAGCTCTGGGTCGGACTGGCGCGGGCGGCGCTGAGCGCGGACGCGATCGCGTCCGATGACGGCCCCCCGCCGGCTACCGAGCCGTCACTCATCGCCAAGGCGATCGATGAGCATCCCAAGAGCGCCGCGTACGATCAGGTGATCGTGGGATACCTGCTGCAGATTGCTGACGAGCTGAAACACACCGGCGGCGCCGAGGCGGTGGCGCTGCGGCGCCGCACCTCGAAGCTGGTCGGCGCCCTGCAACCGGGAACGCTGCGGCGGTTGATCGAGATGGGCGGCGACAACGCCCAGCGCACCAAGTTCGCGATCGACGCCACGCACGGGCTTGCGGTAGATGCCGTCCTCGAGATCGTGCGCGCGATGGCGGACGCGTCCCACAAGACGGTCTCCGAGCCGCTGGTGCGGATGCTGTCCAAGCTGGCGCAACATGCGGAGCATGGGACGATGGGAGCGCGGCCCCAGGCAGACGAGGCGCTGCGCGAGCAGGTGCGCGATCTGCTGCAAGGCTGGACGCTCGACGATCCGAACCCCGACGCGTACACTCAGGCGCTTCAAAAAATGTCGGCCGCGGCGCCGTTCAACGCCGCCCGCAGCGAGTGGCAACAATCCGCCGAGCCGCTGCGCATTGTTCAGACGGCGCTCGAGACCGGCGTGCTCGGGTTTGGCGCGTGGCGTGCGATCGAGCGGCTCGTCGCCGAGCGCCACGTTGGAGACCTGGTCGACTTGCTCGCGGTCTCGCCGCCCTCGCCCGACGTCGGCCCGCTGTGGACGCGCGTCACCTCGCCCGATGTGGTCCGGGAGCTCGCCAGCGCCGAACCGCCGGACTTCACGACCCTGGACCGCGTGCTGCCGCGGCTGCCCGTCGACGGCTTCGAGCCGTTGCTCGACGTCCTCGGCGCATCGGAGTCGCGCACGACACGCCGGGGGCTGCTCGATCGTCTCGCGCGCGCGCCGCGCGAGCTCGGTCCCGTCATCGCGACCCGCCTCGCGCGCGACATTCCCTGGTACGTCACGCGCAATCTGCTGCTCATCCTGGACGGCCTGCCTGCGCTGCCGGACGGGTTCCGGGCCGCCGCGTTCATCGCGCATGAGGACGCCCGCGTGCGTCGTGAAGCCTTGAAGGTCTCGCTCAAAGTCCCCGCCGAGCGCGAGCCCGCGCTGCTCGGTGCGCTGCGCGATGCCGACCCGCGCATGGTCCGCGTGGCGCTGACCGCGGCGCTCGACGACTGTCCGGCGTCTGCATTGACATTGATTACGCAGATCGTTCACGACCAGGGGGTGGCGTCAGAGTTGCGGGTGCTCGCCATCAAGGTCCTCGGGCGCGTGCGGAACGTCGCTGCCCTGACCGCGCTGCTCGAGATCGCCGACGGCGGTACGAACTGGCTGGGGCGTCCCCGGCTCGCGGCCCGCTCGCTCGAGCTGCTCGCCGCGCTTATGGCGCTGGCGGCGGGTTGGCGGAACGACGGTCGTGCGTCCGTCCTCCTCGCGCTGGCCGCCGCATCGAATGATCCGGACATCCGCAACGCCGCGAGCTCGAAGCGATGAGCGGCGATCCGGCCCGTTTTCTCAACGCCTTTGCCCAGGCGCTCGCCGCGATGGCGTTGTATCGCGACGGCCATCCGGCGCGCGAGCGCGCCCTCGATGTCGCGTACCAGCAGATCCAGGACCTGCAAGCCGAAACGGCGCGCCCGCTCTTCACCTTCCTTGGCGACGAAGTGGTTTTCGGCCGGCTGCCGTTGCGCGAGCTGAAAGCGTGGGATTGGGGCAAGCGCCTGGCGCAAGCCGGCATTCAGCGCCTGGAGTTCGAGGATAAGGTGAGCCGGGAAGACTTCGAAGGCTTTCTCGAAGAGGCGCTCGCCCGCCTGACCTTGTCCGCGATCAGCACCGACGCGCGGCAGATGCGCCACAGCAGCATCCGTTTCGGCGCGGTTGGTCTGAAGGGCGAGACCGAGCTCACGTCCGAGCCGCTCCCGACCGCGACGATCAGCTTCTCGCTTGGTGAAGAAGTGGATACGCTGCGCTGGATGCAACGCGAAGTGCAAACGACCGGGGCCATTCCTCTGGCGGAGGCCGAAGCGGTCGTCCGCTCGCTCGCGGTCGCGATGCACGGCGGACGGCAGGTCATGCTGCCGCTCCTGCAGCTCAAGGAGTTCGACCAGTACACGACCACGCACTCGATGAACGTCGCCGTACTGTCGATGGCGCTCGCCGAGTTTCTCGGCCTCTCGGCGACGGACGTGCGGACGTTCGGAATTGCGGGCCTGCTGCACGACATCGGCAAGATCAAGATCCCGCTCGAGGTCCTCACGAAGCCCGGCAAACTGACGGACGAAGAGCGGGCACTGATGAACGAGCACCCCGTGGCCGGCGCGCGCATGCTGCTCGATGTTGAAGAGGACCTCGACCTGGCTGTCGTCGTGGCGTACGAGCATCACATCATGATCAACGGCGGGGGCTACCCGGTCTTGCGCTACGCCCGCGAGTGTCATCAGGCGAGCAAACTCGTGCACGTCTGCGACGTCTACGACGCTCTGCGCACCCGGCGACCGTACCGCGAGGCGTGGTCATACGAGAAAACGCTTGGCTACCTGCAGGAACGCAGCGGGTTGGAGTTCGACTCGGAGCTCTGTGCCGGCTTCATTCGCATGATGAAGCAGTGGGAGGGGCAGGTGGCGATCTTGCCTGATGTCAGCGCTCCGGTCGGGGCGCCCATGCCGCCCGCTGCAAGATCGGAACAGCCCGGGGTATGATGGGGGCCGCGGGGTATGATGGGGGCCGCTGTTCGGTTCGGTAGGGGCGCAGCATGCTGCGCCCCTACACTCATCCCGTTTCAGGAGTTGTGATGCGTTGGACGATTCTGTTGGGCGCGTTATTCGTCCCTCAAGCGGCCCCCCCCCGGCTGACCGGGGATTGGCAGGCGCGTACGGGCGACGAGATCCGTCACATCATGGTGCGCGCCGACAGCTCGGCGCAGTTCGGCCGGGACCTCGCGCGGTGGCGGGTGGTGGGCGACAGCCTGTGGATCACGCTGGGCGACGGGGTGTGGCAGGTCTACGGTATGAAGATCGCCGGCGATAAACTCACCATCAGTGGTGGTGATTTGGAGAAGCCGGTCACGCTGCGCCGGCTCGGTCCGCCGACTGCCAGGCCGGATACGCTGACGATTCCCGATCCGCCCGCACCGAATCAACGCGCCTGGTAAACGTAGGGGCGCAGCATGCTGCGCCCCTACATGGTTTGGCGTGAGGTCATTTCAATTCCGTAACCGTCGCCAGGCGCCAGCCCACGTCTTTCCGCTCGAACCGCATCGCGAAGCCCCGCCGATCTACGCGCGGGGCGCCACCGAGCGCCGGCACGTACTCGAACATCGCGCGCACGTTAGCGGTCGCGGTGGCCCCTTGGACCTTGAAATCCTCGATCGTGAACTTCGCCGTGATTTGATTCCAGTCGCGGAAAAATGCCTCCCACCCGCGGCGTTCGGAGTCCGTCAGGCCCGGATAAAGTACGCGAATGTTGGAAATGCGCTGGCTCGCCAGCGCGCGCCCGAGGTCGCTCAGCAGCACATCCACAGCCGCCCGGGCTTCCGCCGGCTGCGCGCTGGGCGGCGCGATACCGGCATCGATGCCGATCTGCTCGGCACTCTGCGCGGCCACCTTGGCGAGCGTGAAATCCTGTTCGCGCAACAGCGATTCGGCGCGCGCCAGAAAGACGCCGGCGTTAGCGGCGGCCCGTCCCGTCGGCAGGGCCTGCACGACCGGACTCACGCGCGCGATCATCTGCTGGGCTTCGCGATCCATGGCGCGCGCCTCGTCGCGCGCGCGGCCGTATTGCTGGGCCGCCTCGACGTAGCCGCGGAGCGCGAGCGACTGATTGCCCCGCTGCAGCGCCTGATCGGCTGCCTCGAACATCGATTGCGCCATGATGACCGCCGGGAATGATGACCGCCGGGACGCTGTTTTTCTCCGCGCCGGCCGCGATCGCCCGCTCGCGCGCCGCGGCCGCCGAATCGCGCCGCGCGCTGACCGCCATCGAGACCGGGGCGCCCGGGGGAGCCGCTGGGGGGGCGACGAGGCCGGTGGGCGCCTGGGGGACTGGGGGATTCACAGCTACACCTCTCGAGGGATCCTCGGCCGTCTGGCCAGGGGCATAGACCAGTAACAGCACGACCGCCGCGAGCGCGCCCAGCACCGCGATCCGCGCCTTCATCGACGCATGCGTGATCAGCTTCAACATCGGGCGGGGCAGCGGTGTCCAGCGGCCGAGCGGCTGCGTCGCCTCTTCGTCCGCGCCCGACAGCGCCGCGCGGATTTGCTGCAGCGTCGACATCATCTGGCCGGCGGACTCGTAGCGCTCGTGCGGCACCTTGTTCATCGCCTTCGCCACGACGCGCTCGAGCGCTGCCGGGATCGACGGCGCGACGGTCCGCAGCGGCCGCGGCTCCGTCGTCAGCACCTGGTAGAGCACACCGTGCACCGACTCCGCTTCGAACGGCCGTTGATAGCACAGCAGCTCGTAGAGCATGCATCCAACCGAGAAGACGTCGGTGGCGGGCGTGATGGCGCCGTTGGTGATCTGTTCCGGCGCCATGTAGGTCGGCGTGCCGACGATCGCACCGGAGCCCGTGGCATCCGCCGTTTGCAACCGCGCGATGCCGAAGTCCATGATCTTGATCCGTCCGTCGGGCATCACGCGCACGTTGGATGGCTTTACATCGCGGTGAATCACGCCGCGCTGATGCGCGAAATGGAGGCCGATCAGCACCTCGATCGCGATGTCGAGCTTGCGCTCCAGCGCGAGCGGATCGCGCAGGGCGATCATGTCGGAGAGGTCGCGTCCCTCCACCAGCTCCATCGCGATGAACAGCTGGCCGTCGGACTCGCCGAGGTCGTAGACGGTGACGATGTTGGCGTGCTGAATGGCGCCGGCGGCCCGCGCTTCGCGCAGGAACCGCTCGTGCATGTCCTTGGTCTTGCGGAAGCTCGCGCTCAGCAGCTTGAGCGCGACGTAGCGGCGCAGCACCGTGTCGTAGGCCTTCCACACGATGCCCATCGCACCTTCGCCCAGGAGCTGGTGCAGCTCGTATTTCCCGAGCCGGCGGTAGCGCTGCGGCGCGTCGCTCATCGGGTCAACCAGTCGAAGGCCCGAGCCAGGTAGGAGCGCATCGACTCGGTCACCTCGACGTGACGCCGCGGTAACACGCGCTCCACCGTAGCCAGAAACTTCTCTTGCGTCATCCGCTCCGAGGCGGAGCCTCCCCAGGCGAAGGGCGCTACGTACTTGGGTGCACGCACCTTATCGAAGATGCTGGCGCCCGCACCGATGACGGATCCGGCATCGAGCAGCGTGCCGATCGCGGTCTTGGCGTGATCGCCGATGAGGCTGCCGAGAAATTGGTGTCCGGTTTCCAGCTTCGTGCCCGCCACGTCCAGCCGGACGGGACCGTACGTGCTCTTGAGGTTGGATGTCGTCGTCCCGGCGCCAAAATTGACCCACCGTCCCAGGACCGAGTGCCCCAGGAACCCGTAGTGGCCTTTGTTCGCATAGCCGAGCATCGCGGTCGTGGACACTTCGCCATGGATGACGCACCAGGGGCCGATCGCGGAGTTCCTGATCGCTCCTCCGACGACGCGCGTGTTGGCCCCGACCCACAACGGCCCTTCGAGCCGGGTGCCCGATCGCACTTCCACTCCGGTCTCGAGGACCACGGGCCCGTTGCGCGTGTCGAACACCACGCCGGGCTCGATCGCCCCTTCCCGCAGCGACACCCACCCCGGGTCGCCGAGCACGATGGAGCCTTTCGGCACCGCGTCGGAATCGCCGAGCAGCCTGATCACGTCCTCACGCAGCAGCTGCTCCAGAGCGCTGACGAGATCATGGACGCCGCGGAGCAGCACGCCTTCGACATTCATGGCCTGCGCGTTTGACAAAGCGCCCGTCCACGTGCTTCCCGCAGGAACGGCCCACCCGACGGTGATCCCCTCGTGCGTGAGGCGCGCCGCCACATCGGGTAGCGGGCCCGCGAGACCGCGCGGCGCGAACGTCGAGGACCCGATGACGGCGGGTCCGGCGACCGGCCGTCGTGCCTCGACCGGCGGCACGCCGGGCTCGGGAAACCCGGCGAGATGCGGGAGCGCGAAAACCGCCGTCGCCTCGGTCCCGACGAACGCTTCCCACCGCTGGCGTACCAGATGTGCACCGGCGAGCAGCTCGGAGAGCGGCCGGATGCCGGCGAACGGCGCCCAGGCCGGCGCGGGGTCCGGATCGAGGAGGTAGAGCGCGTGCGTCACAGACTCTGCACCAGCGCTTTGAGCTTCTCGGGATGTCCGGTCGGCATCACGAGCGTGTGCCCGTTGGCGCGTACGATCACCATATCCTCGATGCCGACGACGGCGACTTCTTCATTCTCCGCCCAGATCACGGAGTTCTTCACGTCGTCGCCCAACGTGACGTTGCCGACGGTGACGTTGCCGCGCGCGTCGCGCCGCCGAATCCGGAGCAGCGCATCCCACGAGCCGATGTCGTCCCAGGCGAACGCGCCCGTGACGACCGCCAACCGCGTCGTCCGCTCCAGCACCGCGACGTCCACGGCCACGGGCGTCACTGCCGCAAAGAAGCGGAGCGCGTCGCCCTTGGTCAGCGCCGCCCAGCCGGGCGCGAGCTCCTCGGCGTACGCCCCGGCTTCCCCGAGAAACCGCGCCGCGCTCCAGGCAAACAAACCGCTGTTCCACAGAGCGCCGCGCCGCCGCAGCAGCGCGGCGCGCGCGGGGCTCGGCTTCTCGATGAAGCGCTTGACCTTGTGCGCGTTGCCGAGCGGTTTGCCGGGCACGATGTAGCCGTATCCTGTCTCGTTCCGCGTCGGCTTCACCCCGACGGTGACGAGCACATCCTGCTCGGCGGCGACGTCGAGCGCGTGCGTCGCCGCGGTGCGAAAGGCGCGGTCGTCACCGACGGCCCAGTCGGCGTGCAGCGAGAGCATTTGACCGCCGGGGTCGTGCTTGGCGATCCAGTGCGCCGCCCAGGCGAGCGCCGGCGCCGTCGACGCGCTGCGCGGCTCGGCGAAGATGTTCGCAGCGGGAATCTCGGGCACGGTCGCGGCGACGCGGTCCACCAACGAGGGGCTCGTCAGGATCAGGATCCGTTCGGGTGGGACGAGTCCCGAGAGGCGGGCGACGGTCTGCGCCAGGAGCGGCCGGTCGCCGGTCAGCGCCAGCAACTGTTTGGGCCGTTCCGGGGTCGAGAGCGGCCAGAACCGCGTTCCCGATCCGCCCGCGAGGATCGCGGCCCACGCGCTCACGACGCCCCCCCCTCGGGTTCCGCATCGCCGAACATCAGCGCGATGCGTTGGCTGAGCTTCGTGGGGCTGAACGGTTTCGTCACCAATGCCGCGCCGAGGCGGCGCGCTTCGCGGAGGATCCGATCCTCGCCTTCGGCCGTGAGAACGAGAACCGGAAGCCGGGCGGTGCCGCCCTGTTTGCGGAGGTCGCGCAGGAAATCGAGTCCGGAGCCGTCGGGCAGATGCAGATCGAGCAGCAGGCCGTCGGTCGTCGGACTCGCACGGAGCGCGCTGCGGGCCTCGTCGAGCGTCCGCGCAAAACTCACGCGGTAGCCGAGCTGCTCGAGATAGGGCCGGAGGACGAGCCCGATATGCGGCTCGTCATCCACCACGAGAAGGTGGCGCGCGGAGCTAGCGGGGGGGACCACCGGCGACCATCCGCTTACAGCAGACCGGCGATGGCGGTGCGGTGTCGCCGCAGATCGAACAGAAGGGCGCCCACGTTGGTCGCGGGCTGCACCAGCACGATGAGGAGCGCTTCGGCGTTGAGGACCGCAACGACCGCGAGTCCCCGGCTGAATTCGAGCACGGCGGTGGTGAAATCGCCGCGTCCTCCACCGTCGCCCAGCTGCGCCATCTGATTGATCGCCGTGGGCAGAAGTGCGGCCACGCTCTCGGCATCGACGCCGTTGGCCACGCGCGAGTCGATGGGCAGCCCATCGCGGCCCACCACTACTACGGCGTCTACGCCGTTGGAACGGCTGAGCGCCTCCACCACGTCGCGGATGGTTGCCATACGCGCGGGCAACGTAGGTTTTGCCGAAGTCGAAGTCAAGCAGCGACTACGGGTTGACCCACTCGAACGCACCCCTGTAAGTTCTCCAGCACTCATGCGCTACTCCATTCTGTACCTGGCGGCTTGTGCCCTCGTGGTGTCATGCGGCAATCCGTCCGGCTTGCAACCGGCCTTCTTCACGAATATTGAGAGCACGGTGTCGCTGTACGCGTTGACCCGCACGCCCGTATCGCTGCCGTCGGGTTATTCGATCACGGGCCGGCAGCCGGTCCGCACCGAACAGGGCAGTCCATTCGATTTCGCATTCGACATCGATTCCACCGGGCAGCCGGTGCTCCTTCCGACCGGGCCGCTGAAACTGGGCCAGCAGTCAGGGGTCCAGATCAGCGCGCAGGATTACGATTCCATCAAGTTTGCCCCGACCTCGGGATACAACGTCGACAGCGCCCAGGTGGTGAATGAGAACAGCGTCGTGCTCGCGATGACGCGCGCGACCCCCTGCCAGGCCAGCATCGGTTTCGTGGCACCGTTTTACGCGAAGCTACACGTGCTGGCGATCGACACGACGTCCACGCCCAACGGCCGCCGGATCGATTTCGTGATTATCACCGACGTCAACTGCGGGTATCGCGGCCTCGAACCAGGCCTGCCGAAGCAATAAATCGTGATCGACCTGAAGTTGTTGCGCGCCTCGCCCGCCCAGGTGCGCGCGGCGCTCGCGCGCCGCGGCGATCAGTCGTTGACGCGACTGCTCGACGAAATCGAAGCGCTGGACATGAAGCGTCGCACGCTGACCGCGCAGCTCGACACGCTGAAGGCGGAGCGTAACGACGCCGCGACGACCGATGCGCAGACGGCCAAGGCGAAGGGCAAGCTCCCCGACGACGTCATCCTCGCGCGACGCAAGCTCGGGGAGCGGATCACCGTGTTGGAGTCCGAGCTGCGCCAGATCGAGACGACACTCGACGCGAAAGCGCTGTTCGTTCCGAATCTGCCGCTCCCCGACGTGCCGGACGAGCAGACGATCCTGCGCAGCTGGGGGACGCCGGCGCCCAAAGGCGGCAAGCCCCACTGGGAGATCGCCGAGCGGCTCGGCGTTCTCGACCTGCCGCGTGGCGCGAAGCTGGCGGGATCGGGATTCCCGCTCTTGGTCGGCGCGGGTGCGCGGCTGGCTCGCGGCCTGATCAACTTCATGCTGGACCTGCACACGCGCGAGCACGGCTACATCGAAGTGGAGCCGCCCTTCCTGGTGCGGCGCGAAGTCATCACCGGCACGGGTCAATTGCCGAAATTCGAAGACGACCTCTATCGCACCATGCCGGACGACTTGTTTCTCGTTCCGACGGCGGAAGTTCCGGTCACGAACCTTCACCGGGAAGAGATCCTCGACGGGACGGCGCTGCCCAAAGGGTACGCCGCGTACACGCCGTGCTTCCGGCGCGAGGCGGGCGCCGCGGGGAAAGACACGCGCGGGCTGCTGCGCGTCCATCAGTTCGACAAAGTCGAGCTGGTGCGATTCTGCCTCGCCGCCGATTCGCCGGCGGAGCACGAGAAACTGACCGGCCATGCGGAAACCGTCTTACAGAAGCTCGAGCTCCCCTACCGCGTCGCGGTGTTGCCGGCCAACGACTTCGGCTTCGCGGCCGCCAAGACCTACGACCTCGAGGTGTGGGCGCCCGGCGTGGGCCAGTGGCTCGAGGTCTCGAGCTCCAGCACGTACACCGACTATCAGGCCCGGCGCGCGAACATTCGCGCCCGCCCGCGGCCAGGCGAGAAGCCCGAATTCGTGCACACGTTGAACGCGTCGGGTGTTGCGCTGCCGCGCACGATCGCGGCGCTGCTCGAAACTCACCAGCAGTCCGACGGCTCCGTGACCGTCCCGCCGGCGTTGGTGCCGTATGTCGGCACTGAGCGCATTACCTAGACGGGCGGGACCCGTCGTGCTCGTCGGCGCCGCGCTCCTATTCGGCGCCTTCTCGGTCGGGTACGCCTGGATCGTCGCGCGGCACCTCCGCAACGACGCGCGCGAGACCAGTCGCCTCCTCGGCCACGTCTTCGCCGGCCTGAACGATCCGCGCGAAGGCGCCGCTGCCGATGCGCTGCTCGCCCTCGCCGATGAAGTGCGGCGGCTCGGCATCCCCCTGG
>WNFU01007841.1_pt1 | contig 12492 bp, 10 predicted proteins | sample 5400121 | NCBI WGS metagenome assembly WNFU01 (sample SAMN13153360, study PRJNA577476) | soil metagenome | isolation source: 100 cm soil or saprolite under grassland replicate 1 | place: USA:California | collected 2016-06-15 | reverse complement strand
AAAAGTTGATTGCCCAACGTTTTAGCAGCGAGCGTGAATCTCCCCCGGGTCAAGCCGGAGGCATCCAATAACAGTTTCCACACAACCTCGGTAAAGGCCTCGCCTACAGTACCTCAATAATTATATTCCCGTAGGAATCAATTGCTGCGGCACAGCCTTTCGGTATCAATGTAGTCGCAGAATACTCCGTAACAATGCAGGGCGTGCGAAGCTTCATGTCGGCTAACAAGTGCTCGCGACGATAAACAGCGGTGCGCGTCCTGCCAGCATCCATTTCGGCTAAGATTTTATCTTGCGGGCTTGCAAACGAACCCGTTCGACCGCGCGAAAGCTGTTCACGTACCACTGGTTTTGTAAGTCCTATCGATCTTAAACGGACACTGACGATTTCAACGATTATGGACTCCTGCGCGTACCCGTACCGCTTGAGGTGGGCGCGGTGAAATGCTTTGGCAATGTCGTCGCCAGTCTCTCGAATCTCAAGTTCGAATGACTGACCCTGGTATCGAACGGCAAGACTACGTTCATGACGCTGCTTGCCCGGCGCAAAGCCTTCTTTCCGTAGTGCCGCGCGACCGGATTTCTCCATCTCTGCAAATGCTCTGCTGAGCCTGGAGGAAACAGCTGGCGTCACGGGCAACATCACTGTTCTTGTTTGATCCTTCACCACATCAGCGGTAAGAACCCCGACGGCCGAAAGTGCTCCTCCCGCTGGAGGAATAAAGATTCTAGGAATACGCATTGAGCGCGCCAACGCTACTGCGTGCAGACCACCAGCGCCGCCAAAAGGGAGTAGGGTAAAGTCTCTTGGATCATACCCTCTCTCAACAGAGATTCGCCTTAATGCTCGTTCCATGTTTGCATTCACGACTGCAATCACTCCGCGCGCAGCCGTCTCCGGTGTCGTTTTTCGCCGCGCCGACCTGGATATTTCGGAAGCTAATCCCGCGAAGGCTTCCCCCGATCGTTTTTCATCAAGCTGAAACTGCCCGCCCAGCAGCCCACTACCGGCAAAGTGTCCAAGCACTACGTGCGCGTCTGTAACAGTGGGCAGGAATGAGTGGCCGTAGCACGCGGGGCCGGGCTCAGCACCCGCAGAGTCAGGCCCTACACGCAGGGACCCGCCTTCATCGACACGGGCAATGGATCCGCCACCTGCGCCAACTGTGTGAATGTCCAGCATTGAGATGGCTACGGGGAAACCTGCGATGGTTGCCTCGTTGGTTAGACGCAATCCGTTACGATCGCATAAGGCGACATCAGTTGAAGTCCCACCCATGTCAAAAGTAATAACGTTGACGAAACCTGCTGTGCGAGCGACGTGCATGGCGCCAACAAGGCCTCCGGATGGTCCAGAGAGAATGGTTCGTACCGGTTCGGCGACGGCAACTGCCGCTGAAATACTCCCTCCCGACGATTGCATCACACGCAAGCCTGGAGCATAAGTCGCCAACCGCTTGATGTAAGAGCCCATTAATGGCTGAAGGTAGGCGTTAATCGTAATCGTCGAAGTGCGTTCGTACTCACGATACTCTGGCAATAGCTGGTGAGAAATTGAGATAGGGATGCCCAGCGTTGAAAGTGCCTTCGCGATTGATTCTTCGTGTTCTGAGCGGACGAAGGAGAAAAGCAGCGAGACCGCAACGGACTCAACTTTCGCGCGCTTCAGTTGAGAAACGAGTGCAACAATCTCCGTCCTGGCCAACGGTTCCAGCACCTCACCTGCCGCGGTGACCCGTTCGCGCACACCAAATCGAAGATGATCCGGGACCAGCTGTGGCAGACGCTCGGCATTGAGGGAATAGAGCTGTGGCCGAGCCTGGCGTCCGATAATCAACACATCTTCAAAACCTCTGGTTGTAACCAAAGCCGTGCGAGCACCACGTCTCTGCAGCAGCGCGTTCGTGCCTACGGTTGTGCCATGAACGACCTCTATTGTCTTAAGTGCCGTCTTCGTGATTGCTGCTATGCGTTTCAAACCTTCACTGATTGCGATTGAAGGGTCGGCAGGCGTTGAGGGCAGCTTGAAGACTTCGAGATGATCGTTCACCTGAAAGACGAAATCAGTGAACGTGCCGCCAGTGTCTACTCCAACGCGGACGCGGCTTATTCTTTGAATTTTCGATTCAGCCATTTAATAGAACGGGGAACGGGAAAAAAGGGAAGAGGGGAATAGGGGAAAAGGGAAAAAGGGGAACGGGGCAGTTGGGAAGGGCGCATTTCCGTCCCTGTTCCCCAATTCCCATTTTCCTTTTTCCCTATTCCCCTTTTCCCCATTTTCCCCGTCTAATCGACGTTGGCCCAACAACCACTCTGGTTCGAAGCGCGTGCCGCATCGAGCGCCAGTTGAACACGATGTCCGTCCTCGAAGGTTGCGGCGCCGGCGACTGTTTCTTCTCCCGTACGTAGCGCGTTAACTATCGCGCAAGACAACGCAGTGAAACCTCGCGACCAGCTGCTCTCGCGCATTCCCGGAGCCATGGGATCCTGATCTACCTGAACCGGTCGCCAGGTGCCGGATCCGGCGGGCGAATGCCAGAGTTCGCCAGTTTCCTCAACCATTAGAGCACCGGTTGTTCCGTAAATCTCCAGCCGGTTCTCATGGCGGCCCGACTCGACTACAGAAAGTGAAGCCGAACCCGTGGCTCTATTCGTTAGTCGCGAATCAGCAAAACGAAAGAGCAATTTCGCTTCATCATCAGAAGTTACAGGACGCATCTCACCAGAGGCTTTGTGAGGACGTTGCGCGATGTGAGCTGAGAGCAGGCAGCAAATAGCTTTGATCTCAGTCCCCAGGACCCAACGAAGAGAGTCAATCACGTGAGAACCTATAGCACCGAGCGTGCCTCCGCCCATATTGGCGTCCGACCACCAGTCCCACGCTCGATCGAGCACGCCACGGTAATCTGAACGAAATACATAATTGCAGTGCCGCACATTTCCAATCGCGCCATTGTGCAACATAGCTCGCATGGACCGCCTGCTCTTTAGAAATCTAAGCTCGTGATCGACTAGCGCGAGCAATCCCATGGCCCGAGCTTTCTCAGTCATCAATTTAGTCTCTTGCGCATTCATGGCCATTGGCTTCTCGCAAAGCACCGCCTTGCCATGGTCCAGTGCAGCGAGTGTAATCTCGCAGTGGGTTGCCGGAGGAGTCACGACGCTCACGAGGTCAACATCGTCGCGGTCTATTATCTCGCGCCAGTCCCCTGAGACAATGTCAATACCGAATTCCCGGGCGACATTTTCCGCATTCTCGCGATGCCGGCTGGCGATTGCGACAACGCGAGCGCCCATACAATCGCGGAAACCAGGAATCTGCGTCGTGCGGGCAAAGCCAGCGCCAATAATTCCAATTCCTATTGCTCTTCGACTACTCAAGTGCTTCTGTCTCCTAAGAATTCCTAATCTAATATGCAGCCAAGATTTCACACCGTCCGCACGCAGAGAAATAGACCGCGAGTTTAGTCGGGAGTCACGTTGCGAACGGCAGAGTTTCAGCGACTCCTTCGTTCTGTGGCCCTTCTGCGATACTGAGTGCGGAAGAGTATAGCCCAGTTTTCTGGCGTTAGCATACGACACGCGCGCGCGTACCTGGTCCATCAGGTCAATGCCACAATGCGCTGGTTGTGTCAAAAACAAGGTACCCGGTCCGATTCTTCAAGCGTGAGCACTAACTATAGAATCGATGATCTTCACTCCGTAGCAGTGGAATGTTTATAGACAGGAAGATCACAGAATCCCATTCGCCGTTCGCAGGAGCAGAACGTTGCTAGATGAGTACTTGTCGACTTGAGTTCCGCTCCTTCGAACGGCGCCGGAGGTATTTGCCTGGCCCAAACTATAAACATTCGACCCATAACGGGGTGAACTCAAAAATGCTCGTGAGGCGTCTCTTCTGGCGGCATCATTGCGGTGAACTCTTTACTGAATCGATCTTTGTACTGCGAGAGCAGGTCGAGCAAGCGTTGGTAATCCGGCGAACGCACCACCAGCCCTACGTGCCATGGTTTGCAAACTCGAAAGACGATCTCCGGATCATCATAGTGACTGGTATCGGGAATTTCCTGCCGGGCTAACGACACAGCGATGCCACCGTATTCCTCGCGCACGGGCGGCAACCGGTAGGGCTTGTCTGGTGTGGCAACCTCAATCCTGGCCCACTCACGCCAGGGATTGACACCGCGAGCAGCTTGCATCGTTTCCGCTGTGTAAGCGCCCCCGACGCGCGCCGCCACTTCGAGAAAAATGAATTTGGAGGCGTCAGCAGCAAAATCCTGTCCGGCCCTGGAACGACGACGATCTGTATCTAAAAGGTCCGGGCAATATTTTCTCGATGGTTCTTTGCAATGAATAAATTCGGCGTGTGTGACGCCCCTCTCCATACCGAAGCCACTTAACAGGAGTTCGTTCAACTCGAGTAGTCGTTGCTGCTCCGGCGAACCGTACTGTACGCTGCATGAAATGTTCACGCCACCAAAGTGTGCCACTTCAAAAGGTGAACTTTCATAACGCTCAACATTGGCGAAGAGAATTTTGCCTTTTTCCACCAGCGAATCGACGTGGTAGACATCGCCGGGAATGAATTGTTCCAGGAGGTGAAATGCTGATTGTTCAGAGAAGGACTCACGAGCATCGAATTCAGTAATGGCGCGCCAAACGTCTTCTGGGGTGTGCAGCCTTCTTATGCCCATCGCCGACGCACCCAGCCTTGGCTTGAGCATCCACGGCGGCGGCACTTCGAGTAAGAACTTATGAAGCGAATCATGATTCAGCAAATGAACGAATCTTGGCTGCGGGATATTCTTATCACTGGCATGAACCCGCATCGCCAGCTTGTCTTGAAAGCGACGGGCAACGGTGCTTCCCATGCCAGCGATGCACAGATGCTCTCTTATGTGGGCTGCAGTAAGTATGTCGTATTCTTCCAAGGCGACGACACGGGTTATTTGCCGCTGGCGAGCAACATGAGTGGCAGCCGTCAAATAAGACTGAACAGTTGCCTTGCCCGGAATCGCAAGCAGATCGTCAAGTGATTCGCGGGCCCATTCTTGTTTGAGCAGCTTCTCTCGTGTCAGCAGCACGACGTGCATGCCTTGTTGTCGGCACTCGCGGATAAAATCGTTTCCTTTGAAGAAACTGGCCACGCACAGGATCGTCGTCTCGGTTGGATCACTCATTACAGGAATGGGGTTACGGCGGGGTTGATTTTAGTTGCGGAGACAAGATCAGAGTCTGCAGTGCCTCAGATTCCGAGGTAAGCCAGTGAATCAATCACTTGTCTCATCATCAACGTAGTGCGTGGATGAGAGGCTTCGAGCTCGGCGACAGCCTCCCGTAATCGTTTTCTCAGCCCTTTGTACTGTTGCGGATGATTCTCTTCTCGGCCGAGCAACTCCTCAATATCGTTTGCTAGAGTGCGAAGCATTTCCCGTTGATTTTCGTCCAGGGATTTTGTCTGCTGCAGTTCCGCATGTAACTTTTCAAGATCGTTACGGAGTTGCTGATCATCCATGGGAATAATTCAGAGCTGAAAGACTTCCAACGCGGAAGCCGTGTAAGTTTCAGGGCGTTTGAGAAAGCTTGTTGTTTTAATCGATTAACGGGTTCATTCTAGGTCAAGCTCTTCTACGGAGCAATGAATTTTGAGCTGCCCTTCAGAGATGGCAAAATGATTCAACCTCTCGGAAAATATCATGAAACAAGGTGAGACTTACTTGATACTCGGCGGTGGGGGAATGATCGGCGCCCAGGTGGTGCACGAGATCGCTCGCGAACTTCAGCCGCGCTCGGTGGTAATTTGCTCAAGAGACATCGAAGAGGTCCGGGCGATTATCGAGCACTGCCGCGACGAATTCCCCAGCGTAGACTTTACAGGGGTCGGAGGTGATGTCTTTGTCCGCGCGGAGTGGAATACCGACGATGAGAAGGGCAGGCGAACACGCTCGCAATTGATGGATTCCGGAGAGTCCCGCGCGGCTCTTTTCGACGATGTGTTCCACGATTTCGAGACTGCTTACTCGCATTCGCAACTCGCTCGGCTCATTCTGGAACGCAAACCGGACGTCGTAGTTGATAGCATCAACACAGCAACTGCCATCAGTTACCAGGATGTGTACACCGCCTCCGAGCTTGCGAAGGGAAGTTTCGACGCACTCAGGAGCAACCTGAAACCAGATGGCGCGGTCAATTCATCTGAGACCAGGCGTCTGACTGAACTGGCCAGCAAAGATTTGGAGACGCTCTTAATCTCTCAATCAATCCCACAGCTCATTCGGCACGTCCTTATCATACAGCGGGCGATGTCTGAGGCAGGCACGCGCCTGTACCTGAAAATTGGCACGACAGGCACGGGCGGCATGGGATTGAACATTCCTTACACCCACTCTGAGGACAAGCCTTCGGCGCGTCTTATGACGAAGACTGCCATCGGTTTCGCACACACCGGGTTGATGTTCCTGATGGCCCGCACGCCAGGCGGCCCGATCGTCAAAGAGTTAAAACCGGCGGCAATGGTTGGCTATAGCAATATTGAGCGACGCGTGATCTGTGAGCGTGCAAAGCAGGGTCAGCCGTTGCACCTCTTCGCCAGTCGCCTTGAAACACTCAGTGAGACACTGATTTTGCACGAGCCGGAAGACGACTACGAGCGGCTTACGCCGATGCGTATGGTGGTGGTGGATACAGGGGAGAACGGACTATTTACTAAAGGTGAGTTCGAAACTATTACTCACATGGGCCAGATGGAGTTTATCACGCCCGAAGAGATTGCTCGTCAGGCGGTCCTGGAAATCAAGGGAAGCAACACGGGTTACGACGTTATCGCCGCAGTAGATAGTACCGTCATGAACCCCACTTATCGCGCGGGAAACCTACGACACCTGGCGTTGGAAGAGGCAGAAAATCTGGAACGCATGCACGCCGGAGATGGTGACTCACCCTCTGTAGCGCTGGGTTGGCTGGGTCCACCCGAAATAGGAAAGCTTTTGTGGGAGGCTTATCTTTTAAAGGCTTGTTTTGGAACACTCAGTAATGTCCTGGCCCAGTCGTCAGAGGCGCTGGCCGCAGAGATCTCTTCTTTGCTGGAGAGTGATGCCAAGCTCCTTCATACGATTAACTCGGTTGGCCTGCCAATCCTTACACCGGCGGGTGATTCCCTGATTCGTGGGCCATTCATTCGAATTCCCGAAAGACCCGGCTTGAACAGCGTAAAACTCACGCCGGAGGCCATCGACCGGTGGTCGAAAAAAGGTTGGGTAGATCTGCGTCCGAAGAACTTTAATCACTGGCGTGAGCGCTTTGCCGCCATGTTTCGCCGGCCCCAGGGTCTGCATGAGCAAGGTTCGGCTGCAGTAACGCGTGAGGCTTATCCTTACGATGATATACGTGTAGGTGCCGTGGTCGCTTGGATATTCAATAATGAAATTCTGGGTTATCGCATCAAGTGATGTGTGAGCTCAAGTCGTTCAGATCGGAAAGCCAACGCGTCGGACAAGATCGGCGAAACGCGGGTCGTTGCGGAGCGGATCGAATGCCGGATCGCCTGTTATCGTCGCAAGCTGAAGGTCCCGGACGGCAAACGCTTTCTCGAGTGATGCAAATGCCTCATCTTTGAGGCCAAGCGCTCCGAGCAGAACCGAGAGCTCACCCGGCGAAACATATTCTTTGCTGGATCGGACCTGTTGGAGTATTTCAAAAGCCTTCTTGCGTTCTCCGGCAAGCGCATAGGCCGCACCGAGATAGATCTGTGTGCCGGTTGACGCATCGCCAAACTCGACCGCTTTCTTATAGGATTCGATAGCCTCCCGGTACTGGCCCTTGCCGGCGCAGTTGTATGCCAGCATCAAATACGCAAAATCAGAATTTGGGTCCAGCTCCAGAGTTTTGCGGGCCGCCACGATACCTTCGTCGAAGCGTCGGGCAAACAGGTAAGCGTAAGAGACGTATACATTGACCGTGACTGAAAGCGGATCAAGCTCGCGGGCGCGGCTCGCCTCCGCCACAGCTTCATCGTGTCGTCCCATCACCGATAGATGGCGGGCGTGCGCTCTATGGGCGGCGCCCAGGTTTGGGTTCAGTTCGACTGCCCTGGTAAGTTCGTGCTCGGCGTCTGCCCATTTCCACTGCTTGCGAAATACTGATCCCAGCGCCAGATGGCCCTCGGAAAGCGTTTCGTCCAATTCCACTGCTTTCCGGGCAGCCGCCTCGGCAAGCGTCAATGCGTTTTCCGGATCGATATTACCGTTGCTCGCAAGAACGCCATAACTTATCGCAAGCTGTGCATATGCAAGCGCGTAATTCGGGTCGGCTTGGATCGCCTGTCGATAAAAGTCGTTTGCTTTTATCTGCAGCTGCGTCCCGCTCTTCTCGCTCAAATACTTCCCCCTCAACAATAACTCATACGCCTGTGGACTTGATGTTCCGCCTTTGGCCAGCTGCTGTGCCTGCGCTCCCGAAAGTCTCGGCCTGAGATGTTCTGAAACCGTCTGTGCAATCTCCTTTTGAATCGCTAGTGCGTCAGAAAGTTTTCGATTGTACTGCTCGCCCCAAAGCTGCTTGTTGTCGCGCGGGTCCACGAGCTCAACCATCACCGCCAGCTGATCGCCTTGTTTGATGACCTTGCCCACAACGACAGCCTGGACGCCGAGCTTATTCGCTACGTCCAAAAGATCAACGGTCGGGCCGTGGTATTTGAAGCTTGAATTGCGGGCGATAACTTTAAGTTGCGGCAATTCCGAGAGCTTGTTGATCAAACTTTCGCTCATTCCGTCGGAAAGGTAGTCCAAGCCCGCGTCGCCGCTTCCGTTTTCAAAAGGCAGCACGGCCAACGAACTAATCTGCTGAGATTTTTGCTGGCCAAGACCGGAATGGTAAAACCACCAGCCCGCACCGGCGAATATCAAAAGGAAAACTCCAATGGCAGCCATGAGTCCAAATTTGTGCTGCCCTATTTCGCCGACTAAATATTCGGCGGTTGATGTCGTATCTGAGTGTGGGAAGCGAGCCGGCGACGAAATCTGCTCGGCAGTAATCCGCCCGGCTGACCTAGGGACAGTTAATTTATCCTGAGTACGCGTGCGCTGCAGCTTTACGCCGAAATCCAAATCCTGTTTCAGATCACGCAGATCTATAAGCAGATCTTTGATGTGTTGATAGCGTTCTTCGGCGTCTTTCCGAAGAGTCTTCAAAACAATTCGCTCGAGTTCCAGGGGAATTTCTGAATTGAACTGTTTCAGCGGCTCGGCTTCGGTTTTGAGGATTGCGGCAATAGCATCGCTGACAGTCTCGCCCGAAAACGGCAAATGTCCGGTGAGCATCTCATACAGCATCACGCCCAGACTCCACTCGTCTGCTCGCCCATCTACGTTCTGCCCGCGGACCTGTTCGGGTGACATATAAGTCACTGTGCCCATCATCATGCCGGGACTGGTTTTGATGAGTGCTTGGGTTAGAGCTTCAGTTTCGAGATCTTCCACAGGCCTTTGAGAGAGTTTCGCAATGCCGAAATCCAGCAGCTTAGCTAAACCGTCTTTGCGCAAAATCACGTTTTCCGGCTTGACGTCGCGGTGCACAATGCCGACCTGGTGCGCGGCATCCAAAGCCGCCACGATTTGCATAGCAATGTCGAGCGTTTCGGAGATACTGAATCTTTCTCGCCTGAGACACTCGCGCAGAGTTTCGCCGCCAACATATTCGGCCGCGATAAAGCGCACATCTTTCTCTTCACCAGTTTCATAAATCGTCAGGATGTTTGGGTGATTCAAAGCCGAGGCCGCGCGCGCTTCCTGCTCAAGACGTTGCAACTGCTCCTTTTTGTCTCTCAGCTCCGGGGCCAGAACTTTCAGCGCTACACGCCGTCCGAGCTGCGTGTCTTGGGCCAGATACACTTCACCCATTCCGCCCACGCCGAGCAGTGAAAGGACCTGATAATGACTGACCGTTTGGCCCAGCAGTGAGGCGTGTTGATTTTGCGCCAGCAGCGACGCGGCAAACTCCATTGCCGGCCGGGAGAGAAATCGTTCGGACTCAACGTGATTGGCCAACAGTTTTTCGACTTCGCTGCGCAATCCGGTATCTGCCCCACAAGCCTGATCCAGCCAGACGCCGCGTCCTTCCTGGGTGAGTTCCAGCGCCTCATCAAAGAGCTGACCGATACGTTGATAGCGTTCAGGGGTCATGTCGCGGCACTCAATTGCTGATGTAACCAAGCCTGGGCCATGCGCCAGTCGCGTCGCACCGTGCTGACAGAAACCCGCACCACTTCGGCTGCTTCCTCCAGGCTGAGCCCACCAAAGAAACGCAATTCGACGATGCGGGCCTGGCGCGAATCGAGTTTTTCCAGCGTGGTCAGCGCGTCATCGAGTGCTACGAGATCAGGATTGTCCCGCGTGCTCACGGCGGCAGCTTCGGACAGAGATACCTGCATGGCCTGACCACCACGTTTCGCCGCCTGCTGTTCGCGGGCGAATTGCACCAGAATGTGCCGCATCAGCGTTGCCGAGACGCCGAAAAAGTGGGCGCGGTTCTGCCAGTCGACCTCCTGCCAATCAATCAGCCGCACGAACGCCTCATTGACCAGCGCGGTGGTTTGCAACACGTGCCCGTGCCGTTCGCCAGCCAGATAGCCGTGCGGCAATCGATGGAGTTCCCGGTACACCAGCGGCGTCAGTTGCTCCAACGCCTCCTGATCTCCCTGGTTCCAGGCAACCAGCAATTGGGTGATGTTTGGTGGAGTGGGGGATTTCATAGTGGCTTCGCGCTCTCGGGCAGCAAAGCAAAGGTCCAATTAAAGTAACACATCTGCGATTAAGGTCAGAACCGGAAGCGGTAGAGCTTATATGAAAACCCCTTGTGAGAGAGCAGTAGTACCGTCACGCGGTAGCGTTGGGTCAATGTTCAGCCAACGCATTCTGATCGGTGAGGTTGACCCGACGCTACCGCGTGACGGTACTGACTTGTTGCCCTAGCGGACGGAGTTTTTTGCACAGTCGCTACCGCTCTCGGTTCTGACTAATAAAGAGTGGTCGAAAAGAGTTCGGCCCGGCCATGAACACTTTTGCCTGAGAATTCCCCCTTACCCAGTAAGAGTACACGTAGTTAAGGAATCCATTGACGAATTGGGTGACTGTTACTTGAAACCGTGCAGCAACAGTCGAGCCAAAACCCATTTACCTCGCACTCAGTTGATTGAGATAGGAGAAAATTATGAAAACTAATCGCATATTTGTTGGTTTGGTCATTGTCGTGGTGCTGACTCTCAGCGTCGTCGCATTTGCACAAGTCAATCGCCCTTTTCGCAACGGGACAGTTTGGAGTATTGGATTTATCCGAATGAAGCCGGGAATGGATACAGCTTATCTAAACTATGTCGCCGGTGATTGGAAACGCGAGCAGGAAGCGTTGAAAAAAGACGGGCAGATCATCTCTTACAAAGTTTTGCAAACCGAAGCACACGGCTCAACTGACTGGAATTTAATGCTCTTGACGGAATACAAAGACCTGGCAACCTACGAGAATAATCAGGAGAAAGCCGATGCCTTATTGCAAACGGTCATCGGTGATGATAATAAGCAGAGACAGGGCTATCGCGAACGTCTTGAAATTCGTGAAGTTCTGGCTGACCGCCTCGCACGCGAGATTGTTTTAGAACCAAAGCGTTAGTTTCAATTCCATTCGAAAGGAATGACACCATGAGAAAGAATTTCCCCCTCTTCGTAATCACACTCCTGGCGGTTGCTACTCTCTGCATCACAGAAACAGGCGCTGCCTCGAAGTCAAAGTCAAAAAATCAAGGCGGAAACAGCTTTGATCAAATGATCATAAGTAAATCCAAGGAAACCTGGGAGGCCTACAAGACCAGAAACATCGCGGCGATGAAAGCTCTTACTGCCGAGGATTACGTGGCCTATACTCAGGCAGGCCCTTCAAATCTCCAACAGGATATCGCTACCATCGATAAGCTTACCATCGAATCTTACACACTGGATGATCCAAAGGTTTCAAAGACTACGAAGGATGTGGCTATTCTTCGCTACAAATGTGACCTCAAAGGATCGTTTGATGGAAAACCGTTTAAGCCAGTCTATGCTACCGAAGTGTGGGTAAACCGTGGCGGCAAGTGGCAGATAGTTTCTTACACAGAAACGCCTGTGAGCTAGTATTTGAAAGCTCTCATGTCTGTTTTTGATCTTTTGAAAACCTCTTGAACGGGAGAAAGGTGGACGTATGAAACGAATGCTTGCCGTCGCCGCACTGACAATGGCGGCGTCATCTCTTGCGCTTGGTCAAATGACTGGCAAGAGAGTGAACTACTCTAATCAAAAGGGCGACAGTGTCGAACAGGCGGTGTTGCAGATGGAGGAGGAACTGCGTGTCGCCATCACGAAAAACGACACCAAAGCGTATGGACGTCTTTTAGACGACGACTACGTCTTCACGAATCAAGACGCACTAGTCAGAACCAAAGCTCAGATGATGTCAGCCTATGAGTCT